>Ga0315290_10000201_pt1 | contig 36809 bp, 29 predicted proteins | sample YL17G12_0_MG_FD_203627 | JGI IMG/M metagenome (GOLD analysis project Ga0315290, IMG submission 203627) | Sediment microbial communities from Yellowstone Lake, YNP, Wyoming, USA - YL17G12_0 | ecosystem: Environmental > Aquatic > Freshwater > Lake > Sediment | place: USA: Wyoming | collected... | reverse complement strand
CGTCTGCCGTGAGCCGAACAATGTATTTCTTATTCATACCGATTCCTTTCAGAAAATAATCTTCTGAAAGATTTATCGGCAATTCGCCATCAACTGCTAAAATCAAATGTTATGAGGTACTAGTATTAAACAGCGTTCTATTATCATTAAGATATTGGGTAGATGACGTTATTTCGCCTTTTTTATTTTTATTAGGTATTCCATGTCCGTAAACGTGGACTACCTTAATACAGTTTTTCTTTTTATCCCAGAAATAATGAATACTTGTTCGGGTTGGAATACCAGCTTGTTGAGCATAATAATTATATAAACCTTCAGTATCTGTATTATTACATGGGTTTGATAATACATATTCATACAAGTTCATACCATCTTTGTATTGATCGTGTACCAGATGTCTTCTTGGAAATATAGGCTCACCGGATTCTCGAAAAGTGATAATGCAATTCCCATCGCGCACGCCGAGTGGGTCGCGGGTAATGAAGCGGCCGTCCTTCTTGTAGCGGTTTTTGAAATATTCGAGGGACAGGGCACCGCCATCGAGAATATCTAATACTTGGCCTGTGAAAAGTCGGTCGTTTCCATGTGCTGACTTCTGAGTTCCCAGCAGGGTAAAGGATGAATCGTAGAAATGACATTTACCATACGCATCATATTCATACCGCTCAAGAATATCACCATCCTCATCTATCAATGCTACAACACTAAACAGATGATCATGAGCGAAATAGTGGTCATCGGAAGCATCGGTCATCACAAGAACTTCATCAATATAGTTACCATAATCGTAATCCCGTAACCAATCATCATTTTCATCGGTCTCGGTCAAGACCCGCCAGCCGTCGTAATAATAATGCGTGGTCGTATCGGCTATGCAGTCCTCAACGGCAATCCTTCTTCCAATCGCATCGTAAGTATAAACCGCCACATCCACCGTATCGCTCGATTTTTTCACCATGGTCAGCCTGTTCTCATAATCATAATGATACGTATAGCCATCGTGGTCCCCGGTCATATTGCCAGCATCATCATAAGCCAGGGAACTACCGCCGATAGTGGCGTATTGGTTGTTCGTATTGGGACTGTTTAAGGCATACACAATATCACCGCCAACTCTTGGATTGTGCGTGAGGCGATTACCCAGGTCATCATACGTAAATACCTCATCGGTGCTATCTACACCATACGCAGTTGTGACCAGTCTGTCAAGTGTGTCGTAAGTGTAGATATTATCGGTACTTGTGGGCCGATGATCGAAAGCCTGGCTGATGATGTTGCTTTTTTGTCGTAGGCATAGGTGAATTTGGCGAAGCAAGAACTTACTTTGGTGGCGCCTTAATCAGGCTCGAACTCGCAAACCCATGTTTTTTCATCGGAATAATAAACGTGCAAGATTCTGCTGTCAGTTGGCTTTCGCAATATTAACCGATAGGAGTCTCTGGTGTCCCTGAGATATTGTGACGAGCGCCATAAGAATTGACTAGGTGCATGATCCTGCAATTCCTCCGGCAATTGGGTGAGTGACAGAGGATAGGCGTTGTTTTTGTCATAATAATCTTCGATGGCCTTAATAAAGGGACCTGAGTTCCTAATTGATTCGAAGAATCTATCAACAAGAACACGACGACCATACATAAACGTTGGGGCAGTGAAATACAACAATGCCAGGCAAAATAGAAACATCTTACATAACAATAACAGGCGTTTTTCATTCTTCATTAACACTAACAATAGCATCATCACAAGGGTCGGTGGAAGAGCCAATATCCATAGAGCGAAGATGATAAACGTCATGCATTCATAGTCATCAATGGTGCCAAAAAATATTAACAACTCAAATATAATTCCAACGCCTAGCAACAAGACACACATGCTGAATTTTCGCACTATATGTATCCTCCTGTAATATTGCTTCTCAACGCCTTTCCAGCGGGTTTCTGCCCTATAACCGACATAGCAGCCGAATTTATGCAATCGCAGAATTCATCTTGCGTCAGGCGATTAGCCAGGTCATCATAAGTAAATACCTCATTGGTGCTATCTACACCATAATCAGTTGCGGGCAGTCTGTCAAGGGTGTCGTAGGCGTAGACATTATGCTGATATGTTAAGTGTTCTTGATCTCGGTAATCTGCCCGTGTCTAGTTCAAGTATTGGAATAAAAAAATATTAAATATATTCGGGTATTAAAAGGCAGAACTTCCAATCATACAAAATATTAGTTATTCCTCATTATCTCTTTTCTTATAATATAATTTAAAAAATATAAGAATGGCTATGACAACACCAGATGATAAAAAGATTATAAAACTTGCCAAATCGATTGGCATCAGTAATAAAATGGCAGTCATAAGCGGTGGGCCCATAAGAAACAAGAATATAAATATTTTTACATCTTTCTTTGATATCAAGGTAACGCCTTTCTTGCAATGTAAATGGATATACTCATAACGATTGAGTTTTCGCTTAGCGGCTCTACGTGTCCCGTTTTCTTATCATGTATTTACGGTTCTCATTCAATAAAGTTGGTAGGAAATCGTTCAAAAGCAGCCTCTTACGAGGCTGGAGTTTATCGCATTATAGCAACCGGCATAATTATAAACAAATGAAGATGCAAAACCTTGTAAAAAGCAGCAACTTTATGGGAGTTGAACCAGATTTGAAGGTTGCTGGTGTTGGAGGAAGAAACCTGCCAATAAAATTGGCAGGCTAAATATTGGTGAGATTGCTGCAGTCGTTGCGATCCTTGCAATGACGGGGGAAAGTCCGCGTGGGGTAAGAGCACCACCCTACGCGCTGGAGATTTTCCCTTTCCTGACGGTTGTGGTGGTCTGGTTACTTATTATCCATATACAGGCAGCAGGTTGGCGTTCGGAGGATTGAATTTAATCCATTCGTTTTTCATACGCCTGGTAGAGGAGGTCCAGTTCGATTTCTTTGTCCTCATACTGCTGCTGAAGTTCCTTAAGCTGTTGAGGATTCTTATAGATTAGTGGATCGCCAAATCGTTCTCTCGTATCGGCCAATTTATGTTCGAGGGTCGTTATCATTTCGTCGATCTGTTCGACGGAATATTTGTTGAATCGTTTGAGTTTTTCGGGTGTTTTCGGTCGTGTAGCCCTGGTGGATCGGTCGGCACGTTGTTTTCGGGAAGCGGAGGCGGCTGTTTTTTCCTTTTGCTGGTGTTCCAGTCGTCGTTTTTTCACCAGAGAGACATAATAGGAATATACGGGTTTAACGGCGATGAATTCGGTTTTGCCGAGGGAGCGTTCTCCCAGTTCGTCGGAACCGATTACCAGCATCGTATCCACGACGCGGTCCAGAAAGTACCGATCATGGCTGACAACAATCATGGTGCCGGCATATTCTTCCAGCGCAAGCTCGAGCATTTCGCGACTGGCGATATCGAGATGGTTGGTTGGTTCATCCAGGATGAGGATGTTTGGCTGAGCCAGGACCAATCGACAGATCATGAGTCGATTTCTCTGTCCACCGCTTAACTCGCCACATTTTTTTGATACGTCCTGGCCCGTGAATAAGAAGGCTCCCAACCGATTGCGTACCTGTTCGGCAGAAAGGTTCGGATTGACGTTCCAAGCCTCGTCGAGTACGGTTTTGGATTCATCGAGGACGTTGCCGTGTTGGTCGAGATATCCGACGTTGAGATTATTTACCGGGCGAATGCTGCCAGCGGACGGTTTGAGTTGACCGAGTGCCAGGCGTAAGAAGGTGGTTTTGCCAGTGCCGTTTGGGCCGGTAATCCCGAGTCGTTCCCCGCGGAGCACATCCAAGGTAAGATTTTCAAATAGAGTTAAATCGCCAAAGGATTTCGATACGTTCTGACATCGTAGTACCAGTTCGCTGGTCGTTGTGATTTTGTGGAAGGAGAAGTTGATCGTTTTCTGATCCGAGGGTTTATCCAGGAAATCGGGATTTTCTTTGAGCAAGCGGTTCAGTCGTGTTTTTCGGCCTCGTGCCGTTTTTCTCATTCCCTCCTGGTCTTTATTTCGGGCGATGAAATCGCGTGTTCGTTCGACCATTTCCCTGCGTTTGGTGTATTCGCGTTGCTGCTGAAGTCGCAAGGTATCTTTGGTTTGCACATAGTTGCTGTAATTGCCGTTCCAGACGTGCGTCCGGCGATTTTCCACTTCGATGATTTTTATCGCTATGTTATCCAATAAGCAGCGGTCGTGACTGATGATGACGGCGGCGCCGGCGTAGTTGGCGAGGAAGGTTTCGAGCCATTCAGTTGCCTGCAGATCCAGATGATTGGTCGGTTCATCCATGAGCAGCAGATCGGTATCCTGCATAAGTACCTGAGCCAGTCCCAGTCGTGATAATTGTCCGCCGCTGAGCGTCGTCGTCTGGACCTGAAAGAGATCGGGTTCTAAGCCCAAACCTGCCAAGATGGTCTGGATACGGATTTCGTAATCATAACCCCCGGCGATTTCGAATTCATGGCAGAGTCGGTCGTACTGTTTCATTTTGGCTCGGAGTGGCGAGCCGGTCACGGCAGCCATAGCATTGGAAATGTTCTGTATCTCCAGTTGTAGCCTGAAGATATGCTCGACGGAGGCGTGCATTTCTTCCAAAACGGTACGGTTGCCTTGGAATGTTGCTTCCTGTGCCAAATACCCAATGCGCAACCCTTTTGTTTTGGTAATTTCCCCCATGTCGGGCTTGATGTCGCCGACGATGAGCTTGAGAATGGTACTTTTCCCCGCGCCATTGGCCCCGACCATGCCGACCTTTTCACCGGGATAGAGCTGAAGATTCATACGGTCCAGAACCGTTTCCGGACCGAAAGTTATCTGTATGTCCTGCATCGTTACAAGTGCCATGCATTCAATCTCCCAGGTATCCTGGGTAGGGCAAACGACGACTCGAAAAACGTATCCGAAGATCGCCTGCAATCCACAAAAAGCCATACTATCATTTATTGTATTGAGATTCAATCCCAATAGAGAAGATACTGATACAGGTATTTAACGAGTTTTATTATGTTGCGGGTATCTCCCAATCATGTGTCCACCTGGCCTTGCTCCGCGTCAAAACATTTGGTGCAAGACGGCGACTTCGATATTGCTGGGATAGCGACTGGATCGATAGAGGCGATTGGTTACCTTGATAAAATCGTCCCGCTGTGCTTCAAAAATATTCGGCACGTATTTCTGTGGATTACGATCTATAAACGGGAACCATGTACTTTGTACGTGTACCATGATTCGATGTCCGCGTTTGAAGGTGTGGAAAACATCGCACAATTCAAATGAAATTTCAGCGACCTCGTTGGGTGTAAAGGGCTTGGGCCTTTCAAAACTTTCCCGGAAACGGCCGCGAAACACTTCGGCGCGAATGAGGTTTTGTTGATTTGATTTTTCTTCCAAATTGTCAGGAAAGACATCGATCAATTTTACTATCCAATCCGAATCCGTTCCGGTAGTGGAAACAAAGAGATTGGCGCGGATGGCCCCGGCTAAAGTAAGATCCTCTTCAAGAATGCCGGTTTGATATACCAATACATCCGGCCTGCGTGAAGCGAACCGCTGGTCTTCCGTGTAAAATGTTTTGTTCAGCCACTGCGAATTATCTTTTGTATGAGGAACCGGCTTGTCCGGATCGCTGATATAGGAATCATAAGCGTCGTCATTTTCGGTGGGTTTTTCAGATGATAATCCGCCGGCTTCGTGGAAATAGAAGCGCGTCTTCTCTGCGGATGCCGGGGGCCATTGGTCGAATTGTCTCCAGCGGTTGGCGCCGGTTTCAAACATCAAGGCTTCCGGCAGGTGCAATTCGCTTTGTTGGTCTTTCAAGAAGTGGTTGAAGAAATGTAAATCGACATTTTTTTGAAAGTATTCTGAGGTGGGAAATCCAAAATCCATATCTCCCAAATCGTTTCCCTCGCTGCGGTGCCAGCCCCCGTGAAACCAGGGGCCCATAACCAATATATTGAATGTATCGGGATTCTGTTTCTCAATCATTTCGTATGTATGCCACGATCCAAACAAATCTTCGCGGTCGAACAGTCCGCCGACAACCATTACGGCCGCTTTGATGTTTTTGAGATGTGGACGGATGTTTCGTTTTTGCCAGAACTGGTCGTAGTTGGGGTGGCGAATGAGATCATTCCAGAATTGCGATTTTTCCTTGAAATATGATTCATTAACATTTTTCAATGGTCCCACATCCATGAAGAATTTGTAAGCATCTGTCGTTTCAATCTCATAGATGGGATCGGGCCATTTCTCTATAAGTCCTTGTCGCTCCTGGGCAATGCTATTCATAAATTTGAACCAATGAGCCAGCAGAAAGGCGCCATTATGGTAAACGTCATCCCAATATAAATCGGCAACCGGAGCTTGGGGAGAGATTGCCTTTAAGGCGGGATGGGAGTCTATAGACCCGGCGGACGCGTAAAACCCCGGATAAGAGATGCCCGATTGTCCAACCCTGCCGTTGTGGTTTGGGATGTTTTTCACGAGCCAGTCAATCGTATCATAGGTATCGGTACTTTCATCCGTATCGGAATTGGTTTTCTTATCCGCAATGTGCGGAGTCATGTGAACAAACTGCCCTTCGGACATAAAACGGCCTCGCACGTCTTGATGAACAAAGATAAAACCTTCTTTTTCGAATGCTTCATGTGGTCCGATTTTGTCTTTGTATAGGTCAGGTCCGTATGGACTGATGCTGTAGGGAGTACGTAACAACAGCATCGGATATTCTTTCGAGGTATCGTTCGGCACATAAACAGCGGTAAAGAGTCTTACGCCGTCGCGCATTGGGATTCGTTTTTCATATTTCGTGTAATTTTCACGGATATAGTCCGCCCGTTCATCGGCTTGAATAAATCCCGCGTGCAAAACCAAGAAGTATAAGAAAAAGAGAGCTGTGCGTATTTTCATAATTCAATTCTGCCCCTGCGTTTTTTTAGGATTTCACATTGAACGCCAATTTAATTTTTTCTCCGTATTCACTGTTTTATTGATACCAAATTTTCCTTGAAAACACAAGTTTTCAGGCTACTGTAAACGCCGGAGTGAAAGTGCGGCGGGTGGCGGGCGGCCCTAAGTCTTTGGTTCTATAGGATTTATGGGAAAGTGGAAATGGCGTTTTATGCTGGAAGGAAAGTTGTAAAGTGGGTATAATTGAAGGCCATATAAACAGAATTTGGTCAACAAACAAGTAAATGAGGAAACTATGGATAATCAAGATACCATAAAGAAAACAGGTGCTTTTATTCGAAACTCCGCAACTATTAAAGTTTTATCGATCGGCTTGTTAGTTTTAGTCCTTTTAATTCCTATGTCACTGATCTCATCCCTGATGAGGGAAAGGGAGTCAAGAAGAGACTCTGTCATTAGGGAAATCAACGAAAAATGGGGAAACAGTCAGACTATTACAGGTCCTTTTTTTACTGTTCCATTTAAGTTTTTCTACCAAGACGAAGAAGAAAAAAAAGAAGAAGATAAGTTGAAATTCCATATTCGGTATCTTCATATTTTACCAGAAAACATACATATTTCCGGGCAGATAGACCCGCAAATCAGATATAGAAGTCTTTATGAAGCTGTTTTATATAATACTCGCATCGAGATAAATGGTGATTTTACGATTTCTGTACCGAGCCAAATTAACGTCGATCCGGAAAATATACTTTGGGAAAAAGCTATATTTTCTGTTGGCATCACGGATATGGGAGGAATTCAAGATGATATAATTGTCAAATTTGATGAAAAGGATTATAAAGTCAGCCCGGGATTAAAAACAACTGACATCGCTTCGTCAGGGGTACAGTGTGTTATTGGGTTGTCCCCAACCAAAGGCGACTGTACGTTTTCCCTGCAACTCAACTTGAATGGCAGTGAACAAATTCACTTTATCCCGGTGGGTGAAACAACCAGCGTCAATCTTAAATCGACCTGGCCTTCACCAAGCTTCGACGGTTCTTTCCTTCCAGTCACCAGGGAAATTACCGATAAAGGTTTTTCGGCTGCCTGGAACATCCTGCACTTAAACAGGAATTTCCCTCAAGCCTGGGAGGGGGATCAATATAAAGTCAACAATTCTTCCTTTGGTCTGAAACTAATAATCCCTGCTGATATATATCAAAAATCCATTAGAATATCGAAATATGCTTTAATGTTTATTGTGTTCACATTTTCCGCTTTTTTCTTCTCAGAAATTATCAGCAAAAAAAGAGTTCATCCGATTCAGTACATTTTAATCGGGCTGGCTATTATTTTATTTTACGTTCTACTTCTGTCGATATCCGAGCATTTAAGTTTTGATTTTGCTTATATTTTGTCGGCAGTTGCGATAACCACCATCATAACCGGTTACTCTAAGGGTATTTTAAGGAACAATTATTTCACATTAACTGTTTTCGGCATATTGACCATTCTATACGCATACTTATACATTGTCCTTCAACTTGAAGACTATGCCTTGCTCATGGGCAGTATAGGGCTTTTAGTTGTATTAGCTACAGTAATGTACATAACCAGAAAAATAGATTGGTATTCTTTGGGCAAAGATCAAATCCAATAAAAAACTGAGAGCAAGACCCGGAAGCGGGTATAATTGGAAAGCATATAAACAGAAGTTGTGTGGAAAGGAAACAAGAATGAGAGAGGCTGACATAGCAACGCTGATTGTGAGTTTTGCACAGATTATCGGCTTAATCGTGTCGATTGCCGGGGATGGGCCTGTGGTTGCAGTTATCTGCGGTATTGCTGGATTTGCGGCAATTGTTAATCTGTTTCTTCCTTCTGGGCCTGCTGCTGCCTGGTACAAGAAATTGAAACTTGTTGCGGCAGTTTGTGGCGTTGGGCTTATTATTTTTGCAATCATGAAAGTAGCATAATCGCAGAACAATCGCCTGGGGCGGACAAAGCCGCTCAGCCATAGCGTTGAATAGCGAATTGAGAATGCGGCAGGGGAGTTTTATGAGAGCAGTTGGGCTGAGCGAACGATGAATCAATTGAGAAAACACATATCCTCTATGAGTCTTATTTTTGTGTGTCATCTATTGGCAGGGTGCGGTACATGGCATGCACGCCCTGAGAGATCAGATCGTTCGATAGGTCTCCACAAAGCGCTGATTACAGCCGACCGTATAGTCATTAATCGTATTAGTGTCAATGACGCTGTCGCGCCTACTCTTCAGTGGAATCGGACAATCGAGGAATTTCGCAAGTATGTCTGCGGTGAAGTCATTGTGAATGATGTGATTGGGGTAACCGTGCCGACAGATGAGAACGGTTATATCACAGGAAGTCAGTCTGTAGATCTGGACGAGGTCGGGCCACATTCAATCACTGTTATATTTCTTCCCAAGATGAAGGGAGACAAACGCGGTGTGTGCTCGACGAACTATGACGGAAAGCAGCAAGTTTCCAGACAAGTTGTTAGATATAATAAAGACAAGATTGATGGGGCAGCCTTTATGTTTGTTTCCAAGGAACAGGTGTGGGAGATGGTACTTCTTCATGAATTGGGGCATGCTTTGGGAGTCCCGGCAAATCCATCCCATATTTGGGATGTGGGTCATTGCACGAACCCGTGTTGCGTGATGTATCCGAAGCCAGACTTCAGATCGGTATGTGCGTTTTTTTTTCATGGATTTCCTAATGACTTTTGTCAAGAATGTCGGGCAGAACTTCTCTCAGTGAAAGAACAGGCACGACGTTGAATATCGAATTGAGAATGCGTCAGCGAAGGTGCCAACGGCACAGGAAGTTTGTGGGGGCATGGAATGAGGACGATTTTAAGATAGCTGTGTGTGCTCTACATTGGCGTTATAAAAGACTGGCAGTAAGAGGCGAAAGTGGGTATAATTGGAGGTCATATAAAGAGAAGTTATGCAGTTTAGGCGATATTTATGAAGAAGATTTGGCAAATCATTTATCTATGTTTTCATCGATACTATCCACCACGAATATGGTTGTTTTATCCGCTTTATAAGGTTTTTCGGCGTCGGCTCGGATTGGTCATGCCACTGAGCAATTTGCTTGTTTGGATAACGAGTGCAATACTCCATGGATTATTTGTTGGATTATTAGGTGACGTTATAGCAGCGTTTGTCTTTTCCGGCATTTTTGTATTTTTAGGTGTGGTTTCAACAATATGTATTCTATTTGGCAAACGACGAGGTGGCAGGATGTATCTACTATCAATGTTGCCGAGCAAGTCACGTCAGCAGACGGCTAAACGCCACTGGTGATGGCCGCGTTGAATATCGAATTGAGAATGGGTTGGGGGAGATTTATGATAATTTTGAAATTTGAGTGAAAATTGGGTTTAAAAAACCGCGAAAGTCAAGACTGATTAAATCATATAAAATTCATACCCTCATCAGCGGGAGTTGGTGGGGGTATTTTTTGGATTTTACATCGGGGGCTAAGATTATTTTTGGAGCAGTTTTTTGTAGAGGGTTAGTAGTTCCCGGGCGTGTCTTTGCATCGAGACCTGTTGGTATAGGTGGTCGGATTCGATTGCCTGGGACATTTGTTGCTGTTGTTGTGGGTCGCATAGTCGCAGCAGGGCCTGGGCAAGTGCTTTGGTGTCGGGGCAGTTTTCGATGATGATTCCATATTTGCCGTCGGCCAGGAATTCGGCTGCTCCGTTGTAACTGGTGGTGATTGCCGGTTTGCCGGAGGCGAGACCTTCCATAATCAGTCGGGAACATGGATCGTCGTAGGTCGGCAGGACCACGGCGTCACACATTTGTATCAGGGGCGGCATCTGCTGTGTTGAACCTAAGAAGAGTATCCGCTTTTCGATGGGGGTTGCCAATACCTGCTTGCGGTATGGTAGGACATTTTTGCCGCCGATGACAATGATCCGGAAATCGAGCTCGTTTTTCGTCAGCATGGTTGCCGCCTGAGCGGCCGAGTTGAGGAGCCAGCTTAGCCCTTTACGGCGAGGGTCGTCGGCAGCGAACAGAAAGATCGCTAAGTCATCTTTTTTGTCGAATAATTGTCTTAACCTTCGGCCTTGTTCTTTTGTTTTGTTACTGCGGAAAGAATCGATCCGCACGCCGTTGCGGACCAGGTGGATTCGATTTTCGTGCAAGCCGTATTCTGTTTTGAATTGCTCGGCTACGTAGTTGCTAATGGCCGCAACTACAGGGCCGTTGGGGGCCTGAGATAGTTTTCGTTCGTTTGCTATCCATGCCTGCCGGGCACGGTTCAATATCGACGTTGCCCGCTTGAAGTTTGCCATCAGTGGACATTCGTACGAGGCGGCGTGGCGTTTTCCGCTGTATAAGATACTGCCGCTACGTGGCTGATAGACGTGGGCTGTCGGCAATGGGATCATACTGTGCACGATGTCGTAATCACTTTCGGCGAAATAGCGGGTTACGTTTTGTTCGAAATTTCGTCGTCGTCCGCTTCGTGTCCAGGCGTTGGCCGGTACTTCGTGGGTTTTGAACGGCAGATCGCCGACGTCGGGGCGGTCGATCCGGGCGGCGACCAATGTGACATCCAGGTTGAGTTCGCCCAGAGCGCCGGCCAGTTCGTATGTGGAGCGTTCCTGTCCGCCACGTAACAAGTTGAACCGTTCTATTACCAGCGCTATTTTCATTATTGTGCCTTTTGCTGCTTTCGGATTCGATTTTGGTCGTGTTTGGCGATGCGTTGGGTTTTGCGATATACAGCGTGAATAATCCGTTTTTGGCCGGTTGTCAAGCGGTCAGACTGGAAGTATTCCAGCAAAAATCGCATTACGTCGGCAGCAGTGAAGTATGTGCGAGCTGAGTAGTACAGTTGTGCCAGGTCTTTTACCTGCCAGCGGCGTCGTAGAATCACCGGGGTAAAGACGCGGTGCAGATCGATCAGGCTCAATCGTTCGCAGGCGGTTCGGTCCCGGCCAAGAAATATGTGAGCGAGGTATAAATCGCGATGGCAAAAACCGCAGTTATGCAAGCGTCGGACGAGCTGGGCAGTCTGGCTGAGTAATTTTTTTTTGTTTCGGAGCAAGGCGTACTCGGATTTTTTTTGTGGCCACTGTGGCAGCAGTCGTTCCAGTGCGTCGGCATGCGGTAACTCCTCGAACATTACAAAACTGCGTCGCCGACGCGACTGCGTGCCATAAGCTATGGGGCGTGCGACGGGTATGTTGTTTTCCGCTAAAGAGATCGCGGCGGTGAAATCATATACAGCCTCGGCGGTGCGGCTGTGGCGACTGAGCCATTGTCTGAGCAGCCGGATCGGGCCGGGATAGTCGTATCGTTTGAGGTAAATGACCACTTTTTTGTTTTTGTCCAGCGGCAGCTCCAGTCGTAACCGCTGGCGTGCTCCCAGGCCGGGCTTGGTAAGTTTTTGGCCATGCTGATAAGCAAAGACGTCGTGCAGGTTTGCCAAGTTTTGCTGTTCCAGCAGTGGCAGGTAGTCTTTGTGGATGAGGCCGATGCCGCTGCTTAACGGGGTAAATGATTCGGTGAACGGGGAATAATAAGTGCCAACAAGATTGTTTATGTTTTGCTGAGCGGCGGCGGCACTGGAAGGTGATAATTGTTTTTTCGCGGCGGCGTACACATTGTCCACGGTGATTTCGGTCATGCAGCGATGATCGCGCGAGCAGGTTGGTTTCTGGCAGGGAGGGCAATCAACATCAATACGCAACCGGATTTCTTTATCATAGCCTGTGACCGTCCATCGTGGATCGGTCGGGCCGAAAATCGTTACCATCGGCACGTTAAACGCGGCGGCGATGTGGCATGGGCCGGTATCGTTGGCGATCATCAAACAGCAACGCCGTATCAGTTCCTTAAGCCCACCCAGACTGATACTGTTATCAGATAAGTTATAAACAGGTTGTTTGGCAAGTGTGGTGATTTGTTCGGCAATTTGACGTTCGGCGGCGTTCGGCGCGCAGGAAATAATGACGCGATATCGCTGCTCGGTCAGTTTGTCGGCCAATTGTGCGAATCTTTCGGCGGGCCAATATTTGCTGGGGCCAAATGCTCCGCCGGGCACCATGATTACAAGGCGTTTTTCGTCTGTAAGGCTCCATCGCTGGAGCAGTTCGTCGATTTCCCGCCGATCATTTTCGCTGGTAAAAAGCTGCAGGCGATTATCCGCTTTGGCATTCGATGGCACGGTGGCGGCGAGCACGAGTTCGATGGCTTTGTCGGTTAAGAAGCCGTAATAATCGCCCATCGAAATCGGTGCGCGACGTTTGAGCAGACGAGGCGTCGGTATGGGACAGGTCAGCAATATTCCGCGGCCGTCACGATCGTAGCCGATGCGTTTTTTGACACCTGCCAGGCGAACCATCAGAGCGGAACGGAAGGAATTGGGCATTACAATGGCGGTGTCGAATTTGCGCCGACGTAAATCCGCAAGCAACGGCATGTGACAAAGGGCAACCCCGCTTTTATCGCAGTCCAACCAATCGTCGGCCCAAGGTACGCCGTCAAGTATGGCCCGGACGATGGGATTGGCCATATAGGTGATACGCGTGTGCGGGAGGCTTTGTCGCAGGCGTCGCAGTGCCGGGGTGCACATAATCGCATCGCCCATTGGGTTTGGCAGGACTACCAGGATGTTATTCGATTGGTTCATCAGAATTAGTCTTTGACGGTCGGGACATTGTCAATGTATCGCTGATGCCATAATTCCAGCATCAGCAGCGACCATAAACGATGCCCGTGATCGTCGTGTTTTTGGTCGTTTTCCATCAAAAGCGATTCGATGGCCTGTCGTTGGAAATAGCCGCGGTCGAGTGCACGGGCGGACAAGACCGTGTCGGTAAACATCTGTCGCAATTCGCGGCGGAACCATTGACCGACCGGTACGCCGAACCCCTTTTTTGCCCGTCGGTTGATTTTTCCGGGCAGCAGGTCTGCGCATGCCCTTCGCAAAACATACTTGCTTGTTTTTCCACTGTGTCGATAACAAGTAGGCAGGGAATAAGCCAACTCGACCACCTTGTGATCCTGAAACGGGCAGCGTAATTCCAGTCCAATCGACATGGAAGCGCGGTCGATTTTTGTATTGAGGTCGCTTGGCAGGTAGGTATTGCCGTCGGCGAGCATGGCCTGAGCCATGACACGGTCGGGTTCGGATGAAAACGCATTGTTCTTTCTGAAATAGCGGTCGAGGTAGTCGTGCCCTGGCGCGGTCAAGCCGTCGCCTCGCAGCAAGGCGGCGAACATGTCGGGATCGAATACGGCCAACCATTTGAGGTAGCGTTGAGAGGGCGGCAAAGGCGCGGCCTGAACGAAACGTTTGATATTGCGAAGCCGGGAGCGATGTTCACCGGTGGTCAAGCGATCCCAAAATCGCTGACGCGCGAGCCATTTGAGCAGTTGGGCAGCGCTGAACTGCTGTGAGATTTTCATTGCCTTGTAGCGGTCATAGCCGCCGAAACACTCGTCGGCGCCGTCCCCGGTGAGCGCTACGGTAACCCTGGCACGTGCTACGTGTGACAAATGAAAGGTCGGCAGTGCCGAGCAGTCGGCAAAAGGCTCATCGTAATAATAACTGAGTTTTTCTATGGTTTCGAGGCAATCGGGCTGAACCATACGCTCGCTGTGGTCGCAGTTGAAGCGTTTGGCTGCCAGCCGGGCGTAAGGCAGTTCATTGTAAAGCGATTCCTCAAAACCAATAGAGCAGGTTTTAACGCGGTTGCTATCCAGTCGGCTCATCAGGCCGACGACAATGGTGGAGTCCAGGCCGCCGGATAAAAAGGCGCCCAACGGCACATCACTGATCATCCGCATTTTTGTCGCATCGGTTAATTCGCTGCGCAACTGTTCGGCCGCGTCGCTGATAGTGCCTTCAAAAGTTGGCTCGGTCGGTATCGACCAGTATCGACTCGGCGTTGGGTTATTAAAGTTGTCAATGGATAACGTCAGGGTGTGGGCGGGAGGTAACTGTTTGATGTCAGCGAAACCGGTCTGGGGGTAAGGTACGTATTGCAGAAGCAGATATTGCCCGATCGCACGGCGGTCCGGGCGACGGGGGAAGCCGTGAATTTGCAAAATGGCTTTGCATTCGGAGGCAAAGATGAAGCGGCCGCGGTGCAGGCCGTAGTAAAGCGGTTTTTTGCCCATGCGGTCACGTGCCAGGAATAGTTGGCGACGGTCGCAGTCCCAAATCGCCAAGGCGAACATTCCGCGGATATGATCGACGCAGTGCGAACCGTACTGCTCATAAAGGTGGACGATAACCTCGGTGTCGCAATTGGTTTTGAATTTGTGGCCAAGAGCTTCGAGATCACGGCGTAATTGTGGGAAATTGTAACATTCGCCGTTATAGCATATCCAGACGGTTTGATCCTCGTTAGCCAATGGCTGTTGGCCGCCGGCCAGATCGATGATCGAAAGTCGCCGATGTGCCAGTCCACAATGGCCGGTCCGGCTATCGAGGTAGATACCGGATTCGTCAGGACCTCGATGGACCAAGGCCGCGGCCATTCGTTGCAGTTCGTCCGTAGTGATCGGTTGAGAACTGTCAAAACTAATTATTCCGGCAATACCACACATAAAATTAAAGAGAAGCTGGTAAGAGGTTATTCTGGGCAATTTGCTCCGGTCAAGTGAATCGAAATTGCGATAAGTGCAGTTATTACAATGGATAACGTGTTTGCCATCAGAACAGCAAAAATGCCTGGAAGAATTTTGGCAAAATCCGATGGTTTACTCATAGTGGTATTTTGCCTTACATGAGAGGATGATTCAAGCATAAAGCCGTTTTCAGCATTGATATAGTGGAACCGCCGATGGTGGCAAGGCGTAATATCACTTGACGTTTAGGTAACAGGCCCGATAATTGGTTTTGGGAGTGGTTTTTGGTGTCAGGAAAGTCGGTTATTAGCACAGGGTGACAAGTTAATTGGCAAACCCGGGGTCAATCTCCGGGGCGGTATTGCCGATAGTATAATACTGTCACTAATGAAGTTACTGTTTTTTTGCGCTGCGATAATACGAACAATTTATAGATGGAAGGTGTCCAAGGAAGGTTTTATGCTGAAATCATCTGAAAATCCTCCAATACTTCACCCTGAAGATGCGTTTGAAGATAAACTGGCGGGTCGGTGGTGGGTGGCCCATACGAAAAGCCGAAACGAAAAGGCTCTGGCCTGGTCGCTGTATCATTGGCAGACTCCGTATTTTCTGCCGTTGAGCGAGAAGGTAACGAGACGTAAACAAAGAACCTATAAGTCTTTATTGCCATTGTTTACCGGATACCTGTTTTTTTTCGGGGAGCTTGAACAACGTCATCAGGCATTGACTACCAATCGAATAGCGAATGTTATAGAGGTGGTGGATCAATCGAATCTGGTGCGTGAGTTGACCAGCATTTATCGGGCGTTAAAGAGTGGTTTGCCAATCGATCCCCATCCATATCTCAAAGCCGGCAATCGCTGTCGTGTAATTGCCGGTCCTCTAATGGGTTATGAAGGTATTGTGGAGCAAAAGAAGAATCTGACCCGTATACTGCTGCAAGTGGATATATTGGGTCAGTCGGCAGCGGTGGAAATCGATACGGATATGCTCGAACCGATTGACTGATCGATGGAGGCGTCCGTAGGGTTCCAGGGACGAAAAACGCTATAAGTGGTTGTTATATAGCTAGTTATATAGCAATTGAGCGGGATCCCGACGGGGACGGGGTCTGCCTGTGTGGTGGTATTCGAGGCACCAAGGTAAAGCTCACTGAAGTTGGTTGCCTTGGTGTAGAAGATACAATAATGGCCAGCAGGAAAAGAAGGCTATGAACCGACGTACATTTCTTAAACTTACCGGCGGTGTTTGCACATCGTCGTTTTTTGGATGGCCCTCGTCTTTTGCTCAGGGTTATGGCTCTGTGGCGGCGGAAGATCTCGCATTTATCGACAGCGATATGCTTCGCAGCAGAAATCAGAATCGCTCGACGGTGGTCTGTCAGAACGGAATAGTCTGTACGAGTCAGCCTTTGGCCAGCGTTGCGGGAGTCGATGTACTTAAGGTCGGCGGCAATGCGGTCGATGCGGCTGTTTGTGCCAATGCGATGCTCAGTCTTGTCGAGCCGATGAGTTGTGGACCTGGCGGTGATTTGTTTGCTATCGTTTGGATTGAAAAAGAACAAAAACTGTACGGTCTCAACGCCAGCGGGCGTAGCCCGTACAACTGGAATCTCGAAGAGGCTATGAAGCTGAGTCTCAAAAGGATTCCATCGTACAGTCCGCTTGCCTGGAGCGTTCCGGGTTGTGTGAGCGGCTGGTCGGCATTGCAGGGTCGATTGGGACGATTGGGTTTGGCACGGGTTCTGGAGGCGCCGATCCATTATGGTCGTGAAGGCTTTGCCGTTTCACCGATCATCGCCAGTGGCTGGTCTATCGATGCCGAGAAATATCCGACTTTGTCGCGGGTATATGCACCGGAGGGCAAGCCTCTGCGTTTCGGAGATGTGTTCAGGAACCCGGAATTGGCCCGGTTTTTCGAGGTTATCGGGCAAAGTAACGGCGAGTCTTTCTATAAGGGTGAAATCGCCGAGCAGATTGTCGAGTTTTCACAAAAGCATGGCGGACGATTTTCGCTACGGGATTTTCATGACCATACAGTTAGCTGGGTTGACCCGGTAAGCACAAATTATCGCGGTTACGATGTGTGGGAACTTCCGCCTAACGGGCAGGGGATCGCTGCTTTGCAGATATTGAACATACTGGAGAATTTTGATATTGGTTCGCTGAAGGCTAATTGTGCCGAACATCTGCATCTTTTTGTCGAAGCGAAGAAGCTGGCATTCGAGGATCGTGCTGTTTACTATGCGGATATGGATTTTGCGGATGTTCCGCTGAAACGGCTTATCTCAAAAGAATACGGTAAAGAGCGAGCTAAACTGATCGATCCTCGTCGCAGTGCTCAAAAAGTCGCGGCTGGGAGAGTTACGGGGCCGGGCGATACGATATATCTGACGGCAGCGGATAAAGAAGGCAATATGATCTCACTGATTCAAAGTATTTATTACGGCTGGGGTTCGCATTTTGCGGTCGATGGGCTGGGTTTTGCGTTGCAAAACCGAGGTGAGTTGTTTTCGCTGGATTCCAGTCATTTGAATAAGCTGGAGGCTCATAAGCGGCCATTTCATACGATTATTCCCGGATTTATAACCAAAAGCGGCAAACCGATATTTTCGTTTGGAGTGATGGGCGGCGATTTTCAACCGCAGGGACATGCGCAGGTGTTGATGAATATTATAGATTTCGGCATGTCGCCGCAGCAGGCGGGTGAGCAACCTAGGGTTTGTCACTTCGAAAGTTCCACTCCTACGGGAGATAAGATGGTTGATGGCGGTAGTGTTGCTCTTGAACGGTATATTGCCGAGGAGGTCAGGGAGCAACTTTTGGATATGGGGCATAAGGTTCGCAGTGGAGTAGGGGCATTCGGCGGCTATCAGGGTATCTGGCGGAGGGAAGGTCCGCGGCGTTATTTCGGCGGATCGGATCCGCGTAAAGATGGCTGTGCGATTGGTTATTGAAAAAGTAACAGGGAATCTTAAAATAGGCGATATGGGCCAGGATTCCCGCTGGTTTTTATTTTGATTTTGGCTTATGTGAAGTGAGGTTTCGATGCGAATACTGATTACAGGAGGAGCTGGTTTTATCGGCAGCCATTTGACGGAGCGACTGCTCAAAAAAGGTCACTCTGTTATTATTCTTGATAATTACCATACCGGTAATAAGGATAATATTCGGCATCTCCTGCATAACGATAATCTGGAGGTATATCGTCACGATGTGACTGAGCCGTACCGACTGGAGGTGGATCAGATTTATAATCTGGCTTGTCCGGCCTCTCCTATCCATTATCAGCGCAGCCCGGTGCGGACGGTGCTGACTTCGGTTCAGGGTATAATCAACGCACTCAATGAAGCCAAGGAAATAAATGCCCGAGTGCTGCAGGCTTCGACCTCGGAGGTATATGGCGATCCGGTGGAACACCCTCAGACAGAAAAGTATTGGGGCAATGTCAATCCGATCGGTACGCGTAGTTGTTATGACGAAGGCAAGCGTGTGGCGGAAACGGTAATGTTCGACTATCATCGGGAAAACAACGTGGATATTCGCATTGCCCGGATTTTCAATACATACGGGCCGAGGATGTGCCCTGATGACGGGCGTGTGGTAAGCAATTTTATTGTTCAGGCACTGCGTGGTGAAGATGTCACGATTTTTGGCGACGGTTCTCAGACCCGCTCTTTCTGTTACATTGACGATATGGTGGACGGTTTGATCCGCCTGATGGAACAGGACGAGATCATCGGGCCGGTCAACCTGGGCAATCCCGAGGAGCGCAGCATAAAAGAGATCGCTGAATTAATTATTAAGCTGACAGGTTCTTCCTCAGAGATAGTTTATAAGCCGCTGCCTCGGGATGATCCCGTCCGACGGCAGCCGGACATTACGCTGGCCCGAACTAAACTGGACTGGCAACCCACGGTTACTTTGGCTAAGGGGTTGCCGAAAGTGATAGAATATTTTCGTCCGTTGGCGGTGAAAAACTCGGCTGCGACAAAAATGCCGCGTTAGAATAAATCATGTCCCTTGACAACAAATGCATAATCCCGTCGATATTCCTGAGCTATATTGTTGTGTTTTTCGCAGCGGGAGCACTTTATGTGGTGACTTGTGCGCCTGGGGCGTTGTGGCAAGACAGCGGGATGTTCCAATATCGCGTATGGCACAACGATATCGAAGGCGAATTGGGTCTGGCGCTGGCTCATCCGCTTTATCATATTATTGGAGTCGTTTTCAAACATATACCGATAGGCGAGTTTGCGTACCGGGTGAATTTGATTTCGGCTTTGTCGGCGGCGGCAGCGGTGGCGAACCTGTTTCTGCTGCTGCGGTTGTGGCTGGGTCGGAATCTGCCGGCGGTGGTAGCCGCTATTACGCTGGGTCTGTCATGGACGCACTGGCAACATGCGTGCATCGCTGAAGTTTATACATTGCATTCGGCTTTGTTCCTGGCAGAGGTGGTGGTGCTTTTGCAGTATTGCCGAGGCGGGAGTGTCGGTTACTTGTACGTGTTGGGACTGCTTAACGGTTTGGCCGTGGCCAACCATCTATGGGCGTCTTTAGCGTTCGTGTGTTATGTGGTTTTCGTAGGCGGGCTTTTGCTGCGGAAGAAAATCCGATTTGGCCATGTTGGTATTATAGCCGCATTCTGGATAGTTGGCGCTTTGCCTTATGAATACCTGATCGTAAGAGATATCGTGTGTAACGGTGATCTGGCCGGCACATTGGCTTCGGCGGTTTTCGGCCGAGGTTATCAGCATCAGGTTCTTAATACCGCCATTACCCTGAAAATCGTTAAAGAAAATATGATGTTTTTGGGGCTTAATTTTCCTACGCCTAACGTTTTGCTGTTTTTCGGCGGTCTGTATGCGCTCTACAAAACAGCTCCGAGCCGGGCTTTTGCCCATGTGCTGTTGGGGTTGTTGGTATTGTTTTTTGTGTTTGCTTTTCGATATACCGTACCGGACAGATATGCCTTTTTCATGCCGTTTTACTGTATGGCGTCGGTGTTCATCGGGCTGGGCGCTCATTTTCTCATGACAAAAAGACAATCCAGGTTTTTTGTGGTTTTGATGTTGATATTCGCTTTGCTGCCGGTGGGGGTTTATGCGGCGGCGCCGTCGTTGGCTAAGAAGCTGCAAGTGAATATCGGCGCCAAAAGAAAGATTCCTTACCGAGATGAGTACCAGTGGTTCCTGCAGCCGTGGAAGAGGGGATACGACGGACCGGGGCAATTTGCCAGGGAGGCATTTGCCGTGATGGAGAATGACGCGATTATATACGCTGACAATACAACGGTGTACGCACTTTTGTATGCGCAGGAAGTGCAAAAGCAGGGAACAACTATTGGGATCGTGTCCGACCTGGTTGGGAGCAAGGGTGCTCCAAGGTTCGACGAAACGACCATGACCGATTTATTGTCGGACAGGGGGGTATATGTGGTTTCGCCGGTGGCGGGTTATTGTCCGTCGTTTTTGCTTGAGCAATATGAATTTGAACCGGCTGGGAGCGTCTGGCGCGTGGTTCAAAAATAAGGAAGAAGGCAAGATGAGGGGAGGAAGACGGAAGAGGCATGAAGCACTAGTTAACCTGAGATCGCTTTAGCATGCCCACGCAAGCGTGGGCATGGCACAGGGCCGATCGCAAAATCTTGTGGTTTATGATATAATTTTGCCACTTGACAATTTCATTCGGTATGGGTATAATGCCGGGTTCAGTTAATTAGAGCAGCCCCGTCAGAGGTTTTGTGAGACGACAAAGGTGGAGAAAACAAACAGGATAAGAGGTCTGTCATGGTTGGTGATGCTGGCCGTTGCAGCGGATATTTTGACGGTCGGCAGTGCTTTGGGCATTGTCTGGCATCCGGAAGCTGAGCCGGACCTAGTCACCTGGACAGACAGGCCTGATGGCGCGGTGATTGGCCGGTGGATTAAAAACGGGATACAGGGTAACGGTTCGTGTGTGGTGGTGGCACCGAACTATGTGATAACCACCAAGCATCAGTTAGGAGATGAACAGTCACTGGTGATCATTGAGGGGATAACCTATACCATCGATTGGATTGAAGGGCACCATGACGAAGAAGTGGATTTGCGTGTGGTAAAACTGCACAGTGCCAACCTTTCTGATTATGTTGATATGTATGACAGGAGGACTGAGGCAGGGAAAAATACGGTGCTTGGCGGTTATGGCAAAGGCAGAGGTGAGCTGCTTGACTATCCGGTTGGTTCCGGGAATGTTTATGGTTATCGGTGGGATGGTTCCGGGAATACTACTTTACGCTGGTGTACCAATAAGGTCAACGACACAGATTCTCTCTACATTTATGGTGACTTTGATGGTTTGAATGAGGGCGATTCTACAATTTATGAAGGAATAACGGCGGAATATGATTCCGGCGGCGGGTGGTTTATCGAATCGGGCGGTTTCTGGAAGGTGGCCGGGTTATCCAGAGGGGTGGCACATGTTGGCGGCGAACCCGTTAACTCAAGCTCCTGGTTTCGTAAAAATACCGATCCTGATGTTTTGTATCCGGACTACCTGGTTGCGGTACGTATTAGTTCTTATGCTGATTGGATAGAAAGTGTTATTGATCCCGTTTGTGACGGCCCGGTTATCGGTGATTTTAACGGCGATTGCTCTGTTGATATTTTGGATTTTATGGAATTCGCCGAGAACTGGCTGCGTCAGGATTGCGGGCCGGATAATAACTACTGTCAGGGATCGGATTTTGAGCCTGACGGTGATGTGGATTTGGATGATTTTGGGGTGATGGCTGCGCATTGGCTGGAATATCCTCTTAACTGAGTAACTTAGATTAGTTTTTGCACAGTTTACAGGTTTATATAGAAAACAAGTCATTTTTTGTCTGTGGTATTCCAACAGTGCGATTTAGTACTTTTTCCTGTGTGTTGCCTGCACGCAAAATTATACCCAATGGGTCATTATACCCGGCAGAGCCAATCGTAACATTTGAAAGGAATTCGTAAATGAGAGTTTCAGTGGTAGGTGTCGGCTATGTAGGTTTGGTGGCGGCTGCTTGTCTGGCGGAAGGTGGAAACCATGTTGTATGTGTGGACAATGACAGGAAGAAAATAGACGATCTCAAGGAAGGCAAAATACCTATTTATGAACATGGTCTGACGGAGATTGTTCAGCACAACGAGGCGGCAGGGAGACTGATTTTTACGACCGATCTGGGAGAGGGAGTAAAGAATTCACTGGTGATTTTTTTGGCGGTGGGTACTCCCTCGGCTGAAGACGGTTCGGCGGATATATCAGCGGTGCTTTGGGTTGCCGAGGCTATCGCCAAGGCGATGGACGGCTATCGAATCGTCGTTACCAAGAGCACCGTGCCGGTGGGCACGCATCGGAAGGTTATCGAAGTTATGGCGGGTAAAACGGAGCATCCGTTCGATTATGTGAGCAATCCCGAATTTCTTAAAGAAGGCTCGGCAGTGGATGATTTTATGAAGCCGGACCGGGTGATCATCGGTACCACTAATCCGGCGGTCATGGAGATTATGAAACAACTTTACGCCCCGTTTATGCGTAAGAGCAGTCGCATACTATTTATGGACCCTGCCTCGGCGGAAATGGCCAAGTATGTGGCCAATACGATGTTGGCGGCGCGTATTTCTTTTATGAACGAGATTTCCGGGTTGTGCGAGAAGCTCGGCGCCAATATCGAGTCAGTAAGGGCCGGGGTGGGCAGTGACTCGCGGATCGGTAATGCTTTTCTGTTTGCCGGGGTGGGTTATGGCGGCAGTTGTTTCCCCAAAGATGTGCAGGCTCTTATACGGATGGGTGATCAGCAGGGCTGTCCCATGAGCATTGCCAAGTCGGTACAGCAGGCGAACTATACTCAGCAGGACCGATTTGCCCAGCGGATATTGGATTACTTCGGAGATCGTGCAGGGACAACAACGCTTGCTGTCTGGGGGTTGGCGTTCAAGGCGAGAACAGATGACATCCGCGAATCGCCGGCGATCCGATGTATTAAAAAGTTTCTCGATGTGGGTATGAAAATAAAAGCATACGACCCGGAAGCGATCCGTGCGGCCGAGACCGAATTGAGCGGTCGTATTAAGACGGCTGCGAACAGTTATGATGTACTTGACGGGGCCGACGCCCTGGTGGTTTTTACAGAATGGCAGGAATTTCGTACACCCGATTTTGAGTTGATCGGACAGAAATTGAGACATCCGGTCATTTTCGACGGTCGTAATCTGTACGATCCCAATTATGTGAAGAAACAGGGAATCGAATATCACAGTATTGGCAGAGGTTCCTGAACAGGTGACAGATGATTATTCGAGCAAAATCATATCCCCGAGCAGGTTTGATCGGCAATCCTTCCGACGGATATTTCGGCAAAACGATTTCGTTCGCATTTAATAATTTTTGTGCGGAAGTGGTGCTGTACGAGACGCCGGAGCTGGAGATTCTATCGAGCGAAAAGGACAAGTCGAGATTTACAAGTATCGGCGGCCTGGTAAATGATGTGGTATTGCATGGCTACTATGGTGGAGTCCGTCTGCTCAAGGCGACGATCAAGCGTTTTTATGATTACTGCCGGGAAAACCAGATCGAGCTGCACGATAAGAATTTTACGATCCGGTATCATTCGGATATTCCCCATGGTGTTGGTCTGGCCGGGTCGAGTGCGATTATCACAGCGTGTTTGCGGGCGTTGATGGCGTTCTATGGTGTGAGCATTGCCAAATACATTCAGGCCAATCTGGTTCTCTCTGCCGAGACGGACGAGCTGAATATCAGAGCCGGTCTGCAGGACCGTGTGATCCAGGTGTATGAGGGACTGGTATATATGGATTTTTCCAAGGAGATCATGGACAAGCAGGGGTACGGGCGTTACGAAGAGATGGACCCGAAATGTCTTCCGCTTCTGTATGTGGCGTATCGCGACGATCTGAGCGAACCGACTGAGGTGTTTCACAATAATATTCGAGAGCGGTTCGACCGTGGTGATCGTGAAGTGACCAGTGCGATGCGATATTGGGCGGGGCTCGCCGACAAAGTCAAACAGTGTTTGTTGAAAGGAGAAATTGCGAAGACAGGTTCTCTGCTGAATGCCAATTTCGACAGGCGTAAAAAAATATATCAAATAAGCCAGGAAAATCTTAAGATGGTGGAGGCGGCCCGTTCCGTAGGCGCCAGCGCCAAGTTTACCGGTTCCGGTGGCGCGATCGTGGGTGCTTACGACGATCAGCAGATGTATAATAAGCTCAAGAAGAAACTGGGCCAACTGAATATCAAGGTAATCAAACCGACGATCGTCAACGGCAAACGAAAGGGAAGGGCATGATCCGCAAGGCTGTTATCCCGGCTGCGGGCTTTGGAACACGTTTTCTGCCGGCAACGAAATCGCAGCCGAAGGAGATGCTGCCGATTGTAGATACGCCCGTAATCCAGTACGTGGTCGAAGAAGCGGTTTCGGCGGGAATTACCGATATTCTGATGGTGATCGGCAAAGGTAAGCGTTCGATCGAGGAGCATTTCGACCGCAGCTTTCAACTGGAAGCACAACTGCAGGCCAAAGGCAAAGAGACAGAACTCAAAGCAATGCGGCAGATTTCGGAATTGGCGGATATTCATTTTGTGTGGCAGAAAGAATTGAATGGTCTGGGCGATGCGGTCTATTGCGCACGCCATCACGTCAACGACGAACCATTTGTGGTGCTGTTGGGTGATACGATAATGGAGGCATCCAAACCACCGGTCAAACAGTTGCTGGAGGTGTTCGAGCGGTATCAGGAACCGATAGTGCTGCTCGAGAAGGTTCCGCATGAGCGTGTAAGTCGATACGGAGTAATAGGCGGCAAAGAAATCGAGCCGGGGCTTTATCTGATTGAGGATTTTGTGGAGAAGCCAGATATTGATGAGGCGCCATCGAATCTGGCCATTGCCAGCCGATATGTTCTGACGCCGGAGATTTTCGAATACCTCGGCCGAACCGAGCCAGACAAGGCGGGTGAGATACAACTTACCGATGCGATGCAGATGATGGTGCGGCAAAGAAAAATGTATGGCCTGGTACTTGAGGGCAGGCGCTGCGATATAGGCAATAAAGAAGGATTTGTCCGAACCAACATCGAGTTTGCCCTGCAACGGCCCGATATGGCTGAGGATATGCGGGAGTACATAAAACGCCTGGCTAAAGAATTATAGGTACGAACATCAATCGTTTTAATCCAGTCAAGTAAGATATGAAAGCATTAGTAACCGGAGCAGCGGGATTTATCGGATCGCATTTGTGCGAAAGACTTCTGATGGATGGCTGGGATGTGATCGGATTGGATAACTTCGACCGGTTTTACGATCCGTCGGTCAAGCGGGCCAATATTGCCGCTTGTCTGGAACAGAAGGCGTTTTCCCTGATTGAAGGCGATATTCGTGATGTGGAGCGCGTAGGCTCGATTTTCGGTCGGAATACCGTTGATATTATTGTGCACCTGGCCGCCAAGGCAGGTGTCAGGCCGTCCATTGAAGATCCGCTGGGGTATCAGGATGTGAATATCAACGGCACCATGGTAATGCTGGAGGCGGCGAAGAAATACGAGGTGAAGAAATTTATTTTTGCCTCCAGTTCGAGCGTATATGGAAACAACAAGAAGGTGCCGTTTGGGGAAACCGATAACGTTGATTTTCCCATTTCGCCTTACGCGGCGACCAAGAAGGCCGGCGAGCTGATCTGTCATACCTATCATCATCTATACGAGATCGATATGACATGCCTGCGGTTTTTTACGGTTTATGGGCCTCGGCAGCGGCCGGATTTGGCGATCCATAAATTCACTCGTTTGATGGAGGCCGATCAGCCCATACCGGTTTTCGGGGATGGGAGCATGGCACGTGATTTTACCTATATCGACGATATTCTTCAGGGAGTTTTGGCCGCTATGGCTCACTGCCGTGGATACAAGATTTACAATTTGGGAGAATCGTGCCCCTGTCGGCTGGACGATCTTATAGCCCATATAGAAAAAGCCCTGGGCAAAAAGGCTGTTATCCAGCGATTGCCGGTACCGCCCGGTGATGTCATGGGGACGTTTGCCGAGATCACCCGGGCGCGCAGGGAACTCGGCTATAACCCTGTAACGCAACTACCCGAGGGCTTGAGGCATTTTGTCCAATGGTTCAGGGCCGGCAGTGGTGCGAAACAGGCACACAATCAATGACGCATAATAAATGGTAGTGCCCGTTTTTGCGGAAAAAGCGGCTTGCCACAGGAAAACAAGAATTAACTCGTTAGTAGTATAAAGGAGTAGCTTGATGGCTAAGAAAAGTAAAACAACCAAAACAACAGCAGGGAAACATAAGACTTTCAAAACGGATGTACCTTTGGTGGGTATTGTCGGGTTGGGATATGTCGGTCTGCCTTTAGCTCGGGAGTTTTGCATCGGCGGCGCCAGGGTATTGGGTTTTGATATTAACGCCAGGATGGTCCAAAAGGTTAACAAGGGACTAAGCCCCATCAAACATATACCGCATAAGCAGATGCGTGATATGGTCCGGTCGAATCGGTTTTTGGCTACGACTTCGATGGCCCAACTTTCAAAGCCGGATGCAATTTTGATCTGTGTGCCAACCCCGCTTACGGAAAACCGCGAACCGGATATGTTCTATGTGGAGCAGACCTGTAAGACGATCGCGAAATACTTGCGCAAAGGACAATTGGTGGTTCTGGAAAGCACGACCTATCCGGGGACCACTCGCGAGTTGATGCTGCCGATTTTGGAGCGTTCGGGTCTGAAGGCGGGCAGGGATTTTTATCTGGCATATTCGCCGGAACGTGAAGATCCGGGCAATAAAAACTTTCGCACCTCGACCATTCCCAAAGTAGTGGGCGGTTATGACAATGCTTCGTTAAAAAAAGCGTTGGAAATATACAAGTATGCCATCAAGACGCTGGTGCCGGTGGATTCCTGCGAAATTGCCGAGGCAGCCAAAATAATGGAAAATACTTATCGCTGTGTAAATATTGCCATGGTCAACGAGTTGAAACGGTTATTTGATCGAATGGGTATTGACATCTGGGAGGTTATCAGGGCGGCCAGTACCAAGCCGTTTGGTTTTCAACCATTTTATCCGGGACCGGGTTTGGGTGGACATTGTATTCCAATCGATCCGTTTTATCTGACGTGGAAGGCTCGTCAGTATGGAATGCCAACCCGCTTTATCGAGTTGGCGGGAGAAATCAATACCGACATGCCGCACTATGTGGTCCAACGTACTATGGAAGCGATGAACGATCGCCGGAAGAGTCTCAACGGCTCGAAGGTTCTGGTTTTGGGTTTGGCATACAAGAAGGATATAGACGACGTGCGGGAATCGCCCTCGGTGAAGTTGATAGAGCTTTTGCAGGAAAAAGGAGCGAAAGTCGATTATAACGATCCCTATATTCCACGCACACACAAACAGCGGGAACACGATTTGCAGATGAAAAGCAAACCGCTTTCCGCGGCGATGCTCAAAAAGTATGATGTAGTTTTGATCGCTACCGATCACAGCGATTATGATTATGACTGGATTGTCCAAAACGCCCAACTGGTAGTCGATACCCGCAATGCCGCCTCTGTTGTTAAGCAGGGTAAAAATAAGGTTGTCAAGGCGTAGGTATCTGACCTCATTATATGCGGTAAAATACTTCGGCTATGGGGTGAAGCTCCTCTGAAAGTAGTGGTTTCTAAAACAGAGGTTGGTATATATGCAAAAATTGTGTTTTATATTTGGAACCAGGCCGGAGGCTATTAAACTGGCGCCGGTTATTCTTCAGGCTCGTCAGGAACCGGAAAGATTTGGAGTGCAGGTTTGTGTAACCGGTCAGCATCGCCAGATGCTCGATCAGATGCTCAAACTGTTTGGTATTGTCGCTGATGAGGATCTGGGCCTGATGCGCCCAAACCAGACTCTGGCGGATATCAGCTCCCGAACAATTCAGGCGGTTAGCAGATATCTGGAGAAAGCTCGTCCCGACTGGGTGCTGGTGCAGGGTGATACCACTACCGTATGGGCCGCCTCCATAGCCGCTTTTTTTGTGGGTATCGCGGTAGCGCACGTGGAAGCGGGATTGAGAACCAATGACAAACGCCAACCTTTTCCAGAGGAAGTTAACCGTCGTATTGCCACGCAAATTGCCGATCTGCACCTGGCCCCCACCGAATGGGCTCGGAACAACCTGTTGGCTGAAGGAGTACCGCCTGAGCAGGTGAGGGTTACCGGTAACACGGTAATTGATGCCCTTTACTGGATGCTGGCCAAAAACGAGAATCATCCTTCCGACGACGTGATCGCCATTAAAAACTGGGCCGAACAAAATATTGGTGATAGAGATATGGTTTTGATAACCGGTCACCGCCGGGAAAGTTTCGGAGAAACTTTCGAAGGTATTTGTCAGGCTATAGCCCAGATGGCCCGATGTTATCCGCAAGTCAATTGGGTCTATCCGGTGCATTTGAATCCCAATGTCCAGGAGCCAGTTTATCGGATTCTGAGCGGTTGTTCAAACATTCATCTGCTTGAACCGCAGTCCTATGCCTCCTTCGTTTGGCTGATGAACCGGAGCCGATTTATTTTGACCGATTCCGGTGGGGTACAGGAAGAAGCACCCAGCCTGGGCAAACCGGTATTGGTAATGCGTAATACCACCGAAAGACCCGAAGGGGTTGAAGCCGGCGTGGTCACTTTAGTGGGAAATCGCCATGACGATATTATCGAACACTGCCACCGCCTGCTGCAAACCGAAATCGGGGAACTACCCAAGGCCAGCCCTTATGGCGACGGCCATGCCGCGGAACGAATCCTGGATGCTCTGGGTAAGATTAAACGCGGCAGGGAAACAATTGTCAAAGCATTTACGGCAAAAACACTATAATTGGCGCCGTCAGTGGACTGTAATTAAATGATATTCTTGCTTCGGTTCAAACTTTGTTTAGATTTGCGATGATATCGCGTTATTAATTTTACGTCTGTATATATACGGTATAGAAACAATTCTTCAATCGTCAATGAAAAGTCAGAAGGTCACTACAGCCAAAAGACTCATTCATAACACAATCTCAAATATTGTTATGCGCCTGGTCACCGCCGTAGTTAACTTTTGTCTTATTGGGTTTTTCCTGGACAAGCTGGGGGTGAACATCTATGGCGTCTGGATTCTGGTAGGTTCGATTTTCAGCTATCGGGATATGCTGAGTATGGGTTTGAACAGCTCCATCAATCGACACATACCCGTGTGTCTGGCTCATGGCGATAAAGCCGGGATAAAGAAAGTGATCAGCACTGCCCTGTTTTTTTATGCCTGTTTGAGCCTAGTGCTGCTTACCGCCAGTGTGTTGGTATCCAGGAATATCGGCGCCTGGTTCGATCTGCCGCCGGAACTGTCTCATAGCGCTGCAGTTCTGGTTCTTACGGTTGGATTTTGTTATAGCGCGGCCATGCCCCTGCAATTATTCAACGCCATACTCAGTGGATTGCAAAGATATGATATTGTAAATCTGGTATTATTTGCCGTTTTGATCATTCGAACAGCATTGTTGGTGGCTTTTTTGTCGTGGGGGTATGGGCTGGTCACAATGGGTTTAATATTCGGATTAAGTGAAGTAGGAATCAGGCTAATGTTGTTCATCTTTGCCCGGCGTCTGATACAGCACTTTTCGATTTCACTAAAGAACGTAGATTTCAGATTGCTCAAAGAAATGCTGACCTACGGTTTTAATACCTTGCTATACACAATGGGAGCAGTGTTAATTTATAAAACCAGCGACATTATTATCGGCGTTTTTATTTCGACCGCCGAGGTGCCCAAGTTCTTTATTGCCGTAACCGTTGTTTTGTTTTTGTCGCAACTGGTGCAATCTTTTAGTGCAGCCATAAAACCGGCGGCGAGTGATCTGGACGCCAGAAACGACCGGCGACGTTTGCAGGAAATGTCTTTTTTGGCTCAAAAGTATATTTTGCTGCTATTGATTCCTTCGGTTTGTTTTCTTGTGGTTATGGGCCGTGATTTTCTTTCGATTTGGGTGGGAGATAAATTCACGCCAACCGTCATCACGGAAGAATTAGGCGTCGTGCTCACCATCTTGGCAGTCGGCCACAGCATAAGGTTGTCCCAGTACAGTAATTTCATGGTGCTTGTCGGCATAGGAGATCACAAGATATTCGGAGTATTTACCGGCATAATGGCGGTTCTGTGCATTGTACTATCAATTATTTCGGTTACAGTTCTTGACATGGGTCTGGTGGGTATAGCCTGGGCCAATTTCCTGCCCATGGTGTTTATATCGGGAATAGCTTTGCCGTTATATTTCAACTGGAAAATGGGGATTGCATTTCGTGAAAACCTTCTTCGGGTTTGGTGGCCCAGCCTGCGCGGATGCCTTCCCTCCATTGTGGTCATCTGCATTTGGAAACAGATTGCAGCTCCAGACAGTTGGATGAAGCTGGGCGCGGTAGTTGCCATTGCCGGAGGAATCACCATTATTAGCTGCTGGTTTTTAAGTATGTCTAAGACTGAGCAGGGCCGTTTGTCAGGAATTATTTTTCGTCGCAAGGCCAGCGGCTAGTTAACGCATAGACGATTTCGGATGTTGATGATCCCTCGGAGGCGGATTTTGATGCACCAGTTCCTCGTTGATGAGGATATAAGGGTTGGGAAATATCAAAAGGAGAATGGCACATGACCCGTGAATACACCTATCGAGATTCTCATAAAGCTTCGGACAAAGGCTTTGTCTATGACCAACATTACGACATGGTGCCATGGCAGGTATTTTGCTGGTCGCGTGAACAAAAGGTACTTTCGGAGATTCTGGCCAAATACTACGAACGCAGGGACATCCATCTTTTGGATTTTGCCTGTGGTACAGGACGCATAACCAATTTCCTGGAAACCAGGGTTACAACATCAACGGCGGTTGATGTGTCGAGCTCCATGCTGGATGTAGCCCGAAAAAAGTTGTTTCACACTCAAATACTCGAAGGAGACATCACGTCTGGTCCGCTTCTAAAAGGTGAAAAATTTAATTTAATAACCGCTTTTCGGTTTTTTTTAAACGCCGAACCGCAACTGCGGTTGGCCGTGATTAAGTCTCTAGCCGAATTACTGTCAGAGGATGGGTATCTGGTATTTAATAATCATCGTAATTTCAGATCTTTGTGGGTAAAATTGTTGTATATGTATAATCGCATTAGACATCCTGAAGGCCTGTTCAATGTCATGACTTTAAAACAAATGCGGGAACTGACGGCGAGTGCCGGACTGGAGATTGAAGCGATTTATCCGGTAGGTTTTTTCCATTTGCCTAAGATTCCTGTTTCCCAAAGGCTGACCGATATAATTGAAGATATATGTTGCAAATTTAAGTACATGGCCCAGTTTTCCGAGAGTCCCATCGTAGTTTGCAAACGATCACAAAACGGTCCGGCAAACAACTAGTGGCAAGATGCAATTAGAACTAGCTTGATATATCAAATTATTGGATGAGGAATACGATAATTACCGCCAGTCTGAGCCGGTGATAATGTGTAAAGATTATATATGGAATTCGTTGGAGATATTGCCCGTAAGACAGGTAATCCGGCTATTCTGGCCGTGGAAGCGGCCAAAACCGAAAAGGCGGGCCAGATTGCCGCTACCAGCGGTCTTTTCTATGTTCCCAGACTTCTCAGTTTTGATGAGAAGAAGGGCATCCTGGAATTTGAGCGTCTGAGAGGATTGTTGACGATACGGGAGTTGATACTCCGGAAAGACCCTCGATTGTTTGGGATTTTGGAAGACGCCGGCAGGGCCCTGGCCGTCGTTCATGAACAATTGGTTCTTTCCGACGAAGTGAAACATAATCTTCCCCCCGAGTGGATGGTAAGGCCGGAAGAAAATGTTTTTCTTCACGGAGATTGTGGCTTTGTCAACCTATGTTATCATGAACCGTCGCAACGGTTGGTTATATTGGATTGGTCAACGGCGCCACTAATGGGAAGAACGCCTACTTACGGGAGCCGATATTTTGACATATTTTGGTTTGTGGGTTTACTATTCCGCGGCGTCCCCGGGCGAAAATTGTTACATTGGCATTCGGAAAAAATGGCAACGACATTTTTAAAAGGATATGGTAAACGCGCCCCGATCAATACTCTGAATGATTTCAAGCATCTTATCCCAAGTATTTGCCGGTTGCAGAGAAAAATTATATGGTGTTCTTCACAAAGCCGATCTTTCTTGGGCACAATGGTCTATGTTGTTCGCCATGCCCCTTTTTTTACGGTACAATTATTCATGCATATCCGATTTAAGTTATTTTTACATAACTATTTGAAACAAAAGTAGCCGATGGAACAGGATTATTCGACAGACTTATATCTTCCGGAACAGGACGTCTACCAGCCATTAATGGGGCCGGTTCCCGTAGGGAAAGACAAAATCGGCATTATCGATTTGGTTTTTGCCTTGTACCTGATTGCCACCGCCGGGACCACCTCAACGCCTTATTGGTTTATCCCGGCGTATCTGGGCTATTTTGCCATGTTTATTTTCATATTGTCTTTTAATTATGGCCGGGTCTTTGAAAATCCGGGATTTTGGCTTACCATTGCGTTGATATTATGGACCTGGATTACTACTGCTCTTTGTGATAACCCTTACGGATCCAGAGTAGGCGCCTGGTACCATACTAAAATATACGTGGCGGGGTTAATGTTCATGGCAAGATGTACTTCCTATCGGAAGTTCTTGTTTTTCCTCAAAGCAACTGTTGTAGGAGTGTCCGTTCTGGCAATATCCGGTGCGGTAATGGGTTATGCTTCCGCAGCGGAAGGAAGGGAAACTGTTGAGACCGGAATTGGAGGACAGCGAAATGCTTACGGCGCCGTGTTGTTTGCCGGCGTTGTAGCCGGACAAATTTTTTTTCCCGTAGCTACCAAAAAATGGAAAATGCTTATCTGGATCTACTTTGCGGCGGTTGCTGTGGCCCTTCTGGCTTCTGGTTCGCGCGGCGCCACGGTATCGTGTTGCGTGGTCTTCCTGGCATACTATCTTCTGGAGCATGTGCGTTATATTAACAAAAATCTTAAAATCATAATACCGGCCACTATAATTGTCATGGGAACACCTTTTCTTATCATAAAATTGTTCCCGCATGCGCTTTTGGTTGAACGTATGCTTGAAATTGTCTATAGTGGTGTTGAGGAAGGTAGCAGCGGTCGAACCGATATTATGAGACATGCCTGGGGCTTGTTTCTGGAGCATCCTCTTTTCGGCATAGGTACAGCTCAGTATATCGCTTACAGCCCGGCCGGTTATGTTTATACTCATACCACTTATTTGGAATTTCTGGTAAGCACCGGTATTTTTGGTTTTTTGCTTTATTATGGCTACATGGCATATGCATGGCTGCTGTTAATCAAATTGACCAAAGCGTACAAAAATGATGCCCCTTTCCGAAAAATGTTTAACGCGGGTAAAAGCGCCATATTGGCAACCGTTATCTATGGTTCCTTTAATCTGATGCATAGTCAAAAAACAGTAGTATTCCTTATGGGCAGTATTATTGGCTTTAGCTTCTTATACTGGCGGCAGATAAAGAATTCTATGCCTCTGCAACATGAACAACCGGATGAAGAATACAGTCAGGAAGCATCATATCGGGAAGACTTGGCTTTGGATGAATATCAATGATAAGCCAAAAAATAAATATTCAGCGGCAGTGAAACATAGAGATCTATAATGAAAGTGCTATTTTTTGACTTTGCGACACATTTTGGCGGAAGCAGACAAAGCACACTGCTTTTGGCTGACGAATTGAAAAAACATTGTGAAGTTTATATCGCAGATGCTTATGGCACTTGCATACCCTATCTAAACGCTTTAAATCGTAGCGGAATTCAATATTTTGTTGTTCAGCCCCAAGCAAGATATTCGTATGTTGGGCATTACGATTCACCGCTTTTACGAACGATAAAAGTATTGAAGAGTATGCCCGAGATGATCTGCTTGATAGATAAAATGAGAAAAATTATCAAACACATAGAACCTGATGTCATTTCCGTCAATGGTTATAAATCACTCTTTTTTACTGCTCGGGCGATAGATAATAAAATCCCCATAACATATTATGTCAGAGGAGAAAGACTTTATCCGAAATGGTATCTTAAACATGATTGGAAGAAACTATCTTTGGTAATAGCTAATTCCGAAGCTGGTTTGTCCCGCTTACGTTATTCCCCTTATAAAATGACGCCGATGGAAGTTTTACATAATGGTATTGATTTGGAGGACTTTAGAAAGCTTGCCATGGCGCCCGCTCCCGATCTGCCCGCTAAACGGGGGCTTAGCATTCTTTGTGCCGCAACTTTGTACAAGGGCAAAGATCAGGTTACTTGCATAAATGGGTTTGCACAGTATGTCCATAAAGGGGGAAATGCCTCATTATGGTTGGCCGGCGATGAACCGACTGGTTCAGTAGATGATTACCAAAATAAGCTAAAAAACCTGATTAATAAATTAGGCGTCGCAGATCGCGTACATTTTCTTGGATGGCGGGAAGACCTGCCTGCAGTCATTCGGCAGTGCGACATACTAGTCCTGACCTCCTTAAGTGAGGGATTGCCCCGAATTATAATGGAGGCCATGTATTTAAAAAAGCCAGTAGTTGCCACCCGGGTCGGGGGAGTTCCCGAACTCATAAATGATGGTATCGAAGGATTTCTGGTCGAAACAGGTGACAGCGGTGCAGTGGCCAATGCCCTTGAAATGTTGGTCAATCCCCATTCTAGAAAGAAAATGGGTCAAAAAGGCTTCGAACGAGCCAAGGCAAATTTCGACATTAGAATTATTGCCGAACGTTATTATAAATTGGTCAAAAATATATGCCGTACCCAATAAATAATATTATTCGTTGACTTGTAAAATCATAGAGGAGAGTATTATGTCGGAGTTTGCCGGTTTAATATGCCTTAACAAGGATAAGCATATTCCGGAAGGAGAAATACCATTGATGTTGGAAGCCATGCGTCCCAACGACGTGGATTTTATTGAGACCTTTCTGGCACCCAACAAAAGAGCTATTATGGGAAAGCTTTCTTACGCACCCGAATCAAGTCCCGAACACAGACAAAATGTACAGGAAGAAGGCATTAATGCTCTTCTAATCGGCGAGTTATACAATGATGACATTTCACAATACAGCTCTGCCGAAAATTACCTTATTAAGAGGTATTTACAATATGGAAGGGATAGTTTTGCAACCGGTCTTAACGGAAGTTTCGCTGCGGTTATATCTGATTCCAGGGACGATTCTGTAACTTTAATTACCGACCACATTAATTCCTTTCCGATCTTTACAACGATAGTGGAAGATATCTTTTACTTTGCCACAGAAGTCAAAGGACTTATGGCGGTAAAAACCATTCCCTGTAAACCCGATAATTCCAGTATCATTTCTTTGGTTACACGAGAGTTTTTTGTTAGGAAACGAACTTTGGTTGAAAATGTACAACGAATGGACAACGCAACGATCTGTAATATTAGAGATGGTAAAGTGAGATATCGCAATCACTGGAATTACATTATGGAGCCGGATGAAGATCGTGGGGTTAAGTACTATTTAGATGTTTTTGCTGAATTACTTCGACAGGCTGTTCACAGACGCATAAAAAAAGGAAGATGTGCTATTATGTTGAGTGGAGGAGTGGATTCCAGAGGAATCCTAAGCTGCTTGAATTATCCTTTAGAAATTCCTTTAATCACATTCACAGAGAAAACATTGGCTACGCGTCCCAAACTGGGGGATTGGGTCATTGCGGAAAATATTGCTGAGCATATGGGAGTGAAATTAACGGTTATATATAACGACAGACATGATTTTATCCGGGCAATGCGTCGCTCTGTATGTACCTCTGACGGTGCCGCAGGATTCGTCCGAGAGAATGTGTGGGAAAAAATTCGCAAAGAAGTGGAGGTGGATTATCTGATAATGGGCGATGAATGTATGGGATGGTCGGCCGGTATCATGTCATACAATCGTATAATGCCGTCTTTAAGTATTCACTCTTTGCAACGAATGACTTGTTTACACCCATATTTAAGCAAAGATAAGTTGGACGCATTTATACAATTTTCAGAAGCAGACATTCAAGATATTTTGTCCGAAAATATTAATACTTCGGCATATGATTGTGTTGATGAGTTCTACCTTCGCCACCGTTTGGTAAACTGTCTAAATCCCAAAAGAAGAATGATCTCAAAATATGGAATGCAGGTGCGGAATCCCTGGTTAGATTTG
>Ga0315290_10000200_pt1 | contig 36916 bp, 30 predicted proteins | sample YL17G12_0_MG_FD_203627 | JGI IMG/M metagenome (GOLD analysis project Ga0315290, IMG submission 203627) | Sediment microbial communities from Yellowstone Lake, YNP, Wyoming, USA - YL17G12_0 | ecosystem: Environmental > Aquatic > Freshwater > Lake > Sediment | place: USA: Wyoming | collected... | reverse complement strand
GCGTTGCCGAAACATTGGATTGGGCCGCGGCGCTGCTGCGCCTGGGAATTTCCACGATCGACGACGACGGCGCCGAACGCATCCTGGACACGCTGAGTGCTCTGATCAAGACCCGCGACGACCGAACTGCGTTTACGCGCGACGTCGTGGCACGCATCGCGGCTGCATGTTGAGTGCCGCCTTGGGTGCCGCACCGCTCGCCGCGCCGCTGCGCGCGTTCGATCCCGGCACTGCGCTGCGCGCGCGCCTGACCGGCTTTGCCGGGTTTCTGCGTGCGAACGGATTCGCGCTCGGTGGCGCGGATGCGGTGCGCGTGCTGCAGACCACGCTGCGCACCGGTGTCCTCGATGGCATGGTGCTGCGCTGGAGCCTAAAGGCGTTGCTGTGCGGCCGCGGCGACGAATGGCGCCGCTTCGATGCGCTGTTCGACAGCTACTTCTTGCCGCCCAACAGAACTGCGTTCACGCAAAGCGAATCGGTCGCCACCTCGGCGCTCGACCCGGCGCAAGCCGCGACCGCCGGCAGCCCCGCCGAGCCCGCCGCCGCCTCGGGGCAGGGTCTTGTTGAAGACGCCGGCACCGGCCAGGCCCGGCATGGCGCGAGCTACGAAGAGTCGCTGCTCTCGACCGACTTTCGCGATTTGAACAGGTGCGACGATGCGCGCGGCATCGAGGCGCTGATGCGGCGTTTCGCCCAGCGCCTGAGACATCTGCAATTGCGCCGCGAAGCGCGTTTTCACCATGGCCGGCGCATCGACTTGCAAGGCACGATCCGGCGCAGCGTGGCCAGCGGCGGGACCCCGTTGCGCCTGGCCTGGAAGGAGCGACGCCGCGTGCGCCCGCGCCTCGTGCTGCTGCTGGACGTGAGCCGCTCGATGAGCCCGTACAGCTTTTTCTACCTGCGACTGGCGCGCGCGCTGTGTGCCGAATTGGCCGACGTCTACTGCTTCATCTTCCACACCCGAATCACGAGCGTTGCACAGGCGCTGCGCGATCCCGATCCCTGGCGTTCGCAGGAACGCATGCATCTGCTGGCCGCCGGCTGGGGGGGCGGCACGCGCATCGGTGAATGCTTGAGCGAATTCAACCGCGAGCAGAGTGCGCGGCTGGTGCATTCGCGCACCGGCGTCATCGTCGTCAGCGACGGCTACGATACCGGCGAGCCGCGCTTGCTGGCGCACTCGCTGCAGGTGCTGCGGCGGCGCGCGCGGCGTATCGTGTGGCTGAATCCGCTGTTGCATCAACCCGGCTACAGCCCGCAGTCGCAAGGAATGCAAGCGGCCATGCCGCACCTGGACCTGCTGGCAGGGGGTGCCGACCTCGCGGATCTGGAGCGCATCGTTGCGGACATCATCGAAAGCTTGCGATGACGAATGAACAATTGCTGGACATGGCGCGCGAGTTGAACGCGAAGGACCAAGCCTACGCGCTCGTCACGGTGGTGCGTGCGGTCGCCCCAACCTCGGCCTATGTCGGCGGCCAGGCCATCGTGCTCGCCGATGGCGCGCTGCATGGCTGGATCGGCGGCGGCTGCGCCAAGGGTGTCGTCATCGCCGCGGCGCAAGCCGCGATTGCCAGCGGCAAGCCCAGGCTCGTGCGCATCAGCAACGACACCTTGCTGCCCGAAGAAGATGTCGAGCAGTTCACGCTGGCCTGCGCGAGCAACGGCAGCATCGAACTCTTCATTCAGCCGCATGGCGCGCGCGGCGAGTTGTGCGTGCTCGGCCACACGCCCGCCGCCGACGAAGCCCGCTTTCTTGCGCAGCGGCTGCGCATCGGCCTGACCGAAACCCCCGGCGAAGCGGCGATCGTGCTCGTCGCCACCCAGGGCCAGGGCGACGAAGCAGCGCTGGAGGCGGCGCTGCGCAGCGCGGCCAAACAGGTGTTGATGATCGCGAGCCGGCGCAAGGCCGATGCGCTGCGCGGCGTGATGCGCTCGCGCGGGATCGACGAAGCCCGGATCGCAAAACTGCAAGCCCCGGCCGGGCCCGACGCCGGCGCCAAGACACCTGCCGAGATTGCGTTGCTCGCGATCGCCGGCGTGCTTGCCTGGTTGCGCGGCCGTGCCACGCTGCCGGCGAATACCGCACAAGCCGAACAAGGCGCACAAGGCGCACAAAGCGCACAAGCCGCACAAGCCGTTCAATCCGATCCAGGAGGCGCGACCTCCGGGGCAGCGCCGCGCCGTCCGCCGCAAGCGCTGCCGACTCCTGCGCCGGCACCGGGCCAATTCGTGAACCCGGTGTGCGGCATGGCCGTGAACATGGCCAGCGCAACCCATGTCGAGACCTATGCGGGCGCCGACTATTATTTTTGCTGCGACGGCTGCTGGATCACGTTCCGGCAGGACCCGGCGCAATATGCTGCGCTTCGTGCCGTGTCTTGAGGGGCGAAGATGAACCGCGTCTGGATCGCCACATTTGCCGCGGTCATGTTTGCGATGAGTGGCTGCGAATCGACGACCCGAATCGAAGCCCGCGACCAAAGCGTCTTCGTGCCTTCGATCAAGGCAAGTGTGAATTTCGGCAGGGGCGTGGAGGCGCCATCGTTGCCTCAAGACGGGCACGCGATCGAATTCGAAGTGATTCGCACCAAAGGCAGAGACAACCAGTCGCTTGCCGCGAACCAGTCGCCGATCACGCTCGGTGGCCGGTCGTTCCTCGCGCCGCAAGAAGTGCGCCATGACTTCACGTTCACCTACGTCGACATCGGCTGGCGTTGGCGTCATTTCTTCGGCGGCGGTGCGCTCGGGCTGGAAGCGCTTGCGGGCCTGGGCTACACCGGGGTCGAACTCGGGACCACCTCAGCCACCTTGCAAGCTTCTCAGGGTTTTGATACAAGGGGCGCTCAAGGCGGCATCGGCTTGATCTGGCGCGCACAAGCGTCGACCAGCGTGCATCTGCGCCTGACCGAGTTCGCCTCGTTGGGCGAAGGCGTTTCACATGCCAATCGAGCGGAGGTGTTTCTGAACCAGGCGCTGGCTCGAAACATCACCGCACGAATCGGCTACACGGGCTGGGAAGTCAACGCTGACGCGCTGCCGAACAGTTCCGCTTTTCGGCTGCGCTTTTCCGGGCCGGCGCTCGGGCTGCAGTTCGACTTCGGGCCATAGCGGGGCGCTCAGTCGGGTGCCTTGCTGGAGCGGGCCAGGCGCCAAACCATCGCGCCCAGCCCGGCGACGCCGGCCAGCAGCACGGCCCATAGCAGCCATGGCCGCATCGCGGCAAGCCGTGCGCGCGACTGCAGGCCTCGCACCACCGCTTCCGACTCGCTCCATGCTCCTAGCGTCGCCTGGCCGAAACGAGGGCGCTCTTCGTCCAGCGCCGGGACCAGCGTCGCGATCGGCAGGGCGCTTGCTTTCGCGTCACCCGAGCCGGCTTGAAGCGTGAATGGCTCGCGCCCCTGGCGCGCGTAGACCAGGCTCGCCAATTCGGCATTGACGAGCAACGTCGCCTGAGCCTGGCTCAATGCAGCGGCGCGCTCATCGGGTACCAGGCGCAGGTAGCGCTGGGTGCTGCGCAGCTTCAGCGGCGGCGCCGTGGAGACCTGGCCGTCGCGCTCGATCCGGTAGAACACGGCCCAGGCCAGATCGGTCCAAGCCTGGTCAACCCGGCGCCGCCCCTGCACCCGCACCGGCGCCACATGGGTGCCCGAGGCCATGCGCAGTTCAATGTCGAGCATGGGCAAGGCGCCGCCGAGGTCGAACACGAGGGCGCGTCGCGCGGCGGGGTCGTCGTCGTTCGCCGTGGGCAGTGCGAGCGCAACGATCTGCGCCGGCGGGTCGACGCTGAGGTTTTCGCGCAGATCGAAGATCGCCTTTGCGCCGGTGAGCTTCGGTGCTGCCTCAGGGTCGTGCCACACCAGCCTCACAAATCGCGCCGGCGCGGGCGGCAGCATGATGCGCGCCTGAATCAACGCGCCGCCGGGCGAAGCCAGCGCCAGCAACTGGCTCGAACCCCCAGTGCGCCACTGGCGCAGGTCAGCGCTGAGTTCAACGTCGACACCGACGCTGAAATCGGCCGGCCCCGACCACGCCAGCTGCAACGCACGCGGCGTGGCTTGGTCCGGTTTGCGGTCGGAAGCCTTGTCCGGCTCACCCAGGTCCACGAGCCAGCCCGGCGCACGCCCCGCATTGGCGGCGCTCGGCAAGCCGCGCTTTGGCCGCACGCTGATGCGGTCACCCTGCAGCGTCACTTCCAAAGGCGAGGGCCAGGCCTGGCCACGTGCCGGGAGCGGCGGCAAGGCATAGATCGCGGCGTCGCGCGCTTGCTCTTGCAGCTCGGACTTCGCGGCGCGCGGCGCGAGCAGCGCGAACGGCACGCGCTCGCCTGCGGCGTCGAGCACTCGCAGGTCGCGCAGATCGGCTTGTTCGGTGTGCGCGTAGGCGCTCGCCGGCAGCGCGATCCGAATGAAGGGCGCGCCTCGCTGGACCTCGATCGGAGCGCTGAAGCGATACGCTGCGTCGTCAGCGTCGGCTGCCGCCGTGGCGAAAGCACTCGCCGCGAGGCAGATCGAGGCCCATGCGCAGCGCAGCCGCGGCGGCTCAAGCACCTGCACGCGGGGCCTTCCTGGCCACAACATCGGGCAGCGGCGCGACATAACCGATGACCAGCATCAAGACGCCGACGCCGATGAACGAGACGATGCGTGTCACCGTCCCCGTGCCCGACAGGTCGACCAGCACCAGCTTCAGGACCACCGCGCCGAGCAGCACCGCGCCCACCATCCACCGCTTGCGCGATCCGTGTCGCGCCGCGAGCCACATCAAGACCAGCGCTGTCGCGCTCCACAACAGGCTGATGCCGGTCTGCAGCGGCAGCGATTCGGCCCACGCCCGCAAGCGAAACGGCACGCCCCCATAGTGATGGAACGCGCGAATCAGAATCGCATTCAGCCAGGCGAAACCTGCAGCTGCCGTCAGCTGCAGCGCAAGACCGGGATGCTGCGCCAGCAAGGGCTGCGCCAGCGCGCTGCGCATCCACAACCAGGCAGCGAGCAGGGCGAAGCCGATGCCCAGGTCGAGCGGGTTCAGCAGCGGCAGATGCGGCAAGGGGGCCGCCGCGCCGTTCGACGTCATGTTGGCCAACAGGGTCCACAGCAGCAGCCCCGCCGCAAGCAAGGCCGCGGCGTGGGTCCGATACGCGACGGGCGCGGCGCGCACCGGCCACAGCCCCGCGACGCCTGGGCGCCGCAACAGCATCAGCAGGGCCGCGGGCACGACCAACCAGCCGAGCCAGGCCCAGGCGCTTGCGGCATCGCCCCAGTCGCGCGTGATCGCGCGGCCCTGCAATGCGCCGAGTGCGGCGAGCAGCAACAGCCCCAGCGCGTGCAGCGCAGGTTCGGCAATCGCGGCCTGGGCCCGCCAACGCGGCGCGGCACGCCACAGCACGAACGCGTGCGCCGCCAGGGCCAAGGGCCAGGCCCACCAACCGCCGTTCTGGCTCGGTGCGGATTGCACGACCGCGCTGACAGCGACGCACAATCCGAGCAGCGGGGCATGGCCGAGAACGGGCCATGCGATGCGCTGCCAGTCCAGCCGCTGCGAGAGCAACGTGTAGACCACCGCGATCGCGCTGATACAGACCAGCCATGCCGTCAATTCGAACCCTGGCGCGGTGAAGAGGCGGATCTGCGACGCCGCCGTCAGCAGCAACCACAGCGTGCCCCAGGCGATCAGCAGCGGCTCGGCAACAGCCTCGTGCTGAGCGCTTGAAGCGGCGCGACCCACCTTGGCCGGCGTGAGAACGCCGAATGGCCTGACGAAATGCGCCGCGGCGAGCGACGCCGCCGCTGCCATCAAGCCGTTCATCAACCTCGCATTGAAAAACGCGCTTGGAATGGTGTGACGGCCACCCGCATGGATCATCGCCAGGCCGGCAAGAAACAGCAGCAGGTAGCCGAACAGGCGCGGCGCAAGACGCTGCTGGCGCAGGCCGAGCCAGACCAGGCCCGCGCCTTCGAGCGCCCAGGCGCCCGCAGTGCTGTGTGCGTCGAGCGCGAACGGGATCACGAGCGAGAGAAAGACAGTCGCGAGTGCAAGGCTCGCCTCGAACGTGACGGCCAGCACCGGTCTCGGTCGCATCCACAGCGCCAGGCCGGCATAGAACATTGCCAGCACCAGCGCTGACAAGGCCGCGCCGTATTCCATGTGGCGCACGAGTGCGTATTGCAGCGCAAAGCCAAGCGTCGGCAGGCCGAACAACAAACTGCCGTTGACCCAGGCGTCGCTGCGCCGGGCAACGGCAATACCGGCAGCGCCCGCTTCGGCACCCCGGTCTTGGCGCAGCGCAGCTCGCGCCGGCATCAACAGAATCGCCGTGAACAGCACAAAGTAGGCGATCAGGAAGGCCTGGCTGCTTGCATAGTGGTCGCTTCGATAGTTCAGCACACCCCAGGTGCTGCCGACCAGGAATGTGCCGAAGAAGCCGATCCGGTTCAGCAAGCGCCAGTTCTTGTGCCACGCGACTGCGGCGATTCCCAGATCGAGCACGAGGCAGTAGCCGAACAACGCCACGTGATTGCCGCCACCGGTAGCGACGAGCAGCGGCGTCGCAAAGCCGCCGAGCGCACCGATCATGGCCAGCGCGCGCGCGTCCTGCAGCACAGCCAGCGCCGCGGCCAGCGCCGCCAACAGCACCATGCATGCAAGCGCCGGGCCGAGCGCGAGCACATTGTAGAAACGGGACGCGACAAACAGCGTCAGGTAGAGCACGGCGACGGCTCCGCCTTGCAGTATCTGCGCGTAGCCGGGGCGCTGCTGGCGCAGGCGCCAGCCGAGCGCCAGCAGCGCAAGCGCGACACCCGCAAAACCCGCCAGGCGCAGTTCGAGCGGCACTCGCACATGCTCAGCCGCGAACTTGGCAAGGAAGGTCAGGCCGACGAACAGAATCGCCACCCCGAGTTTGACCACCGTATTGCCGCCGAACAGCCATTGCCTGATCGGCGCCAGTCGGTCGCTGACCACAGGTCTGGCAGTATCGTTCTCCATCGGCAATGTCGTATCGCCCCACAGCGAGCCGACATCGGTGTCATGCGCTTCATCGCTCCACTGCGTGTCGGCAGTCTCGGCAGCCTGAGCCGGTGCGTTTGGCGTGGCTGCGCGTTCGGCCGTTGTGGCCGCAGGTGCCGCAGGCGTTCGGGAACCGGGAAGCTCTGGCGCCTGCTGTGCCGGCGTCGAAGCGCCGGGCGCCGCGGCTCGTTGCTGTGTCAGCGCAAGGTCACGGCGCAGGGCGGCGATGGCGCGCGCCTGCTGTTGCAATAGCCATGCGAGCCAGGCCAGCGCTGCACCGGCGAGGGCGCCGAAGCCACCACCGATCAAGCCGCCGCCGATGGCACCCGCAGCGATGGCGAAGAATTGCAGCAAGCGCGGCCCCTCGAATTCGTCCCGCGCCGACTCTAGCAGCACAAGCGTGTGATAAGCCCCTTTGCGCAGCGCGTGGAATACGCCGAGACCGGAATCTGGCCGACTAAACTCACGCAAACCCGGCTGACACGGCGCTGCGTGGCGCCTAGCATCGCGCGAGCGAAAACCGCCACGTCAGCGCGGCACCGGACAGCGCGCCGGCTCATTGAGCCCCCAGGCCGACGACATAGGTCGTCCGCCCCCCGAGGGGGTCAATGAAACTTGGGGCGGCCCGGCGTTTCCATGTGAGGGAGTAGCGTTGCAAGCCACCGACATCCGCCAACCCGACTACTTTCACAAAGTGGTCGACTGCCAATGGGCGTGCCCGGCGCACACCGCCGTTCCCGAATACATCCGGCTCATCGCCGCCGGGCGTTATGCCGACGCCTACATGGTCAACTGGTCGTCCAACGTGTTCCCGGGCATCCTCGGGCGCACTTGCGACCGGCCCTGCGAGCCGGCGTGCCGGCGCGGCCGCGTTGAGGAAGCGCAGGCCGAGCGTCCCGAGCCGGTCGCGATTTGCCGGCTGAAACGCGTCGCCGCCGATTTCAAGGGCGACATCTCCGGGCGCATGCCGCGCCCGGCAACGGTGAAGAACGGCAAGCGCATCGCCTGCGTCGGCGCCGGGCCGGCGGCGCTGACGGTGGCGCGTGACCTCGCGCCGCTGGGTTACCAGGTCACGGTGTTCGATTCCGACCCGCGCGCGGGCGGAATGATCCGCTCGCAGATTCCGCGCTTTCGCCTGCCCGAAGAGGTGATCGACGAAGAAACGGGATACGTGCTCAGGCTTGGGGTCGAGTTCCGCGGTGGCACGCGCGTCGACTCGATGCAGCAACTGCTGGGCGAGAACTGGGACGCCATCTTTGTCGGCTGTGGCGCGCCGCGCGGGCGCGACTTGTCGATTCCGGGCCGCAACGAGGCGGCAACTCAAATCCACATCGGCATCGACTGGCTCGCTTCGGTCTCGTTTGGCCACACCACGCGAATCGGCAAACGCGTGATCGTGCTCGGCGGGGGCAACACCGCGATGGACTGCTGCCGCAGCGCGAAGCGCCTGGGCGGCGAAGACGTGAAGGTGATCGTGCGTTCACCGTTCGAAGAAATGAAAGCCTCGCCCTGGGAAAAGGAGGACGCGCAGCACGAAGGCATTCCGATCCTCGACTGCCTGGTGCCGCGCGCCTTCCTGCATCAGAACGGCAAACTGGTGGGCATGACGTTCGAGAAGGTGCGTGCGCAGCGCGATCCGAATGGCCGGCGCCAACTCGTCGCCACCGGCGAGCCCGAGCAGCGTTTCGATTGCGACGAAGTGCTGGTCGCCGTCGGCCAGGAAAACGCGTTCCCCTGGATCGAGCGCAGCTGCGGCCTCGCGTTCAGCGAATCGGGAATGCCCGTGATCGATGAGGTCACGCTGCAAGCCAGCTTGCCGCAGGTGTTTTTCGGAGGCGATGCGGCGCTCGGCCCGAAGAACATCATCTGGGCCGTTGCCCAGGGCCATGCCGCGGCGATCTCGATCGACAAGTTCCTGCACGGCGAAGACGTGCGCCAGCGCCCCGCACCCGGCGTGACGCTGGTGTCGCAGAAAATGGGCATCCACGAGTGGAGCTACGACAACGCCGTCGCTCCCGATCTGCGCCACAAGGTGCCGTGGCGCGACGTGAACCAGGCGCTGCGCAACATCAAGGTCGAAGTCGAACTCGGCTTCGATGCGGCGACGGCGTGGAAAGAAGCCCAACGCTGCCTGAACTGCGACGTGCAGACCGTGTTCAACACCGGCCAGTGCATCGAATGCGACGCCTGTGTCGACATCTGCCCTACCGACTGCATCACGTTCACCGGCAACGGCGACGAGGCCGATCTGCGCACGCGGCTGAACGCCCCGGCGCGGCATCTCGACCAGGCGCTGTATCTGTCGGGCGTCCTCAAGACCGGCCGTGTCATGGTGAAAGACGAAGACGTTTGCCTGCACTGCGGCCTGTGCGCCGAACGTTGTCCGACGGGGGCCTGGGACATGCAGAAATTCCTGATCGATTTGACACAGGCCGGGCGCGGCTGCCGCACGCCGAAGCCGGCCGCGGTTCAGCAACGCAAGGCGGCATGAGCATGAAAACCAGCGTGAAGCGCATCAGCGCCGTCAACGATTTCGTCGTCAAGTTCGCCAACGTCAACGGCTCGGGCTCGGCATCGGCCAACGAACTGTTCGCGCGCAGCCTGCTGCGCATGGGCGTTCCGGTGAGCCCGCGCAACATCTTCCCGAGCAACATCCAGGGCCTGCCGACCTGGTATGAAGTACGCGTGAACGAAAACGGCTATCAAGGACGGCGCGGCGGCTGCGACCTGATGGTGGCGATGAACCCGCAGACCTGGGCCCAGGATGTTGCCGAAATCGAGCCCGGCGGCTACCTGATGTACGACAGCTCCAAGCCCCTGCCGCAGGCCAAGCTGCGCAGCGACATCAACCTGCTCGGCGTACCGCTGACCGACCTGTGCGCGACACGCTACACCGACCCGCGCGAACGCCAGTTGCTGAAGAACATCGTCTACGTCGGCGTGTTGGCGGCGCTGCTGGGCGTCGAGCCCGAAGTCATCGCCACCCTGCTCGGCGAGCAGTACAAGGGCAAGGCGAAGCTGATCCAGCCGAACCTCGACGCCTTCATGATGGGCCTGCACCACGGTCGCGAATACTTCGATGATGCGCTCGGCCTGAAGATCGAGCGCCGCGACGCGGTGGGCAAACGCATCTTCATGGAGGGCAACGCTGCCGCCGCGCTCGGCTGTGTGTACGGCGGGGCGACGGTGTGCGCCTGGTACCCGATCACACCGTCGTCGTCGCTGGCCGAGGCGTTCCAGAAGTACTGCGGCAAGTTGCGCGTCGACAAGGCGACCGGCAAGAACAAGTTTGCGATCATCCAGGCCGAAGACGAAATTGCTTCGATCGGCATCGTCATCGGTGCGGGCTGGAACGGCGCGCGCGCGTTCACGGCGACGTCGGGCCCCGGCGTTTCGCTGATGACGGAGTTCATCGGCCTGGCCTACTTCGCCGAAATCCCGCTGACCATCGTCAACGTGCAGCGCGGCGGCCCATCCACCGGCATGCCCACGCGCACGCAGCAGGCCGACGTGCTGAGCTGCGCCTATGCCTCGCATGGCGACACGAAACACGTGCTGCTGTTCCCGGAAGACCCGCACGAGTGTTTCGAGTTCGCCGCACAGTGCCTGGATCTGGCGGACCGGCTGCAGACACCGGTGTTCCTCATGACCGATCTGGACATCGGCATGAACCATCGCCTGTGCGAGCCGCTCGCCTGGGACGATGCGCGGGTCTATGACCGCGGCAAGGTGATGACGCACGAAGACCTGGAAGCCGGGCGCGAATTCGCTCGCTACCTCGACGTCGACGGTGACGGCATCCCCTACCGGACCTACCCCGCCACGCACCCCGAGCGCGGCGCCTACTTCACGCGGGGCACGACGCGCGACGCCCAGGCGCGTTACTCCGAGGCCGGGCCGGACTACCTGTACAACGTCGAGCGCTTGCTGCGGAAATTCGAAACGGCGAAGAAGCTCGTGCCGCAACCGGTGCAGCGCATGGCGGCACGCAGCACACGCTTCGGCGTCATCTACTACGGCTCGACGAGCCCGGCGATGAGCGAGGCCTTCGACACCCTGCGCGGGCAAGGCGTGCATGTCGACCTGCTGCGGCTGCGCGCCTTTCCGTTCAGCGCCGTGGTCGACCATTTCATCGCCGCGCACGAACACCTGTTCGTCATCGAACAAAATCGCGACGCCCAGTTGCGCACGATGCTCGTCAGCGAGCAGGAAGTGAACCCGGCGAAGCTGGAGCCGCTGCTGCACTATGACGGGACACCGATCACGGCGCGTTTCATCGTCGAACAGATCGGCGCGCGCATGAATCGCTTCAATGTGGAGCCGCTGATCAAGGGCAACAAGGTGGCCTGATGACTTACATCACCAAACCCAAACTCCACCACCCGACGTTGCGCACCAACGCGCTCGGGCTGACGCGGCGCGACTACGAAGGCAAGATCTCGACACTGTGCGCCGGCTGCGGCCACGATTCGATCTCCGCGGCGCTGGTGCAGGCCTGCTGGGATCTGGCGATCGAGCCGCACCGCGTCGCCAAGTTGTCCGGCATCGGCTGCTCGTCAAAAACGCCGGATTACTTTCTCGGCAACGCGCATGGCTTCAACACCGTGCACGGCCGCATGCCGTCGGTGTTGACCGGTGCCAACCTGGCGAATCGCGAGCTGTTGTACCTCGGCGTGTCGGGCGACGGCGATTCGGCCTCCATCGGTCTCGGCCAATTCGCCCACGCCATGCGGCGCGGCGTGAACATGACCTACATCGTCGAGAACAACGGTGTCTACGGCCTGACCAAGGGCCAGTTCTCGGCGACTGCCGACGCCGGCAGCAAGAGCAAGAAGGGCGCCATCAACGCCGACACCGCGATCGATCTGGCGTCGCTCGCGCTGCAGATGGGAGCGAGTTACGTGGCACGCAGTTTCTCCGGCGACAAAGAGCAGCTCGTACCGCTGATCAAGGGCGCGCTGCGCCACGGTGGCGCGGCGCTGATCGACGTCATCAGCCCCTGCGTCGCGTTCAACAACCACGCCGGCAGCACGAAAAGCTACGACCACGTGCGAGCCCACAACGAAGCCGTGAATCGCATCGATTTCATGCCGTCACGCGATGCGATCACGGCGCAGTACGCTCCCGGCGAAGTGATCGAGGTGACGCAGCACGACGGCAGCGTGCTGCGCCTGCGCAAGCTCGGCGGCGGCTACGACGCCGGTGATCGACTCGCGGCGATCAGCCACATCGCCGCGCATGAGGCGCGCGGTGAAATCCTCACCGGCTTGCTCTATGTGAACGCGTCGGCGGAGGATTTGCACGCGCACTTGAAGACGGTTGATGTGCCGCTGAATCGCCTGGGTGAAGCCGAGCTGTGCCCCGGCTCGGCGGCGCTGGCGGCGATCAATGCGGAACTGATCTGAGTGCGCCGCGCCTCAATGCAGATCCTGCACCATTGCTGAGGTGGGCTCATCGGCTGCAAGAAAAGGCTACACGCGGAACGGTGATCTGCGGCTGAGAAACGAAGCAGCAGCCGAGCCACGCGCGGCGAGCGCCGCATGCTGGCGATGCTGCGCCGCCGGCGATCACCCCAGGCGCCGATGCTCGAGCGCCGGCAGCTCGCGGCGCACGGCAGCCAGGCGCTGCGCGTCGACTTCGGCGAGCACCATGCCTTCGCCTTCGGGCAGCACGCCGAGCACGTCGCCCCAGGGGTCGATGATCATGCTGTGGCCCCAGGTGCGCCGCCCGTTTTCATGCGTGCCGCCTTGCGCCGGCGCGATCACATAGGCCTGGTTCTCGACGGCGCGGGCACGCAGCAGCAGCTCCCAGTGCGCCCGACCCGTCGTGTGCGTGAATGCCGATGGCACGGCGATCAGATCGCAAGGCGGGTTCATCAAGGCCCGGTACAGCTCGGGGAAGCGCAGGTCGTAGCACACGCTCAAACCCACGCGCAGGGTGCCGCATTGCACCGCCACCGGTGCGGTGCCGGCTTCGAGAACACGGCCTTCGTCGTAGCGCTCGCGGCCGTTGTCGTAACGGAACAAGTGCATCTTGTCGTAGTGCGCTGCGAGTCTGCCGTCGGGCGCGAACACCAGGTTGCTGTTGCGCACGCGTTGTGGGTCGTCGCAACGCAGCGGCAAGGTGCCGCCGATGACCCACACGCCGTGCTCGCGCGCCGCGTCTGCCAACATGCGCTGGATGGGGCCGCCGTCGGCGTCGCATTCTGGCGCAGGTTCGGCCCGGTCGAGCTTGGCGCTATCGTCGCGCCCCATCAGACAAAAGTATTCGGGCAGTGCGGCGAGCTGTGCGCCCTGCGCCGCGGCTTGCGCGATCAGGCGCCGCGCGCAATCCAGGTTGCGCGTCACGTCGGGCGTGGACACCATTTGCAGCGCGGCAATCTTCATCGTGGTCGTTTCAGCGCGTTGTCACTGCGGTTGGGGCGTCGGGGTCTCGACCTTGCGCTCGACCCGATCCACATTCGGCTCGACCCAGGGCCCGGTGACGTGGAATTCGCGTGTTCCGGCCTCGCCCAATGGGCGCCGCAGGAACAGCTGCGCCAGGAATGTGCCCAGGCCGACGGCGGGGTTGATGACGGCGTACGCCAATGACGCCGTGCCGGCGTTGATCTCGGGAACGACGACGATGCGCAAGTCCTGCGTCTCGCGGCCGATGTCGGCACTGCCCTCCATCAGCACCACCGCCTGCACGCCACGCATAAGCAGGTTGTTCGTGTGCGCCACGCCTTTGTCGATGCGAAAGTCACCGCTGAAGCTGTCGAACTGGAAGCCTTCTTCGACCACGTCGCGAAAGTCGAACAGCAAACGGCGCGGCAGCGCCTGCAATGAAAGCACGCCGAGCAGCCGCGCCGCGCCCGGGTCGGCCTTGAGGAACTGACCGGCCTCCACCGCCACGTTGAATTGCCCGCTCATGCTCGTGAAGTCGATTGTCAGCGGCGAACCGAGCCACCCCACCTGGCCGGCCACCGCACCCTTGCCGCCACGCACTGCCTTGCCCAGGCCAAGGCGTTCCAGAAACGCACCGCTGTCGCGCAGGTCGAGCTTGAAATCCATTTCGGCACGGCGCGCCGCGGCGCCACCGGCTGACCAGCTGCCGGTGGCGGTGAGCTGTGCTTCCGGCGTTGCCAAGCTGAACTTCGACAGACGCCACTCGCGTGCGGTGCGCATTTCAGTCGTTGCCTGATTCGCCGCCGCGATCTCGATCCGGCCGAGGTGCTTGCCGCGCAGTTCGAAATCTTCGACCACGATGTCCAGCGCCGGCACGCTGCTCGGCAGCTCATCGAGCAGACTCTCGATCTGTTCGACTTCGTTCTTGGGCAGCGAGAGCCGCGACAGCCGCGCGTAGACACGCCCGGCGCCCGCCGCTGTTGGCGCGGCGGTTGATGTGGCGCGGCGCGCCGGCTGGTATTCGATGTAGCCGCTGAGTTGATCCGCATCGACCGAGACGCGCCATTGGTCGGGGTCGCGCGAGATGCCGGCGACCACGCCGGTGATGCGCCGCCCGCCGGTGATCAACTCTTGCGCGCGCAGCGCCAGGCGCTGCGGCCCGTAGCCCGGATCATCGCCTGATTCGTCGCCGTTGTCGTCGAACAGTTTGCGGTACGCGGCTTGCCACGTGTCGAGGTTCACCGCAGCCAGGTTCGCGTTCACGGCGACGCCTTGCGACAGCGGCGGCGCGGGCTGGCCAACGCCGATGCCGCCACTGATCACGCGCGGCGCGTCGCCGGAAATGTCGCGCGTGTACTGAACCTGCAGCAGCGTGCCGAGTTCGAGGTTCAGCGTGTCGGCCAGCTTGCGTCCGGGCCGCAGGGATTCGCGCACCAGGGTCGTCGCATAGCGCATCGGCAACGGCACTTCGGCGGCCTTGCGCAGCGGCGCGGGCAATTCGCTCGCAAGTCCGACCAGATCGCTCGTGACGCTGATCTCGGGGTGGCCCTGCAAAAAATTCAAGACCATTCGATACGCAACCTTGCCGCTGAGCTGCGACGCCACGCGTGACAGCAAACCGAGTTCGCCGGCACGGCGCAGCGCATCGACGCTTGCGACACCCTGGCCCGTGAAGCGCAGCGCGCCGTCGGCCTGCAGTCCGCCATCGAAAGCGATTTCACCGCCGTACGCGTTGGCGCTTGCGCCGATCACCGCAAAGCCTTTATGGCTGAAATCGACCCGGCCCTTGGCAGAACCGAGCAGCGGGCTTTCGGGGCTGATGCGCACGTCGTTGCCGGCCAGCAGCACCGTGCCTTTCACTTGCGCCTTGGCGGGTTCGCGCAACGGGATGTTCAGCCCGAGATCGAGTTGCGCATCGCCGCCGATGGTGCTGCGCGCCAGCGCGCGCTGGATCCAGTCAGCCACCGGACTGGCGTTGACGACGCGCAGCATTTCGCTCGCACTGCCGCGCGCCGTGCCGTTCAGGATCAGGACACGCTGCTCGACCACGTTGCGGATGCCCCCCTCCACGCCGCTCCAGGCCACGTTGCCCAGCTGCGCCCGTGCGCCCTTGATCTCGAGCGACGCACGGTCGATGATCAACTCGCCGCTGACGCGTTTCAGCTCGGGCCAGGGCGACACATAGGCCGCCTCGGTGGCTGTTGCCGGCGCGCTGGGGACGTAGGCAAGATCCACATCGTCGGCGAGCGCGGCGAGACGAAATTCGCCCGTCGTCGCCGGGTCGAAATACGGAAAGTCCCACAGGTCGCCCTTGATCCGCAGGTCCATGCGCCGCACCTGGCCGCCCTGCACGGCGCGTTCGACATAGCGCCGCGTCGGCTCCGGTATGCCCAGCGGCAAGTAGCGTGCCGCGCGCGCGGCAAGGCCCTGGTCGAGGTGGCCCTTCACATCAACCACGCCTGGCCAGCGCGCGCCGCGCCCGAACCTGTCGGCCCCGGCACCGGAGTGCCATGTCGCCTCGAACTCTGCGCTCGCGTCCGGATTCGCGAGGGTCGCCTTCCTGACGCTTAGCGAGACCTTGCCTGCGGTGATGTGCCACTCAAGATCGGCGTTCAGGCGGTCGAGCTTGACGTGGGGGTCTTCGAACAGGCCCGGCACGTCGAGCGCACCGTCGCGCACCTCGAGCCGCGCGTTGCCGCCTTTCTCGGTGGCGTTGATTTGCAGCGTCGCGTTGCGCAACCCCGGCCGGCCGACATGATGCGGATCGTCGGCGGGGCGTGCCGCGAGCGCGAGGCCGCTGAGGCGGCCTTGCATCTGATAACGTTGCGGCGCGTCCAGCGGGCCGTCCCACCGCGCGCTGAGGTCGTTCAGTGCGCCTTTGGGCTTGAGTTCGCCGAGCAGCTGGTGCAGTGCGGCCCCGATCGGAACTCTGGACGCGAGCTGCGCCATCAGCTCCAGATCGAGGTGCTGCGCACTGAACTCACCCCCGCTGGGTGGCTCGTTGCCGCGCTGATGCAACTTGAGTTTCAGGTCCCCTCCCGGCCAGCGCATGGCGTCGTTCGTGACAAAGCTGAAGCGCTCGAGTGACAGGGTTGCGCCTTGGTCATCGCGCTGGGCATCGACCCGGCCCTGAAGTTGCTCGATGCGAAATTCATCGACGCGCGGACCCAGGCGCAAGACCACCTGGGTCATGCTGACGTCGACCGTGGCCGCGTGCACCATGCCGTCGCGCAACTCGAACCAGGCGCGAAGCGCGCCCTGGCCCTGGCTCAGATTGAACGGCAACTCGCCATGGCTGCGCAATTGGCTCAGGTCGGCATGCGGCAACCCGACAAAGGCGCGGCCACTCCAGCGTCGCCATTGACTCGACGCCGCCAGCAGCGGCTGGGTGAAGCGCGCGCTGACGTTGAAGCGCTCGCCCCATTCGGGCGGCGGCGTTGCGTCCAGGCGCATGTCGTGCGTCAGCAGGCCGTTGCGCATCACGAGCTGGACGTCGGTCAAGGCCACAGTCGGTGCGCCGCGCTGCTCGTCGGTCCAGCGCAGCGTGCCGCCGCGGATCGCGAATTCCGACTGCGACAGGAACCAGTCGGCAGCAGCATGCTCGTCGCTGCCTGCGCCGCCGCTCAGATCGAGCCCGGCGACGAAGATTCGGCCTTCGGCGCTGCGCCGCACGTCGAGCTCGGCACCTTCAATCAGCAACTGGTCGAAGTTGACCTTGAAGTCGAGCAGCGATTGCGGCGAAATCGCGACCGCGACCCGCGGCAGGTGCAGCGCGGTGCGCTGCTGTGCATCGAGCAATTTGACGTCGCGCAATTCCAGAGCCGGCACCCAACCGCTGGAGCGCACCGTGATGCCGCCGATGTTCACCGGCACTCCGAGCACCGCGCTGGCGCGGCGTTCGATCGGCGCACGCCAGTCTTCGATGTGCGGCAGAATCAGCCAATGCAGTGCCAGCCACGCCAGCGCCAGCAGCGTCCACAGCAGCAACACCGGCCACAGCAGCAGCCGCAGCAGCCAGCGGCGGCGTCGGTTTTGCGACGCGCCGACCGATGCGGCCACGCCATCGAGGGCCGAACCCACCGGGTCGGGCAGCGGCAGGGCCTTGTCGAAGGAGGGTGGTTTCGATGACATGCAGTGCGGGTGAGGTCGCGACTCGTGGCGGAACGCAGCGTGCTGTCTTCGTCGGCCGAGCCGGGCCAATCTAGCACAGTGATCGGCAATGTGAGTCCGCACAGCACGATCGGTTCCGCGCCAGGCCACCCCCCGGATTCGGTGGCGGCGGGTGCGCCGCGTTTGGCGTCGCCCGAGTTGGGGTCGGCGCTGGCCGGCCACAGCCGGTTTGTGCAGCGTGTGCGGCGCCGCTACGGCGCAGAGCTGCCGCTGCTGGCGCCGGGTCTGCCGCAGCGCGACTCGATCGAGGCGCTGGTCGAACAGTTGCGCGCTGGCGGCCGGGCGCTGCCGGTGGCGCTGCGCGTGGCACGCCAGTTGGTGCTGGAGCGCCTGGCAGTGCTCGATGTGGAACAAGGCGCGACCCTGGCCGAGGTGACGCGGGCCATGACGGAACTCGCCGAAGCGACGCTGCGCCTGGCGTTGCAGCGGGCGCAGGACGATCAGGATCAACGCTTCGGCGTGCCACGCGACGCGGCCGGGCAGCGCATCGGATTTTGGGTCATCGGCATGGGCAAGCTCGGTGGGCGCGAGCTCAATGTGTCGTCCGACATCGACTTGATCTATGCCTACGCCGACGCCGGCCAGACCGACGGCGCGCGTTGCGTCAGCGCCCACGAATATTTCTCGCAGGTCGCGCGCAGCCTGTATGCGCTGATCGGCGATGTGAGCGACGACGGCTTCGTGTTCCGCGTCGACCTCGCACTGCGCCCGAACGGCAACTCGGGCCCGCCGGTGGTGAGCCTGGCGATGCTCGAGGAATACCTGCAGTACCAGGGTCGCGAGTGGGAACGCTTTGCCTGGCTGAAAAGCCGCGTCGTCGCGCCCGCGGTGAGCCTGGCCGATCGCGGCATCGACGCCTTGCGCGGCATCGTCACCGCCTTCGTCTACCGGCGCTACCTTGACTATGGCGTGTTCGAGGGCTTGCGCCAACTGCACCAGAAAGTGCGTGACGAGGCGCAGCGCCGCGCCGCCGGCCGACCCGAGCGTTCGAACGACATCAAACTCTCGCGCGGCGGCATCCGCGAGATCGAATTCATCGTGCAGCTGCTGCTGGTCGTGCGCGGCGGCCAGTTTCCGGAGATGCGCACGCGTTCGACCCTCAAGGCGCTCGACAGACTGGCCGCTGCCGGCCTGATGAAAGCGACGAGTGCGCAGCGCCTGGCCGACGCCTATACGTTCCTGCGCCGGGTCGAACATCGCATTCAGTACCTCGACGACCAGCAAACGCACCTGTTGCCGACCGTGGACGGTGACTTGGCTTGGATCGCACGCAGCATGGGTTTGACATGCAACGCCGATGCCTGCGAGTTGCTCGAGCGCCTGGGCGAGATTCGCGAATTCGTCGCCACCGAATTCGATGCGCTGTTGCATGACGGGCGCGCGCCGCAAAGCGCAGCGAACGGCAATGGCGCATGCCGCGCCTGCGGCACCGAGGCCTTGGCGGTGGACAGCGAGGCTTTTGCGGAACAACTGCCCGGGGAGCTCGCGGCACGCGTGCGTGCGCTGCGTGAGCGCCCGAAGATAACGATGTTGCGCGACGCCGCGAAATTGCGCCTGGCGCGCCTGATCGACCGCGCCGCCCAGGCGACGCGCGACGCAACCTGCAGCATCGACGCGGCGCTGCGCTTCATTGACTGGCTGGAACCCTTGCTGCGCCGCGAGAGCTATCTGGCGCTGCTGGTCGAGCGGCCCGAGGTACAGCTGCGGCTGCTGCGGCTGCTCGGCCTGGCGCGTTGGCCGATGCGTTACCTGATGCTGCACCCGGGCGTGATCGACGAACTCGCCGACGAGCGCCTGCTGCACGGCCGTTTCGACGCCGCGGCGTTCACGCGAGAGCTGGAGGCTCGGCATCAGGCTTGGCAACGCTCCGGCCAGGCCGATGAAGAATCGCTGCTCGACACCTTGCGCCGCGCGCACCACGCCGAAGTGTTCCGCATCCTGGTGCGCGATGTGGAAGGCGAACTCACGGTCGAAAAGGTGGCCGACGAGTTGTCGGCGCTCGCCGATGCGACGCTCGATTGCGTGCTGCGCTGGGCCTGGGGCCATCTGAGACAGGCGCACCGCAGCGACCCGCAATTCGCGGTGATTGCGTACGGCAAACTCGGCGGCAAGGAACTCGGCTATGGCGGCGACCTGGACCTCGTGTTCCTGTACGACGATGCGGACGAGCGTGCGGCCGAGGTCTATGGCGCGTTCACACGCAAGGTCATCGCTTGGCTGACGCTGCGCACGAGCACCGGCGAGTTGTTTGATATCGACACCGCGCTGCGCCCGAACGGCAACTCCGGCATGCTCGTGACCTCGCTCGCGTCGTTCGAAAACTACCAGGCCGGGCGCGGCAGCAACACGGCGTGGACCTGGGAACACCAGGCCTTGACGCGCGCGCGCTGGTGCGCCGGTGCGCGCGCGCTGAGCGCGCGTTTCGACGCGGTGCGCCGGGCAGTGTTATGCGCGCCGCGCGACGCCGCGGCGTTGCGCGCCGAGATCGAAACCATGCGCGACAAGGTGCGGCTGGCGCATCCGGTGAAGGCCGGTTGCTTCGATGTCAAGCACAGCGCCGGCGGCATGATGGACGTGGAGTTCGCGGTCCAGTTTCTGGTGCTGACGCAAGGTGCACGGCACCCGGAGCTGCTCGTCAACGCCGGCAACATTGCGCTGTTGCAGCGTGCCCAGGAATGTGGTCTGTTGCCCAGCCCGCTGGGCGAAGCGGCCGCGAGTGCGTACCGCGACCTGCGCCGCGCCCAGCACCGCGCGCGCCTGGACGAGCAGCCGACCCAGCTCGACACCGACGCCATGCAGTCGCAACGCGACGCCGTGCTCGCGCTGTGGCGCGCCGTGTTCGCTTGAGCGCGCTGCCTGCTGCGGCGCGTGCAACGCCGCTTCCTTGGCGCCTGCTCTCGGTCTTGCTCGGCGTGCTGGCCATGCTCGGTTGGGGCATCGAGCCCGGGCTCCTGGATTGGCAGCGGGCGCTGCTGTTGACGCAGCCGTGGCGCTTGTTCAGCGCCGTCGGCGTGCATTACAGCCCAGCGCATCTGCTGCTGAACCTGGCAGGTCTGGCCGGAGTTGCGGCGCTCGGCGCCGCGGCGCGCATCGACTCGGCGCTGGCCTGGGCCTGGGTCGCGGCCTGGCCGCTCACGCAACTCGGCTTGCTCGTTGATCCTGACTTGGCGCACTACGGCGGCCTGTCCGGTGTGTTGCACGCCGGCGTTGCGATTGTTGCGATTCATTTGCTGCGCGGCGCGGCGTCGCGCGAGCGCCGCATTGGCGTGGCGATTCTGCTGGGTCTGGCGCTCAAGGTCGGGCTCGAATTTCCGTGGAGTCCACCCGCATGGCACGCCGCGCTGCAGATCATGGTGACGCCGCTCGCGCATGTGAGCGGGCTCGTCGCCGGCCTGGTTTGTGGTGGCGCCGTGCACCTTCTGGCGCGGCGCAATTCGAGGAGGCGCGATGCTTGAGCGCAAGAGGGTGCTCGATGCGCGGGCCATCACGATCTTGGTCCTGTGCTGCTTCCTCTGGGGCTTGAATCAGGTCGCGGCAAAGGTCGCGCTGCCGGAAATCCCGGCGCTGCTTCAGGCGGGCGGGCGCTCGTTGATCGGCGCCTTGCTGGTTTGCGCGTGGGCGCGTTGGCGCGGCGTCGCCCTCTTCAACGCCGACGGTAGTTTGGGCGCAGGGCTGCTCGCCGGAGCGTTGTTTGCCGCCGAGTTCGGCGCGATATTTCTCGGCCTGCAATTCACGACTGCCTCGCGCATGGTGGTGTTCCTTTACCTCGCACCCTTTGCCGTCGCGCTCGGAATGCCCTACGTCGCCAGGTCGGAGCGCCTGGCGCCGCTGCAAGCCGCGGGCCTGGTGCTCGCCTTTGCTGGCGTCGCCTGGGCCTTCGCCGAAAGTTTTTCGCAGCCCACCGGCGCGGCGCGCCAATGGTGGGGCGATGCGCTGGGCGTCGCCGCGGCCATGTTGTGGGGCGCGACGACGCTGGTGATTCGCGCCAGCCGGCTGAGTCAGGCCAGCGCCGAGAAGACGCTGCTGTACCAACTCGGCGTGAGCGCGGTGGCGCTGATCGCCGCGGGCACGCTGGCCGGCGAAACCTGGCCCGGCTCGTTGTCGGCGCTTGCCGCCGCGTCGTTTGCGTTCCAGGGCGTCATCGTCACGTTCGGGAGTTATCTTGCGTGGTTTTGGCTGATTCGCAACTACCCGGCAACGCGGCTCGCATCGTTCACGTTGCTGACGCCGGTGTTCGGCCTGTTGCTGGGTGCGTGGCTGCTGAGTGAGCCGATCACGATGCGCCTGTGGCTGGCGCTGGCGGCGGTCACCGCGGGTATCGTCCTGGTGAATCGCAAGTCGTCAATCGCTGCCGCTTGAACCTTCAATCCGGAGACTCCAGACATGTCGACTCACGTTGCACAAATCGCCTGGGAACGGGACGGCTCGAGTTTCAAGGACAACAAGTACAGCCGGGTACACCGCTGGTCGTTCGACGGCGGCGCGGTGGTTCGCGCATCGAGCTCGCCGGACGTGGTGCGGGTGCCGTTTTCAGACCCGGCCGGAGTCGACCCCGAAGAGGCTTTCGTCGCCGCATTGTCGAGCTGCCACATGCTGTGGTTTCTCGGTCTCGCCGCGCAAGCAGGTTACGTCGTCGATTCCTACGTCGACGCGGCGCAAGGCGTGCTGGGCGAGTCCGCCGATGGCAAACAGTGCATCATCCGCGTGACGCTGAAGCCGGCCGTCGTGTTTTCGAGTGGTTTGGTGCCTGACGCGGCGCGCGTCGATCGATTGCACCACGATGCCCATGAGCGCTGCTTCATCGCCAACTCGGTGAAGACGCAGATCGAGATTCAGGCCAGCTGGTCCTGTGTCGCCTGACACCGGTTTCGGCCACGCCCACCGAGATCAGGCGCGGATGCGCGCGACGAGCGCGCTGGTGGAGTAGCCGTCGACAAACGCCAGCGCAAACGCCTGCCCGCCCCAGCTGCGCACCCAACGCGTTTCCTCGAGCGCCTCGATGTCGTAGTCGCCGCCCTTGACGTAACACTCGGGCCGAACCAATTTCAACAATTCCACCGGCGTGGCCTCGTCGAACAAGGTCACGAGGCTGACGCTGGACAGCGCCGCGAGCACGCAGGCGCGATCGGCTTCGCTGTTGAGCGGGCGCTGCGGGCCTTTGCCCAGTGTGCGCGCCGATGCATCGCTGTTCAAGCCGATCACCAGGCTCGCGCCCAGTGCACGTGCCTGCTCCAGATACGTGACATGGCCGCGGTGCAGGATATCGAACACGCCGTTCGTGAACACGACCGGCCGCTGCAGCAACGCCAGGCGCTGGCCCAGGTCAGCGCGGGTGCAAAGTTTGTCGAGGAACGAGGCCATGCACCCGATTGTCGCGCGCGCGGCAGCGCCTGCGGTTGCGTCTGCGGCAGCACCTGCGGTTGCGCGTAGACTCGGCGCGAATGCTGGCTGGCGTGGAGAAGGTTCATGATTGTGCTGTGTGGATTCCCGCTTTCGAATTACTACAACAAGGTGAAGATGGTCTTGCTCGAAAAAGGCGTTCCGTTCACGGAAGAACGCGTCGGCACCGGGCAAACCGACGAAGCCACGCTGCGCAGCACGCCCTTGGGCAAGATCCCCTTCATTCGCACCGAGCACGGGTCGCTGTGCGAGAGCCAGGCGATTGCCGACTACCTCGAGGCGGCCTATCCGAATCCGCCCTTGATGCCCGCCGATCCCTGGGCCGCGGCCAAGCTGCGCGAATTGATCACGTTCATCGACTTGCACCTCGAACTGGTGGCGCGCGAGTTGTACGCCAAGGCGTTCTTCGGTGGCGAAATCAGTCCGGGCAACGCCCAGCGAGTGCACAAACAGCTGACGAAGAACATCGCCGGATTCAAGCGCCTGGCACGCTTCGGTCCCTATGTCGGCGGCGATGCGTTCACGCTGGCTGACTGCGCTGCCTGGGTCTCGCTGCCGGTGGTGGCGATGGCCACACGCAGCGTCTATGGCGAAGACTTGCTGGCCGGCGCGGGGATCGACTGGAAGGCCTACGCCAAGACCATCGCCGAAAGACCCAGCGCGCAGCGCGTCACGGCGGACCGCAAAGCCGATCAGGAACGCACGGCGGCCAAGCCCTGAATCGTCAGGCCCCGGCGGGAATCGGCGCCGCGGCGAGCGCCGCTGATTTGGCCAGCGCCGCCGCGATCTCTTTGCGGTAGCGGTTCAATTCGCTGACACTGGCAAAGCTGCGATCGAGAAGCAGGCTCATGTTGTGCAAGATGCGCTCGACCACCTTGTTTTCCCACACGGCGTCGAACTGGATCTGTTTGTCCAGCCACTGGTCCAGCCACTGCGGATTGGGCAAACGGCTTTGCACCGTGTCGCGCGGGAACAGGCGCAGGTTCACGTGCAGGTTCGTCGGGTGCAGCGCCTGCGCCGTACGGCGTGCGCTGGCCATGAGCACACCGACCTTGGCAAACGCGGCTTTCGCTTCGTCGCCAAAGCGGTTCAGCGCCCGCTTCATGTAGCGCAGGTAGGCGCCGCCATGGCGCGCTTCGTCACGCGCCAAGGTTTCGTAGATCACCTTGATCACAGGCTCACTGTGCCATTCCGCGGCGCAGCGGTACCAGTGGTTGAGGCGGATCTCGCCGCAAAAATGCAGCATCAGCGTTTCCAGCGCGGGAGCAGGGTCGAACTCGAAACGCACTTCATGCAGCTCGGCTTCGCTGGGCACCAGATCCGGGCGGTAGCGGCGCAGGTACTCCATCAACACCAACGAGTGCTTCTGCTCTTCGAAGAACCACACGCTCATGAAGGCGCAGAAGTCGCTGTCGTCACGGTTGTCGCGCAGGAACATCTCGGTGGCCGGCAACGCGGCCCACTCCGTGATCGCGTTCATCTTGATCGTTTGCGCCTGCTCGTCGCTCAGGCGGCTGGAGTCGAATTGGGCCCATGGAATGTCGGTGTCCATGTTCCAGCGCACGGCTTCGAGTTGCTTGAACAGTTCGGGATACAGCATGGCAGTTCGGTTGGCGTCAAGGCATTCTAGACGTGCAGTATGACGCAAGGCGCTGGCGCTAACGCAGCCAGCCCTTGCGCCGAAAGTAGATGAACGGCGCCGCCACCGAGGCCAGCATCAGCAGCAGCGCGAACGGGTAGCCAAGCGGCCAGTCGAGTTCGGGAATGGCCTTGAAATTCATGCCGTAGATGCTGGCAATCAGCGTCGGCGGCAGCAGCGCGACGCTGGCCACCGAAAAGATCTTGATGATCTTGTTCTGGTTGATGTTGATGAAGCCCACCGTCGCGTTCATGAGGAAGTTGATCTTGTCGAACAGGAACGTGCTGTGGCTGTCGAGTGAATCAATGTCACGCAGAATCTGCCGCGCCGCTTCGAACTGCTCGGCATTGAGCAGGCGGCTGCGCATCATGAAACTCACGGCGCGGCGCGTGTCCATCACATTGCGGCGGATGCGCCCGTTCAGGTCTTCTTCACGCGCAATCGCCGACAACGCCTCACCTGCCGCCTGGTCGTTCAGCGGCTGGCGCAGCACGTTGGCGCTGACCGCCTCCAGGCTGTCGTAGATGCTCTCCAACGCGTCGGCGCTGTACTCGGCATCGACGTCGTACAGCTTGAGCAGCACGTCTTTCGCGTCTTCGATCAGCGCCGGAGTGCGCCGCGCGCGCAGGCGCAGCAACCGAAACACCGGCAAGTCTTCCTCGTGCACTGAGAACAGCACGTTCTTGAACAGGATGAAGGCGACGCGCACGTTGCGTGGCGTTTGGTCGTCGTCGATCAGGAAGTCGGAGCGAATGTGCAACTCGCCGCTGTCTTCTTCGTAAAAGCGAGCCGACTCTTCCAGGTCGTCGTCCACCGCATCGAGCGGAATCGTGACCCCGAAATGGCGCGCGATCCAGCCTTTTTCCAGGTCACTTGGTGCGTCCAGGTCGACCCACACCGGCTGCACCTTTTCCAGCGCCTCTAGGCTTGCGATCTCTTCCTGGAACAGCCGGCCGTTGGCCAGAGTGAAGACGTTCAGCATGATGGGCTGCGTGCGGTACGGGCACCAAATCTAGTACTGCGTTCCGCCAATGAGCTTGCAAATGAAATCGATGCATTCGTTCGCCAGGCTAGGCGCAGACCGCAGCCATAGCCGTAGCTATGGCGAGGCCGAGCCCGGACGAGCGCAGTCCCTGCGGACCGCGCTTGCCTGGCGAGGGGCTGGGCCTCAGGCCCAGCGCGGCCTGCAAGGCTTGCAACGACGCATGGCGGACGAATGCGCGATTTCATGTGAGCGGTTTGGCGGAACGCAGTACTGGGTGGCTGAAGGCGAAAGCGGCGTGCAGCGCCGCATTTGCACGGGCGCGCGCCAATGCCCGATGCCAGGCCTGGGCGCGCACATCGCCGACGCGAATCGGCTATCGTAGCGGCGCGACCCGAAAGCTTAACCGAAGGCGACGAGCAAACAGCAGGCAGGCTGTGTCTTGGTCTGAAACCGAGAAACTGCCCTCCCGCCGGTGCTTCCCGCCGGTGCTCTTGTCAGCCGGCCCGATCCCGTGCACACTGGCTTGGCAAGAGGCAGCGATGAAGCCTTCCCACCTGTTCCCAGCCAAGGAGAATCCATGAACTTGACGATCAGCGGCCATCACCTTGAAGTCACGCCCTCCCTGAGGGAGTATGTGGTGACGAAACTGGAGCGCGTGACGCGCCATTTCGACCAGGTCGTTGGTATCACCGTGCTGCTGTCGATCGAGAAGCTGAAGGAGAAGGAACGAAGGCAGAGGGCCGAGGTGACCTTGCACGTCAAGGGCAAAGACATCTTCGTCGAGCATGCCCATGAAGACCTGTATGCGGCAATCGATGAGTTGATGGACAAGCTCGACCGGCAGGTCTGCCGCCACAAGGACAGGGTGCAGAACCACCACCATGCGGCCGCAAAACGCCTCAGCACCGCCCTGACCTGAGCCGCAGCGACACGCGACGGCGTGACTTGTTCCAGCAAAGCGGCCCTTCGGCCGCTTCTCGTTTGGCCGAAAACTTGCCAGGTCCGCTTGCGCCTTGAAATGTTGTTGCGGCGCAGTAGATGCTTGCAAATGAAGCCCAGTGTCAACCCGACTGCCCCTCGGCAACGTTAGCCACTTCATTCATAATCACGCGCCGTGAGAAGTCTGCGACAAGCTGCTTCGAGGCGGTCTCAGCTCTACCCAACTGCCGCGCTCATGAACCGTCTTGCCGCCATCTTGCCCCTCAGCAACGTCGCCGTTGACGTTGACGCTACGAGCAAGAAGCGTGCCTTCGAATACGCCGGGCTGTTGTTCGAGAACCAGCACGCAATCGCCCGCGCCACGGTCACCGACAACCTGTTTGCGCGCGAACGGCTCGGGTCAACTGGGCTGGGGCATGGTGTGGCGATTCCCCATGGCCGGATCAAGGGTTTGAAAAACCCGCTGGCGGCGGCGATCCGGGTGCTGCACCCGATACCCTTTGACGCTCCGGACGAAGAATCAGTGGGCCTGCTGATCTTCTTGCTGGTCCCCGAAGCGGCGACGCAGCGGCACTTGGAAATCCTCTCCGAGATCGCCGAAATGCTGTCGGATCGCGAATTGCGCGAGCGCTTGAAGGCCGAGCCCGACCCGGCCAAATTGCACCAACTGATCGCCAATTGGGTGCCGCTGAAGTCGGCGGCCTAATCCTGCGACGCCGCGGTTTCGGAACATTGTGAATGTGATCGATTCGGCCCGAGGTGTGCCGCCCGCCGCCACGAGCGCTGCATGAAACCCAGCGTCATCAGCGCCGAGGCGCTGTTCGAAGAACACCGCCGCTCGTTGCGCTGGGAGTGGGTCGCGGGGCACGCGCACCCGGAGCGCCGGATCGACGAGGCGGCGGTGCGCAACGCCCAAGGCGCGGCCGATCTGGTGGGGTACCTCAACTACATCCACCCCTATCGGGTGCAGATCGTCGGAACCCGCGAAGTGGCCTACCTGACGGGGTGTGCGGACGATGTCGCCGAGCGGCGCATTTCGCGCATCGTGACGCTCGAGCCGCCGGCCCTGATCGTTGCTGACGGTCAGGCCGCGCCAGAGCGCCTGGTGGCGATGTGCGACCGCTCCGACATTCCGCTGTTCGTCTCGACCGAGCCCGCCGGTCATGTGATTGATGTCGTGCGAGGTTACCTGGGCAACCATTTCGCGGAGCGCACCACGCGCCATGGCGTGTTCATGGACATCCTGGGCATGGGCGTGCTGCTCACCGGCGAATCGGGCCTGGGCAAGAGCGAACTCGGCCTGGAGCTGATCTCGCGCGGCCATGGCCTGGTGGCGGACGACGCGGTCGACCTGTTTCGGGTCTCGCAAACCACGCTCGAGGGGCGCTGCCCGGAACTGCTGATGAACCTGCTCGAGGTGCGCGGCATCGGTCTGCTCGACATCAAGGCGATCTTCGGCGAAACCGCGGTGCGCCGCAAGATGCGCCTCAAACTGATCGTGCACCTGGTGCGCAAAGACACGCTCGAGCGCGATTTCGAACGCCTGCCCTACGAGCCACTGTACGAAGAAATTCTCGACGTGCAGGTGCGCAAGGCGGTGATCGCGGTGGATGCCGGGCGCAACCTGGCGGTGCTGGTCGAGGCTGCGGTGCGCGCGACGATTCTGCAACTGCGCGGCATCGACACCTACAAAGACTTCATCGAGCGCCAGCAACAGGCGATGCTCAAGCTTTCTTGAACGGCGCAGCCCCGGCGCGCTCGACCTGCTTGCGCTTGAACTCGCAGTCTTGCTTGGTGCATGCGCCGTACAGGGCCAGCGCATGGTCCTGCAATTCGAAGCCGCGCGCGCCGGCGACGGCGTGCTGGAGTTTTTCGATTTCGGCATCGAAGAATTCCTCGACGCGGCCGCAGTCCAGGCACACCAGATGGTCGTGGTGTTTGCCCTCATTCAGCTCGAACACGGCTTTGCCGGTCTCGATGTGGGTGCGCACCAGGATCCCCGCCTGCTCGAACTGCATCAGCACCCGGTACACCGTGGCCAGGCCGACGTCGGCGCCTTCGCCGAGCAACAGCCGGTACACATCTTCGGCGCTCAGGTGGCGCTGCCGGGTGCTCTGGAAGACCTCGAGCACCTTGATGCGGGGCAGAGTCGCCTTCAGCCCGCTGTTCTTCAGTTCTTCAGCACGCGTCATGGAGTGGGGCGGCCGCGCCCGGGTGGGCAAGTGCGCCGCTAGAATCGCCGCATCATATCGGCGCAGCTGGAGCCAGCCACCGGCAGCCAGCGTTCAACTCCATGGGACCTCATGTATCCACCTGCTGTCGCGGGACGCGGCTGACCGCGCTGATGGGCGCGCTATGCGTGGCCATGGCCGGTTGCCAGTCTTTGCAGTCGTCCGACAGTTTTCTCGGTGTGATCACGCCCTATCGCGTTGAGGTGGTGCAGGGCAACGTCATCACCAAGGAGCTGGCGGCGCTGGTCAAACCCGGCATGAGCCCGGCGCAGGTGCGCGATTTGCTGGGCACACCACTGCTCACCGACGTCTTCCACGCCGATCGCTGGGACTATGTGTTCACGATTCGGCGCCAGGGTGCCGAGCCACAGTTGCGCCGGGTCGTCGCGCGCTTCAAGTCCGACAAGCTTGAGCGCCTGATTGCCGAGGACGAGTTGCCGGGCGAACGCGATTTCGTCGCTGCCATCGATACCTTCAAGACTCTGCGCGACGCCCCGCCTTTGGCGCTGAGCCCGGTGCAGCTGCAGGCCCTGCCGGTGCCGCCGAAGCCGGCTGCGGCGGCTGCGGAACCGATGGGAGCTTTGCGTGCCTACCCACCGCTCGAACCCAAACCATGACCCAAGCACTGCGAATTGCCGTGGCGGGGGCGTCCGGGCGCATGGGGCAGATGTTGCTCGAGGCGGTGGCCGCCGCCGATGACCTGGCCTTGGCCGGCGCCCTGGACATTGCGAGCGCTGCCGGAATCGGCCACGACTGCCTGGCGTTTCTGGGGCGCACCAGCGGCGTCGCGGTGCGTGCGGATGCGCGCGCGGCGTTGCGCCCGGCGCAGGTCCTGATCGATTTCACGCGTCCCGAAGGAACGCTGGCGCACCTCGACGCGTGCCGTGAGCTCGGCGTCAAGGCAGTGATCGGCACCACAGGCTTCAGCGACGCGCAGAAGGCACGGATCGCCGAGCACGCGCAACACATCGCGATCGTGATGGCACCCAACATGAGCGTGGGTGTGAATGTGGTGCTGCGCCTGCTGGACGTGGCGGCGCGTGCCCTGAGCCGCGGTTACGACATCGAGGTGATCGAGGCGCACCATCGGCACAAGGTCGACGCGCCGAGCGGCACGGCGCTGCAGATGGGCGAGACCGTGGCGCGCGCGCTCGGGCGCGAACTTGCCGAATGCGCGGTGTATGCGCGCAAAGGCGCGACCGGGGAACGCGAACCGTCGGCGATCGGTTTTTCCAGCATCCGCGGCGGCGACATCGTGGGCGACCACACGGTGTTGTTTGCCGGGACCGGCGAACGCATCGAAATCACGCACAAGGCCAGCAGCCGCGCGGGTTATGCCCAGGGCAGCCTGCACGCGGCGCGCTTCCTCGCGGGTCGCGCGAGCGGCTTGTTCAACATGCAAGACGTATTGGGGCTGGCCTGATGCACGCCGCTGCGGTGCACGAAGTCATGCCGTTGGCGGGCCCGGTGCCGGGTTCGATGCAAGCGAGACACGAATGACGGGATTTGAGCACTTCTGGTCCCAGGGCGACCTCATCACGCGCGGCGTCGCCGTGTTGTTGCTGGCAATGTCGGTCAGCGCCTGGGTCGTGATCTTCTGGAAAGGGTGGCTGCTGCGCCGTGTCAGTTCCGACATGGCGCGCGCCATCACCGCGTTCTGGGCCGCGCCGTCGATGACGCAGGGCCACGCGCAATTGCTGAAGTTCGATCGTGAAGGGGTGGTTGGCCCATTGCTCATCGCGGCGCTGGCGAAGCCGCGCAGCGACACGCTGGAAAGCAAAGGCCAGGTCGATTCGCAGCTCACCCGGCGCCTGCGCGACGCGCTGCACGGTGTTGTTGCGCAATTGCAGTTCGGCCAGGTGTTGCTCGCTTCGATCGGCAGCACCGCGCCGTTCATCGGCCTGTTCGGCACCGTGTGGGGCATCTATCACGCGCTGCTGAGCATTTCTGCAGCCGGCAGCATCACGATCGAACGCGTCTCCGGTCCGGTGGGTGAGGCCCTGGTGATGACGGCGGCTGGCTTGGCGGTGGCAATCCCTGGCGTGCTGGCGTACAACATCTTTGGCAAGCGTGTCGCGGCCTGCGAAGCCGAGCTCGAAGGTTTTGCCCACGATCTGCGCGAGATGCTGATCCACGAAGGCGACGCCGCCGGGCCGGTGCCGGCCGCCAACGGCGCAACCTCGGCGATGGCCTGAAGCCGGACCGGCAGCATGGCCTTTGGGCGCCTCGAACGCAACCTCGGCCCGCAGCCGATGAGCGACATCAACATGACGCCCTTGATCGACGTCATGCTCGTGCTGCTCGTCATTTTCATGATCACGGCGCCGCTGATGAGCAGCAGCCTCAAGCTCGACCTGCCCAAGTCCGACGCAGCGGCGCCCAGCGACAGCCCGCAGTACATCGCGGTCGCGCTCGACCTGCAGGGCCGCCTGTACTTCGGTGACGAGATGCTGGACCGCCCGGCCTTCACGGCGCGAGTCGGCGACGCCGCGCGCAAGAACCCGCAGCTCGAAGTGCAGTTGCGCGCCGACAAGGGTGTGCCTTACGGCAGCGTCGCCGAGCTCATCGGCATCGTGCAAATGGCCGGCCTGAGTCGCATCGGCTTTATCGCCGAACCGACCGGCAGCGCGCCCTCGGCGCGTTGAGCGTAGAACCCGCCATGAACCCGGAATTCAAACCCGATCACATCGAGCGTGCGGCGCAGGCGGCGTGGTCCGCTGCCGATGCCTACCGTGTGCGCGAAGACCCGAACCGGCCCAAGTACTACGCCTGCTCGATGCTGCCCTACCCGAGCGGCAAGCTGCATATGGGACATGTGCGCAACTACACCATCACCGACATGCTGGCGCGCCAGTTGCGGATGCGCGGCATGAATGTGTTGATGCCGATGGGCTGGGACGCCTTCGGCCTGCCCGCCGAAAACGCAGCGATCAAGGCCAAGGTGCCCCCCGCGCGCTGGACCCGCGACAACATCGCCGCGATGAAGCGGCAGATGCAGGCGTTGGGGCTGGCGATCGACTGGAGCCGTGAGATCGCGACCTGCCACCCCGGTTACTACAAGTGGAACCAGTGGCTGTTCCTGAAGATGCTCGACGCCGGTGTCGCGCAGCGCCGCACCCAGGTCGTGAACTGGGACCCGGTCGACCAGACTGTGCTCGCCAACGAACAGGTGATCGACGGCCGCGGCTGGCGTTCCGGCGCGCCGGTCGAGAAGCGCGAGATCCCGGGCTATTACCTGAACATCACGCATTACGCGAGTGAATTGCTGGAGTCGGTGCAGCACGATTTGCCAGGCTGGCCCGAGCGTGTGAAGCTGATGCAGGAGAACTGGATCGGCAGGAGCGAAGGCGTGCGCTTCGCATTCCCGCACGCGATTCGCGACGGCAGCGGGGCGCTCGTCGGCGACGGGCGCATGTATGTGTTCACGACACGCGCCGACACCATCATGGGCGTGACGTTTTGTGCTGTCGCGCCTGAACATCCGTTGGCGCTGCACGCCGCAACCTTCAAGCCGGAAGTCGCCGCATTCCTCGCCCGGTGCAAGGCCGGCGGCACCACCGAGGCCGAACTCGCGACCCAAGAGAAGCAAGGCGTGGCCACCGGCCTGTTCGTCGACCACCCGCTGAGTGCGGAGCGCATCGAAGTCTGGGTCGGCAACTATGTGCTGATGGCCTATGGCGACGGCGCGGTGATGGGCGTTCCCGGTCACGACCAGCGCGACTTCGAATTCGCGCGCAAACATGGCATCGCCATCACCCAGGTCATCGGCGTCGAGGGCGAGCGATTCGACGTGCAAGGCTGGCAGGACTGGTATGCCGACAAGACGCGCGGCGTGACGGTGCACTCCGGCGCGTTTGACGGTCTGAGCAGCGCCGCCGCCGTCGACGCGGTGGCGCAAGCGCTGCAACGAAAGGGCCTGGGCGAGAAGAGAATCACCTGGCGGCTGCGCGACTGGGGCATCAGCCGGCAGCGCTATTGGGGCACGCCGATTCCGATCGTGCATTGCGACGCCTGTGGCGCGGTGCCGGTTCCCGAGTCCGACCTGCCGGTGCTGCTGCCCGAAGACCTGATCCCTGACGGGTCCGGCAATCCGCTGAACAAATGTGCGGCATTCCTGAACGCGCCCTGTCCGCGCTGCGCCCGGCCGGCCAGGCGCGAAACCGACACGATGGACACCTTCGTCGACAGCTCGTGGTACTTCATGCGCTACTGCGACGCGCGCGATGACACTGCGATGGTCGGCGCCGGCACGAAGTACTGGATGCCGATGGACCAGTACACCGGCGGTATCGAACACGCCATCCTGCACCTGCTCTACGCGCGCTTCTGGACCAAGGTCATGCGCGACATGAAACTGGTCGCGATCGACGAGCCGTTCACGCGCTTGCTGACGCAGGGCATGGTGCTGAACGAGGCCTTCGTGCGCACCGGCGCCGAGGGTGGGCGCGAATACTTCTGGGAACACGATCTCGACGTGATACGCGATGAGCACCGCAACGTGCTCTCGGCCAGCGCCAAGCGCGACGGCCTGCGCGTCGAGTTCGACGGCTGGACGACGATGTCGAAATCGAAGAACAACGGCATCGACCCGCAAGATCTGATCGACCGCTACGGTGCCGACACGGCGCGCCTGTTCGTGATGTTCGCGTCGCCGCCGGAGCAGACCCTTGAATGGAACGACGCGGGCGTGGAAGGCGCGCACCGCTTCTTGCGCCGGGTGTGGGGCTTTGCCGCCAGGAACGAGTCGATGATCCGCGGCGCCGCGGCGCCCTCGGCCATCGAATCCAGCGCCAGCGAGCCCGCGGCGAAGGGCTTGCGCTTCGAGCTGCATGCGCTGCTGCGCCAGATCACCTTCGACTACGAGCGCATGCAGTACAACACCATCGTCTCCGGAGCGATGAAGTTGCTGAATGCGCTGGAAGGCTTTCGCGCCGAGGCGCCGCAGGCGGTGCGCGAAGGCTTCGGTATCCTGCTGCGTACGCTGTACCCGGCCTGCCCGCACATGACCTGGGTCTTGTGGAACGAGCTGGGTTACGCCGCACAAGGGGCCGACCTGCTCGACGCGCCGTGGCCCGCGGTCGACGCCGGCGCGCTCGTCCAGGATCAGATCGAATTGGTCTTGCAGGTCAACGGCAAGCGCCGCGGCGCGATCGCCGTTGCCGCCGACGCGGATGAGGCCACGATCATCGCGGCGGCGCTGGCGAGCCCCGAGGTCCAACGCTTCGCCGGCACGGCGACGCCGAAGCGGATCAAAGTGGTGCCGGGGCGTCTGGTCAACATCGCGACTTGATGTCGTTGCGGCGCGTGTTCGTGATCGCTGCCGTCGCCGCGACGGCAGTGTTCGCCAATGGCTGCGGCTTCGAGTTGCGGCGCACGCCCGAACTGAAATTCCGCACCCTGCAGCTGCGTGGCTTCAGCGACAACTCGGCACTGGCCCGGGAGCTCAAACGCAGCCTGGCGGCAAACCACAGCACGCAGGTGGTGGAAGGCGGTGCGGCCGCGCAAGTCGTGCTTGAAGCGCTGAGCGACACGCGCGAGAAGGTCGTGGTGGCAAGCACCGCCGCGGGCCAGGTACGGGAAGTGCAACTGCGGATACGATTCAACTTTCGTCTGCGCAGCGCGAGCGGCAAGGAACTGCTGCCGGCCACCGAGATCCTGGTGCTTCGGGACATGAGCTACAACGAAAGCAGCGCGCTCGCCAAGGAGCAGGAAGAGGCGCTGTTGTACACGGCGATGCAAAACGACATCGTCGCCCAAGTCATGCGGCGCCTCGCTGCCGTGGCGGCGCCGTAAGTGCAAGCCGGCGACCGACGATGCAGTTGCGTGCCGATCAACTCGCCGCCCACCTTGCGAAAGGGCTCAAGCCGCTGTACACGGTCTGGGGCGACGAGCCGCTGCTGGCCCAGGAAGCGCTCGATGCGGTGCGTGCCGCGGCGCGCGCCGCGGGCTGCGCCGAGCGCCAGGTGCACAGCGTCAGCGGGGCGCGTTTCGATTGGAGCAGCCTGCTCGGCGCAGCGCGCGAAATGAGCCTGTTCAGCGAGCGGCAGTTGATCGAGATCCGCATTCCCGGCGGCAAGCCCGGCAAGGACGGCTCGGACGCGCTGCTGCGTTACTGCGACAGCGTTGCCGCCCCGGGCCACGCCAACGTCACGCTGCTGGCGCTGCCGCGCCTGGACCGGGCCCAGCAAAGCAGCGCGTGGTTCGGCGCGCTCGAGCGCGCCGGCGTCACGCTGCGCATCGACGCCGTCGACCGCAAGGCCTTGCCGCAATGGATTGCCCAGCGTCTGGCGCAGCGCGGCCTGCGCGTTGAAGGGGGTGAGGCGGGTCAGCACGCCTTGGCGTTCTTTGCCGATCGGGTGGAAGGCAACCTGCTTGCGGCGCACCAGGAGATCGAGAAACTGGCGCTGCTGTACCCGGCGGGTGAACTCAACATGGAGCAGATCGAGGCCGCGGTGCTCAACGTGGCGCGTTACGACGTGTTCAAGCTCGGCGAAGCGGTGCTCGCGGGCCAGGTGGCGCGAGCGCTGCGCATGCTGGAGGGCTTGCAGGCCGAAGGCGAATCGGCGGTGCTCGTGCATTGGGCCATCGCCGAAGACATTCGCGCGCTGAAGCGCATCAAGGAAGCGCTGCGTGCCGGTCAGCCGCTGCCCCTGGCGTTGCGCGACGCGCGTGTCTGGGGCACGCGCGAGCGCTTGATCGAGCGTGCGCTGCCGTTCTTCACCGAGGCCGCCTTGGCCCACCTGCTCGAGGCCGCGAGTGTGTGCGACGGTCTGGCAAAGGGCCTGCGTCACCCGGACTGGCCGGCGGATCCGTGGCGGGCCTTGAGCCAGCTCGTGCTGATGCTGCTCCAGCACACGACCCAGGCTGGCGCGCGCACGCCACTGCGTCTTGCGTTGATGCCTTGAACCTGGAAACCGCAGTTGGACGCGCCCGAGTGGGCCGTGATGCGCTGCGCTGGCAAGGCGCGACGCTGCTCCGGGCACCCGCCCGCGAGGAGGAGCAACGCAGCCAGCGCGCCGCAGTGCAGCCTCAACCTGTTCAGTAACCGCGCGCGCGATCGACGAGATGCGAAAGGGGTTCGCCGCTGCGCAACGCGCGCACGTTGCCCGCGACGACCTGGGCCGCGCTGTGTGGGTCGGTCAGCGCGGCGACGTGTGGCAGCACCGTCACCTGCGGATGGGCCCAGAACGAATGCTCGGGCGACAGCGGCTCGGACTCGAACACGTCCAGCACCGCGTGGCGCAGGTGCTTGCTTGCCAAGGCATCGAGCAAGTCCGGCTCGACCACATGTCCGCCGCGCCCGAGGTTCACCAGGCTCGCTCCATTGCGCATCGATCCGAACCGGCGCCGGTCGAACAGGCCGCGGGTCGCCGCGGTCAGCGGCAGCAGGTTGACCACGATCTCGGCCTCACCGAGCAGGGGCTCGAGCGCCGCGGCGCCGCTGCGTGTGATCACCCCGCCCAGCGCCACGCGGTGCGTGCTCCAGCCGAGCACCCGGTAGCCGTTGGCGGCCAGACGCAACGCCGTGGCCCGGCCCATCTCGCCCAGGCCGAGAACCGCCACCGTGACTTCATCGGCGCGCCGCTGCGCCCGTTGCCGCCATTCGCGCCGATGCTGCTGCGCTGCGTAGTCGATGTACTCGCGATGCAGGCTCAAGACCGCCCAAAGCGCGGTCTCGGCGATCGCCCGGCTCATCCCCGGATCGACCATGCGTGCCAGAGGAATGTTTGATGGCAGGCTCGCATCGGCAAGGAGTCGGTCGACTCCGGCCCACAGCGATTGAACAAGGCGCAGGCGTGGCAGGGTTGCCAGCAGCCCGGGGGCCGGGTTCGCGACGAGGGCGATCTCGACGCCCGATGGATCCACGCAGTCGCGCAGCAGCGTTTCGCCCGGCAGCGCAGCGTGCAAGGCCGGCCACCAGGCGGCCCACTCAGCCGCCGAGAAATCGGCCGCGACAAGGATGCTCATTGGGTAACCTCCGTGCTTCGCACTGCGGTGCGAGCCCCCTTCGGAACGGCCGGGCGGGAATCATGGGTAACCTCCGTGCTTCGCACTGCGGTGCGAGCCCCCTTCGGAACGGCCGGGCGGGAATCATGGGTAACCTCCGTGCTTCGCACTGCGGTGCGAGCCCCCTTCGGAACGGCCGGGCGGGGGCTCA
>Ga0315290_10000199_pt1 | contig 36927 bp, 26 predicted proteins | sample YL17G12_0_MG_FD_203627 | JGI IMG/M metagenome (GOLD analysis project Ga0315290, IMG submission 203627) | Sediment microbial communities from Yellowstone Lake, YNP, Wyoming, USA - YL17G12_0 | ecosystem: Environmental > Aquatic > Freshwater > Lake > Sediment | place: USA: Wyoming | collected... | reverse complement strand
GTCTCCGGTCGGGTGGCACGGCCCTGAGCGAAGCGAAGGGCGTGGTGGGGCGCCCGGCCGAGCCACGCCCTTGTCAGGGCGTGCCACCCGGCCGAGAAATGAAGAATGCAAAATGCAAATTGGCGAGCGGACCCTCATTTTGCACTTTTCACTTTGCATTTTCCATTTTGCATTCTTCATTCCCGGTTGTGGTGCGGTCTCCGGAGACCCGCCACAACCGCGAGACCGGCCACAACCGCAGATTCACAGGTGATACGGCCACCGCTGCGGCCGGTCCAGGAGGCGGTTGGCCTGCGCGTCGCCGATCACCTCCTGCCGGCCGGCGTCCCAGCGGAGCTTGCGGCCGAGCACGTAGGAGAGGTTCCCCAGGATGCACATCGTGGCCGCGGCGTGGCCGGCCGCCAGGTGCATGATCGGCTTGCGACCGGTGCGGATGGCCTGGAAGAAGTCCTCTTTGTGGTTCATGTTGTAGTCGTCGTGCCTGGCGACGCGGTCGACGTGAACGCCCCCGGGCGGGATTTTGAACTTTCGGACCCGTTCGGCGGCAGGGATGCGGGTGCCGTCGCGGTGGACGACCAGCCGGCCCCGCTCGCCGTAGAACACGATGCCGAACCCGCCCGGGTTGCCTTCCGGGGCCTCGCCCGGCTGCTCCCAGATCACCTCCCAATCGGGGTTCTGGAAGGTGTAGACGACTTTCATGCGCGGGGGGCAGTCGAAGAGGCCCGGGCCCGGGGCCGAGCCGGTCGCCTCGACGCTCACCGGGGCCTGGTCGTCGGCGTCGAGGCACCAGCGGATGACGCTGAACATGTGGGCCCCGCGGTCGCGGATCACCCCCCCGCCCGACTCCATCAGCCAGCGGAAGTTCAAGTACGCCGGGTGGTACGGCCGCCAGCGCAACGGCCCGAGCCAGAGGTCCCAGTCGAGCTCCGCGGGCGGGGTGGAGCCGGGGCCGGGCCCGCCGCTCGGGTTCGGATCGTGCCAGCACGTCACCTTGGAAACCTTCCCCAGCATCCCGTTGCGGAGATAGAGGCAGACCTGGTGGGCGGGCTCGGCCGATCGCGCCTGCGAGCCGACCTGGACCACCTTGCCCGACTTCTGGGCCGCCGCCAGCATCGCCTTCCCCTCGGCGATCGTCACCGACGAGGGCTTCTCCACGTAGACGTGCTTGCCCGACTCCAGGGCGTGCACCGTCTGCACGGCGTGCCAGTGGTCGGGCGTGGCGAAGATGACCGCGTCGACGTCTTTTCGCTCCAGCGCGTAGCGGTAGTCGCGAAAGGGATCGCAGCCCGGTCCGGCGGTCTTCACGGCGGCGGCCAGGCGGCGTTCGTTGACGTCGCACACGGCGGCGACGTTCAACAGGCCGAGCTTGCGAAACTGCACCGACCAGCCCAGGTGGGCCCCGCCCATCCCGCCCACGCCGACGTGGGCCACGGTCAATCGCTCGCCGGCCCCCGGCTTTCCGCCAGACGCCAGCGCGCCCGAAGGAATCACGCACGGCACCGCCGCTGCGGCTGCGCCCGCCAGGAAACGACGCCGTGGGAGTCGGAGAGTCGTGTTCATCGGCGTTGCACCTCCCTTAATACTACCATTTCTCGTTCCCAAGGTCCGGCTTGGGAACGCCCCTCGCGACACCCCGTTCCGAAGGTGGAGGCTCGGAACGAGACGCCAATCTTCATCCACCCATGCTCTCGTTCATTCCTCGGGGCTCTTGGTGCAGGATCAATCGAACAACGGGGCGAACAGACCGTGGAGAAACTCGTACATTTCCACCAGCCTCCCCCCACTCCGCATTTTCAGGAGATCATGGATCTGTTGGTCGTCTATGGCCACAATGTACTCGCCCTTATGCTTTAACCTGTCCTTGCAGTGCATCATGACCTTCGCCTTGTCCTCAATGACCCTGCAGATGAGAATGCCGAACTGACCGCGACCAGACCCCTCGCGTCCCAAGCGACCCGACAGTTGATCGAACTCGGGGTTCTCCGGATCGGCGTTGTAGTTCTTGCACTCGAAGATTATGAAGGGGCAATAAATCTGGAAGACACTTCGAAGGTCCGAGAAGAAGCTCTGTTTGGTCGTATTGCGACAGACGATGTCGATTCGCTGTCTCCCCTCGTTCACCGGTTTCTCTTTGGTGGGTTTGGCGAGCCACGGCGAGAACAGAACCCTTATGATTTCGAACATCAGTGAATGGTACTGAGCGGCGGAATCCCTACCTGGGGGGATCGAACGGAGCTTGGCGGCGAGTTCCCGCGCACGACGGCGTGAGGATTTGTCAGCCTGCCCAACGCCTTTGCCTTGACTAGGGGTCGTTCTCAACCTAAGTGCACCCTCAGCAGCGGCGCGATACCTTCCATGTAGTGAAAGGACTATTAGCGACGTGTCGGGGAGAGTGCCTTGGCGCATCTCCTTTGAATGCTTGGCCATAGCGCCATCAATGACCCTCGCCACACACTCCGCGTGCTTCCTGTGCAACTCATACACGCGACGGGCGTTATCATCCGCCTTACCAGGAAGGGCGTTTACGATTCTCGATACCTCTCCGAAGCGCGCAAGAAAAGCGGCCTCCGACATGGAGCCCACCTCGGTAGCGAAGCGTATGTAGCACTCCGCCATGGTTCTGGCTTCTCCTGGTTCACGTGCGTCCGTGAGCAGGTTCAGTTTGTACATCTCCTCCGGGTCGTATGACTCCAATCCCGCCCCCATGATAGCGATGCGCCGATCGATACACTGGGAACAGATGCCGCAGTGGCTGTGCAGTCGCGTCCTCTCGAAAGTGCGTGTACAACTATTCGAATAGCGAATGAGATCAGCACATCCGTGTGAGGCGATCACTGTCAGAACATCCGCTTTCGTCATCCACAAGAAGGGGTTCTCGACGGCAAAAGGTCTGCCGAGGAGGAGTGAGAACAGCTCCGCAAATCCGCTCAACACGTCGGGATGTGTGGTCCTTGTGGCACGTGCGCCGATCACTTGGGCCGCAAGTGGAAGGTTGAAGCTAACGATGCCATTCTCATAGAACTCAATCGCGTCGAGCCCAAGTGCTTGCGCCGTCGCCGCCGCCAAGGATGCGTACAGGAACGATCGCGTACGCTGAGTGAACTCGCGGCTAAGGCGCCTGCTCTTCTCAATCCGAACCGGCAAATGGAGCAACGGGGCCGATTGTGGTTTCCCCCGGAGGAGCTTCACAAGATGCCTCACATGTGGCTCGACCTTCCGGGAACTCCGGTGCGTTACAAGAACGGTTCGCTTCTGATCCTGAATAAGGCGACGAATCGCCCCGCCCAGGGAATCGAGACCCCCTGAGAAAAGCACCACACAATCGAACTCCGGTTCAACGTTCTCATTCGTCTTTGAAAGGAAGTACCGTTGAATTGGAGCAGGACGCGCGTTCAGGGTAAAGGAGAACCTGTAATCATCGTCGGACAGGAAGCTGAGTGTGCGTTCCAGTGCAGAGAGAACCTGGGGAGAGGACCAGATTGCGGGCTCGCGCACCGGAATGTGGAACCGGAACGTGCGGCGCCATCGTGATCCGTAGTTGAGCACGCCGTTGCCGCCTCTCGTTGTGGCATGATCCGCGCAGTGCACGTACGTCGCAACCTCGACAAGATCGGCAATAACCGGCGGTATATTCGTTGCGAGCCTTTGTGAGATATCGTGGCGGAGGGTTATGTTTTGACCCCGGCCTGCGAGGCTCAGGCGGAGCACCTTGCCCTCTCGTGCGACGGGTGAACTGAGGCCTCCGCACAGCACTTCGACGCTAGTGTTCATCGTCGCCCCTCCGCTTGCGGAGTTCGGAGACGGTCTTCTTGAGGGCGACGTGCGCGAAACGCCCTGCGCTCTCTCGCGATATTCCTCCTTCGAAGTTGGTCTTGGAGAACCACCCGCCGGCGAAGGCTCCCACAATGCGCGATGTCTCGCGGCAATGAGTTCCGAGGGCGGAGTTGAACTCCGCGTGCGCGCTAGCGTTCGGGAACCGCTGTGACGCACCCACGTGGTTCGACAGTTCCTTACTCAGGAAGTATGTCAAGTAGCGCTCTATTAGTCGCGAGAAGAACTCTCGTGCGAGAACCCCAAACTGGGAAGTAGTTGCGAGTCCGCTCAACGCCGCGCGAACATCGCTGGGAACGGCGCCGAGAAGGGCAGGAAGACGATGGCCGACCGTTCTGCTGAGCGTCTCGACAGCGGCCAACTGGGCCATTTCTCCGAGATCACTACGGAGTCCAAGGCCACGAAGGCGCCCATCGATTGCCTTGGAAAACGCAGAACACAATTCCACGAGGGAGGGCTCGTCGCTTACAGGCAAACCGCATTCGCGCAGCCGTTCAACGTAGTCATCCCGTCGCGCTGCGACCGGGATTTGCGTCAGTAGCCACACGGATTCGACTAGACCCGGATCAGTAGCCGCTGTGGCCAGTCCAGATTCAGCCGCAAGAGCAGTGGCCGCAGCGACGTCACCAACTGATGCACCGCCAGCCACAAGGCCGACCACTTCTTGCCATCTTCGTGTTCTTGGCAGATCGCCGAGCCGGATGTGCCCCATCTCGCTGTTATCCTGTCTTGCAGGAGGTCCCGGGGGGCGAGTTGAGTCACTACACCACGCGGGTGGTGCTGGACGGTCCCATATCCCAGTATACCGCTAGAACACGGGGCATGCACCCTCCGGGGTCGAATTCCAGAGCTTCTGAAAGACATTGCCGAATACGGAGAGCCTGACGATTGGTCCGTTGCCCTACCCTTGCGCGGCGTTCTCCGCCCTCGTTCGGAATGTGGGACGTTCCCGGGCGAGGCCCTTCAATCTGGAAGCTCGGAATGGGGGCCCGGCACGGACTGACCAGGATCCCCTGCCACACCACTGGCTGGCAAGCAGCCCGTGCCACCCGGAGCCCGTGCCACCCGACCGTCGAGCCTCATGGAAACACCTTGAACTCCCAGAGCGAGTACCCGAAAGGGGTGGCCCGCTTCGTGCCGTAAAGGCGGACCCAGCGGGCATCGGTGGGGGTGAAGCCGATCACTTCGCGGCCCCCCGCACCGGACTCCGTGCGGTAGACGTCCTTCCACTCCTTGCCGTCCGCGGAAACCTGGACTTGGTAGGCCTTGCCAAAGGCCGCCTCCCAGACGAGCTCCACGCGAGCGATGCGCTGGACGGCCCCGAGGTCGACGGCAATCCATTGGGGATCGGAGAACTCCGAGGACCACCGGGTCGAGGGCTTGCCGTCGACGGCGGCGGCCGCCGGGAACGTCTTCCCGCCCACCGTGACGCTCGAGGACGCCGAAACCGGCCGGCCCACCGCAATCCCGTACCGCGCACGGCGCTGGGTCTCGGTAAGGATCTCGAAATCGCGGAGGCTTTGCACCGCCGGGCGGTTCGGGGCCCTCAGCTCGGCCACGAGCCGGTATCGACCCGGCTCGGAAGGCAGGGTCATGGCGAACCGCTGCGTGTGGGTCTTTAGCCCGGGGAGCGTCCACGCCTGCGACTGGTCGGCCAGCGCCTTGCCGCCTTGGAGCTGGAGCAGTCGCAGGCGGACCGTCACCGGGCAGTCGGCCGGCAGATCGTTGATCGCGACCACGGGGATCTCGCGGGCCTGGCCGGCCGTGGGCTCCTCGTCCCAGAAGTCGACCATCACCCCGATCGGCGCAAAGGCGTCGCCCACGTGCTTCTGAAAGAAGGGATCGAGGTTGAGCTTCTCGAGGTCCAAGAAGTGGTCGCTGGTCTGGCCGTCAGGCCGGGAATACCCCAGACCGCAGAAATGCAGCACGCCGGCCACCTGGCGCCGGCATCGCCAGAACTCGGTCTTCGCCGCAAGGATCCGGGCGTAGGTCTCGCGGCGTTGGTCGGCCGTGGACTGCGGGCCCAAGAGGTTCTCGTAGGCCTTCTTCGAGAGCGTGGTCGGGCTGCCGTCGCGATTGAGCCACAGCCAGCCGTACTCGTTGATGATCACCGGGTTGCCCAGCGTGTTCGGGGCTGGGTTTCCCGTCAGCGCGCCGGGAGCGCCGGGCAGCCCGGGCAGCGTGGCAAAGGCCGAGAGCCGAAACGCCGGGTTGCCGAAGGCGTAGGGATGGGCCTCGTAGACGTCGCCCGCCCGGTCGGCCGCCGACCAGCCGTTGTCCCACGGCCGGCCGGAGAGGTCCAGCCCGCGCACGGCCCGGATCGCCTTGCCCGGCTCCGGGCTGATCGACTCGTTCTGCGCGTCCCAGATCACCACGCAGGGATGGTTCCACCGCTCGCGCATCCACTCGGTGTACTCCTTGACCACAGATTCGCTCTTGAGCTCGGCCGGCCAGCGGTCGCCGTACCAGATGGGGAACTCGTCCTGGATGAGGAGCCCTTCCTCGTCGGCCACGCGGTACCAGACCTCGGGCGGAAAGCCGATGCAGTAGCGGATCGAGTTCCAGTGCATGCCCTTGAACGCCCGGTGCAGCCGGCGGACCCACTCTTCCCGCCACGGCCGGTCGCCGCGCAGGGGGTCCTCGAAGAAGCGGTACACGCAAACGTTGGTCCCCCGCAGGAAATACGGCTTGCCGTTGAGCATCGCCCGGCCGGTCTTCGGATCCAGCCGGAAGCTCCGCATGCCGAATCGCGTGCGAAGCGTGTCGCCGCCGGTCGAGACTTCGAGCTCGTAGAGGAAGGGGTCCTCGGGCGACCAGAGCCGGCACTTGCGAAGCGGGATGCGGATGACGAAGCAGTAGCCTCCCCCTTCGACGGGCCACGGGTGGTCGGCAGAACCCGCCTCCTCACCGCTGGTTGCCTCGCACACGCGGAAGGACAGGTTCCGCCCGGGCCCGGCGGGACCTTCGATCTCGGCGATGACGCGAACCGCGCCGGCCTCCACGTCCGGCACCGCCTGCACGTTGACCACCCGGGGCACGCCGCTGGTGATGAGCTCGACCGTGTCGTAGATCCCGGGGAGGTAGCGAAGCTTCTCGAAGTCGTGTCCGTCGGGCATGCCCTTGGGCAGCACGCTGCGATGGGCGCCGACGCGGACGATCAGCTCGTTGGGCTGCCCCGGGCCGGCCAGCTCCCGCCGCACGTCGAACTCGGCCGGGGTGAAGCAGGGCAAGTGCTCGCCGACCAGCTTGCCGTTGAGGAACACCTTGGTGCCGAAGGCGGCCTTGTGGATCTTCAGCCGGGCAACCGCCGGGATCGGATCGTCGAGCGAGAAGGTGCGCCGGTACCAGATCGCCTTGCGATCGGCGCCGTTCGGCTCCAGGCCCACGGCGTCCAAAGGCGGCTGGGCCACGTCGGCCAGCCCCGGCACCGGCGCCCGGGCGGGAAACGCCTGCGGCACCTGGTCCATCGACCCGCGGGCGAGCTGCCAGGTGCCGTCCAGCGCGATCACCCGCCGCCCTGCCGCGCCGCCGGCCACGGCCGGCTGTTTCTCGCCCGCGCAGGCGCACGGCCCTGCTATTCCCATCGAAACGATCGCAAGCAGACACCCGAGGGCGAAGTCTTTCGTCATGATCGGCTCCCAAGAACCCGCCGCGGCGTGATTGGTCTTCCGGCCTGTATGAAACGCCAACGGGCCGGCTTTGTCAAGTTTCTCCACGAGACATTGCGACCTTGACGTGGGGGTGCTAGAATGGCATGATAAGGGGGGTTCGGGCTGAGATGGTTCTGCGCGCCGTGGATGGTGCGACAGCATGGCTCCCACGCCGAGTGATTCCTGGTTCTGCCTTACCGGAAAGCGGCAGATTGGCCCCTTGTCGGCGGAGCAGTTGCGCGCAGCCGTTGCCGCCGGGGAGGTGCGCCCGGAGACCATGGTCCGCAACGCCGGCGGGTCCCACTGGTGCCAGGCAGCCCAGGTGCCGGGCCTGTTTCCCAGCCGGCTTGCCGTGCCGCCCGAGCGCCCAGCCCCGTCACCTCCGGCGGAGCCGAGACCCACGTCGCAGTCCAGGCCCCCGCCCCCTCCTCCTCCGCCGCCTCCTCCTCCTCCGGAGCCGAAACCGGCCGCGGAGTTCAGCATTCGGGTGGCAGGGGCGGATCGACGGAAGAAGTCGCCCAAGGCCAACAGAAGCAGGAGAGGCCCGCCGATTGCCATCTACCTGGGGATCCTGGGAGCGCTGGCGGTTTGCGTCGCGCTGGTGGTCGTTATCCTGAATAATCCGCCGGGAACGGAGACCCCGGAGAAGCGTCCGGTGGCGGGGGTCCCGAAGAAATCCGCAGCGAACGAGCCGCGGGAAAAGCCCGAGCAAAAGGAGGCGGACGATCCCGGCTTCAGCGTGCCGGCATGGGAGCCGGCCCCCATCGATGGGTCGGGCTACAACCGGACGACGTTCGAGCTGGGTGCGCCGCCGACTCCCCGGGGCCGGATCGACGAGCTGGTCTTCGCGAAGTGGAAGCAGTTGGAGATCGAGCCGGCCCATCCCTGCTCCGACGCGGTCTTTCTGCGGCGCGTCTACCTGGACCTCCTCGGCACGTTGCCGACGGTTCAGGAGGCGCGGGCGTTCCTCGACGACAAGAGCCCGGACAAGCGCACGAAGCTCATCGACGCCTTGCTGGAGCGGCCCGAGTTCGCCGACTTCTGGGCGATGAAGTGGAGCGACCTGCTGAGGGTGAAGGCCGAGTTCCCGATCAATCTCTGGCCGAACGCCGCGCAGGCCTACCACCGCTGGATACGCAGCTCGATCAAGAACAACCTGCCGTACGACAAGTTCGTGCGCGAGCTGTTGACCTCCAGCGGCAGCAACTTCCGCGTGCCGCAGGTGAACTTCTACCGCGCCTTGCAGACCAAGGATCCCAAGGGGATTGCGCGGGTGGTGGCCCTGACGTTCATGGGGTGCCGGGCGGACAAGTGGCCGGAGGAGCGGCTGGCGGGCATGTCGGCGTTCTTTTCCAAGGTCGGCTACAAGAAGACCGGCGAGTGGAAGGAAGAGATCGTCATCTTCGATCCGCACAAGACCGACGCGCCCCCGCCCTCGCCCAAGCCCGGTCCGAAGCTGCCGGGCGAGAAGAAGGCGGCCGAGAAGAAGGCAGCCGAGAAGAAGCTCGCGCCCGTACCCCCGCCCGCGCCGGTGTTCCCCGACGGGACCCCCGTGGAAATCGCCTGGGACAAGGACCCGCGCGACGTGTTTGCCGACTGGCTGATTACGCCGAAAAACCCCTGGTTCACGCGGAACATCGTCAACCGCGTGTGGTACTGGCTGCAAGGGCGCGGGATCGTGCACGAGGCCGACGACGTTCGGCCCGACAACCCCCCCTCGAACCCCGCCCTGCTCGACTGGCTCTCGGAGGAGCTGGTGAAGTCGAACTACGACTTGAAGCACATCTACCGCTTGATCCTCAACTCGAGCACGTACCAGCTTTCGTCGATCCCCAAGAGCAAGCATCCGGAGGCGGCGGCTCACTTCGCCTCGTACACGGTTCGCCGCCTCGAGGCGGAGGTGATCATCGATGCCTTGAACCAGATCACGGGGACGACCGAGAGCTATTCGAGCATCATTCCGGAGCCGTATACTTTTATTCCGGAGACCCGCCGCGCGATTGCCCTGCCCGACGGGAGCATCACCAGCAGTTTCCTGGAGTTGTTCGGCCGGCCGCCGCGCGACAGCGGGATGGAATCGGAGCGCAACAATCGGCTCACGGCCGGGCAGCGGCTGCACCTGCTCAATTCCAGCCACGTGCGCAACAAGCTCCGCGGCGGTCCGGGGCTGAGGAAGCTTTTTGGCGAGGGAAACGCCTCGGAGAACGTGTATTTGGCGATCCTCTCCCGTCCTCCCGGCAGCGGCGAGTGGGGAGGCGGAGAGGACCTTGCGTGGACGTTGGTCAATAGTACAGAGTTTCTGTTTCGACACTAGGCGAGGTGAGAAGATGGCCGGAAACCGTGAAGTCTACGTGCCGTTGTCCGACACGACCGTTTCGCTGAACTGCCAGCGGGTGTCGCGCCGCGAGCTGTTCGAGCGCGGGGCGATGGGCCTGGGCGCCTTCCTCTTGGGGCAGCAGCTCGGCTCCGCGGCCGCCCCGAAGCGCGGCGCCGCGCCCAAGCCCGCCGACGCCGCGTCGTCCTCCTCCGGGGGCCAGGCCAAGGCCAAGGCGGTCATCCAGATCTGGCTGTCCGGCGGCCCCCCCCACACCGACACGTTCGATCCCAAGCCGGAGTCGGGCAGCGACTACACCGGGCCGCTCAGCCACCCCATCGAGACGAACGTCAAGGGGATCCGCATCGGCGAGTTGCTCCCCGAGCTGGCCAAAATGGCCGACAAGTACTCCATCCTCCGCAGCATGACCCACGGCCAGGACGGCCACGAGACGGCCTCCTACATGGTGCAGACGGGACGCATGCCCGGCGGGAGGCTGGTGTACCCGACGGTCGGCGCCGTCGTGACCGCCTTCAAGGGCTTCGAGAAGGGGAAGGAGAGCCTGATTCCTCCCTACATCGTGCTGACGCAGCCCCAGGGCCGGTTCTCCGAGGCTGGTTTCCTGGGGATCAAGTACAAGCCGTTTGCCACGGGCGGCGATCCCAACGCCTACCGGTTCGAAGTGGAAGGGATCGTCGCGCCCGGCGTCTCCGACGCCCAGCAGCAAGGCCGCCGCACCCAGCTCGGTCGGACCGACCTGCTGGCCAGGGCCCTGAAGGACAATCCCCAGATGGCCGCCGCCAAGGAGGCCGAGAACGCCGCCTACGACCTGATCATCGGCGACGCCGGCAAGGTCTTCGACCTCGCCACGGAGAAGGACGACCTGCGGGTACGGTACGGCCGGAACACCTTCGGCCAGTCGTGCCTGGCCGCGCGCCGGCTCATCGAGAAGGGAGTCAAGTTCGTCACCATCAACCAGTTCGTCTGGGACACCCACAAGGAGCATTTTCAGGCCATGCGCCGGCTGTTGCCCAATCTCGACAAGGGGCTGGCCACGCTGCTTGCCGACCTGTCGGACAAGGGGCTCCTGGACAGCACGATCGTCTGGTGCTGCGGCGAGTTCGGCCGGACCCCGAAGGTCGCCCAGGAGTCGCCCTGGAACGGCGGCCGGCACCATTTCGGGGCGGTCTTCTCCGCCTTGGTCGCAGGCGGCGGCTTCAAGGGCGGCCAGGTGGTCGGCGCCACCGATGCCAAGGGAGAGACGGTCAAGGATCGGCCCGTTTATCCGGGCGATCTCATCGGCAGCCTCTACGAGCTTTTGGGCATCGACCCCGAGGCCAACCTGCCGCACCCGATGAACGAGATCGTCAAGGCCACCCCTTCCCCCGCCGAAGGCCTGAAACTGGCCGGGCGGCTCAAGGAGATCATGTAAGGATCCCCGGAGATTGACTCAAATCCGAAATCGGAAATCCGAAATCCGAAAGAAATCTCAACGTCGAAATCCCAATGGCAGGGCTTGCGGATTCTGTGATTTGGAAATTTGAGTTTTGAGTTTGTTTCGGATTTCGGATTTCGAGATTCGGATTTCCATTCGAACAACCCCCAGGATGTTCCCCGGCAGCAATCAGGCGGAGTTGGAAAGGGGGACAGGCGCGCTTTTCGGCGGGATGGAACGGGGAGGCCAATAGGCGACACTGTCCCCGTTTCATCGCCCGTTTCATACCCGCAAGAGGGAGCCTTGATGACCGAACCGCGCAGCCCAATCCCTGCCGAGCGGATCGAGCGGGCCATCCTGTTTGTTCGCGGCCACAGGGTGATGTTGAGCACCGACCTGGCTGCGCTGTACGGTGTCGAGCCGAGGGCGCTGGTGCAGGCCGTCAAGCGGAATATGCAGCGTTTTCCGCCGGACTTCATGTTCCAGCTTTCCACAGAAGAGTGGGAGATCTTGAAATCACAAAATGTGATTTCAAGTGCCGTGACCTGGGGTGGTGCCCGCCGGGCACCGCCCTACGCCTTCACCGAGCAGGGGGTGGCGATGCTCTCGAGCGTGTTGCGTAGTCCTCGGGCAATCGCGGTGAACGTCGAGATCATGCGGGCATTCGTCCGACTGCGGCAGATGTTGGCCTCAAACGCCGGCCTGGCCCGCAAGGTCGACGCTCTGGAACGCAAGTACGACGTCCAGTTCAAGGTCGTCTTCGACGCCATCCGGCAGTTGATGCAGCCGTCCGACCCGCCGGCCAAACGCCGCCGCATCGGGTTCCATTCCGGAGAGATCAACTCATGATTGTTTTTCGGTGGCACTCTATTCTTGCGATGGTCATTCTCCTGGCGGCCGGCTCCCAACTCCCCGCTCAAACCGCCTCGAACGACCCGCACATCGGATACGTCTTCCCCGGCGGTGGCTGCCGCGGCACCACGGTCGAGGTCATCGTCGGCGGCGAGAATACCAAGCCCGTGACCGCAGCGTACATCTCCGGCGGGGGCATCCAGACCGGGAGCCTGCGCTGGCACCGGCCGTTGACCGCGGGTGAATACAACAACCTGAACATGAAGATCACCAACACGCTGGAGGAGTTGGAGAAGACCGAGGGGAAGGGCAAGGTGACGCGCGAAATGGCCATCAAGGCGGCCGGCATCTCCGAAGAGGAGCTCAAGGAGATGGCCATTTACGCGGCGCGCCAGGCCGATCCCAAGCGGCAGCCCAACCCCCAGATCACCGAGGAGCTCACCGTTGAGGTTCGAATCGCTTCGGATGCCCCGTTCGGCAGCCGCGAGCTCCGCCTGCTGACCCCCACCGGCATGTCGAATCCGCTCTGGTTCTACGTCGGGCAGTGGCCGGAGACGCGCGAACAGGAGCCCAACGACGTCGCGCCCCACCCGTCCGTCTACCTGCAGCTCCCGATGGTCGTCAACGGCCAGATCATGCCCGGCGATGCGGACCGCTTCTCGTTCGAGGCCAAGAAGGGGACCAAGCTGGTGGCGCACTGTGCCGCGCGCGAGCTGATCCCCTACCTGGCCGACGCGGTCCCGGGCTGGTTCCAGGCCGTGCTGCACCTCTACGACGAGCAGGGCAACGAGGTGGCCTTTGCCGACTCGCTCGGCTTCCGTCACGATCCGGTCCTTTACTACGAGATCCCCAAGGACGGCAAGTACGCGATCGAGGTCCACGACTCGCTCTACCGCGGGCGCGAGGATTTCGTCTACCGGATCTCCATCGGCGAGATCCCCTACGTGACCGGCCTGTTTCCCTTGGGCGGCCGGGTGGGCCGTCCGTGCAGCATCGAGGTCATGGGCTGGAACCTGCCGGTCCAGACGCTCCGCATGGAGCCCTCCTTCTTCCGCGGCGCGATGGTTCGGCCCGTTGTCGTCGAGCAGAACAACATCTTCTCGAACCGCGTGGGGTTCATCGTGGATACGCTGCCGGAGGTGCTCGAGAACGAGCCCAACGACACTCCCGACGCGGCCCAAGCCGTAAGCTCCCCGGTCATCATCAACGGCCGGATCGACCGCCCCGACGACGTCGACTTCTTCAAGTTCGAGGGCTCGGGGACAATCGTGGCGGAAGTCTATGCCCGGCGCCTGTACTCGCCGTTGGATTCGGTGGTCCGCCTGACCGACCGTCGCGGCAAGGTGCTGGCCCACGACGACGACCATGAAGACAAGAGCTGGCCGCTCATCACGCACCACGCCGACTCCCGGCTCCTGACGACGACCAAGGGGGCGCACTACATCTCGATCGGCGACGCGCAGCGCCGGGGCGGGCCCGACTTCGCCTACCGCCTCTCCATCCGGCCCCCGCGGCCCGATTTCGACCTTCGAGTCACGCCCTCGAGCGTCACCGCCCGGCCGGGCACGTGCGTGCCGATCACGGTCCACGCCGTTCGCAAGGACGGGTTCGACGAAGACATCGGCCTGGAACTGGAGAACCCGCCCAAGGGTTTCGGCCTCGGCGGCGCCTGGGTGCCGGGCGGACAGAGCAAGGTCCGCCTCACGCTCATCGTCCCGCCGCAGGCCGCCAAGGAGCCGTTTTTCCTGCAGCTCGACGGCCATTCGATGGCGCGCGGCCGGGGCCTGTCCCGGCCCGCCTTTCCCGCCGAGGTGATGACCCAGGCCTTCGCCTACCAGCACGTCGTGCCGACGGGCGAGTGGGCGGTGTTCGTCACCGGCAACCCAGCCGGCAAGCTGCCGTGTACGTTTGTCGACGGCAAGCTCATGCTCCCGGCCGGCGACGTCGGCCAGGCCCGCTTCATGGTCGATCAGGGAACCGACGCGCGCCAGCTCCGCTTCGAATTGAGCGAGCCGCCCAACGGCGTCACGCTCCAGGACCCCGTGCCCGTGGCACTTGGCCGCGGCGTGGTCGTTCCCGTCAAGTGCGACCCGGAGAAGGTCAAGGCCCCCCTGAAGGGCAACCTGTTGTTCATCCTCTCGCAGGAACACACGTACATCCGCGAAACGGACAAGAAGCTGGCCACCAGCCGCAACGTGATCGGCATGCTTCCGGCCGTCCCCTTCGAGGTCGTGCCGGGCACACGATCGCGCCCGCCGAAGCGGTAGACATGAATCATCCACACCGAACCCTGGCTCTCCTCGCCGCCATGTCTTGTGCCGCGTCGTGTTTCGGCGGGCCGGCACCAAAACCGAACGTCATCCTGTGCATGACGGATGACCAGGGCTGGGGAGACGTGAGCTACAACGGCCTGAAGCAGATCCGGACTCCGGTGCTGGACTCCATGGCCGCCTCGGGCCTGCGTTTCAACCGTTTCTATGCGCAGCAGAGCTGCTCGCCCACGCGAGCCATAGGGGAAATCGAGAGGAAGCTACAGTTGGTTGCGCCCGGGTCAGAGGAAGAGGCACAACTTCGGGCGCGACAGAATGAGTTGCAGCGTGAGGCGGAAGCGATGTTGCCAGACCCGTCAGAGGCGAGGTTTGGACCGCCGACTTCTAATGCCAACTGGGTGCCTGCCACTGCTTACCATTACTGCGGAATAGACGCATTCAATGGTATTCTCACGAGCAAGTCGCTGTGGTTGAGCGATGCGTATTACATGAACGACTATAAGGAGCATAGATGGGTTCTTGACGAAGCATCCCGACAGCTAGAGGCACTTGGGCGGGAAGAGTATCGCGTATTTTGCACAAAGGTAAAGAGATTAATCAACACCCTAAAAGTACATCCTTTTGTCTGCTGTTTGTCATCCGAACCTGACTCCTTGAGTCAGTGGCGTGCATACGCGGATGATGGGGCGGGGTTCGCAATTGGATTCTCTGGTGCAGCATTGGGGATGGCAACCCATTCGTTCGCAAAGAAACATCAAATCACTTTTACAAACGTCATCTATGACGCCCGGGAGCAACACGACACTCGAGATCGATTGATACGTAAATCACTTGAAGGGTTTGCCAAGCATCCGGACGACGAACTCAATTCATACTCTGCCTTTGAAGCTCTCTGGAAACTCGCATCGATATGCAAGAACCCCGGCTTTTGCGAAGAGAAGGAGACTCGTATTGTGCTAATGCCAGACGGTACTTTAGCGGGCGGCGAGGTTCTGGGTGATAAGGGGATATCGGAGTTGGCGTTCCGTGTAAGTCAAAATCGACTTATTCCATACTTCACCTTCCCGTTCGTACCCGAGGCTGTTGTCGAGGTACGATTAGGGCCGAAGAACAGCGAGAGAGATTCCCATTACGCAGTCAGAATGTTGCTGCACAAAAATGGATACAATATCGACATAATTCCAATAATCAACTCAGAAACTACGTACCGTTAGGTTGCAGGATAGGACGGAAAAGAGGATATTGCTGATTCGGTCGGGAGACGTGGCCCGCAGCAAACGAAGGCACTGGGCGGTCGCGGTGGCCGGTTGGTGACCCGGCCATTGACATCGGCTATGATGGAGGTAGCGGGACGTCTGGCGGGGGCTCCGGCAGGGACCGCGGACCGGCGGCCCTGGACCCTGAAATGGCAAAGAACCTGGAGGCACCACGAAATGGATGAGATTCTGACCGTGGGCGAGATGCAAACGAGATTCGTTGCGGAGTGGTTGCTGGTGGAAGATCCAGACACCGACGACGCATTGGAGGTGCGCAGCGGCAAGGTGCTGTTTCACAGCAAAGACCGGGATGAGGTCTATCGAAAGGCCGTCGAACTGCGTCCCAGGCGTTTCGCCGTGCTATACACGGGACTGATTCCAAAGGACGCGGCGGTCGTCCTATGATCCTGCCGCTACGCTTGAACGTACCGAGGTGACCACGGGAAGTGGCGTCGAATTCGCGGCCCTGGTTTCGATCAGCAGGATCGTCGCGCTGGGGCGGGAACTCACCGATTTTCCCGTGCTGGCACACACGCTTCCGCCGAGCGCCGGCGTGGACGGGGTGCTCGGGCTTGATTTCCTCCGCGGTCAGGTGCTCCGGATCGATTTCCAGAACGGACGGTTGACCCTCGCCGAAGCAGCGGACGGACCGGAGCGGCGGTCTTCCGGCGGTTCAGGTTCGTAAGGAATGGTTGGTTTTGCCACGGTGCCGCGCCGCCTGGTCATCCGTGTCGTTAGGCGTCCTGGCGTCCCATCCACTCATCCGTTTTCTGGGACGTGTCGAAGTACCACCCTGAAACAGGACGCTCGAAGCCACGGCATCGTCGTCGGGGCGTGTCACACCCCCAACACGGCAAGCACCAGGGCGAGACATGGCCGCGAAGGGCCAGAATTCCTGCCCCGCGCTTGACAGGCCCGGGCCGTGCGTGGTGCAATGACGGCGGTGCAAGACGGGGCGTGGTCGTTTACCACAAGAAGACCGTTGAAGGAGACACGACATGAGCGAAGCTACAGACACGAAAGGTCTGGATGGGACCGCCTGCCGCCGATGTTCGGGATCGGCGTGCCGGAGGACGACCCGTCGGGAGTTCATGATCGCCAGCGGCGCGTCGGCTCTTTCGGCCGGGGCGCTGGGCCTGGTGCGCCCGGCGTGGGGTGGCGAGGAGCCGAAGTCGCTGCTGACGCCAACGTCGGCGCCCATCAAGAAGTGCCTGCTCCGGGTGGTGTGGGCCGGCAAGGAGGCGGCGGTGGCCGAGGCGGCATCGCTGACGAAGGCCCTGGCCAGCACGGCCCGGAAGCTGAACGTCGAGCTGGACGTTGGCCCGGCGCCGGCGGCGGGCACGCCCGACGGACTGCTGATCGTCGCGCTTGGCGGCAAGAGGGACGAGGCGATGGCCGAGGCGGCCAAGGGCAGCGCGGTGCCCGCGGTCGTGTTGTGCCCGCGCGGGCAGGAGCCTGCCTCGGGCCCGGTCTGGCAGTTGGGCGAGAGCAAGGCGGGCCTGCTGGCGGGGACTTCCAAGGCAGAAAAGGACGTGGTCTACGGCCTGCGCATGTTGCACGCCGCCTGGAAGCTGAGAGGGAATGCCCGCACGTTTCAACTCTTTTTCAACTCCCCGGCCTATGGGGAGGCCGAGAAGGAGGTGCGAGCGGACAAGACGGCCATAGAAGAGGCCGAGGCGTTCGCGGACTACTACATGAAGGAGGCCGAGGAGATTCGGCGGGCCAAATGGCAAGACCTGATCTATGCGGGCCTGATCTATGTGTGTTTGCGTCGCATCATGGTGGCCAACCGGTTCGACGGAATCGGTCTCGGGGACTGCCTCCAGTCCTATAGGGTGATGGGCACGAACCCTTGTGTGCCTGCCCTGCGGCTGCTGGACGAAGGCATGCCGGCGGCCTGCGAGGGGGACATGGGCAGCCTGGAGGTCCAGTTGCTGACCCACTGGCTGTTCGGGCGCCCGTCCTTCATCGGGGAGGGGCAGCCCACGCTGCGGAACACCCGGATCGGCGCCCACTGCACCGCGCCGAGCAAGCTCAATGGCTACGATCAGCCGCACGAGCCGTTTCTGTTGATGCCCCATTCGGAGACCGGCAGGGGCATATCGCCCCAGGTCAAGTGGAAGGTCGGACAGGCGGTCACGGTCTTCTACGGAAGGCAGAGGCTGGGCACCGGACACATCGTGTCCAACTCCATCCAGCCGCCCAACGGGGGCTGCCGGACGTCGATCGAGTACACGATCGACGGGATGGCCGACGTGGGCCGCCCCGGCACCGGTCTCGGCGTGCCGCACAGCGAGGTGGTGTACGGCAACGTCGAGCGAGAGATGGACGCCTTCTGGACGCTGGTTCAGGGGAAACCGCCCTACTTGAAGTATCGGGATGCCCCCGCTCCTCCCCAGGCTCGGGCCGAAGTTCCCTCCGAAGGCCCCAGTTGTGCCTGTTGCCGTTGGGCCCATTATCCAAGAGCATAGAAAGGAAATCGTCATGAGAACCAACGAGAGATCGACGTTGCGGTCCGCTGCCGGCTGGGTGAAGGCGTCATCGCTGCACGTCGCGGCCCGTTGGGCCGTTGTGTGCCTGCTGGCGGCCTGTTGGGCCGGTCGCGCGGCTGGTGCCGACGACGCCGGGTCCGCCGCCAAGCCGGCAAAGCGGCCGCTGATCTGGATCCAAGTCCCCCCTTGGACCGGCGATGATGAGAATTGGGGCGGGCCCTACGATGGCCCCACGGCGAAGCGCATGTGCTGGAAGATCCTGAAAAACGAAGCGGCCCGACTCGGAATCGAACTCAGCAGCGACGCGAAGAGGATGAAGGAGTTCGACGGCGCTCTGTCGTTGGGCCCGCAGAGCCCCAAGGCGGACATGCCCGTCGTGGATGTGCTCTTCCAAGGCCACCGAGTGTTTTTCGACCAGTTCCACAAATCCTGGGACTTGACCCGGAAGCGATACCTGCTCGCCTCCACCAACGATCCGGAGTGGCTGAGAACGGGACTGCGGCTGTTGAAGGCCGCCTGGCAGATGAGAAATGCCCGCGTCTGCGTGGTGACCGACGAAGCCGGCGCGGCCGATACCGTGCATCCGCAGTTGGGCACGACGTTCCACCCCGTGCCGCCCGCCCGACTGGAGGAGGCGATCCGCAAGGTCAACGACCAGGAGGCCGCGGCGGTGGCCGTGGACTACATGCACCAGGGTCGGATGGACGGGACAATCGAGGGGCATAGCGGTTATCAGAAGATGCCGGGGGAGAAGTGGCACCTGGTAGACCCTGCCCAAGCGGAGAAGGCGAAGCAGGCCACCATCGCCGCGGCCAGGTTCTACCTCGGCTGCCGGAACCTTCTGGCGGCCGAGAACTGCCAGGCCTTGACGCTCACGGGCCAGGCGAAGTATGGCGCCGCGCCGGTGCTTGCCTTTTCGGGGCTCGCCGATAACGGCGTCGCGGCGGCATTCGACCGCGATGCCACCTTGATGCTGCTGATGAGCGGGTTTCTCTTGGAGCGGGCGGGGTTCGCCCATGGACCGCTGGCCAAGAAGGGCGAGAACGTTTTCATGGCCAGCTATTTCACCTGCCCCACGCGCCTGGTCGGTTACGACGACGAGCCGCCGGCGTCGTTCAGCATCGGGCCGGGCACGCAGGGAAAGGGCTTCGGCATCCAGGTGCGCTGGCGCAAAGGCGAGGAGATCACGCGCTTGCAGTTGAAGGACTCCAAGGTCCTGCTGGGCAGGGGCCGGGTGCGCTACACCGACATTACGGTCAAAGACGGCCACCGTACCGCGGTCGCCCTTGAGTTCGAGGACACCAGCGGCCGTCCCGACGCGGACGCCTCCAACTGCGTGCTCGTGTACGGCAATTGCGCCAGCGAGATCAGTTGTCTCGCCCGACTGGTGGATTTGGAGTTTCCTCCCGCCGCGGGAGTGCTCGTGCCCAAGTGAGGCAGTCCGGGGTGCTTTCGAGTCGCCGGGAGTCCCTGTTGAGCGCGTTCGCGAGGTGGCTCACTCCGGCATCATCACGGCGAAGTAGTTCTCGCAGGCGTAGTCGAAGTACTCGGCGGTGAGCTCCGGCGGGCGTTTCTGGTAGGCGCAGTAGTTGCGGACCTGGAGCAGCAGATCGCGGGGCTGGCAGAAGCGGAAGGGGCGGCCCGCCCGTTGGAAGTGCTTCTCGATCAGCTCGTCGACCGGCTCCCGGCGGTACTCGAACCCGAGCTTCGGGGCCATGAACTCGAAGAGCTGCCGGAATTCGTGCTCGGTGGGATCGACCACCTCGATCTTATAGGGAATGCGCCTCAGGAACGCCTCGTCGACGAGGTCGCGGGGCTCGAGGTTCGTGGAGAAGATGAGGAGCTGGTCGAAGGGGACCTGGATTTTCTTGCCGTTGGGGAGGTTGAGGAAGTCGTAGTGTTTTTCCAGCGGGACGATCCAGCGGTTCAGGAGTTCCTCGACCCGGACCCGCTGGCGCCCAAAATCGTCGATGACCAGGGTGCCGCAGTTGCTCTTCAACTGCAAGGGGGCCTCGCAGACGCCGGTCGAGGTGTTCACCGTGACCTCGAGGGAGGACATGGTGAGCTCGCCGGCGGCGATGATCGTGGGCCGGCGGATGCGGACCCAGCGCTTGTCGATCCGCCGCTGGTCGATGAGGCCGTTGTTCGGGGGCAGCGGGGCCTCGACGTGATTGACCGGGTCGAACAGGCGGATGATCTCGCCGTCGACGCCCAGAGAGCGCGGGATCCAGATGCACCTGCCGAACGACGCCGTGACCCGCTCGGCAATGCTCGTCTTGCCGTTGCCCGGGGCGCCGTAGAGAAACAGCCCCCGGCCCGAGTTCACCGCAGGGCCAAGCCGGCTGAGCATCTTCTTGTTCAAGAGCAGGTCGTCGAACGCCCGGCTCAGGGCGTCGGGGGAGGGGTGCTGTTTGGTGAGCGATTGGGCCTCGACCGAGGCCACGTAGTCGGCCAGGGCCACCGGCGCCGCGCCGAAGTAGCTGCAATACTGCATGTGCCGCCGGGCCCGCTCCCGCCCCATGTCGGTCAGCTCGTACTGGTAGTCGTTGATCGCGGCGGCGCCCTTGTGGACCACCAGTTGGTCGTTTTTGAGCTGGCGGAGCAGCACGTCGAGCAGGACGAACGGGAGCCGGACCTGGTCGGCAATGTCCCGGCCCGAGGCGTTGCCCCGGGCCAGCAGGTACTTCAGAACCAAGGCCTCGATCTCGCTGTCGGTCAGATCGGCGGCGCGGAACGAGCTGGGCTCGATGGGGAGGAAAGGGTTGTCCTGATCGTCGGGCACAGGCCCGTCGGGGCTTTCGGCGCTCGGAGGGCCCGGCCCGGCACCGGGCTGTCCGGCCGAGGCGTCGTCGGCCAGCCGGTTGATCCGCTTAAGCAGGGCGGTGAGCTTTGGGTCTTCCCGGGTAGGGGGCAGGTCGTGCTCGGGTTCGGTGGCGGCCAGTGCGGCCCAGGGATCGGCGTCGAAGCCGGGGGCCCCCTGCCCGGCCAGGCGTGCCAGCAGACTGTCGTCAGCGGGGATGGTCATGGCGAAATCGGTCCGCGTCGGCTTGACAAGAGACACAGACTGCCCAAGGCAACTCTACCTTTCGTCCCACGGGGGTCAAATCGTCGCACGTGGGTCAAACGGCGGGGTTGGAGGACGTGCCGAATGGCCGGATCGTAGGGATCGCCCGGCCCCGGGGTGCTTCTTTTCCGGCAGGCCCGCGCCTATAATCCAGGGGTCTTCCCCGAGCAGCCAAAGCCCCGCGTGTCGATGGTTCCCAGCCGCCGGTCCGACCCGATCCGCCTGGGGGCGGTCAGCTACCTGAACGCCCGGCCGCTGGTGTTCTGTCTGGCCGAGCTGGCGCCGGCGGCCGAGATCGTGGTGGACTACCCGAGCCGGCTGGCCGACGGGCTGGCCGCCGGCCACCTGGACGCGGCCCTGGTGCCGTCGATCGAGTACTTCCGCCAACCCGGCTCGACCATCGTCTCCGACGCCTGCGTGGCTTGCGACGGGCCGGTGCGGAGCGTGAAGCTGTACGGCCGCGTCCCGGTCGAGCAGGTCCGCACGCTCGCCCTGGACGAGGGATCGCGGACCAGCGCCGCCCTGACGCGCATTCTTCTGAAGGAGCGTTTCGCCCTGGAGCCCGAGACCGAGCGCCTGCCCCTGGGCGCCTCGTTCGAAGACACCCGGGCCGACGCGGTCATGCTCATCGGCGACCGGGGGCTCTCGGACCCCGCGGGCGAGTTCGAGTTCGTCTGGGACCTGGGGGAGGAATGGTCCCGGTGGACGGGCCTGCCGTTCGTGTTTGCGATGTGGATTGCCCGGCCGGGGGTCGAGACCGCCGAGCTGGATCGGCTGCTGCGTGCGGCCCGGGACGAAGGCGTGCAGCGATTTCCCCAGATTGCCCGCGAGGCCGCTTCTCCGCTCGGCCTGCCCGAGGCCGAGTGCCTGGCCTATCTCGAGCACAACCTGATCTTTCGCCTCGGGCCGCGCGAGAAGCGCGGATTGGAGACCTTTGGGCGCTGCGCGGCGCGCCACGGGCTGATCGCCAAGGAGGTGCCCCTTGTCTTCCATCGCCAGAGTGCTTGACAAGGCGGTGGCCGGCAAGCGGCTGTCGGCCGAGGAAGGGCTTTGCCTGCTTCAGTTGGACGATCTGGCCGCCCTGGGCGCAGCCGCGGACGCGGTCTGCCGGCGCCTCCACCCCGAGCCCTATCGCACCTACAACATCGACCGGAACGTCAACTACACCAACGTGTGCGTGGGCGGTTGCCGATTCTGCGCGTTCTCCTGCCGGCCGGGAGACCCGAAGGGGTACGTCCTCGACCGCCAGACGCTCTACCGCAAGATCGAGGAGACGATCGCCCTGGGAGGCGACCAAATTCTCTTGCAGGGCGGCATGCACCCGGAGCTGAAACTGCCCTGGTATGAAGCCCTTCTGCGCGACGTTCGAGAGCGGTTCCCCAGGATCAATATCCATGGATTCAGTCCTCCCGAGATTCACCACATTGCCCAGATTTCCGGGGTGGACGTGGATGGGGTCTTGGTTTGCCTCCGGGAGGCGGGCCTGGGGAGCCTGCCTGGGGGAGGCGCGGAGATCCTCGTCGACCGGGTGCGTGCGTCGCTGAGCCCGTGCAAGGTGTCGGCCGCCGGCTGGCTCGACGTGTGCCGCCGCTGGCACCGGATGGGGGGACGAGGCTCGGCCACGATGATGTTCGGCCACGTCGAGACCCTGGCCGACCGGATCGAGCACCTCCGGCAGCTCCGCGAGCTGCAGGAGGGGACCGGCGGCTTCACCGCCTTCATCTGCTGGACGTTTCAGCCGGGCAACACGGCCCTGTCGGGCCTCCGGAAGGTGGGGGCCTTCGAGTACCTCAAGACCTTGGCGGTCAGCCGCTTGCTGCTGGACAACTTCGCCAACCTCCAGGCGAGCTGGGTGACCCAGGGGTTGAGCGTCGGCCAGATGGCCCTGCGCTTTGGGGCGAACGACCTGGGAAGCCTGATGATCGAGGAGAACGTGGTGGCGGCGGCCGGCACCTCGTTCCGCACGACCCACGAGGGGATCCGCGGCGCGATCACCTCGGCGGGCTTCCTCCCGCGAAGGAGGAACGTCCTTTACCAATGCCTCGACGCGCCCAGCGAAACAGGGACAGGCAAGCCGTGAGCTATGCTACGGTAAGGGCAGGTCTTCACGCGATTCCTCTCCCTCCGGGAGAGGGGGTGGATTCATGATCCAGGTCCGCGGACTGACGAAACACTACGCCGACGCGCACTTCGGACGTCTGGTGGCCCTGGACGGGGTGAGCTTTGACGCGGCGCCGGGCCAGATCTACGCGCTGTTGGGGCCGAATGGGGCGGGCAAGACCACGGCCCTGCGGATCTTGAGCACCGTGCTGCGGCCCACGGCCGGCTCGGTGACCATCCAGGGCCTGGACGTGGTGACCCAGTCGCCCGAGGTCCGCCGCCGGATCGGATTCATGTCGGCCAACACGGCGGTCTACGACCGGATGACGGGCTGGGAGATGGTCGAGTATTTTGGCCGTCTTCACGGGCTGGCGGACGACGCGCTGCGGCCGCGCATGGAGCAGATCTTCGCCCGGCTGAAGATGGAGGAGTGCCGCGACCGGCTAGGCGCGAAGATGTCGACGGGGATGAAGCAGAAGGTCTCGGTGGCGCGGGCGATCGTGCACGATCCGCCGGTGGTGATCTTCGACGAGGCCACCGCGGGGCTCGACGTGCTCGTGGCCCGGGCCCTGCTGCACACCGTGGCCGAGCTCCGCGAGCACGGCAAGTGCATCGTGTTTTCCACCCACATCATGCGCGAGGTCGAGAAGCTCTGCGACCGCGTGGCGATCCTCCACCGCGGAAGCCTCCTGGCCGAGGGGACTCTGGAGGAGCTCCGCGACCGGCACCACGAGCGCGACCTGGAGGAGCTCTTCTTCCAGCTCATCTCGCGGCACGACGAGGCGCACCCGCTGGCCGGCGGCGCCGGGGATCGAAGACGGCAAGAAACGCCCTGCGAAGGAAGTCGATGAGCTGGTTCAACGTGCGACTGATCCTGGCTCGGGAGATTCGCGACCAGCTTCGCGATCGGCGCACGATGTTCATGATCGTCGTGCTGCCGATCCTGCTGTATCCGCTCTTGGGGGTGGCGTTCTTTCAGTTCTCGCAGTTCCTTGAAGGGCGGCCGGCGCGCGTGCTGGTCGTGGGCAGGGCGAGCCTCCCGGAAGAGCCGCCCTTGGTCGAGGGAAACCGTTTTGCCCCGGGGTTGTTCAAGTCGCCGAGCCGGGAGCGGCTGCTGGAGGTACACTATTCCGAAGACGTGATGCCGGGCCAGGAGGCCGGCGAGCCCTCGGTGGCCCGCATGGCCGTCAGCCAGCGCGATTACGAGGCCGCGCTGTACTTCCCGCCCGACTTCTGCCGCCGCCTGGCGTCGTTCCGCGAGGCGGTGCGCAAGGGGGACGTCGGGCTGGAGGTGCCCCGGCCGGTCTTCCTCTACACGACGGCCAACGAGAGGTCGCAACTGGCCTTTGCGGGGCTCTTGGACGTCTGGCAGCGATGGAACAACCAGTTCCGGCGCATGAACCTCGCCGCGGTGAAGCTCTCCGAGGCCATCGTTGCCCCGATCGAGCCGGAGACGATCGACGTGGCCGAGGAATCGGGTCACGGCGGGGCGGCGGCCTGGTCGCGGGTCATGCCGGTGCTGCTGTTGATCTGGGCGCTGACCGGGGCGTTCTATCCGGCGGTGGACCTGTGCGCCGGCGAGAAGGAGCGGGGCACCCTGGAGACGCTCCTGTGCAGTCCCGCCCGGCGGAGCGAAATCGTCCTGGGCAAGCTCCTGACGATCATGCTCTTCAGCGGCGTCACGGCGGTTCTCAACGTGGTGAGCATGGGCCTGATGGGCTACCTGGTGTTGTCGCGGCTGCCCGGCTTCGGCCCGCCGCCGCTGGACGGCGCGCTGTGGCTGGCCGTGGCGCTCGTGCCCATCTCGGCCCTGTTCAGCGCGCTGTGCCTGGCGATCGCCGCCTTTGCGCGGAGCACGAAGGAGGGGCAGTACTACCTCATGCCGCTGTTGCTGGTGACCATGCTTCTGGCGATTCTGCCCGTGGCCTCCGGCATGGAGCTGACCCTGGGAACGAGCCTCATCCCGGTGACCGGGATGGTGCTTCTCTTGCGCGCGGCGATCGAGGGCAACACCTGGCACGCGTTGGAATACCTCGTGCCGGTGATGGCCGTCACCGTGGCCGGCTGCCTGATGGCCATCCGCTGGGCGGTCGACCAGTTCAATTCCGAATCGGTGCTCTTCCGGGAGAGCGAGCGGCTCGAGCTGGGCCTCTGGCTGCGGCACCTGGTTCGAGATCGGCAGAGCACGCCCACCCTGGCCGTCGCGATGTTCGGCGGGATTACGATTCTCCTCCTGGAGTTCTTCCTGAGCTTCTTCGTCCCGCGACTGGCCGGCTTGCACGAGGTCGTGGTGCTGGCGGTGGTCACGCAGTTGGCGGTTGTGGCGGCGCCGAGCCTGCTCTTGACGGTGGCTCTCACGCGCAGTCCCCGGCAGACCCTGCTGTTGCGATGGCCGGCGTGGATGACCTTGCCGGCCGCCGCGGCGCTGGCCGTGGTGCTCAGCCCGGTGGTCGATGCCCTCAAGAACGGCGTGCTCCACCTCTACCCGATGGGCGCCGCGGTGAAGGAGGAGGTCGACCGGCTGAGCGAGGCCGCGGGCACGGCGACGTTCTGGCAGGTGGCCGTGTTCTTCGCGCTTCTGCCCGCGGTGTGCGAGGAGCTTGCCTTCCGCGGGTTCCTCCTTTCCGGCCTTCGCCAGCGCGGCACGAAGTGGCGGCCGATCGTCGCCAGCGCCGTCTTCTTCGGCCTGAGCCACCCGATCATGCAGCAGTCGCTGGTCACCATGATGGTCGGCGTGGTGCTCGGGCTGTTGGCCGTCCAGACCCGCAGCATCCTCCCCGGGATGGTCTTCCACCTGACGCACAACCTGGTGACGATCTTCTGGGCGCACCTGGCCCAGGTCGGTGCCGAGCGGTGGCCAATGCTGGGTTACCTGGTTCGCTTGGGGGATGCTCAAGGCCCGCGATTCCCGTGGCCGGTGGTTCTGGCCGGGGGGCTCGTCGGGTTGGCAATCCTCAGGTGGTTCCATCGTCTCCCCTTGTCAGTTCCCGTGGAGCGCCGGAACAATACGGGGGTGTAGCCCGCGTGATCAGCCCGAACCAAAGCACGCAGCGCCGCACGCTGAAGGCGCGGTACGTGTTTCCGGTCGTCGCCGAGCCGATCGTGGAGGGGACGGTGACGATCCTGGGCGAGCAGATCGTCGCGGTCGGGAGCCGGGCCGTGGGCGGCCAGACGGAAGACCTCGGCAACGTGGCCATCCTGCCCGGCCTGGTCAACGCCCACACCCACCTGGAGTTCAGCGACCTGCCGGCCCCCCTGGGACGGCCGGGGATGGGCTTCGTCGACTGGATCGAGGCGGTGATCGCGTTCCGCCGCCAGTCGTCCGGCGCGGCACGCCAGCCGGTTGAGCTGGGGTTGGCACAGTGCCACGGCCTGGGGGTGACCGCGGTGGGCGAGATCGCCCGGCCTGGCTGGCAGGCCGAGCCGTTCGAGCGGGCGCCGGCCGATTCGGTCGTCTTCCTCGAGCTCATCGCCCCGACGCTCCGGGCCGCGTCGGCCGCGTGGGAGCTGGCCTGCGAGCACGTCCGGGCCTCGCGTGCGGCGGGCCGCTGGCGTGCCGGCCTGAGCCCCCACGCGCCGTACAGCGTCCACCCGAGCCTGATCCGCCGGCTGGTCGAGGACTCGCAAACCGGCTTGGTGCCGCTGGCCTTCCACCTGGCGGAATCGCGCGAGGAGATCGAGCTGCTCCGGCGGGGGACGGGTCCGTTTCGGGAGTTTCTGGAGCGGATCGGGGGCTGGCAGCCCGACGCCATCCCGCCCGGCACCCGGCCGCTCGACTACCTGAGGCTATTGAGCCAGTCGCATCGCGCGATCGTGGTCCACGGCAACTACCTGGACGACGAAGAGATTGCCTTCCTGGCCGAGCACCGCGATCGGATGTCCGTGGTCTACTGTCCGCGCACGCACGCCTACTTCGCCCACGATCCGTACCCGCTGGCCGGGCTCCTCTCGGCGGGCGTGACGGTGGCGCTGGGGACCGACGGCCGGGCATCGTCCCCCGATCTGAGCGTCCTGGCCGAGGTGCGATTCCTTGCACGGCAGGGCACGGTCCGCGGCAGCGAGCTTTTGGAAATGGGAACGCTCCACGCGGCGCGGGCGCTGGGGCTCGAGGGCGAGCTGGGCACGCTGGAGCCGGGCAAGGTCGCCAGTCTGGCCATCGTGCGTTTGCCGGAGCGCGACGCCGCCGACCCGCACGAGCTGCTGTTCGACTCGGACTTGCCGGTCGAGGCGACGTGGTGGCGGGGAAGGGTGAGGGGCGAGGGATTAGGGATTAGGGATTAGGGGAAACGGTGGGTGGCATGCCGTCACGCGGCGCAGCCGCGGGTCGGCATGGAGCCTCGGGGAACATGCTCACCCGACGCTTCGCGTCGTGAGAGCATGCCACCCCTGAGCGCACTCAGCCCGCTTCGCGTCGGCGTTGCGTCTGCCGCGAGGAAGCGAGGTGCGCGGCGGGGATGACGCCGGGGGCGGGGAGGGCCATGGGGCCTGTGGGCCCGTCGGCCCGAGGGTCCCAGGCGTGGGCGTGGATCCTGGCGAGGATCTGCTCGGCGACGGCCACGGCATCGCGCCCCTGCTCCCCCGGAACACGGGGCGATCGCCCCGTGGCAATGCTCTCGACAAAATCGGCCAGCTCCAGGGCGATGGCGTCGACCGGCTCGGACTGGATCTCTTCCCGGGGCAGGTGCTCCTCGAGGATCTGCTCCTTGTGGGCCCACTGCTCGGGCGAAAGCCCGCCGAGGTCGAGCTGCCGGGCGAGAAGCGTTTCGCTGGGTCGGACCAGGGTGGTCTTGCGCGCGGCCAGGTCGATGGCGGCAAACGCCCGGGGCGTCCAGACGTGCATCCGTCGCACCGCCTCGTAGCTGACCCGGGAAGCACTGAGCACGGCCACGCACCCGCAGTCGAACTCGAGCCGGGCGTTGGCCACGTCCTCGTGCCCGCCGAGCACCGACAGCCCGAGGGCCTCCACGCGGCGCAGCGGGGACCGGACCATCGAGAGGACCAGCTCGATGTCGTGGATCAAAAGGTCCAGGACCACGCCGACGTCGGTGGAGCGGAAGGTGAAGGGGCCTGCGCGGACCGCCTCGACGTACTTCGGCGCGGGGCGGAGCACGTAGGGCAGTGCGACGGCCAACGCCGGATTGAATCGCTCGACGTGCCCGACGGCCAGCACCGCGCCGCGCCGCCGCGCGGCCCGAACCAGCTCCTCGGCCTCGGCCGACGTGGTACACAAGGGTTTCTCGACCAGCAGGTGCACGCCCCGGTCAAGAAGGTCCAGGGCAATGGGGTGATGGAGCCGGGTGGGGGCGGCGACGACGGCGGCGTCGATCCGGCCGGACAGGTCGCGGTGGTCGGCCAGAGGCGTCGCGCCGCATTCGACGGCGAGGCGATCTCGCGCCTCGGCCAGCGGATCGACGACGGCGACCAGCTCGGCGCCTTCGAGCCGGGCGAGCTTCCGGGCGTGGAAGCCGCCGAGGCGCCCCGCCCCGATCACCGCCACGCGCAGCCTCTTCACGCCGCCCTCCTGATTCGCTCCCGGCCCCGGCCGTGCTGCCCCTCGTGCTGCTCCGCGACGAAGTTCAGCAGGTGGACGACCTCGGGGACCATGTGGCCGTGGGCACGGAGGATGTCGCGGGCATGCTCCAGGTTCACCTTGGCGCGGTAGAGCAGCCGGTGGGCTTCGGCCAGGGCCTGGACGACCTCGGGCGGGAAGTTGTTGCGTTTCAAGGCGACGATGTTGATGCAGCGGGGTCGGGCCGGATAGCCCTCGACGAGCATGTAGGGGGGCACGTCGAGGCGGACCACGCTCAGCCCGGCCACGAAGCTGTAGGAGCCGATCGTGGCGAAATGATGGACCCCCACCCCCCCCGACACCGTGGCGTGGTCGTGGACGTGTACGTGCCCGCCCAGGAGCGTGGCGTTGGTCAGAATGACGTGGCTGCCGACCTTGCAGTCGTGGGCGACGTGGGAGCCGGCCATGAGGAAGTTGTGATCGCCGACCGAAGTGATCCCATCCTCCTTCTCGGACCCGCGGTTGATCGTCACGCACTCCCGGATGAGGTTGTGATCGCCGAGGATCACCTGGGTATCGGCGCCGGTGTAGCTGACGTCCTGGGGATCGCCGCCGATGACCGCGTTGGGCCAAATGTGGTTGTACTGGCCGAGGGTGACGCGGCCCATCAGCGTGACGCTGTTCTCCAGCCGGGTCCCACGACCGATGCGCACCTGGGGGCCGACCACGCAGAAGGGGCCGATCTCGACCTCGTCGTCGATTTCCGCCCGCGGATCGATGGAAACGTTTTCCGCCACATAGGTCGCCATCGTCGCAGCTCCTCGTGTGTGGGGGGACCGGGGGGCGATGCTGGGAAACCGCCCCCCGGCCCGTCGTCCCTGCTGTTGGTGTCTCGGTCATCGCCTCCGGGCCCCTCAGGGCCCGCGCAGGAATAGGTTGGACAATCCTATTGGAGCAAAGGCGGGCGCCAGGAGACTGAGCACATCTCCATGAGGTTTAACGTCTTAAGGGGAGACCCCGCCCTCCCCTGGTTCTCTCGTCCGGTGTTCTCGCCGATGGGTTTCCCCGACACATACATGGTTATCTTGTAGGATGTGACCTTTTCCTCGAATCCGCGGGGAATAGGCATGGGCTTGATAGCCTGAAAAGCTATCGCAGTGGGCTGAGGCTTGCCGCCAACCGTGACACTTGGATTGGTTCCGCCTGGCTCCGTCGCATCGCTGGTACGTGTGCTGCCAACAAGATTTCCATACTTATCGAAAAAGGCGATGTAAAGCTCGCCGAACGTCTTCTTGTCCGAGGTATTCTTGAAGCTCACCCATGTCTCAATGGCGCTGTCCCTGCTGACGTTGAAACGGCAATGGGCCTTCAGCCTGAGCTTCTCGCCGACTGCCACGAGAAACCTCTGCCCTTGCTCTTCGCCGGAATCGGAAGTGGCCGTCCTTTTCAGCCGGCACGTCCCTTCCGTTGTCTCGGCCTGCCAGTCTTCCTTGGCGGCAATCGGCAGCGGGCGCGAGCCGGCTCGAACTGGAAACGATGAGCCTCGCATTTCTCCGTCGCTTTTCCATAAGGGCCACGACCTTTCCGTAGTCTCTCCCGTATTGCCGTTCGTTGATGTTACGCGAAAGCTCTCGTGTTCGTCCCAAGCCACCTTCCCGATTGCCACGTCGGACTCATAGTAGGCAACCCTGTAGGAATCGACACACTTGTGGACGCCTCTAGGGATGGGCATCGTGCGCGTCACAGAACTTAGCCGACTCGTCACCAGCGGATGATCGGGCAGGTCGCCACCATCACAGGCAATGAGGTTCTCCTCCGCATCAAAAAACGCGACGTTGTAGCAGTAGTACAACGGCGGGTGTTCTCCGTAGAACATTCCGCCTGCGATAAGGGTGTTTCGCTCCCAGAATTCCTCCGAAGATACATAGAACGAGCATGTAAGCAGTACCTCTCGCCCGAACCATGTTCTGACACCGTTCAGGCGACCATCCGGCCTCCCGCCGAAGTCTCGAAGGAGACACTTCCCTTCTCTCCGGTCTAGCGATACCCAATGAGTTTCCTCGCCGGGCACTTGTGCCAAAGCAAGAGTGGTCAATATCGTATAGAGATAGACCACTGTTGACCCTCCTTCTCCACACCAATCATGTGATCCGCTCGAATGGTTGGCGCCCGAGCCAGACCGCTGTCCTTTCAGGCACACCGCCTTCGCGCACCGCCGGCGTCCGCGTCCGGCACCAGGGCACGGACCAGCTCCGCGTTGTGGTGATGCCCGCTGCGGTACGCGCTGAACCGGCCCACCAGGTCGCATCCGGCCAGGGCCAGGTCGCCGACCAGGTCCAGGAGCTTGTGGCGGGCGCACTCGTCGGGAAACCGCTCGTGGTTGTCGATCGGGCCGCCCTCGTCGAAGACCAGCAGGTCGCGGGCCGTCGTGCGCCGGCCGATCCCCTGGGCGTGCAGCCACTGGGCCTCCGCCTTCAGGAGGAACGTCCGGCAGGGGGCCAGCTCCCTGCGGAACGAATCGGGCGTCAGCGCGATCTCGAACACCTGGCGCCCGATCGGACCCGCCGAGCCGTAGTCCAGCTCGTAGCGAAACACGGGCACCGAGGCGTCGGGCGGGCGGACCTCGATCCATTGATCCTGGCTTCCCACGCGCACCGTGCGCTCGACGAGCCGCCGCGGCTGCCAGGCGTCCTGCCGGACGATTCCCGCCGCGTCGAGCGCCTCGACGAACGGCACGGCCGAGCCGTCCAGGCCCGGCACCTCCGGCTGGTCCAGCCACACGGCGCAGTTGTCGATGCCCAGCCCGGCCAGCGCCGCCAGGACGTGCTCGACCATCTCGACCGCGACCGTGCCCGAGCGGAGACTGGTGCGCCGGGGAGCGTCGACGCGACAGGCGACCCGGGCGGGGACCGCGGGGCAGCCGGGCAAGTCGCCCCGCACGAACACGATTCCCGCGTTCACCTCAGCCGGCCGGAACTCCAGCCGGACGTCCCGCCCGCTCCAGTAGCCGAAGCCCGCCACCGCGGCAGGCCGGCCAATCGTTCGTTGCTTGCGTCCTGTGTCCATCGCGAGGTGCGGGTCATCCGTGACCATCAGGGCGTGCCAAGCGCCGCGTTGGTCGCGACCATCCGCGTCGCGCCCAAGGCAGCCGCGTCCGTGCGTCTCATCTGCTTTGCGGGGGGGGAAGACCTCCCGTGCGACTCGGGTTCTGCGTGCTCCGCTCCACCTCTTGCTCCAGCATCCGCTGAATGATCCCGGTGATGTCGAGGGCCTCGTGGTAATACAGCACGGGCTTCTGCAACTCGCGCATGACGGCCTCGGGGTTCTCGACGTCGGGGACGTCGCTGTTGAACTTCAGCACCACGGCGATGCCGTAGGACTTGGCATACGCTTCCACGGCGGCCTGGATCCGCTGGTACACGGCGTACCAGATCTTGGCCTCCCTCTTGGCGAAGTCCTTGCGCTGCCGCTCGACTTCGACGGTCAGCCGAGTCTTCCTGACGGTGATCTGGTCGTCCTTCTCCTGGTACTGCGGCGAGCCGGTCTTGATCTCCTTCAGCTGGTCCATCAGCTTCCGGATCGCATCGCGCTCGCCTTTGAGCTCCCCATCGGCCTTCTCCATTTCCGCCTGGAGCTCGGCCATGTACTGCTTGAAGCGGACGCTCTCCTTGAAGAGCTTGCCCATGTCGATGAGCACGATTTCCGGTATTCGACGAGGCGTCGCAGCACGCTCGGCCGGCGCCTGGCCCGACGCCGTGCCTGCACCCAGGGCCACCACCAACACAACGGCCAGAAAGGCCAGTACATGAGAGGTTTTCACGTCCAGCACTCCTTGCTGCTTAAGCCTGTCTTCCCTGACAAGGCGAACCCTTGCTCGGACAAGACCGGCTGCCAACGCAATCCGCAGGCAGACCGGACAAGGTTCGCACGCGAGGCGGTATTCTGTCCGCAAAGGCGGATTCGGTAAAGACCAGAATCCGCGATCCCTAACCGCCGACGCCGCGGCCTGCCCGCCCCATCGCGATCGGCTCGGCAGGGGGCAGACCGCCTATTCTGACCACATACCCCAGACCACCAAGCTCGTAGGGTGGGACGAAGTCCCACCACGAAAAGCGCTGGAGTCGGTGGGACTTCGTCCCACCCTACGACCTAGGACCTGTCCGCAGTAGGAATGACGCCGGTTGTCGGCCACACAACGCTGATCGATTGGCGTCAACCCTCAGCCGATGGGCTTCAACTGGTGTTTGAGGAGTGCTGCAAGCTTGTCGACGGCCCCGGAATCCAGCGAGGCGACGCCCGCCAGGAACTCCGCAAGGACCTTGGGCGAGAGCCCGGTTTGATCGGCGAGTTCTCGATGGTCCATTCCGCTTTCATAGATGGCGCGACGCAGTTGCCCACTGACGGTCGGCTCGAGCATGGCTGAGGCACGCCTCTCGTCTTCAGTCTGGGTCGCTTGCCGACGCAGTTCCGGCAAGTCCCTCTCGACCTGCTGGCAGTAGCCCTCCAACTCTTGGCGTTCTTGGGCCGTCGCCGGCCGTCGAGCTCCGATCTTCCCTGGATCGTTCATAGGATCACCTTGGAAGTACACCGACGCGACCTTCAAGGTTCGTTGACCTCGTAGGCCGTCACTGGGAGCACCGTCGTTTCATCCAACATCTTGTAGACTGCAATGAAGTATCGGCCGTCCTCGGTGTACCCAAAGGCGACCGGCAATCCTGAAGAGGGGCTCTTGCCGGCGCCTATCGGCCGGCGAACCACGTTTTCAAAGTCCTCTGGAGAGATATTGTGCTCGTCAAGATGCTCGATCGTCTCGTCGGTCCAAATGAATTCCCAAGAAGGCATTTCCGGACCTCTGGACGACCTTATCCAACGTGCATTGTACGCGCTTCTGTGTTCGGCAACAAGCCGCGTACCCGGCGATGGATCGCTCGGCCACTATCGAACGACTCTGCGGGTCATGGTGAGGGAAGATGCAGGGCCCAGAGATCCCGTTCCCGCTCCCCCCGGCCCTCTCCCAGAGGGAGAGGGAGATCACTTCGCCGGCTCGGGCTTCTTCGGCGGCTCTGACTTCTTCGGCGGCTCTGACTTCTTCGGCGGCTCTGACTTCTTCGGCGGCTCCGACTTCTTCGGCGGCTCCGACTTCTTCGGCGGCTCCGACTTCTTCGGAGACTCCAGCTTTTTCGGTGGCTCGGGCTTCTTTGGCGGCTCCGGCTTCTTGGGAGGCGGCGGGGCGACGTACTCGGGCCGCTTCGGGTCGGCGGCCACGGCCCCCACGACCTCGGTGACCATCTGGCTGATACGCCGCATCCCCTCCAGATTGAGCTTCTCGAAATCGTCCGTCGGCTTGTGGTAGTCGGGATGGAGCCCGGTGAAGAAGTGCATCACCGGCATCTTCTGGTTGTAGAACGGCAATTGATCGCTCGGCCCATAACCGGCCGGATGCTTGGTCAACTGGAGTGCGTAGCGGGGGGCGGCCGCGTCGAGGAGCTTTTCGAAGCCCGGCGACGAGCCGGAGCCCCCGACGGTCAGCTTGTTGTCGCGCAGGCGCCCGACCATGTCGAGGTTGAACATCGCCACCGTGCCCTGGATGGGAGTCAGGGGGTGCTCGACGTAGTGTCTGCTCCCCACCATGCCGCGCTCTTCGGCGGTAAAGGCGATGAAGACGAGCCGGCGGCGGGGCCCCCCCTTGCGCTGGGCGAGCTGCCGGCCGACTTCCAGCATCACCGCCACGCCCGAGGCGTTGTCGTCAGCCCCGTTGAAGACCTCCTTAGCCCCCCCTTGAGGACCAGGTGCACGGGACCCAATGTGGTCGTAGTGGGCGCCGACCACGATGGTCTCGCCGGCGATCGGCCCTTCCCCCTCCAGGACCCCGATCACGTTGCGGACCTCGGCCACGGTCCGCTCGACCTGGACCTCCCCCAAGACCCGCCACCCCTTCAGCTCGGCGCTTCGCGGCTTCAGCTCGGCGTCGATCTGGCGCTCGATCGCCGCCAGCTCCGTGCCCAGGGCGGCCCGAACCATCCTGTCGACCAGCGAGCGGCGGCAGTAGATGACGGGCAGCGCCGGCCCGGCCGGGTCGCGGCCGCCTGCCTCGAACGGCAGCACCGGGTCGAACTCGGCCCGAAGCCGCTCGCTCGAGGCGGTCACCTCCCGGCCGAGCTCGTCGATCCGCTTGCGCTGCGATTCGATTTGCTCGAAGGTCGGGCTGGCCGCCTTCTTGAACCCGGCGTATTCCTCGGCGAGCTTGTCCAACGATGCCTGCCACCTCTTCCGCGCCTCGGCCACGCTGCGGTGGACGTCGAAGTCCTCGCTGCAAAAGACCACCGCGGCGGCCTTGTGCTCCCGGGCGTTGGCCACCTTGCGAACGAACGCCGCATGCGCGGAGGGCCGTGTGCCGGCAAACACGCTCTTGGGGTCCCCCTGCTGCGGCTCGTGGCGCAGCACGATCACGGCCTTGCCGGCCACGTCGATCCCGGCGTAGTCGTCGTATTTCTCCTCTTTGCCCGAGATCCCGTAGCCAGCCAGGACCAAGGGGAGATCGAGCTTTCCGGAGGCCCCGATCGCCAGGGGGGTGAAATCGGCGTCGAGCTTCATTTCAATACGCTCGGGCTTGGCCGCGCCGGCCGCCGGGGCGAGGAACGTCAACTGGTTGGTGGCCCCCCGTTTCAGCTCGATCGGAACGCTGAGCTTCTGGAACGGCGTGCCGGCCACGGCGTTGGCCTTCAGCCCGGCCTGGCCGAGCTGGGCCGCGATGTAGTCGGCGGCCAGGTCGAGCCCCTTGGTCCCCGTGCCACGCCCTTCCAGCGCGTCGGAGGCAAGATACCGGGCCCATTCGGCCAGACGCTTCTCGATCGCCCCGGGCTCATCGGCCAGTGCTGAGGGGAAGACCGCGGCAAACGACAGCGCGACGATCAGGAGATGGATGGAGAATCGGCGGTGTTTCATGGCGGGATCAAGTTGGCAAGGCGGGTCGGGTGGTTTAGGCAGTCTGGGAATTATCTACGTGTGACTCTCCATATTCTCCAGATTGTCGATACCCGAAGGCAGCGAGTCAAGGATCAATTCGCTTTGACACAAGACGCCGCTCTCGGTATCCTCTGGCCCCTTGGATCGCGGCGTCGAGGGCCGGTTCGAGGGTTATTTGGCCGGACAGGGAGGTCCGGCCGCGAAAATCACGGAGGAGAACACCTTGTTTTCGGAGCCCAGTGTGCTGATCGTGGACCGGTCGCCGGAGACCCGGGAGGTGCTCAAAACGGTCCTGGAGCGGCGCGGCTGCCGGATCCTGGCAGCCAGCCGAGCCGCGCGGGGGCTGGAGCTGGCCCGAGAGCACCACCCCGACCTGATCGTGCTGGGCCTGGAAGAACCCAGTCCCGAGGCCGAAGAGGTCTGCATGCCGTTGGCGGCAGAGTCTGAGGCCAGCCATACCCCGCTGGTGGTGCTGGGGAAATGCCGCCGCCGTGGCTCGGCCCTTGCCCACGGCGAATTCGTCTCCAAGCCCTATCACTACGGGCCCTTGATCCGTAGAATCGAGGAGTTGCTCTGCTCCACGGGGAGGGCTTTGGCCCGGAGTGCTTGACCGACCCAGGGGGGACTCGGGCCGGGCGGCCCCCACCGGGTGGGATGTGGGCCCTCGGAGTCTTCGCTGTGGCGTCGCTGTTCGTCATCCGCGGCATCGATCAGGGGACACGCTTCGAGCTGGACGAGCCCGCGGTCTGCCTCGGCCGCGACTCCTCCAATCGCGTGCAGCTCCACGATACCGAGGTCTCTCGCCAGCACGCCGAGATCGTTCAGGCCGAGAGCACCTTCACCCTGTCCGACCTGAGCAGCTCGAACGGCACGTTTGTCAACGGCCGGCGGGTGGAGCGGCACCGGCTGGTCAGCGGCGACCAGATCCAGGTGGGCAGCACGCTGATGCTGTACACGGGCCCCTCCGAGGAGTCGGAGGAGGAGCTGGCCGAGAAGGTGAACATCGCCTCGCCCCGGGCCACCGACGACCAGTCGCACATCGTCCATTCGGTCAGCCAGCAGGAGGGGAGCCGGCTGTTCGAGCTCCAGCCCGCCGCGTTGCCGACTTCCTGGCTCGCCCGGGCGAGGGCCAATCTCCAGGTGCTCTACCGGGCCGCGCTGGCGGTCAGCCACACCCTGGACATCGAC
>Ga0315290_10000197_pt1 | contig 37081 bp, 26 predicted proteins | sample YL17G12_0_MG_FD_203627 | JGI IMG/M metagenome (GOLD analysis project Ga0315290, IMG submission 203627) | Sediment microbial communities from Yellowstone Lake, YNP, Wyoming, USA - YL17G12_0 | ecosystem: Environmental > Aquatic > Freshwater > Lake > Sediment | place: USA: Wyoming | collected... | reverse complement strand
CTCGATCACGAGACGGCGGCGGACAATCCCGGCCGTGGCAAGGCCCTGGAGAGCGACCAGGCTTGGGTCGCTGCCGGCGAAGCTGGTATTTGAGGCGAGCACCGCCGGAATGCGGCCGGCTTTGCCGGCCACACCGATGGACTGGCCCAGACCGTCGGGTCCGTAGTCGAATTCATGGTTGCCGAAGGTGGTGGCGTCGTAACCCATGCGCGCCATGAGCTGCAGTTCGCCGCCAATCGTGCGGGTGGCGGCGCCGAACGCGGTCCCCATACTGTAGTCGCCGGCGTCAAGCACCAACACCGGACCCTGGCCCTTGCGCGCTTCTTTCCTCTTCGCCATCAGGCCCGCCAGGCGCGAATACCCGCCCCGGGTTTTGTCATCGTTGAGCGTAAGCGGCGTGTAGTCCGCGGCCGGCCCCATCCCGATGAAGGCCGAGTGCATGTCGTTCGTGTGCAGGATGGTGAAGGTCTGCTTGCCGGCTGGTGCGGCGGACAGTGGTCCGGTCAGGCAGAGCGTTGCCCCGACTGCGGCTGAGGCAGCCAGGAACTCGCGACGGGAGAGTGGTTCGCATGACACGGGAGATTGTTCGTGTGTGGTTTTCATCGTCGTGTCGTTTCGTTTCGTGGGTCCACAGGGCCGCACCCGCACGGGACGGACGCGGCCCTGGTCTTGAATGAGCGGAGAGAGCGGGCGGCCCTTCCGGACCGCCCGCCTTGAGGGTCCAAAGGCTTACTTCGACTGGGGCTCCTTCATCTTCTGAAGGATTTCATCGAGGTTGAAGCTGGCGGCCTTCTGCCGCTGCGGGTATTCCTTGAACGTCATCAGGAACTTACCGACATACTCCTGGGCCGGGACCAACTGAAAGGCGTGATCGAGCAGCCAGTCGTAGTAGGTGTTCGAGGTGATGTCCGCCCGCTCGTACGGGTCGGTCCGGAGGTTGAAGATCTTCGGGATGCGGAGCGTGGTGAACGGCTCGGCCCAGATGCGCAGTGTCCCTTGGACCCGCTGTTCCATGAACACGAACTTCCAGTTGTCGTACCGCAGACCGGTCAGTTGTTGGTCGTCGTTGCAGTACAGGAACGAATCCCGCGGGCTTTTCTCGGCTTGCCCGGTCAGGTACGGGACGAGGTTGTACCCGTCGAGGTGGACCTTGTAGGTCATGTCGCCGACTTTGTAGCCCTTGAGCAATTTGTCCTTCACTTCGGTATCACCCGCGATGGCCAGGAGGGTCGGCATCCAATCGAGGTGAGCGACCATCTCGTTGGATATCTGGCCCGGTTTGATCTTGCCCGGCCAGCGGACCATGGCCGGCACCCGGTAGGCGCCTTCCCAGTTCGAGTTCTTCTCGTTGCGGAACGGAGTCATCGCTCCATCCGGCCAACTGTTCATGTGCGGACCGTTGTCGGTGCTGTACATGACGAACGTGTTGTCCGCGATACCCAACTCGTCCAGCGCATTGAGGACCGTGCCGACATTCTTGTCGTGGTCGATCATGGTGTCGTGGTACGGGCTCTGCCAACGCCCCGACTGGCCGATGCTCTCCGGCCTGGTGTGGGTGCGGAAATGCATGTGGGTGAAGTTCACCCACACGAAGAACGGCTTGTCGGCTTTCGTCTGGCGCTGGATGAAATCCACGGCCCGGTTCGCAATGTCGTCGTCGATCGTCACCATCCGCTTCCTGGTCAGCGGGCCGGTGTCCTTGATGATCTGCTTGCCGACCTTGCCGAAGCGCGGGTCCACCCTCTCGTCCTCCTCGCCCGTGGCCTTGCAGTCCATCACGCCGCGCGGGCCGTACCTCGCATGGAACGCCGGGTTTCTCGGGTAGTCCGGCAGTTCCGGCTCTTCCTCGGCGTTCAGGTGATACAGGTTGCCGTAGAACTCGTCAAACCCGTGGACGGTGGGCAGGAACTCGTTCCGGTCGCCGAGGTGGTTCTTGCCGAACTGCCCGGTCGCATAGCCGAGCGGCTTGAGCATTTCGGCGATCGTCGGATCTTGCTTCTGCAGACCGAGCGTCGCGCCCGGCAGACCGACTTTGGTCAAGCCGGTGCGCAAGCCGGACTGGCCGGTGATGAACGACGCCCGTCCAGCCGTGCAGCTCTGCTCCGCATAGGAGTCCGTGAACATCATGCCTTCCTTCGCGAGGCGGTCGATGTTCGGCGTCTTGTAGCCCATGAGGCCGTGCGAGTACGCGCTGATGTTCGACTGCCCAATGTCATCACCCCAGATGATGACGATGTTGGGCTTCTTCTCCCCGGCGTGTGCCGAAGCAAGGATCCCCAGCGCCAGCCCGACGGCCGGTGCGAGGTGCTTGAGTTTCATCATTCGTAGTTCCCTGTGTTTGTTAGTGTTTGACTTCATCCAGCTTGGCGTCAGTTGCCGCTCTTAGGCTCCTCCAGCCGCACCATCAGCCATTGCTGGGTTTGGCCGTCTGCGAAGTGGACCAGCGCCGGCGCCGTGTCCTCGGTCAGATTGCTGATGCCCGTTTCCATGACCGGCCGCGTCTTGCCGGCCACGGTCCAAGCCACGCGCTGGGTCGCCTTGTCGGCCCTGCCTTCGATGGTCTGCGTGGCGTTGGTGGCCGAGTTGTTCAGCGTGCCGGCGATGATCCCCTCCTTGCTGATGGCGAGTTGCAGAAACAGCGACGGATCCGGGCCGGACGCCTGGCCGTCCGGAGTCACGGCGAACACGCCCAGCGGCATCCATTCGCCCTTGTCCGGGGCAACCTTCGGGGCACTGCCGGCGATTTGTTCGGCCTGCTGCGCGTACTCCTCGGCCGAGGCGACGGCCTGGTCGCCGTAGTAGACCGAGTCGTCCTGGTAGTACACGTTCTCGCCGTAGGCGAACACGGTGGGCTCGCTCCATCCGTAGCCGACCCAGCCGGTGATCGCGGCCCACGTGGTCCAACGATAAGGCCGGTTGATCCGCCAGGCAGCCCAGTTGGGATGATCCGACCAGAAGTCGAGGCGGGGATGGTTCTCCCGCACCTGATTGCGGACTTCATCGCGCCGCCCGACGCGATTCTGCTGCCACTCCTGGCGGTTCGCGACGCGGTCGGGCCGATTGGCCGCCACGGCGCCACGCGCAGCCGCGGCATTCTCGACCCGCCCCGCCGCGGGACGTGTCGCGGCGGCAGGAAGCTGGCCGGCCGCCGGCCGCGCCGCCCCGCCGCCCTGCTGCAGGAATTCAGCAGCAGCGCCACCGGCACCCGCTGCGGCAATGGCCCCGGTGGACGGCTTGGGCACGTCGAGGAAGTTCTGCACGTCGCCGCGCGAGGGCCGATCGCCCGTGCTGGGACGCGTGCCCACGCCGGGCCGACCGGCCGCCGGCGTCGCCGGGCGACTAACTGCTGGCGCCGCCGGGCGACCGGCCGCGGGTGCCGCCGGGCGACTAACTGCTGGCGCCGCCGGGCGACCGGCCGCTGGCGCCGCCGGACGACTGGCCGCGGGCGCCGAGGGGCGACTGACGGCCGGAGCGGAGGGCCGGCTCATGCCGCCGCCACCACCGCCGCCACGGGCGCCGCCTCCTCCGCCTCCTCCGCCGCCACGGCCTCCTCCGCCGCCACCGCCGCCGCGGGCCGCCGCCTCACCGGCCGTCAACAGAAAGACCGCTAACGCCACAACGCTGATCTGGATAATCGTTTTCATGGGCATCACTCCTTCACGACCTTGATTTCTTCGATATTCGGTAACAGCTCGCCGTCCACCATGCGGTTGACGGATTGAAACGTGCAGGTGTTGTCATCCAGGCGCGTGACGACGTTCACCGACGACGATTTCTTCCCATCCGAGAGAACGCCGCTTTGTTGGACGTACCAGCGGTTGCCCTTCTTCTTCCACGTCGCCTGGCCGAAGCCGCCGTCCGAGTCGAAGACCCAAGAGCGAATCTGCTTGGCCGCCGGGTCCCAGCCGATGATCTGCATCCCGGCCATGTCGATGCGGTCGCGGACCTTGATGGTGAAGGAGCGCGACATGAAATTGTTGTTCTTCGTCCAGTTGCACTCGGTGACCACCGTGGCGTCGTCGTCCTGATCGACCCAACGTCCGATCATCCATTCCAGCTCTTTGAGCTGCTGGTAGTGCGACGCGACGACGGGCACGTCTTCCTCGGTCACGCGGTCCAGCAGCCACTGGGCGTCCCGCTTGACGTAGACGGCGGTGTACTTGCTTTCTTCAGGTGCTTGATCCGGGCGGATGACCTTGGCGGTTCCGTGTTCCACGGCCACGCTGGGCGAGATGAACTGGAGGGAATCGGTTGTCGCCTCCAGCTTAGCGCTCTTCCCCTTGGCGAAGATGCCGGCAAACTGCTTCTCGATCGCCTCACGGCCGACGACCTCTTCACCGCTGAGCGGATTCGTGTACACGGCCGCGGGCGACCACATCGCCGCCAGGGCCTTCGCGTCACCCCGGTTGAACGCGGCGACGTAAGACTCGACGGCCTTCCGGATCGCCGCCTCCTCGGCGGCTTGGCGGCCGGCTTCAGCCCCGACGGCCGACGCCAGCCCCCAAGACACCAGTGCGGCAGTCAACAACGTGCGTTTCATTGGTTTCTCCTTCGTGTTAAACCCTGATTCCCACAAGGCTGGTCTCAAGACAAGGGTTAGTCAATGGTCTGCCGGTGTGTGTAGCGGCGACCAGCGGCGTTTGCCAACCATGCGAACGCTGGCCCGGCCTGTTCCAGCCTCTTTGGTCACCTTGCCACCGCGCCGGGTAGGCCAAGAAGTCGAGGCGGTTACTCGCGCAGCGCCGCAAGCTTGCCGGCTTCTTGGAGCTTCTTCTCATCGGTGGCCGTGAGGCCGCTCTTGCCGAGCTCGATCACGACCTTCTTGATCGTGCCGGTGAACTTGAACGGGACGTGGTAGTCCTCGCTGACGGGCGTGCCGGTGTCCTCGCCGCAATCCAGGGTTTCGTCGAGCGCGATCCGGAAGGGCAGCGTGCGCTCGATGCGGCCCTCGGCGACTTTCTTGCCATCGACGAGCAAGGTGCCGGCGCCGCCCTTGCCAATCCCCCCGCCGTCATACTTGAAGTCATAGTGGATGGTGTGCTTGCCGGGAGCGAGCTCGTCCTTTCCGGCGATGCCGTAGCGGGAAATGCCCGCGACGTTGTAGTGAAAGACGGGTTTGCCCTTGAGCACGTAAAGCCCCCAGCCGCCGAATCGCCCGCCGTGCGTGAGCAACACCCCCTCCACTCCGCCGCCGGGAACCTCCACCTCGGCCTTGATCTGCCAGGACTTGTTCTTCGTGTCCGGCGCAGCGCCCTCGGGGATCCGCACCAGGCCGGCGTAGTAGGTGAATTCCTCGCGTCCCCGCGTGAGGCTGGGCCGGATGCTCACGTCGAAACGCTCGAGCTTGCTGTTGTCGAGCGGCAGCACGTTGTACTTCTCGGCCTCCTTCCAGAACAATTTCTGTAACTCCTTCAGCTTCGCCGGCTCTTGCGCGGCCAGGTCGTTGGCCTGCGAGAAGTCCTCGGTGACGTTGTAGAGTTCCCATTGGAAGCCAGCGACGATGTCCACCGGCTTGGCGAGCCCCTCCCAGGGAGCGGCCGTCGGGGTCGTCGCAGCCACCCAGCCGTCGTGATAGATGGCGCGGTTGCAGAACATCTCGAAGTACTGTGTGGTGTGTTTCGACGGCGCTTTCGCGTCATCGAACGTATAGACCAGGCTCGTGCCTTCGATGGGTTTCTGCGCAACGCCGTTGATGCTTGTGGGTGCGGGGACGCCGACGGCTTCGAGAATCGTCGGCGCGACGTCAATGACCGAGCAGAACTGGCTGCGGATGCCGCCCTGGTCCTTGATGCGCGCGGGCCAGGAAACGACCATGCCGTTGCGCGTGCCGCCGAAGTGCGAGGCAATCTGCTTGGTCCACTGGAACGGAGTGTCCATCGCGTGCGCCCAACCGACCGGGTAGTGGTTGTACGTCATCGGTCCGCCAAGCTCATCCATCCGGCGGAGCACTTCCTTGAAGTCTTCCGCCAGGTTGTTCAGGATGGCGCCCTCGTTGAGCAGGCCGTTCATGCCGCCTTCGCCGCTCGCGCCGTTGTCGCCCTGGATGTAGATGACGAGCGTGTTGTCCAGCTCACCCTGCGCTTCGATGGCGTCCAGCACGCGCCCCATCTGGTGGTCGGCGTGCGCGAGCGCCGCGCAATACACTTCCATCATGTGGGCCGCAACCTTCTTGTGGTCGGCGTCCAGCGAGTCCCAAGCCGGTATGCCCGGGGAGCGCTCGGTCAACCTGGTGTTGGCCGGGACGATGCCCATCTGCTTTTGCCGTGCGAGCGTGTCCACGCGCTGCCTGTCCCAGCCCTGGTCGAACGTGCCTTTGAATTTCCCGATCCATTCCTTCGGCGCGTGATGCGGCGCGTGGGCCGTTCCCGTCGCGTAATAGGCCAAAAACGGCTTGCCCGGCGCGACGGCGTGCTGCATCCGGATCCAGTCGATGCAGCGGTCGGCCATGTCCTTGTCGAAGTTGTACTGCTTCGCGTCGTGCGGCGGCTCGAGGGGTTTGGTGTTCTCAAAGATCGCCGGATTCCATTGATTCACGTCACCGCCGATGAACCCGTAGAAGTACTCGAAACCCAGCCCGGTCGGCCACAAGTCGAAGGGCCCGGCTGCGCTGCTGTGCCAGTCGGGGACGTTGTGGTTCTTGCCGTACCAGGAGGTGTTGTAGCCGTTCTGCTTGAGGACCTCGGCGAACGTGCCGCAACTTTTCGGCATCAGCGTGTGGTAGCCGGGGAAGCCCGTGCCCAGCTCCATGATGACGCCCGTGGCGCAGGTGTGATGGTTGCGTCCGGTCAACAGCGCCGCGCGCGTGGGCGAGCAAAGCGCCGTGGTGTGGAATTGATTGTAGCGCAGCCCGTTCTTCGCCAGGCGGTCCATGGTTGGCGTCGGAATCGGCCCGCCGAACGTACTCGAAGCGCCGAAGCCCACGTCATCCGTGAGGATGAGCAGGACGTTGGGCGCCCCTTTCGGGGCTTGGACTTCCTTAGGGAAGTCGGGCTTGGACTCCTTGGCCGTGCGGTTAATGACTCCCCGGAACGGCGGCTCAGGGCGAGGTAAGACGTCTTGCGCCCCTGCCGGTCGTTGCGACGCGGGGGCCTGTTGCACCTCGCTGCCACGTCGGGCGCGTCCAGAACGGCTTTGTGCCGATGCGTCGGCCGCCCATGACAGGCCCACCAACGCCACCAGGGCCATCAGTGCGCCGGCTTGTTTCCGTTGCGTTTCCATCGGAAGACACCTCCATCTGCCTGGTCTGAGAGAAGACCGGGATCTTGCCTGGAAGCCGCACCGCTTTGAGGCCCCGGGGCCCGGGCGAGCCCACGGCGGTGGTGCGACATGCTGGAATGTTACCGCGGGTCTTGGCGTGGTCAAGCCCCCCAAGAGTCTTGCGGGAAAGCGGCGTTTGGCGACCACCCGATAGACGGGTGGTCGCCTGGCCTGCACCCGCTTCTTGGGGCTAACCGATGAACAACTCTGCCTGGTACGAAGAGCCGGTCACTCGCCCTGAGACTCGGGCTGTTGGAGCCGGACCAGCAGGCGCGGCTCCTGGCGATCGGCACCGAAGTGGACCAGCACCGACACCTCGTCGTTGGTCAGGTTGTAAAGGGCCGTCTCGACGACGACCGCGTCGTTGCCCTCAAGCTTCAGCGCGACGCGCTGGGTCTCCTTGTCCACCGCCCCGCTCACGGGAGTGACCTTGTCGGCCAGCAGGTCGTGGTAGTTGCCGCGGATAACCCCGTCCTTGTTGACCGCCAGTTGCACGAGCTTCTCCGTGCTCTCTTCGCCTTCCTTGACCACGCCGAACACCCCCAGCGGGAGCCAGTCGTCGTTTTGCGACTCCTCGGCGGAAGCGGCGATCTCGCCGGCCTGCTGGTAGTACTGCTCGGCGGTGGCCACCGGCTGGTCGCCGTAGTAGACGTTGTCGCCTTCGTAAACCACGTTGTCGCCGTAGTCGTAGTAGACCGGCTCGCCGGAGCAGCCGCAGTAGCTGCCGGCCAGCGCCCAGGTGGTCGCGGCCCAGATCGTGCCGGCGGCGGCCCACCTGCCGGGCCACCAGCAGCCGGGATAGCGGGCGTTCCAGCCGGGCCCGTAGGAGTTCCACCGCGTGAAGCTGCCGTTGACGGCCGCCCAGGAGCGTCCGCCGACGAACTGGCCGTTGACGAACGAGGCCCCGCGTCCGGCTGCGACGGTGTTGCCGCCGGGCCCACGGATCGCGGCGCCGCCGGCCACCTTGGTGTAGGAGTTTCCGCCTGGCCCGGTGACCTTGATTCCGGCGGCGCCCGCGCCGATGGTCCCTCCACCCGGCCCGGTTCGGCTCCCGCCCTTGCCGCCGACGGTGATCTGGCCGCCTCCCGGGCCGGTGACGGTCTTGCCGAAGCTTCCGCCGGTGGCGGGCAACTGGGTGGGCCGGCCACCGCTGGCGATCGCCCCTGGGCGCGCCGTGGACCCGCTCGGCATGTTGAGGAAATTGCCCAGTTGGCCCTGGGTGGGCCGGGTGGCCGGGAGCGTCGACGGGCGAGCCCCGCCCGCAGGACGCTGGGCCTGTCCGCCGCCGGGACGGGCAGGCAAGGTCCCGGGCGTGGGCCGCTGGATGGGCTGCGTCGGTCGGGTCGCAGGGCGCTGGGCTGTCCCGCCGGGTCTGGCCGCGGGCATCTGGCTCGGGCGAGCCATCCCCCCGCCCCCGCCCATGGACGGTCCCGCCCGACTCATCGACGGGCTGCGGTTGGCCGCCGGCGCCGCCCGGCCCGCGCCCCCCGCCATCCCGCCCCCGCCGGCACGTGCTCCGCCCCCTCCGCCGCCACGGGCTCCCCCTCCGCCGCCACGGGCCAGCGCCTCCACGCCCGCCAACGAGAACCCGACCATCGCACAAACCAACAGCGTTGCTATCTTCTTCACGGCAAGGGCTCCTTTCGCGTCTTTCGCGTGTCTGAGGCGCCGCGGGCGCTTCGTTTCTCGGGCAGGGCCTTCGGCTCGCTCCCCTTGCGAACCACCTTGACCTCCTCAATGTTGGGCGCAAACTGGCCGTCCACCTGCCGGCCGATCGACTGCCACGTGTACGTATTGTGGTCGAGCATGCGGTAGACGTTGGTGGCCGAGGCCTTGCGACCGTCCGGCAGCACCTGGCTGAACTTCACCGACCAGCGGTCGCCCTGGCGCGTCCAGGTGCCCTCGCCGAAGCCGCCGTCGGAGTCGAACATCCAGGAGCGGAACTGGCCCGCGGCCGGGTCCCAGCCGATGACCAGCGTGCCTTCGAGCGGTTCGGCTCCCGCAAAGGACGCCCGGAACGTGCACGTCAGGAACGCCTGGCTCGCGGTCCAGGCGACGGTGGTCTCGACCGTGGCGTCCGGGCTGGCGTCGATCCAATCGCCGACCATCCACTCCAGTTGCTTAAGCGGCCCGCTGACCGCCGCCGCGGGCGCCGCGGGCACCTCGGTCTCGCGCACGCTGTCGAGCTTCCACTGGCCGCCCTGCTTCACGTGTACGGCGAGATAGGTCGATTCCGTGGCCGGCTCGCCGGGGCTACTCACCCGGGCCGTCCCTTCCTCCACGGCCGCGTCGGCGCTCACCAAGCGAACGCCGGCGTTGACGATCTCGATCTTCCGCCCCTTCTCCTCCTGAAACATCTTGGCCATGGCCGCTTCGATCGCCCGGCGCCCGCGGATCCGCCGGCCGTCGGGACTGAGCCACTGACCCTCATCGCTCCAGTGGGCGGCCAGCGCCTTGGCGTCGCCGCGGTTGTAGGCCGCCACGTAGGACTCGACGGTTTTCATGATCGCCGCGCGGTCGTCCGCGGGCCGCTTCGGCTCGGCGCCGCTGGCGGCAGCGATCCCCGCCAGGATCAGTACCAGGAACGCAATGCACCCTTGGGTCTTCACGGTATGGCTCCTGCTTGCATCAGTTGGCTTGACTCACGTTGGGCCGAGAGCCGGCTGGAGATGGTTCGGCACGTCGCCCTCTTTCGACTGGCGGAGAGCGTCTGGCCGGGGGAGGGAATCCACCCATCCATCGACCCTGACAGCCCGCGCCGTCGTGCCAGCAATCCTACGCCGCGCTGCCCAAAAAGTCCAGCCTTTCAGGCCCCCCTATTTGGCTGCTCTTGCCCCCCGCAGTAGGCGCCGATGGTCGCGGGCTTCCGTGGAACAAAAGGCATTGCCGCGTGTCGGCCCCCTTTCCCGTCGGTGGAGATTCTCAGGATGCGCCGCCAACGCAGAAGGCTCCAAGACCACGTCCGCCGACTCTGCCTGGGGATACCTTGCCGCACCGCCGACTGGCCGAGCACGCTCGATCAGGAGCTGCCCAAGATTTGGGGCGAGGAGGCGGTTGGGAGTCTAGGAGCTCGCCCCACGACGCTGGCCAGTGGAGATGTTCTTCCGCGAGTTGAAGAGCCCGAGGGAAGTTGGGTGCGGTTCGGTGCGGGTTCGCACCACGGACCGCCTGCGGATGCTGGAGGTGCTGCGTCAGCGGGGGGACGTGCAGTGCATGGCGCGGCGTCTGCGTACGCCCGGCGGCACGCGTCTCGGGCTTTGGGAACTCCTTCGTGAGACTCTTTGCCAAGTCGCGTGGCGCGAGAACCACGAAACCGGCCTCAAACCCCGAGAAATCCAAGCCTCCTAGCAGATTTCATACGGAAAACCGGCACGGCATTGGGGGAGATCACTGATCTTCGGACTGATACTCGATGAAGTTCCTTTCCCCCCGTTTCCCCCCTCCCTCTTTTCCCCCTCGCCGCGGATGAGCGTCGAGGCCAACCTGCCCCCCTTTAGGGGGACATTGACTTTCCTTTTGGATCGAGTATCCTTTGGCGATTGCCAGAGCGGGATTGACGGCGATAGGAATCGTCATATACCATACTTCCCAAGTGCGTTTCCGGGCAGTTACGAGCAACGTGGAGGGGGGTATGGCGCCCAGCAACAGCGGTAACGAGGAAGGGCGGCCCTCGGGGCCCGGGGACGTGCGTTTGGACGAACCCCATGTGTCAAGCCCGTGTCGCTTTCTTGTTCCGGCGGACGATGTTGACGATGTTGACGGTGTTTACTGCATTTACCACGCGAAGGAAGCCTGTGTGGCGCTGGAGACCGCTGCCGCAGCCCGAACAGCCGCGCGACGCTTCCGGAACGGAGTGTTGTGCTGCGGCGTCTTTCTGAAGGGAGAGATACGTCCGGACGACCAAGACTCCCTGCAGAAGTACCGGGAGTACTTAGGTGCGCTGAAGCGGGCTGCCGGGGCGGGCAGGCGGATGCTGAACCTGTGTTGCGCGGAGCCCGTACAGGGAATGGCGAAGGCATTTGCAGACGTTGAGGAGCAGATTGGCGCGCTTCTCAACGAGGCGGGGAATCTGCTTACCTCCGCCGATCGGCACCTGGAAGACTGGGTGAAGAAGGCAAGGGGGGTAATCGCTGACGGGCTCGTCGATACGGGCAAGGAACTGTGTCGGGGCGCCAAAGCGCTCAGCACGGCAGTCGTGGACGACGTCACCAAGTTGTGTGAAGTCGCCCTCCCTGGGAGCCGATCAAGGAGAAGGAGTACGTCATGTCAGTCGGGGAAGTAGGAACAACCGCGTTGAAGACCGCAGGCCTCCAACCGAGTTTCGCGAAGTCTCGCCTCCGCGCCAGCCTGGAGGCCCTTAGGAGGGCCACGGGGGAGCGCAGGAGTTCACGCCTTAGCGGTTTTGCCCTAGACCCTCTCGACCGGGCGGTGTGTTTGGCAGCTCGAGGACTGCTCTTCCGCTACCTCGAAGTCGCCGACCTTATCGACCAAGAGGAAACGTCCGTGGGGCGCGAGTGTGTGGAGGCCCTGCGCGACGCGGCCAACTGTGTCGATCCCGCTGCCTACAAGGGCACGGAAGGAGAGAATGACAAAGGGGCCGCGGCGTACCGTGAATCGATCGAACAGAAGGCCAAGTTGCTGGAACGAATCACGAGGGGTGAGCCGATCGAAGACGTGCTGTTGAGTGCGTTGGCAAGTTCGGAGTAGCGTCTCGAGACGCTGTTTGTGTCGCCGGCGGGCCGGGAGCGCGAAGGCCCATGCCGGCAGCGTCGTTTCTTGTAGCGCACTGTTGCGGTAACCCCTTCGGTGGAGACCTCATGGGCGGACAACCGCAAGACCGTGACTCCCCGCAGTCAGGTGATTCGGCCAGCCGTCGCGCTCAGCTCATTTGTGCCCGGCAGGTTCGGGAGGGGGTCCGAATTCTTCGGCGTCCTCTGCTTCTGATACCGACCGAGACCGCCGCGGAGAAAGTCGGATGGGGTGGCAATGAATTCTTCGACGCGTTCGACCATCTCGTGCGCCTGCACGAAGCGGCTGATTTCCATGTGCCGCTGGCAGCCGAATGGACCAATGTGTTGACGAAGCTATGCCGGCTCTGGCAGGACGCGAAGTGGGAGACGACCGAGCACCAGCCTGACAGGAAGAAGGTCCGTAAGCTCATTGACGATTGCATTGACCACCTTACGACCATTGACGACCACGCAAAGGGCATTCTTGCCGACGAGGAACGTGCCTCTACGCCGGATTCCAGTGGGCCTGCTGCCGCCACGGTATCAACAGATCCGGTAGACGAGGAGCCTGGGGCGATTCCCTCTGCCGACTTCAATATCCTCTTGCTCGGCGATCTGCACCTCGGAAGGAAGAATGACGGGGCTGTCTGGAAGAACATCAAGCACCACTTCTTCAGGGACCTGCCGATTGTGGAAGATCTCGTGAGGGCCCCTTGGGATTTGGTTGCCCTTGTCGGAGACTTAAGTTTCTCCGGTCAGAAGATCCAGTTCGATGAGGTCGACGCTTTCATTGAAGAATTGTGGGACCATTGTGGCAAGAAGGGCCGGGATCACAAGCTCGTGGCGGTGCCTGGCAACCACGATTTGCTGCGCCCGGGCAAGACGGTGCCCACTGAGATCGAAGCGCTTCTTGGCCGAGCCTCTGGGGGAACCGTTGACGAGCTCCTGTTCTCCCAGGAGACGCGGGATAAGTACCAACGAGCTATCAAGAAACGATTCCCCGATTTCACGGCGTGGTGGGACGGCCAACAACATCGTATGCCCGGCGGTATCCAGCCAACCGGCCTGCCCGGCGAGTTCGTGGCGGTGATCGAGCGTTCGAGCGGAGTGCGCCTTGGGATTATGGGGCTGAACAGCGCGTACCTTCATGTGAAGGACATGAGCCTTGCCGAGTCAGCCGCTTCCGTGACTCCACACCAATTTTGGAGCGCCGGGGGGGCAGATTGGTGCAAAGGCCAACATGCGTGTGTTCTGCTGACTCATCATCCCCCTCAATGGCTCTGCAGCAAAGGACGCGAGCAGTTCTCCACAGAGGTGGTCGCACCCCACCGGTTCGCTTTTCATGCGTGCGGACATTGCCACGTGCCACTTGCCGAGTCCAAGTCGCAGCGCGCGCATCCACCCGACAATATACTGGTCAACACTGCCCTTTGCGGCATGGATCGGTTCGGCGAGAACGAGGAACGAATTCACGGTTACACCGCGATAAGGATACGCGTGGAGGGCCGAAGGGGGACGTACCGCTTCTGGCCGCGCAAAGCACAGAAGGATCTCCAGTGGAAATTCCAGCCCGATACCGACCTTAATCTCCTGACGGACAACGGTACCCGGGAAATCCCGTTCGATTCCAGCTACCCACCATAGCGATCGACCTGGAGCCAATCGCGACTAAGTCTACAACGAATCAAGCTGTTGTACAGAGCAGGCCGAGCCCCTCCTCCATTCGAATCACTCCAGCGGCACCAAGTCCTTGCCCTGCGACGCCACGTCGACCACCTTGCCGTCGACGAGCACCTGGTACTTCAGCCCGGCCTGGCCTTCCACGTGGGCCTTCCCGTCGCGGAGCACCACCGGAAACGGGGCCGCCACGCGATGCTTGCCGTCGGTCGCGAAGGAGAGAAAATCGACCTGCCCGTCCAGCACCATGCGCAGGCTGACCAGCGCACACGGGTTGATCCGCGCCGGGTTGCGGGTCTGGCTGGCCAGGACGAACGAGTCGGGCAACAGGCCGATCCACTGGCCGTCCGGGTACTGCTGCTGCTCGGCCGAGATGAGGATCCCCCGGGCAAGATGGCCCCAATCGAGCGACTTGTCGTGGGGGGCCAGCGCGGCCAGGGCGTAGGCGTACACCCCGCCCACCCATTGCACCGGCAGACCGACCCACATCGGGGCCTGCCAGTTGGTCGCCCCGAACACCGGCGGCGCGGCGTAGAGCATTATAGGGTACTTGCTCCATAGGTAGACGAACGGGATGCCCGACAGCGCCCAGCGCCGGGCCTCGGCCAGGTACTCCTTCTTGCCGGTCAGCTCGTAGCCCCGGACGTAGGCCCACAGGCCGTACGCCGAGGCCAGTTGATCCGGGGTGTGCAGGGGGATCTCCCAGACCTGGGCCCCGCGCGGGACGTCGAACCGCTTCATGTAGTCGAGCGTGCGCAGGCCGGCCTCCAGGGCGGGCTTGTCGCCGGTGAGCCGGGCGTATTCCAGCAGGACCCAGGCCGGCCGGGCACACACGCCGTTGGCCGTGTTCTCGAAGTGGCCGCGGCGGAACGGGCCGTCGTAGCGGTAGGAGCCGTCGGGCTGCTGCTGGGCGATCATGGCCTGGACCTGCTGCCGCTGTTGCTCGAGCCATTGGGCGGCCCGGCCCGTGACAAAGTAAATGCTGCCGTTTTGGACGTGGGCCCCGCCGGGCACGAGGCGGGGCATGTCGGGGATCTTGCCCGTCAGTCGCCAGAGGGTGGAGGCCATGTCGGCGTGCGGGGCCCGGCCCCAGTTGGGCTCGGCGCAGTGGCCCCAGCCCTGGTCGGTCTTGAGCGGGCCATTCAGCGCCGCCACGCAGACGTCCCACTGCTTCGTCTGGGTCCTCGGCTCGGGCGGGAGCGGCGGCAGCCCGAGCTTCTTCACCCCCCAATGAATCGTCTCTTCCACCGCGATGCGATCGACCAGGATCGTCGCCTCGATCTTCGTGCCTTGAAGCGCCATCCGATGGTCCGGCGTCGCGTCGAAGAAGTTGGGCGTGGCGTAGATCGGCTGGAGATTAGTGTTTTTCCACGTCATGGCCACGGCCGCCCGATCGGTCACCAGGGAGGCGAAGGGGAAGGTGACGTCCAGGGGGCTCGGGGCGAAGCGGAGATGGTGCTCGTTCTCGCAGTCGAGCCGGGAGGAGCTGGCGTCGCCCTTGCCCAGGTACTCCACTCCGGCCAGGACCCCGCCCTGGAAGCTGCCGAGTGCCCGGACCACCGGCCCCTCGACGGGCCGTTGGCTCGCGATCGAGACGGAAACCTCCTTGCCCGACGTCCCGATGGCCAGCGTCACGCCGTCGCCTTCCCAGCGCAGGGAGGGGCCCTCTTCGATCAGCTTCAGCGCCGGGAGCTTCCCGTCCAGGTGGACCAGGGGGGCCAAGGCGGCGACCGGCCGGCCTTCGCGCAGGAGCCGGGCCATGGAGCCGTCGCGGGCGATTTCCAGCGAGCAGTCGCCCAGGGGCCGGACGAGGAAATCGCCGCGGACCTCGGGGTGAAACAGGAACACCGTGCGCCGGACGGGCGGGAGGCCGGCCCGATCGCCCTGGACGCGAACCTCCAGCCCGACCGCCTCGACCGGCCTGGCCCGGCCCACGGGCTGCTCCACCACGAGCGTCCCCCGCCCGAGTGCCGTGTACGGCCGGCCGGCGGCCACAAGCTGGAGCGGCTCGGCCTCATGGTTCTTCACGGTGAAGCGGACCTGATCGGGCGCAGTCTCGACCCGCTCGATGCTCACCGGATGCCGCGTCGGGCGGAGGATGCGGATCCAATCGATCTCGAACTGACCGGGGGCGGAGCCGGGATCGAGCCGCAGGTCGCGCAGCGTGCCCGGGGCGGCCAGCGTCACGCGATACTCGTGCCACCGGCCGTCGTGCCGGAGGGGGAAATGCCGGGCCTTGTCCTCTCCGCGCACGGGCGATTGGTCGGTGGTCCAGAAGACCGAGCCGGAGCCGCCGGTTCGGCCCCGGGCCCGCATGGCCAGGACCACGTCCCCGCCCGGCAGCTTAACGGCCCGGTGCAGGAAGGGGTCGTCGCCCGTCGATCGGACCTTCAGCACACCGGCCTCAGCCGACACCTCGCAGTCGTGCTGGGCCTCCCAGCCGTCGGCCCCCTGCTGGAAGCTCCACCGGGCGACTTCCACGTCGGGGAGCATCACGCGGGGAAACGGGTTGATCTGGTCCTCGGGCGGGGCGGCTGAAATCGCCATCACCAGCGCCAGGGCGGACAGGCAGGACATGGGGACCTCCTTGATTCGGGGGGGCAGGAACCGGCAGTGGCACCGTGGGAGTTGCGCCCAGGCGGGGACAACGACGGTAGGATTGCCACGATTGTCGGCGGGCTCCGGCCGGGTGTCAAGCCGCACCTGGTGGGCCGAAACGCCTGAAGTGTCGGCTTGGTTGGGAACCCGTACTTGTCTCCCACCGGGGTCCCGGGTTAGTATGGCGGTTGCCGTCTCCCCGAACTCCTTCTGGAATCCATCATGCCTCGTCGCAACGTGTGGCTTTTGGGACTTCTGACGGTGGTGTGCATGGCGTGCCACGTGCGGGTGGAGCGGTACGGGCGGGTCATCTCGTATGCGATGGGCCAGGTCGAGCACCGCTTCGTCGAGAAAGTGGAGGCCCGCCGGCTGTTCGAAGGCGCCATGGACGGGCTGATGCGGCAGTTGCAGGACAAGCATTCCGTCTATGTTTTGCCGAAGCAGTTCCAGGAGCTGAGGCAGACCCTGGAGCAGGAATTCGGCGGCCTGGGCATCCAGTTGACGCAGGACCGCAAGACGAAGGAGTTCATCGTGGCCACGCCGCTGTACGGCTCGCCGGCCTACGCGGCGGGGATCCGGCCCGGCGACAGGATCCTCCGCATCGAGGGCCGCCCGACCCAGGGACTGTCGCTCGAGGAAGTGACGGACCTGCTGCGGGGCAAGCGGGGAACCGCCGTCGTGCTGGCCATCCGGCACGAAGACGAGGCCGAGCCGGTGGAAATCCGCGTCGTGCGCGGCGTGATCCACACCGATTCGGTCCTCGGCTATGCACGCAAGGCCGACGGGACCTGGGACTATTGGCTCGAAGGGCAGGACTCGCTGGGCTACGTCCGGATCGCCGGCTTCGGCGACCGGACTCACGAGGAAGTGAAGACGGCGGTCGAAGGATTGCTGGCCGGGGGGATGAAGGGGCTGGTGTTGGACCTGCGCGATAACCCGGGCGGGTCGTTGCCGTCGTCGTTGAAGGTCTGCGACCTGTTCATCCGGTCGGGCGTGATCGTCACCACCCGCGGCCGCGACGGCGCCATCCTCAAGATCGTCGAAGCCACCCCCGAGGGCACACTCCCCGATTTTCCCACGGCGGTCCTGGTCAACCAGGACAGCGCCAGCGCCAGCGAGATCGTCGCCGCCTGTCTCCAGGATCACCACCGCGCGGTCGTCGCCGGCGAGCGGACCTACGGAAAGGGAACCGTGCAGGAACTCATCGATCTCCAGCCCGGCCAGGGTGCCCTGAAGCTCACCACGGCAAGCTACTGGCGGCCAAGCGAAAAGAACATCAACCGCACGAAGCAGAGCGAGACCTCGGGCGACTGGGGCGTCACGCCGGATGAGGGCTACGAGGTCAAGCTGGAGGGCGAAGCCCTGGTCCGGCAGATCCGATGGCGGAGCCAGCACGATCTGCTGCGGCCGGCCAACGGCGTCCCGGGCAAGGGAGCGAAGCCCGCCGGGGAAGAGGCCCGGTTCCAGACCGACGTCGACCCGCAACTGGCCAAAGCCGTCGAGTACCTGGCAAGGGAGGTCACCCGGCCGAGCCTATCGCCTCCTTGACCTGGGAGCCCATCGCCTCCTTGACCTGGGAGCCCATCGCCTCCTTGACCTGGTCGACGAGCTGGGCAAAGGCCGGCGGATCGCTGACGGCCAGCTCGGCCAGCATCTTCCGGTCCAGGCCGATCTGGGCCTTCACCAGCCCGTGGATGAACTGGCTGTAACGCAGCCCAAGCTCCCGCACCGCGGCGTTGATGCGGATGACCCACAGGCGGTGGAACTCGCGCTTGCGGAGCCGCCGGTGGCGGTAGGCGTAGACGCCGGCGCGAAGGAGCGTTTCCTTGGCCGTTCGATAGAGCTTGCGGCGTCCGCCGACGTACCCCTTGGCGCGACGCAGCACGCGATTCCTGGCCCGCGTTCGGGCCGAACCCCTGGTGGTTCGCATGGCTTAACTTCTCGTCTAACTGGCGGAACTGAGGCCCTCCCCTCCTATCGGGGGAGTGTTTCCTGCCCGTTCCGCATCGCGGGGTGGCGAAAACAGGTACCGATGGCTAGTAACTATAGGCGCCCAAGGCGGCCTGAATCCGCTTGACCTCGACCTTCGCGACGGTCGCCGTGCCGCGGAGCTTGCGCTTCTGCTTGTGGGTCTTGCGGAAAGCCAGATGGCTGGTTCCGGCCTGACGGTGCTTGGCCTTGCCCTTGGCCGTCAAGCGGAAGCGTTTCTTGGTGGCTTTGTGCGTCTTCTGCTTTGGCATCGTGTCACGTCGACCATTGCGGGTGCTCGGGGGTAACTGCCGAGACCCGCCATTATAGGAGATCGGCTGTGCCGCGGGAATGGGGCCCCGGCAAGAAACACGAGATCACCACTCCGGGGGATCTGATTACAACCAATGGAAGGGGTCCATGGTCCCGGAGGCTGTAGGGTGCGTGCTTGCACGCACGCGATTGTGCGGGAAACAGCCGCGCGTGCAAGTGCGGGAAGCAGCCGCACGTGCGTGCAAGCACGCACCCTACAACAGGTTTCCGCAACAGGGCCTACTTCGGCGCGAGCGTACACACGATCCGGCGGCCCTGCTGGCTCGGCGGCGATTCCACCCGGCAGATGTCCTCCAGGAGCTGAAGGATCTCGTCGATCACCTTGCGGCCTTCCTGGACGTGCGCCAGCTCCCTCCCGCGAAATATGACCGATACCAGAACCTTGTCCTTGTGGCCGAGGAACTCCCGTGCCCGATTCACCTTGACCTCGATATCGTGGTCCCCGGTCTTCGGCCGAACGCGGATTTCCTTGATCTTGATCTGTCGGGTGTGGGCCTTGTGCTGTCGCTTCTTCTGCTGGTACTTGAACTTGCCGAAATCCATGATGCGGCAGACGGGGGGGCGCTCGGTCGGTGCCACCTCGACCAAGTCGAGGTTCACCGCCCGGGCCGCCTCCATCGCCAGCTCGGTCGTCATGATGCCCAACTGGGTCCCGTCTCCTGAGATGACCCGAACGGGCGAAGTTCGGATCTGCTCGTTGATTCTCTGCTGTTTCGATTCGATAGCCGGCATCCTCCTCACTAGAAAGGAAAGGGACGGCCCCGGGGCGGCCCGAGGCCAGGTTTACGGGACGCAACGGACCGGTGGCAGCCGCGACCCGCGGGCCGCCGGCCACCACCCCTTCGAGTATTCTCCATGACGAATGGCTCGTCAACTAGCTCCACGGAAGAAAACTCCCGCCCAAGGGAACCCCCGGCGGGGCTCCCCGCGGCGCCGGCCGCGGTCACTCGATGGCCTTCTGCCGCACCTCCTCGCACAGTTGCGCGATGGCCGCCTCCATGCCCATGCCCCCCAGGTCCCCCCGGCGCCGGTGTCGCACGGAGACGGTCCCCTGCTCGGCTTCCAGGCCGCCGATGACCAGCATGTAGGGGATCAGGGCGAGCTGGGCATCCCGGATCTTGGCCCCGATCTTCTCCGGCCGGTAGTCGGTCCCGACGCGCAGCCCGGCCTCCCCGAGCCGGCGCTCGACGCCCCGGGCATACTCCTCGAACTTCTGGCTGACCACCAGCACCCGGACCTGCTCGGGGGCCAGCCAGAGCGGAAAGGCGCCGGCGAAGTGCTCGATGAGCATGCCGGTGAACCGCTCGAACGAGCCGAACGGGGCGCGATGGATCATCACCGTCCGGTGCGGCTTGTTGTCCGGCCCGACGTACTGAAGGTCGAACCGCAGGGGGCTGGGCAGGTTGTAGTCCAACTGCACGGTGCCCAACTGCCACTCCCGGCCGATGCAGTCCTCGACGACGAAATCGACCTTGGGTCCGTAGAAGGCCGCCTCGCCCCGCTCGATGGTGAGGTTCTGGAGGCCCGCCTGGCGTGCCACCTCCTCGAGCGCCGCTTCGGCCCGGTCCCAGGTCTCTGCGCCGCCAACGTACTTCCCCCCCTTCGGATCGCGGAGCCCCAGGCGCACGCGGTACTCGCTCAGACCGAGCGTTTTCAGCACGAATTGGGTCATCTCGAGGCAGCCGCGGAACTCCTCGGCCACCTGGTCGTCGGTGCAGAAGATGTGGGCGTCGTCCTGGGTGAACCCGCGGACCCGGGTCATCCCGCTGAGCTCCCCCGACTGCTCGAACCGGTACACCGTGCCGAACTCCGCCAGTCGCAGCGGCAGGTCGCGGTAGCTCCGCGGCTTGGACTGGTAGATCTTGACGTGGTGCGGGCAGTTCATCGGTTTCAAGAGGTAGCGGTCGCCGTCGGCCATCTGGATCGGCGGGAACTGGCTCTCCGCGTAGTAGGGGTAGTGGCCCGAGGTCTCGTACAGCTCCACCCGGCCGATGTTCGGGGTGTACACCGCCTGGTAGCCCCGGCGGATCAGCTCGCCGTAGATGAAATTCTCCAACTCCCGGCGGACGATGGCCCCCTTGGGAAGCCAGAGGATCAGCCCGGAGCCGACCATCGGATCGATGGCGAACAACTCGAGCTGCCGGCCCAGGACGCGGTGGTCGCGGCGCTTGGCCTCTTCGACCCGCGTCAGGTAGGCCTCGAGGTCCTTTCTGGAGAACCAGGCCGTGCCGTAGAGTCGCTGGAGCTGCTGGCGCGAGGCGTCGCCCTTCCAATAGGCCCCGGCGACCGAAAGGAGCTTAAACGCCCCGATCGCCTTGGGCCGCGGCACGTGGGGGCCACGACACAGGTCGATGAACTCCCCCTGCCGGTAGAACGACACCGCCTCGTTTCCGGCCAGACCCTCCTGGAGATGTTCCACCTTGAGCGTCTGGCCCAGGTCGGTGCAGAGCTGGATGGCCTGGTCGCGGGGAAGCTCGACCCGCTCGAAGGGCTCGTCCCGGCCGATGATCGCGGCCATCTCGGCCTCGATCGGGGGGAAGTCGGCCTCGGAAAGCGGCCTCTCCAGGAGAAAATCGTAATAGAAGCCGTTGTCGACCGTCGGCCCGAAGGCCAGTTGAACTCCGGGGAACAGCCGCATTACGGCCCGGGCCATGACGTGGGCACAGGAGTGACGGAGGATCTCCAAGGATTCCGGGTCCTTGGAGGTCAGCAACCGGAGGCCGATTTCCCCCCTCTCAGGGAGCTGCACGTCGGCCCCGATGATCTGCCCATCCACCACCGCAGCCACGGTCGCTTCGGCAAGGCGAGGCCCGATGTCGCTGGCAACGTCAGTCGGCCGAACGGGACGGGAATACTCCCTGACCTTACCATCAGGCAGGACTACTTTAAGCATTTTCCCCAGATTGCCTAATACATCCAGCCCCGTAATAGGGGGCACCGCCACAAATGGCGCCGCAGGATCACCTGGAAGGGGCTGGCACTTGTCCCAAGTATAGGCCGAACCGTGGGTTGGTCGCAAGCCGAGCTGGGGCGATCCGTGGCGATCCCACCGTGCTACGGCTGCGAAATGTCCTCTCCCCCTTGACTACACCCCAAAACGATAGCAGATTGAGTTAGTCAGGGTGAGGCCGAGGGGGCGTGCCGTGGCAAGCCGTGGCGAGCCCTGCCCAGCGGCGGCATCGGGCGTTTAGCTCAGTTGGTTAGAGCGCCAGCTCGACAAGCTGGAGGTCACAAGTTCGAGCCTTGTAACGCCCACTTGACGTAAATCCCGCCGCACATTGGATTTATGTACCCGCCGGCGGTCGGCGGCGGGGCCGGAAATCCGGGATGCCTGCTCGGATCGACAGGCGGCCACGCCGCGATTCGGACTCCCGCGCCACTCGTTACGCCATCATCGCCCTTGAGTGCTCGGCTCCGATGCGTCCTTCCCGGCAGAAGGAGCTGGCGGTGAAGTCGGCAGAGTGCCTGGCCTGGACGTCGAGCGCTTCAGACAACGGAACGCCGCAGGAGTCCCAGATCGTGTCCATGATGGCCTTCCTGGCCGCTTCCGTGGCCGGGCTGCCGGAGGGTGCCATGCCTCCATCCGCGGGTATGCCTTTGAGCATGCCCTTGTCCAGTCTCCTCATCGTCAAGCCTGCTGCTCCGCTGCATGCCAGACGCCAGGCCGTCTGGAGCGATTCCTGCATCGGACCCGAGTAGTCCAGCAGCCAGTCGACAGCGTCTTTCGCTCTCACCGAGGCTCCGTCCAGCAGCAGTCTGACAAGCTTCGGCCAGTGGTTCCGGTCGACTTTTCTGAACGGCCAGTGGCAGCCCTCCATGCCCGGCACCACGGGCAGCGTCACCTCCGGCATTCCAAGGAGGGCGTCCTCGACGGCGACCAGGTAGTGGCAGTGCATGAGCAGCTCGAGAAAACCGCCAAGGCAGCGTTTGCCGTTGACGAAACCCACAGACACGTTGAACTCGTCGTAGAACCGCCTGGCGGTCGCAGACCAGGCGGCAGCCAGCCGGCGTCCCTGCTGCACATCGTCCAGAGCAGGGAAGAACTCGCTGATGTCTGCACCCAGCATCTGCGTGGCCAGGTGGAAATCGCCGGTCACAATCACGTTGGCGATCCCTTCGGCCTTGAGCCAGTCGATGGCCCGGTTCAGTTCGGCATCCACGTCGCCGTTGTAGGTTTCCCGGCTGACCGTGATGACTCCCACGTTCCCGTCATGCTCGGCGTTGACGTACAACTGTTGCCACTCGGGGCTGTCGAGCTGCTCGAAGACGGCCGGATACCAACTGCTGCCCCCCGCTTCGGGGTGGAGCCGGTGATACGCCTCGACCCTCTTGATCGCGCCCTCGGCCCCGACGCTCCGGATCATGGCAAGGATGCCCCGGCGGAACTGCGCACACAACTCACCGATCGCGTTGACGTGGGAGAGGTGGCCCCTCTTTTCGTGAAGGATCAGGCTGGCCATCTGGAACAACGCGCCATGGATCCAACTGGTGAACTCCTCCTCCGCCTCGTCATCGAGAGACCAGTTGACCAGGGGTCTGAAATGGTCGAGCGGATACCAGTTCTGGCCGGTCTCCTGGCGCTCGTACAGCTCGGGTGTCGGCCTGAACAACGCCCCGTATTCTTCGCCGAGGTGATACAGGCAGGACCAGGTGAGGAAATCCGCTCCTTTGGCGCCGATGACGTCGTGCGCCCTGAACGGATTCGGCCCCACGGATTTCCTGACGTACTTGTCGATCTTCCAGAAAGGCATGTTGGTGGCACGGTGATATCTCAGGCCCGCCAGCGTCACGCCGCAGAACAGCACGTCCAGGACAAACGACCAGTCGTCACTGACAGGAACCGGAACCAAACCAAGCGCCCACAGAAGTTGAGTCACGGAGGAAGTTTTCTCCTCAACGACTTCCCAGACCTTGTTTACCTCATGAGGAAAGGCCGGGTGCAACACGCCCACCCCCAACTTGGAACTCGGGAAACCCGACGTGACCGAACGGATTTCTATGCCTGGAAACGCCTCTCGGAATAACTTGTAGTGGGCTTTCTTGATCTCAAGAATCTCCGGAATCGCTTCCAGAAGAAAACGGGGACGCCACTTCTCAAGGCCCGCCGGGAGGCTCTCTCCGTCATAGGTCATCCTGACGATGTTCCCCATGATCCTGTCGGCTCGCTCCTTGCCGACCGCCTCCACCAGCCCCGGGTAGTGCGGGCCGATACGATCGGCCGTTCTGGGACGGCTGAGGCCTATCGACTTGACACCCCAAGGCTCCAGCCTGGAAGTGAGCTGCACCATCTTCCCGGCTCCAACGATCCCGTTGGCTCCGGAGATCACGAGCGAGCCGCGCTCACCAGGGCCGCCGAACACGCGGTCCACCAGATCCCCCGCGTCGATGGGCAGCCTTCCGTTGCAAAAAATATCCGTGACCGAGCCAAGTCCCAGCGTCTGGAGTGTCGTCTGTCTCATCGACTTTGTCATTTCGACCCGCCTCCTTCCGTGACTCGGAGAAGGGCTGCGATACCCATGTCGCCTGCGGCGCAACCGAGCAGCAACACGAGGCCGCCTCCCAAATCCACCGCTTCCTCCAGACCTTCGATCAACATCCTGGTGAGAGTCGGACCCTGGGGGTGTCCCCATACCAGCGAGCAGCCGGTCTTGTTGACCTTGCGCCAGTCGTACCCCATCACCTTGGAGAATACGGCGTCGTTGATGGCAAACGGGTTGTGGCTCTTGACCACGGCCATGTCCGCCATGGTGAAGCCGGTCTTCGCAAGCAGTTTCTGCACGGCCAGCGTGGGAGCCTCCGGCATCAAGGCGGGATGGGTCCTCATCTCGGCTTTGGCGACAAACTGGATGACAACCTCAGGTCGCGGGCTGAGTTCTCTGGCTCTCTCCGGGGTGGTAACCAACAACGTCGCCATCCCATCCGATGCGTGCGTCTGGGTCCCCGTCGTCACGCAGGTATCCAGCTCGCGCATTTGGCGCAGACCGTCCAAGGTCAGTCTGCGAACCCCAATATCATCTTCGATGCTCCCAAGAAGGCGGCCTTGCACGTTCAGTACTTCCAGCGGAACGAGGACACGATCGAGAAACCCCGATGCCTTGGCCTCGAAGTACTGCTGATACCGGCAGAAGGCGAGGTCCTCCACCTCTTTGCGGTCAAGACGGTGCTTCCGGGCAGCGTTGCCGGCCGTGGTAATCATCGCCAGGCCCGTGGCCGGGTCGAATCCGAAATTGTCCCACACGTCGCTCAGCGCCATCGTCCTCTGGTGAGCCCGCCGTTCGGGGAACACGCCCACGGGCGAATCGCTCGTCCGGTCAAAAGTCAACACACCCACGACGTCATTCGCTCCACTCTGGACTTCCGCAGCAGCGAGCAGGACGGCCTGGAGCCCGGTCGCACAGGCCTGTTCCATGTGAAATCCCGGTATGCGGCGCCCGAGGCAGCTTGCCACCAGCGGGGCATTCCAGAACTTCCAGTGCCACGGCACCGTGGAGCCGATGATCAGATACTCCAACTCGCTGCTCGGAATTCTTCTGATTCCGAGGATGCGGTTCATCGCCTCGCCGGCAAACTGGCCTATGTTGACCTCTGCCAGCGCCGAAGTCTGCCACGCAGGGAAGAAGCTGCTGCCCCAGGCCCCGTACGGTATTCTGGCTCTGGGGAATATCTCGACGTTCTCTGCCATCCATCTGTCCTCCATCGACCCTGGGTGTCGGCTGAATAACTCAAACGCACGACGTCTTTCGACCATGCCCCACCGGGCGCGGTCACTCGAACGTCTGCTGCGGACCGGGGAAGGTGCCCTGGCGGACTTCGTCGCGGAACCGCGTGACGGACTCGACTACCACCGTCTTCAGGTCGGCGTAGGCCCGGGCGTGACGCGGCAGCCGGCCGGTCGTAAGCTGCACCAGGTCGTTGATGACCAGCACCTGCCCGTCGCAGCCCGCGCCGGCGCCGATCCCGATCGTGGGGATTCGGACCGCGGCGGTGACCTGCCGGGCCACGTCGGCCGGGATGCACTCCAGGACGATCGCGAAGGCCCCGGCACGCTGGACTGCCTCGGCATCGGCCACCAGTCGCTCCCGGTCGCGCTGCACGCCGTAACCGCCAAGCTGATGGATGCTCTGCGGTCGCAGGCCGAGGTGGCCCATCACCGGGATGCCGGCGGAGACCAACGCGGCGACGACCTCGGCCTGCTCCGCCCCCCCCTCGAGCTTGACCGCCTGGCAGGACGTTTCCTTCAGCACCCGGCCCGCGTTCTCGATCGCCTTGACCGTGCCCAACTGGTAGCTCAGAAAGGGCATATCGACCACCACCAGCGCGTGGTGTACGGCCCGGCCGACCATCTCGGCGTGGTAGATGATCTGGTCCAACGTCACCGGCAAGGTGTTAGGCCGCCCCTGGACGACCATACCCAGGCTATCGCCCACGAGGATGCCTTCGATCCCCGCCGAATCGAGCAGGGCAGCCATCGTGTAGTCGTAGGCCGTCAGCACCGTGATCTTCTGGCCCGCGCCCTTCAGCGCCGCGAACCTGGGGACCGTCATTCGCAATGTTGGGGCAGTCATGGGGTTGAGGGGAGATTTGGGTAACCTGGGGAAAGCCGCAGAGGCTTGGCCGTTGACCTACCGATCCCGTGGCTGGGCTATTATACAGCAACCCAAAGGCGTTGCCAAAGGGCTACACCCCTCTGGAGGACTGGCCCGCGTTTCCAACCGCCGTAGGACGGGTTATCAACCCGTCCTACAGAGCAAGCTTGGAGGAGGAGCGGTCCTTGACCGCGGGCAAGGAAAGCCTCACAATTCGCAATTCATTGCACCAGCCTCCTCACGAGACCTGCAAGACCCATGGGAAAGGATTCGTCGATGCAATCCCCCCCTGTCAAACGAGCCCTCATCAGCGTCAGCGACAAGACCGGTCTGGCCGAGTTCGCCCGAGGTTTGGCCGACGCGGGCGTGGAGATTTTCAGCACCGGCGGCACCCGAAAGTCTCTGGAGAGCGAGGGGGTTCCCGTCCGCGACGTTTCGGACTACACCGGCTTCCCCGAGATGATGGATGGCCGGCTCAAGACCCTCCATCCCAAGGTCTTTGGCGGGATCCTCTGCCGGCACGACGTCCCGGAGGACATGGAGGGGCTGGCCGAGCACGGCATCGTGAGCTTCGAGGTGGTGGTGGTCAATCTTTACCCGTTCGAGGCCACGGTGGCCAGGCCGGACGTCACCCCGGCCGAGGCGATCGAGAAGATCGACATTGGGGGCCCCTCGCTGGTCCGGGCGGCGGCCAAGAACCACGCCTTCGTGGCCATTGCCACCAGTGCCCGGCAGTACCCCGAGATCCTCGAGCAGGTGCGAAGCCAGGGGAGCACGACGCTCGAGCTGCGCAGGAGGCTGGCGGCCGAGGCCTTTGCCCACACGGCCGGGTACGACCAGGCGATTTCGGCGTGGTTCGGCGGGCACACGGAGGAGGGCGATTTCCCGGGCACGCTCAACTTCGCCCTGACCCGCCAGGAGGTCCTTCGCTACGGCGAGAACCCGCACCAGCGGGCCGCATTGTACGCCGACGCCAAGCCCCGGGGACCGAGCCTGGTCTCGGCCCGGAAGCTGCACGGCAAGAAGCTCTCGTACAACAACCTGCTCGACCTGGACAGCGCCCTGGAGATCGTCCGGCAGTTTGCCGAGCCGGCGGTTTCGGTCATCAAGCACAACAACCCGTGCGGGGCGGCCGCCGCCGACACGCTGGCCGAGGCCCTGCGCCGGGGCCTGGCCGGCGACCCGGTCAGCGCGTTCGGCTCGGTCCTGGGGATGAATCGGGCGGTCGACCGGGCCACGGCCGAAGTGCTCGCCGAGCCCGGGCTGTTCATCGAGGCCATCGCCGCACCCGACTATGACGCCGAGGCCCTCGAGATCCTCACCACCAGGCCCAAGTGGAAGGCCAACGTGCGCCTGATGAAGCTGGGCGACCTAAAGGACCGGCGCGCCGGGTGGGCCTGTCGCTTCATCGACGGCGGGGTGCTCGTGCAGGACCCCGACAACCAGCCCGATCCCCAGGCCGAGTGGAAAGTCGTCACCGAGGCCCGGCCCACCGACGGGCAGTGGGCCGATCTTTGCTTCGCCTGGGCCATCGTGCGGCACGTCAAGTCGAACGCCATCGTGCTGTGCAAGGACCGGATGCTTTTGGGCGCGGGGGCCGGCCAGATGAGCCGCGTCGACTCCACGGAGATTGCCATCCACAAGGCGGGCGATCGGGCGGCGGGCTCGGTGCTCGGCTCCGACGCCTTCTTCCCCTTCCCCGATTCCCTCGAGAAGGCCGCGGCCGCCGGCGTGGCCGCCGTCATCCAGCCGGGCGGCTCGGTGAAGGACGACGACGCCGTCGCCGCCTGCAACCGCCACCGCCTGCCGATGATCTTCACCGGACGGCGGCACTTCAAGCATTAGTGGAACGCCTCATGCGCCTGGTCATCCTCGGGACGGGCCCGTTCGCGGTCCCGGCGTTCGGCGGGCTGTTCGAGACGGCCCACGAGATCGCCGCCCTGGTGACCAGGCCGCTCGAGCCGGCCCGGGGCCGCGAGCTTCCCGCCGCCGGCCCGCTGCGCGATCTCGCCCACGCCCACGGCACGCCCATCTTCGATCCGCCGGACATCAACGGCCCGGACGCCCTGGCGACCCTGCAAAGCTGCCAGGCCGACCTCCTGGTCGTCTGCGACTACGGGCAGATCCTCTCGGCCAAGGCCCTGGCCGCCGCCCGGCTCGGCGGACTGAACGTCCACGGCTCGCTTTTGCCGAAGTACCGCGGGGCGGCGCCGATCCATTGGGCCATCTATCACGGCGAGAAGGAGACCGGGGTGAGCGTGATTCACATGACCCCCCGGGTCGACGCCGGGCCGCTGGTCGCCCAGGCACGAACCGAGATCGGGCCGGACGAGACCGCCGTCGAGCTCGAAACACGCCTGGCCGAAATCGGGGCCTGGCTCGTCCGCCGCGCGATCGATTCCCTGGAATCCGGGCGATTAGAAGCTTTACCCCAGGACCATGCCCAGGCCTCCAAGGCGCCGCGGCTGAAGAGGACCGACGGGCTGATCGACTGGGGCCGGCCCGCCGCGGCGATCCGCAACCAGGTCCGGGCCTTCGAGCCGTGGCCCAAGACGTACACCTACTGGCACCGCCCCGGCGCCAAGCCCATACGATTGATCCTGGGCCCGGTCTCGGCCGTCGACTCCCCCCAGCCCGGCGCGGCGCCGGGCGTGGTCCTGGAGGCCGGCCAGGATCGGCTTGTGGTGGGCGCCGGTCAAGGGGCGCTTGCCCTTTCCAGCGTCCAGCCCGCCGGCAAGCGCATGCTCCCGGTGGCCGAGTTCCTCCGCGGCAACCGGGTTCGGCCGGGCGAGCGCCTCGGGCCGGAGTAGATCCCCCTGGCGTATGCACCTTGTTAGCGCGTTCACGGCCTCGGCTTCCTCGCGGCCACGTTGGGCCGACGCGACCGTGGGTGGGATGGCATCCAGGGGAGTCAACGGACCCGATCGCTGCCACTTCAGGGGGGGATTGACCTTCGGCCGGCCTCGATGTATCCTGCTGACGCTGCCTTGTGTGGCAGTGGACTCGCCCCACAACCTAAGGCGGGACTCCCACGGGCAGATCCTGTTGAGGCAGGTGCGGAAGTGCCAAGGGCGAGGGCAATCGCATGGCAATGACCTTCCAGTGTGCGAAATGCGGCCGGTCGCTCTATGCTCCCTCCAAGTTTGCCGGAAGAACCATCGAATGTCCGGGGTGCCGGCAGTCGATCGAAGTGCCCGAATTGCCCTCGAACAAGGTTTCGGATGCGACGCTCGTCAAACTGCCGTGTCCGAGCTGCAGCAGTCCGCTTCGTTTGAGTGGAGAGCTTCACGCTCGGCGAATCCGCTGCAACGCGTGTCACACGACGCTCACCGTTTCGGCCGATCCGTGGAAGCTGTCCGTCGTCGAGGGCCCCAGCCGTGGAGTGCCGTCGAGCGCGCAGCCCGAAACCGCGAAACCTCCGGAGATTGCTACGCCTCCCCTGGCCGCCGGCTCAACTCGCCGCCCGGCGGCTGCGAGTCCGCCCCCGCGTCCTCCTGCCGCCGTGAGGATCCCGCCCATTCCTGAAGTGGACGATTTCGAGCCGGTCGTGCTGTATCCCGTCGGCTCTGCAAGCGCACCTGCGGGGACGAGGGCCTCGCCGGGCGTTGAGTTGGACGGCTTGGAACCGGTCGTGCTGTATCCCGTCGGCTCTGCAAGCGCACCTGCGGGGACGAGGGCCCCGCAGGGCGTTGAGCCGGACGGCTTGGAACCGGTCGTGCTGCAACCGGTAAGTGATCAAAATGGGAGCACACCACCCACATGGTTTCTTCAGGCAGCTCGACGGAGAAAACGCCATAGGCTGATCGCTACTCTGGCGGGTCCTGGGTTGCTGCTTGTGGTTGGGCTCCTCGTCGCGGGGTACTTTCTCGTCAGCGGCGGGGCTTTCCGCGGAGCGGACCTGTTCAGCGGAACCTGGAAGCTCTCAAGGGCCGAGCCTGAGATAGGCGTCATGAGTGCCTCCCAGATCGTCACCATCCAGAGGCCCGGTGGTAAGTACAACGTACGGTGGTCGGTGGGCGGGAGGAATAACGAATGCTCGGCAACCCGCACCGGCGACAACCTGGTGGTGGCCTGGGACAACCCCGTCGAGTGGCCGAAAGACCTGGCTGGATGGAACAGACCGGTCGGTAAAGGAACCATGACGTTCTCCCGTGAGGGCGGTCTTCTGAAACTGACGCAGCAGTTTCCCGGGGCCGGAATCATGCCGAAATTGGAGGCCTGGTATCAACAGGACTCCACGAGCAACAGCAGTCGCAAGGTTGACCGGCTGATCCAAAGTCCGTGGTGACGCCGCCTCCGACTTTATCACAAGGAGATTGCGAAATGATCCGGGTTGCTTGTCCCAGTTGTCGTGCCCAGTTCGATGTCGCAGAGAATTTCGCCGGCCGAGCCGCCAAGTGCACAAACTGCGGCGGCCCAATACAGATCCCGAGCGCTCCCCCTTCGGTTGCGGCCGGTCCCTGGGGAACGCCACCGGCGGTTCCTGGCGCTCCAGCGGTGTCAACTGGGCAGCCGATCAAGAGCAGCGGTGTATCCATCGCCGGGTTCGTGTGCGGGCTTGTCGCATTCATTCTATCGCTGCTTGAGATCATTCCCTGTATCGGGTGCTTTGTGCTCTTCGTAACCGTGCCGACTTCACTGGCCGGTCTGATCTGTAGCATCATCGGCCTGGTCACGGCCAAGAAGGCAAACCGAAAGAAGGGTCTGGCGATTGCAGGACTGGCGCTGTCGATCGTGGCGATCCTCTTCCCGATTGTGTTCTTCCTGGTCTTCGCCGTCCTGGGGAGTCTCGGCGGTTCGACTCCCCACATGCTACGCGGACTGCGGTTCTGATGGCGCCCCCGGGAAGGTCAATTGCTGGCTTGCAATCTTTTCTCGCCAAGAGCACAACGATGTTGTGAGAAGGAGACATGTCCGATGGCTAACGCCGCGAACGAAAGGTTCGAGACAAGCGGTGGCTCTTCCGGCAGTCCGCCGCAACTGCATGCCGACTTAGCCCGTCCCGCTGCCGGCGGCAGCGACGAGACGAGCTGCGTTTGGTACGTCGCCAAGGGCGGCACGGGACAACAGGAAGGCCCTTTTGCACTGACGGCCCTGAAACACCGGGCCGCTTCGGGTGCGCTGTCGCCGATGGATCTCGTTTGGAAGCCGGACCTTCCTGCCTGGACGCCTGCCCAGAGCATACCGGGCTTGTTCGACGTGCAAGGGACGTCCCCTGTCATGCTAACGGCCGTTTCGGGAGCAAGCCCTGCGGCGCCCGGACCGGTGCGCAGACTCGTCCATGCGATTACCCATCCCATGTTCTTCTTCGTGGCCGGTCTGGTATTCGCCGTATTGGCGGTGCTTGCGTTCGTCGGCTCGTTGGTAGGATTGTATTGGAAACACTCCTGGTTCGACGGAGCCGTGTGGTTCCTTCTGCTGTTTCTTGTTTCCGAGGCTGCCTGCGGAATCCTGGAGCTTCTCCGCCGCATCGAGCAAGGACCGCAACGCCAGCAGGGCAAAGCAGGTGGCTAGAAGGGGTGGATAGGAAACGACGGAAAGAACTGGGCCGGGTGGCCCCGGGCGGGTAACCGCCCGGGGCCACCCGGCCCATGCCCTCCCTTCCGCTTTGACAACGTCGCCAAAGTGGACGGAACGGTCTAACAGGCGTTGCGAATAATCTTGAATCGTATCGGCAAACTGCTTGACCCCGGAATTCGTGAATCCCTTACCGACGAGGGCCAATTCGTCAACAGTCACCAACCGAGGCGGCGGTGCTTTTTCGCCAGTTGACATGTTGCACCCCTAGGACAGTCCTAGTCAAATTCACAATACCAGCGTGACGTCGAGAAGACATAACGTTTGAGCTAACCCGGATGCCGTAGACATTCCGGCTTGAGCGAAGGCTTAGCCGTCGCTCGGTTCATTGCGCGCCTGTGCTTTCAGGGCTAGAGCCTCAGCTTTAGTGCGTTCAATCGCCTCGCGGCGAAAGTTCTCTGCCTTGAGGCGCTCAAACGCTTCTGGATTGTGTTCACAGTGATAGTGATGATGTCGCATTCTCAACTCTTCAGCTTCCTTCTCGCGCTGCCGAATGGATTTGGGAAGGTGGCCAGTGAGGCGCAGCGCTTGAATCGCTGCCTTCACGAAGGCGTATCCAAGTACCACGAGTCCCAGCAGATCGCTCCACCACTCCAGCACGGCGACGCCGAGCGGCACCAAGACGGCCCAGACGAAGACGAGCCACCACCCGAGCTTTCGAGCAGCAAGGTTCTTCGCAAATTCTTCCTGTATCTCGCGTCCTGTCTTGGAGGGAACATTGGCGAAGACCTCCTCGAGGAACCCTCGGTTGAGGGCGACGTCAGGTAGCACATCGTTCTCCACGAGTTCCCACCGAAGGACTGGTTTTGATTCCACCGGCTCGATCCACGCGATCAGATTGTCTATAGGGCGAACGGTCTTCAGTGAGAGCACACTCCCATCTGCGGAGCAGGCGGTCGCCATCACAGGCACAGGATAGCGACTCAGCCACTCTCTTACCTCTGACTCCATCGCTGTCGCGACGGCCTGCGCGTCCCGCGCCTCGACAACAGAAAGTTGCAGGAGCGAGAAGCGGTAGTTCGCCATCGGCGGCGAGTACTCGACGAAGTACCAGCCGCGATCTTCTTTGATCGAACCAAAGCGAATGTCGTCAGGTCCCATGGCGGTGAGTATCGACGGCTAGCAGGAATTCAACGGCCGAAGTGCGGAAAAACTCTACCGCATTTTCGCAGTCGAGCATGGCGTTGTCAATCCGGATACGTCATACTGTCAAACGGGTTGCGACGAATCGCTAGTGAGCGAAGCCACGCCACACCGCACCGGGGGCCATGCTATGCCGCAGTCTTTCCACCGGAGGCCATGCCCCCCGCCAGAGTTGCCCGCTACCCCAGGGGCCCCAAGGTGATGGGGTTAGGGGGCGAGGAAGGGAGAAATGAAGAATGCAAAATGAAAAGTGCAAAATGAAAAATGCAAAGTGCACATTGGCGAGCGGACCCTCATTTTGCACTTTTCACTTTGCACTTTTCATTTTGCATTCTTCACTTTGGGGGCCGGCCCAGGCCACTGCGGTTCCGGGCGGTGGTCCCGCAGCGTCGCCTTCCGCCGATCGCGGCGTCATGTTTCACGGCATCAAGGCCGACAAGGTGCTCTTCCTCGGCAACAGCATCACGCTGCACGGGCCCGCGCCGGCCATCGGCTGGCTGGGCAATTGGGGCATGGCCGCCAGCACCGAAGACAACGATTACGTGCATCTCGTTCTCAAGGCGATCGCCAAGGCCGCCGGGAAAGAGCCGAAGTCGATGGTCGCCAACGTCGCCGATTTCGAGCGGCAGTTTGAGACCTACGACCTCGGCGTCGGGCTGAAGCGGGAGCTTGCGTTTCGGGCGGACCTCGTGATCGTGGCGATCGGCGAGAACGTGCCCGCGCTGACTTCCGAGCGGGCCCAAAACGCGTTCCAGGCGAGCGTGGTGCGGCTTTTGAAGAAGCTCCAGGAGAAGGGCGATCCGGTCATCGTGGTGCGGAGCTGCTTCTGGCCGGACCCGGCGAAGGACGTCCGCTTGCAGGCGGCATGCTGGGCGGTGGGCGGGGTCTACGTCGACGCCGGCCCACTCGGCAGCGATCCGGCGAACCAGGCCCGCTCCGAGCGCAAGTTCTCGCACGACGGCGTTGCCGGCCATCCCGGCGACAAGGGCATGCGGGCCCTGGCCGATGCGATTCTGAGCGCGCTGCGCCGGCGGGGCTCGAGCAAGGATCCGCCGTCCCCCCCGCCGCGATCATGACGGCCGGGGCGGCTTCATCCAGATCAGTTGCTCGTCGATGTTGGGGGCCAGCTTGTAGGTCTTGACGTGCCTGGCCACGGGCTCGCCGACGATCTCGATCTTCTTGAGCTCGCCTTCGCCCAGCCCGGCCTGGGCACAGTAGCTCAGGTACCCGATCTTGGCGAAGTCGATGCCCATCAGCTCGACGGCCACGCGATCGGCGGCCAGCCAGTCGGTGCCCGCGACGCACACGCGGTGCTCGACCGCCGTGCCTCGCGTCGGCCCGTAGCCCTCCATCCCGTCGTAGCCGTCGATCACGGCCAGGTGCGGGTGCAGGCGCTGGGCCAGCGCGAAGAGGTTGTAGTTGATGCCGTGGATGCCGCTCCCGTGCACGATCGGCTTGTTGCTCTTCGCCCCCGGCTTCCCCTTCTTGCCGAAGCCGAACCCCGGCTCCTTGATCGGCGCGCCGAAGATGATGTTCTTCAGCGACAGCGTGGCCACCACGAGATCGTGGGTCTTCATCTTGGCGGAGGAAATCACGAAGCTGTCTTGATCGAGCAGGAGGCGGGACATGCGCACCGCGTGAGGCCGGAAGTCCTTCTCGTCGAAGACGAAGAGCACGTCGCTTGGCTCCTGGTCGAGATCCACGAGCTTGACGCCGTACTTGGCCGCCACGCGCGGGTAGCCGTAGTTGGCGAAGCCGTCCAGGGTCGGCCCGTTGGCGGCCGACTCGGCAATCACCGTCCCGTCGAGCTTGCCGATCGACTTGAGGAACTCCAGGATCCCTTCCAGGCAATCGGCATGGGTGGCGGAGAGCTGAACGTCGATGGCCACGTTGTTCGGCTTGATCACGACGCGCCGATGGCCGATCGCCCGGGCGATCTCGTGCTCGAGGGCCTTCAGTCCCTGAAAGGTGTTGGCGGCGCGATCGCTGCCGGCCGTCAGGGCGACGCGGCTCGGCGCCTTGGCGCGATTCTCCTCGGCTGCCGGGGCCACGCCGGAGAATCGCGCCGCGCCGGCGGCCAGCCCACCGGCAAGCGCGGCCTTCAGGAAGACACGCCGGTCGGCGGTAGGGCGTATGGTTGCCATGGGAGAGTCTCCGGCCAAGGGATGATAACCTCGATCTAGATAGCATAACCGAAGCCTCCTCTGCCGCAAGCCCGTCGTCCGGTAAGATGGGTCTGGTAAGATGGGTCTGGTAAGATGGCTGACGTCGCGAGTCGAGATCGTTCATGATCCGACCTCCAGGGCAGGGAGACGTGGCAATCCCAACTCGCCGCGCACCCGGTTCGCTTCGTCGATGGTGACGTGGTAGACGTAGACCGAGTAGCCGGCCGTGGCCACAGGCTGGAAACGGCGAAAATAACCGCAGTACGGGACCCAGGCGAGGCCAATGGTCCCCCGTTGCGGATGGTCGTCGCCATGAAGAAAGGTGACGCCAAGGGCATACCAGCCCGGCCGGGGACCGGGGGACATGGCGCCATCCGCCGCAGACCTGCCGATCGGCTCGGGCGGGCACGACGGCGGAAGACCCGCCGAAGGGATGCCGAGGTACTTGGGGTCCGGAAAGGCGTAGGTCAAGACGTACAGGGGCCGGGCCTCGGGGTGGGCATCACACCAGCGATTGAGATACACCAGGTCCTGCCCCCATTCGATGTTGCTGTCCAGCAAGTGCTCGTGCCCCCGCAGCGGGCCACCGGCCAGTTCGTTGAAGTAGCCGATGCTGTGCGGATAGACCCAGAGGCTGCTTGCGACGAACCAAGCCGCCGACAATCCGAAGAGGGATCGGAGCGCTATGCCCGGCATCGACAACAGCCGGGCCGACTGGCTGATCCACACCGCGACGAACGGCAGCGCCGGCAGCACGTAGCGCACGTGATGATTGAATCCGGTCTGGGAGCTGACCAGAGCGAAAACGGTCACCGCGGGCGCCAGGAGCACGAGCTGATCTCGCCACGGCACACGAGAATGCCTGGAAACCATGGTCAGCCCAACCGCCAAGATCGCCAGGATCTCCATGCCGATCGGAGTCTTGACGGCGACGGCGTAGAGATAGTAGTACCACCATCCCCCGGTCCTCCACTGGCCACGAAGATAGGAAGGGTACTTGCGCTCGAAATCCCACTTCTGATGGTCAATCCCCAGCACGTAGTTTTCCGGGAGTGGCACGGGCAGTCGTTCCAGCCAGGTGCCCTGGAAGCGGTTTCCGTAGCCAGGCGTACCGGCCTCCTCGCCTCCTCCAAGGGCAGAGCTGACAAAAGCGAAATCCCCCAAGGGCTTCAACGTTCCTTCGCCGCCGTATCCCAGGTTGATGACCAGCACGCCGAACAGGAGGATCGCCGCGAGCTGGAAACTGCGGCGCAGCCATCGCACCGGACGGGCGATGCGCATTTCGGCGGCGATCCAGACAAGCCAGAGCAAAGGAAACACCGCGTAGAGGATAATCCAGGTGCTCTTCGTGAGCTCGGCCAGGCCGAGGGCAAGCCCGGCCACCGAGACCCGCGGCCACGTCGCCTCTCTCAGCCAGCGCCAGAAGGCGTAGCAGGCAGCGAGTCCGAGGGACGCCGCCGCGGCATCGGGCACGATGAGCTGGCCGTAGGCGATGACGCTCGGGCAAAAGCACCACAGGGTCAGGGAGAGAAGTGCCGCCTTGTGCCCGAAAAGCTCCCGCGCCCAGCGGTAGCAGAAGTACCCGCCGAGGAGGCTCAACGGGATGCAATTCCAGCGGGCCAGGGTGGTCAGCCAGCACGCATCGGGGCCCAGGGCGTCCATCAGGTACCCGCCGAAGGCAAACTCGGTCCGCGAGCCCGGATAGCGCGTGAGCAGCTCGGGATCCGTGCGGGGGAGCCTGTTGGCGATGCATGCCGTGGCCACGATGCGAACCAGCGGCGGATTGACCCGGTAGGACTCGAACCGTCCGGTCTGCCAATGACTTGCCGCAGCCCCCAGATGGCCCACTTCGTCGATGGTCGGCGAGTGAGTCCAAGCGCCCCATGCGAGGAGCCCGGCATGGATCGCCAAGATCAGACGGACGATCCAAGGCAGTGAGGACGTTCGCAGGCGCAACGGCATGGCCAACGGTTTCCTATGGTGTTTGCCGTCTTCATGCGGGTCTTTAGGGGTTATCGCTGCCGCGCCTTTCTCATCCTCCGCCAGA
>Ga0315290_10000195_pt1 | contig 37192 bp, 31 predicted proteins | sample YL17G12_0_MG_FD_203627 | JGI IMG/M metagenome (GOLD analysis project Ga0315290, IMG submission 203627) | Sediment microbial communities from Yellowstone Lake, YNP, Wyoming, USA - YL17G12_0 | ecosystem: Environmental > Aquatic > Freshwater > Lake > Sediment | place: USA: Wyoming | collected... | reverse complement strand
ATGCCCTTGGAATCGGCCTTTGCATCGGACATTCTTATTTGAATATTCAGTAACAGTGCCTTTGGGGTTTGGGTTGAATTTTATTTCACGGGTCAGAACGAGAGACATCCTCTGGTTATCGATTACCATCGGTCTGGGAATTGAGGCGATCCAGTTTGTTGTTTCTTTGGTATTGGGGTATCCGTATCGTGTTGTTGATATTAACGATGCGTTATTGAATGCCATAGGTGTCTTGATTGGCTACGGCTTTTTCAGAGCTTTTGCCTGGCTATATTTAACAATAACACAACGACTTAAAATTGAACACAGGGGTCTATAGGTGGCGTTGTATATCAAGCGCACAACTGAAACTATGCTCGATGTGGTCCATGACCCTGCTGAGTCTTGACCGCTGAATGTCCCCGAAGGAAAAGATGTCAACCACGCAATAATACATCGGGATGAGCTTTCATCCCGATGTTGCTACCTAAAACGAGAATGTTTCTCCTGGCTTAAGCAGCACCGCCTTCGCGCCGGTTTCCTTCTCAACGCGGGAAGCCCAGGCTTTGGCATCCTGCTGGATGACATCCCATGTCCCAAAGTGAATGGGGATGACCGTCTTTGGTGCCAATAGCTTCACCGCACGCAGAGCATCGTCCGGGCCCATGGTGTAGTTATCGCCAATGGGGATGACCGCCACCTCCAGCCCCTCTTCACCAATTAATTTCATGTCGCCGAACAAGCCGGTATCCCCGGCCATGTAGATCTTCCTGCCGTCGTTTGTGGTGAGCAGGAAGCCGGCCGGGTTGCCGCCATTGGAGCCGTCGGGCAGTGCGGAGCCATGCAGCGCCATGGTCAGCTTAAGATAGCCGAAGGGATACTTGAACCCGCCGCCGATGTGCTGGCCGTGGGTTTCCTTGACGCCTTGTTTGCCGAGCCAGCCGGCGATCTCTGCGTTGCTGATGGCGGTCGCGCCGGTGCGCTTTGCAATTTCCAGCGTGTCGCCGACGTGGTCGCCGTGCCCGTGCGTGACCAGGATGTAGTCTGCGCTGACCTTGTCAGCGCTCTCGGTGGCAGCGGGGTTGCCGCTGAAGAACGGATCGATCAGTAGCTTGAAACCACTGGTCTCCAGTCCGAGTGTGGCATGTCCGTACCAGGTAAGAATATTGCTCATGATGTCCTCCGAATCGAATAAAGTGGATAAATCCAGTATAGACAGAATCAAGCCGCGGGTCAATTCGCTTGCCGGATAATTTTCCAGATTGGACCTTTTCTCTCATGCTATTGCGCTGTCAGGGAAATGAAAAAAGCCCTATAATTCGTCAATCCTGAATGGATAGATGGAGGCTCTATGTCACCGGAACCGACCTTCAAGCAGAAATACCAGTACTGGTTCGATAACATGATGTCGCGCGGTACCGCCGCCCAGATCGGTTTGCTGGCGCTGCTTTCGCTGTTCATCATTCTATCCGTCTCGCTTTTTGTGAAGCTGATCGGCGCCGCGCCGGGGGTCGGTTTTATTGAGATCGCATGGATTGGCCTGATGCGCACCCTCGATGCCGGGACCATGGGTGGAGACAGCGGGAATTGGACTTACCTGCTCTCGATGCTGGCGGTCACGTTAGGCGGCGTGTTCGTCGTCAGCGCGCTGATCGGTGTGCTCAGCGCGGGCGTTGAAGACAAGCTTGAAGAATTGCGCAAGGGGCGTTCGATCGTGCTTGAGGAAGGGCATACCGTCATTTTGGGCTGGTCGCCGCAGGCCTTTACCATCATCTCGGAATTGGTCATTGCCAACGAGAACCAAAAGAAACCGGTGATCGCTGTCCTCGCCGATTACGACTCCCTCGAGATGCAGGATGAAATCCACGCGCGCATACCTGATTTGAAAAACATGCGTGTCATCTGCCGTTCGGGTTCGCCGATTGACCCTGCCGACCTTGCGATTGTTCGTCCGCAGACAGCGCGCGCGATCATCATTCTGCCCCAGGGAGAGATGCCCGATGCCTCAGTGGTGAAGGCCATTCTGGCACTTACCAATACCAGCAACCAGCGCACTGAACCGTATCACATCGTAACCTGTGTCAAACATGCCCGCACGCTCGATGTGTTGAAGCTTATCGGCACAAAGGATCGGATCACTGCTCTCTACACAGGCGATCTGATTGCGCGAGTGACTGCGCAGACCTCGCGGCAATCCGGCTTGTCCGCTGTCTATACTGAACTGCTCAATTATGGCGGTGACGAGATTTACTTCAAGCAAGAACCGAGTCTGGCGGGTAAGACCTTTGCAGATGCGCTGTTTGCTTATGAGGATTCCGCGTTGATCGGCATTCATACAGCCGACGGCGCGGTGCGATTGAATCCCGCCATGGAGACGCGCTTTGCTCCCGGAGATGAAGTCATTGTTGTCTCGGCGGATGACGATACCATTCGGCTCTCCGGCGTGGCCCAGCTGCCAGTGGATTCAGCTGCCATCCGCGCGGCGCATGAAGCCACCTCGCCCAATCCTGAGCGCGCGCTCATTCTCGGCTGGAATGCCAGCGCCCCGGTCATCATTCAGGAACTGGATAACTACGTCACTCTCGGCTCGTCAGTGACGGTGGTCTCCGATGAAAATCCGGAAGATATCCGCGAACAGTGTGCCGGACTGGTGAACCAGCGCATGGAGGTGCGCGAAGGGGACACCACCGACCGCCACCTGTTGGACAAATTGGAGATCGCCGCATATGACCATGTCATCGTGCTGGCGGACAGCCGCTTCGAGGTGCAGATGGCGGATGCGCGCACTATGATCACCCTGCTGCACCTGCGCGACATCTCCATGCACGATGAGACTCCCTTTTCCATCGTTAGCGAGATGCTCGACTTGCGCAACCGCGAACTGGTCGAAACAGCCAAGGTGGACGATTTTATCGTCAGTGATCATCTGATCAGCCTGCTGATGTCGCAGCTTTCAGAGAATGCTGATCTGGAAGCGGTCTTCACTGACCTGTTTGACCCCGAAGGCAGCGAGATCTACCTGAAGCCCATCAGCGATTATGTGCAGACAGGCGCGCCGGTCAATTTCTATACCGTGGTCGACGCTGCCCGCCAGCGTAATGAAACAGCGTTCGGCTACCGGTTGTTGAGTGAAGCCGGGGATGCTGAAAAGAACTACGGCATCCACACTAATCCGAAGAAGTCTGAAATGGTGACTTTTTCACAGGTAGACAAGATAATTGTGTTGGCGGAGAATTAAGGATGATGTCAAGTAAGTCAATTACTGACGCCTCACCTTAAAGGAGCTGGACGAGGTCAATAGATTCTCGCCCAGCTCCTTTTCTTTTACTTCACCCCCATGGCGACCGCGCGGCGCCAGGCAGGCTTGTGGCTCTTCTTAGCACAATATCTTAAGCAAATTGCCGGGCGTGATGCAGGAAGAAGTGCATTCGGTTGAAGAAATTCACTTCACTGGTTCCCGCGTCACAATCCAGGAAGAGCAGATTCATCTCCGGGTAGAGGGCTTTGAGCCGGCTTTGAACTCCCTTGGCCACCACGTGGTTGGCAATGCATCCAAACGGCTGCAGGCAGAGGATGTTCTTGACGTTCGATTCGACCAGTGTGGCGATCCCGCCCGGGATCAGCCAGCCCTCCCCGTAGTGATTGGTCAGGTCCAGAACCTGGCTGGCTTTTTGAGCCATATGCCAGATCGAGGTTGCCGGGCGGTGGAAGCGATAATCCTGCATGATCTTGTCGATCAGGTGGATGTAATTCTCCATCGGCCGCTCGACCAGCCGCGAGAGCATCCAGATCCAATCCGGCCGCTGCAGGTGCTGTTTCAGGTCCACATCCCAGTTGACAAAGTTTGACGTGAAGTACTCGGTCAGGGGCGGCAGGATCACATCCACGCCTTGCTCCATCAACCAGGGCACCACGCCGCCTCCGCCAAACGGGTTGAGCTTGACATAGATCTCGCCCACAATTCCCACCGCAGGAAGCGTGCCCTCCCGCGCGGGAAGGGCGTTGAAGCGCTGCACGGCTTGCTTGAGTAAATCCTGCAGGCTGCCCGGGTTGATCTTCAGGTGCTGGTCTTTAAGCGCGTCAATGAATTCATTGGCCAGCTTCAAGGCGCCGCCGGGAATCTCTTCACGTACCGCGCTGGCATGATACATCTCTGAAATCGAGTCGGAGTAGGTCACCGTGAGAAGGATTTTATAAATGAACTCCGGGTAATTAATATTGGCTCCCGGCTGTTCATTGAGCGGCTGAAAATTGGTGGCTACCGAAACCACCGGCACCTGCTCAAATCCAGCCGAGGTCAGCCCGTTTTTGAGCAGGGTCAGGTAACAGGAATCGCGGCACTGCCCGCCTGTCTGGCTGATCCCCGCCGCCACTTCGCGCGGGTCATAGGCGCCGCTCTGCAATGCCTTGATTAGATCCCCTACCACCACGATCGCCGGATAACAAATTTCGTTGTTGGTATATTTCAACCCGATTTCCACCGACTCCCGGTTGGGCGGGGGCAAAACTTCCACCTTGAAGCCCATATCGTTCACCGGGCGTGCGACCGGCACTGTGGAAAAGCGCGAGAAATCGGGCACTAGGATGGTGCGTTTCCTGTCGGATTTTTGGAAAGCCGGTGTCGTCCGGCGCGGAATGAAGCGCGGCTCGGCCAGGTTTTTCTGTGCCTGCTTGCGCTGCATGGACTCGATCATCGAACGCAGGCGCAGGCGCATCGACCCGGTGCTCTCGATCTCATCCACCCTCAGGACAGTGTGTCCTTTTTGCCATTCACTTAACGTGTGACGCGCTTCGTCCACGGCGATCGTGTCCGGGCCGCAGCCAAACGAATTCATCTGAACTACTTCCACGTCCGCCTGCTTCGCGGCCCAACGTGCTGCGTACAGGCAGCGGTTCGGATACTGCCAAAGTGAGACTACGTGCTTGTTTTCCAGCCGCGCCTCAGCGGGGAGCGGAATCGAATCCTCGGTGAGCACATCCACGCCAAAGCCAGTCAGGATGTCCGGCGCCTTATGGTGGATCTGCGCATCTATATGATAGGGCCGCGAGAGAAGCATCACCATCGGCCTGCCTTCCGCACGCGCCTTGCGAATGATCTCCGCGCCTTCACGTCGCACAGCTTGTTTGAATGCCTTTTGAGCTGCAACTGCGCAATCAAACGCCCGCTGCGCCGTCTTTCGATTCACCCCCAATGATGTCAGGTAAGTTTCGCAGTTCTTTTTCAGCAAGCCCACATCCCGCATCGTGATAGCGGGCTTATCCAGAGGGATGCCGTGCTTGCCGGTCGGATCGATCGAACTCTTGATCAGCTCGGGATAACCTCCCACCACGGGGCAGTTATATTCCCCATCGCTGTCGGCGAACTCGGGATTCTCGTAGGTGACCATCGGGTAGAAAATGCGGTCGACACCCGCTTCGATCAGGTCATAAATGTGCCCGTGGGCCAGCTTGGCGGGGAAGCAAATGTTTTCCGAGGTGATGGTCCCGGCGCCTTTTTCATACATCCCGACCTTGGACGGCGCGGAAAGATGGACGCGAAAACCGCTTTCCACCAGCAGGGTGGACCAGAAGGGGAAGTTTTCGTACAGGTTCAGCACGCGCGGGATCCCAATCACCGCACGCGGTGGACCCTCCGGTTCCAGGTTGCGGTCGAACAACAGCCTGTACTTGATGTCCGTCATGCTCACGCCTTGATAGGCGCTTTTTCCGACGTTCGAGTATATCTTCTCGCAGCGGTTGCCAGTAAAAAAGTGATTGCCGTTCGGGAAGGTCAAACGGGTGATTGCACACACATTCTCACAGCCATGACAGCGGATGATCTGCTTTTTCGTTTTCTCGACAAGGTCCAGACTCTGCAGCCCCGAGAAGGTGGAGGGGGTCTGGCTCTGCGCCCCAGCGACGCGCCAGGCGTCCCGCGCCAGCAACGCCGCGCCGTACGCACCCATCAATTCGGTGATGTCCGGGCAAATTGCCTTCCGCCCCGTGATATTCTCCAGCGCCTTGTGGACAGCCGGGTTGCGGAAGGTGCCGCCCTGAACCAGGATATATTCGCCAAAGACGTCCGGGTCGGTCACCTTAAGTACTTTGTGAATGGCATTCTTGATGACAGAGTAAGCCAGCCCGGCTGAAATATCGCTGACCCCGGCGCCTTCCCGCAGCGCCTGTTTGACTTTCGAGTTCATGAACACCGTACATCGCGTGCCCAGGTCGCAGGGCGCAGCGGACTCCAATGCGCGGCTGGCAAAGTCGGCTACCGGATAGCCCATTGTATTGGCGAACAATTCGATAAATGTTCCGCAGCCTGATGAGCAGGCCTCATTGATTTCGATGCTGCGGATCTGGCCTTGCTCGATAAAAATCGCTTTCATATCCTGCCCGCCGATATCCAGGATAAAAGAGGTCCGCGGTTCAAATGCTTGCGCGGCACGGAAATGGGCCAGGGTTTCAACCACACCCTCATCGCAGCGGAATGCAGCGCGAAGAAGATCCTCACCGTAGCCTGTCACTGCCGAGCGGGCGATATAGACAGGGGAATTACCGGGCTCTGACTCGAACAACTTAACCACCTCCGCCAGCATGTCGCGGGCGGTTTGCAGCGCGTTTCCGCGGTTATGCCCGTAGCGGTCGAAGACTAGGTTGCCTTCCTCATCCACCAGGCAGATTTTGGTCGTGGTGGACCCTGAATCAATTCCGATGAACAACGGCTTCCCGCTCACATCTTCGATCTTTACCCGCCCTACCCGGCTTTGCATCCGGTTGCGTTCCCATTCAGCGCGTAAACGATCGTCGTCGAACAGCGGGGAGAGGCGCGTGTGGTCCTGGTCGGCAGTACCCGGTCTGGCCTGCAACCTTGTTTGCAGCGTCTGCAGACTCAATGTGCAGCGGTCTTCGCTGGCAAGCGCCGCGCCCATCGCCGAGATCAGCTCGGCATGCTCGTATTCGGCTACATCTTCGGGATTAAGGTTGAGAGCCTGGATGAATTTCTGGCGCAGGTTGGGGATAAACGTCAGTGGGCCGCCGCAGAACAGGACCTGCGACTTGGGGCTGCGTCCGCGCGAAAGTGTCGCTAGGGTCTGGTAAACAACCGCGTTGAAAACCGAAGCCAGAATATCCGAGTGCGGGATGTCCCGGCTGAGCAGATTCTGCACGTCTGTTTTCGCGAACACCCCGCAGCGTGAGGCGATGGGGTAGACGGTGCTGGCTGAGTTCGCGACCTCCTCCAGCGTTTCGACCGGCATATTCAAGAGCATCGCCATCTGGTCTATGAACGCGCCTGTTCCGCCCGCGCACGAACCGTTCATGCGGATGTCCGGTGGAAGGCCAGGTTCGAAGAAGATCATCTTGGCGTCTTCTCCGCCGATATCGATCAGTGTATGAACTTTGGGGAAACGTTTGATGACTTCTGCTGCGGCAATCACTTCCTGCAGGAAAGGCAGGCCGCAGCTTTCACTGATCCCCATCCCGGCGGAGCCGGTGAACATGACGGATACTTCTTCATCGCCCAGGCGGTCCTGCAACTCGGATAACATCTCCTGCAGGGTGGCGCGTGTTTCCGCATGATGACGCCTGTAGATGGAGTAAACCTGCTTGTCGAGCGCATCCAGGACAATTAGTTTCGCTGTGGTCGACCCAAGGTCGATTCCTAACTTTAACATAGTCGTTCTTTCTTATTTATAAAGAGAAAACCACTTAAAAAACCCTTGGCTGGTTTTAAAATCAGGTTTTCGTTGGAGTATTAACACGCTTACATGTTCTGGCAATCATTACTTTGTTCCCCATAGTTTAATACAAATGCTGTCATACTTGGGTTGTATAAAATGTCATGAATCTTCGAGAAGGATGTAGTAAGCAGGGGTAATTAGCTGTTTGTGAAGCTTATTATCCCCTGTCTCACGATGACCAGAAGGCTTCCGCCATTGCGTTCAGATCCGAAGCTGTCAATAATTTTTACGGTTTTTCGAAAACGCTGATGCTTTCGATGTGATAGGTTTGCGGAAATAGGTCGAACGGCGTGACCTCTGCGAGTTTGTAGCCACTGGAGATCAACCGCGCGGCATCCCGCGCCAGGGTGGATGGGTCGCACGACACATAAGCGATGGTCTGCGGCTTCAAGGTGACGATCGCATCCAGGGCATGGCGGTCAAGCCCGGTACGATTTGGAGCCGCGAGAACAACTTCCGGTTGGGCATCCAGGTATGGGAGCACATCCGCTGCCGGAGCTTCGTACAACTCCACGTGGTCGAATTCATCCAGGTTGACGGCGAAGTCTTCACAGGCTGAGGAAGATGACTCGATTCCGATCAGCCGGCCAACTCGCGACGCGAGGAAAGCGCTGAACAGCCCCACGCCGCAGTAAACATCGATCAGCGTTGTAGATCGTGAGAGCGGCAACCGTTCGAGCAGGTGCGAGACCATCTTCTCTGCCACGAGAGTGTTGGCTTGGAAGAATGAACCGGCGGACACCTTGAAGCGCCGACCGCTGACTGTCACAACGAGATAGCCATCGCCCGCCATCACCACCGCATCGTTACCGTTGAGGTGGACTACTGAGATGTCCGCCTCGATCTCCACTTCAGGCGGGGAAGCTTCTTCAGATTCGAGCGCCAGCAGCAGGTCGTCGTCCTCACCCCTGCGGATGGCGATGCGCTCAACCGGCGTGCCAGGCTCAAACTCCAGCTGCGGCCACAAGACATTGATAGCCGGTTCGGGCAGGTGACATTCGGAAATGGGGACTATGCCGCTCCACGCGCCCACATAGCCCGGCTTGCCCTCGTCCGACAGATGGAACAGGACATGGTTGCAATAATTCCACTCGATGGGTGAAGCGACGATGGACTTGACCGGCGGCGACTCGATCTTGCCAATGCGTGTGAGCTGGTCGCGCAGGATCGCCTCCTTCGCAGAAAGCTGCGCTGCATACGTTATATGCTGGTAATGGCAGCCACCGCACGAAGTGAAATGTATACATCTGGGTGCGATGCGTTGCGGAGAAGGTTCGAGTAATTCGACCAGTTCGGCGCGAACGAAACCTTTCTTCTCCTCGACAATCCGCGCGCGAATTTTTTCGCCAGGCAGCGCAAATGGCACGAAGACTGCGCGGCTGCCTGACTCACTGGTGATGCGTCCGAGTGCGTCGCCTCCGTAGGTGAGCGTGGTGAGGGTGAGTTCAATGATCTGGTCAACTGGCATGCTGCCTCACATTAAAAAACATTGCGTGGTGCGTACTGCGTCTGGTAAATCTCCGCAATACATACCACGCAAGGCGAACCCCGCTTCAGTGAAAACGGTTATTTGATAAAGAAAGACAGCGCGATCAGGACTGCGAAGATCGAACCGGCCAGGATGGCGATGCGCTTCAGATCGCTCTTGACGTGGGTGTAGTCCGGGTTGAACTCGGCGGTTTCACCCTTGCGCTGCAACCCGCCAAAGGTCGGAGCCGGGGCTGTGGTCGTGGGTGCGGCAGCCTTGGGGGCGGCGCTGGTCTGGCGTTTAGATTTCTTGCTCATGATTTTCTCCTAAGGGTTTTGAAGATTTGCTCGTACAACGATCCGTTGCTTGTCAACGAGATATGGATAACAGGATATCAGTGTTACAACCGGGGAGCCAGTAGGTGCCATCACTTCCACGGAAGTTGGCGCCACGACCTGGGTACCGTCCACGACGTAGGTGTATTGTTTCTGGTTCGTAAAGACGATTACCTCGTCGCCGGGCTTAAGCTTGTCCAGCTGACGGAAGATCTCACCGTAAATATCGTTATGCGCGGACAAAACCACGTTTCCGCTCTGTCCAGGGTCCGCCGTTCCGATGTGCTGCGCGACACCCTTTTTCAGTTGTTCCCAGCCATCACCCTGCACGACGGGCGCGTCCACACCGATGGCGGGAATCTGGATGCGGATGGCCTGTTCAGCGGCAGGGGTGGGCACCGGCAGATTTGCCAGAGACTGCACCAGCGGTTTGAGATGCGCCGGAATTTCCGCGTCGTTCGGCTGTGCGCCCTCCGGCGAGTTGGGCGGCGTATGCCCCGAGGGCAGCACTACCGCCGAGATGATGGGCGTCGGTGTGAGCGTCGGCTGAGCGATGGCCTGCACCACTTCGGCATTCAGCATGCGCAGCAGGCTCATGCCGTTGAACATCACGCCGACCAGGCCGACGAGCGCCAGCACTTCGACCAGCAACAGCACCCGGTCCATCCAGCGTCGGCGGGATTGTTGGCGCGCTTCCTGGGCAGGATCAGGGCTGTGGGCCGAGTCCGTCAGTCCGGCCTGGGCATTCGTGGCATCCTGCGGGATGTCCGGCTCGAGGGCAATAGCGCGTCCCGTGCGGCGAAAATGATCCAGCCGATCGCGGCGCGACACCCGCCGCTTGTCCAGCAGCAGGCGGCGCAGTTCCTGCTCGGAGAGTTCCTCGGGCGTTTTGCGTCTGCTCATACGGTTGTGGCAGCATTATACCGTTAAACATTGTCAATTTAATCGGTAGTGGTATAATATTCCCTCGCTACGGGCGGGTAGCTCAGTTGGTTAGAGCATTGCGTTGACATCGCAAAGGTCGTAGGTTCGAGTCCTATTCCGCCCACACATCAAAAAACGCTGAGACCGGGACGAGTAAGCGCCCAGGCACCGACAGGAAAGGAAGGCCGTGACTGAGAGCCTTCTACGGAAGCCGCCGCTGAAAACCACCCGCGAGCGTGACACTGAAAGCTCCGGCAAATAAGTGAAACGGCTGACCCCGTTACCGGTCATAGAGATGCCCTGCTTTTTTGAGGCAAATCGGGTGGAACCGCGTGAGTTAACTCTCGCCCCGTATGGGTGAGAGTTTTTTATTTACAAGGAGGTACGAATGTCCGAGCAAAAGTATGAAGAAACACAGTTGTACCGCATCCGCCACTCGGCCGCGCATGTCATGGCGCAAGCCGTGTTGGAGTTTTTCCCCGACACCAAGTACACCATCGGCCCTCCGGTGGAAAATGGCTTCTATTACGACTTTGAGTTCTCGACGCCTATCGTCGCCGAGGACCTGGAGAAGATCGAAAAGCGCATGCGCCAGATCGTGACCGGCGCTCACAAGTTTGAGAAGAAGGTAGTCTCGGCTGATGAAGCGCGCCAGGTTTTTGCCAGCCAGCCCTACAAGCTGGAGTTGATAGAAGGTTTGGATAAAGGTGGCCTCGACGAGTATGGTAATCCGCTCAACGAAAAGCCGGAAATTTCACTTTACCAGCACGACAAGTTCGTTGACCTGTGCCGCGGTCCGCACGTGGATAGCACGAAGCAGATCAACCCGTCCGCGTTCAAGCTGATGTCCATTGCAGGCGCATACTGGCGCGGCGATGAAAAGAACAAAATGCTCACCCGCATCTACGGCACTGCCTGGGAGAAACCCGCCGAGCTGGAGCATTACCTGTGGCAGCTCGAGGAAGCAAAGAAACGTGACCACCGCAAGCTGGGCAAGGAGCTCGGGTTGTTCTACTTCTCTGAGGATGTCGGTCCCGGTCTGCCGCTGTTCACGCCCAAGGGTGAAATGCTGCGGCACCTCATGGAGAACTACGTACGCGATGTGCAAACGCGGTACGGCTTCCAGCACGTGTGGACGGGTCACCTCGTCAAGGAGGACCTGTACAAACGCTCCGGCCATTACGCCAATTACAAGGATTCCATGTTCCCGCCGATGGTGGATGAGAACGTGACCTTCCGTCTCAAACCGATGAACTGCCCCTCCCATATGACACTTTACAACGAGATGGGCAAGCATTCTTATCGCGAACTACCGCTGCGCTTTTCTGAATTTGCCACACTCTATCGCTACGAAAAGACCGGCGAGTTGAGCGGCCTAGCGCGTGTCCGCGCCCTGACCCAGGACGACTGCCACACCTTCTGCACGGAGGAACAGATCCAGCAGGAATTTTCGCTCGATCTGCAAGTCATCAAGGAAGTGTTGAACCGCTACCGCTTTTCGGACTACAAGGTTCGCCTGTCGTTGCGGGGCGTCGGTGGCAAATACGTGCAGGATGATGAGAAATGGACCAAGGCCGAAGCTGCCTTGCGCGCCGCCCTGATCGCCAACGAAATCGAGTTCTACGAAGCGGAAGGGGAGGCGGCCTTCTACGGTCCCAAGGCGGATTTTATCGCCCGTGACGTGCTGGGGCGTGAGTGGCAGCTCTCAACGATTCAGGTGGACTTTATCCAGCCGGCAAATTTAAATTGCATCTACGTCGGCGAGGACGGCGCGGAGCACACGCCGGTGGTCCTGCACCGCGCAGTGACTGGCACCACGGAGCGCTTCCTGGCGGTGATCATCGAGCACTTTGCCGGCGCGTTCCCGGTTTGGCTGGCACCGGTGCAGGCGGTCGTCGTCCCGATCGCGGACCGGCACCTCGATTACGCCGCCAAGGCGGCTGCCGACTTGCGCGCGCAGGGTTTCCGCGTGGAAGTGGATGCGCGCAGCGAGCGCATGAATTCCAAGATCCGCGATGCGCAGAACCAGAAAATTCCCTACATGCTGGTGGTTGGCGACAAGGAAGCCGAATCTGGGGCAGTGGCGCTGCGCCTGCGCAACGGGGACAATCCCGGTCCGATGCCGCTGGCAGATTTCGTTGTCAAGGCTAAAAAGGATATTGAAGCAGGCGTTTAGTTTTTAAAATATGGTGACAGTCACTCTCGAGGTGGAATAAAGAGAGTGACTGTCACCTGAAAATTCCATGCTCAGCGTACCAGTTACAAGCCATTTTAGCCCCAATCGGTTGACGATTCACCCCCGCCTGTGGTATTATTCGCCCGCTAAAAACCAGCCTCCGGCTGGGTTTCAGTTATCAAGGAGAAACGTATAAGCGCCAACGAATTACGAATAAATGAAGCCATTCGCGTTGCCGAAGTCCGCGTGATCGGTGCAAACGGCGAAAATGTCGGTGTTGTGCCAACGCGCCAGGCCATTCAGATGGCCCGCGATGCTGACCTCGACCTGGTGGAAGTCTCCCCGACCGCGGTCCCGCCTGTCTGCCGCATCCTTGATTTTGGCAAGTTCCTGTTCGAGCGCACCAAGAAGGAGCGCGAAGCCAAGAAGGCCCAGACCAAGGTCGAGATCAAAGAGATCCGCCTGCGCCCGAAGACCAATGAGCATCACCGCGACTTCAAAGTGGACGATGCCCGCCGCTGGCTGAACCAGGGCCACAAGGTGCGCGTCACCGTCAAGTTCCGCGGCCGTGAAATGGACTACCCGGAAATTGCGCTGGAAGACCTGAAGGAAATCGCCCAGTCGCTTTCGGACGTCAGCGTGATCGAACAGGCTCCGATGATGGAAGGGCGAACCATGCTGGTGGTGCTCGGACCGGCAAAGGCCAAAAAGAAAGTGGAAGCCGGACCGGAATAGTTACTCTCCAAGGATTGTCTTATCCCGCGGGAGCAAGTCACGCCCGCGGTTATTTTTTCTCAATTGAAAGGAGTAGGCAGCTGTGCCTCACAAAAAGAAAACTGGTAAATACAAGCTCAAGACCCACAAGGCGACCTCCAAACGGTTCCGCCTGACCGGGTCCGGCGTGCTGGTGCGTACCAAGGGTGGCAAGAGCCATCTGCGCCGCCGCACGTCCGAGCGGACCAAGGTGAAACTCGCCAAGATGATCCCCGTCAAGGGACGCGGCATCATCAAGCGCGTGAAACGCCTCGCGCCGAACATGGAGGCTTAAGGACTCTCAAGTCCGAGCCAGTCGTATCCGTTTTTTAGATATGCGGCTGCCGGGTGTACGCAACTGGAACACAGGTAAAACCTGTGCCGACGCCCGGGGGTACGCAGGAGGAAAAGTAAATGACACGTGTAAAGGGTGGCCCTTACGGCCATCGTCGTCACAAGAAGGTATTGAAGATCACGAAGGGGCAGCGCGGCACGAGGCACTTCCTTTTCAAACGCGCCAATGAGGCGATGCTGAAGAGCCTGTGGTACGCTACACGCGACCGCCGCACCCGCAAGCGCGACCTGCGCAAATTGTGGATCGCCCGCGTCAATGCGGCCGCACGGCTGAATGGCACCACTTACAGCCGGCTCATCTCTGCCTTGAAGAAAGCCAATATAACGCTCAACCGCAAGATGCTGGCCGACCTGGCAGTCCGCGACCCGCAGGCGTTTTCTGCAGTCGTGGCACAAGCCAACCAGGCATAACATCATCGATTTCAAACGAGGGCGGACAACATTCCGCCCTCGTTTGCGTTTATTGTTTCTCGTAAAAAATTTTAGACTTGCTGCTCTGATTCACTATCAAAACCTGGAGCTTGGTTAAATACTTTGTAACGGGGGTAAAATAAACCTGCAAGCCGGTTCTGCCGGCTGATACGGGGATAAAATGATGATCACCTCGAGTCAAAACTCCAAGATCAAATTGATTCGCGCGCTGGTAGGACGCTCCAAGGAGCGCCGTGAGAACGGAGCGTTCCTGGCTGAGGGTGTGCGTCTGGTCGAGGAGGCCTTCGCCGCCGGTTGGAATTTTCAATTTGCGCTTTACGCAGACGGCTTGAGCCAGCGTGGTTTGGATCTGGTGCAAGGATTGACCTCCAAAGGAGTGGATGTTGAGCCTGTTGCTGAGAATATCCTGCAGTCCGTGACCGAAACCGGGACCTCGCAAGGGATACTGGCTGTGCTTGCGCTGGACCCGCCTCCGTCCCTGCTGCCTCCCCCCAAACCAGACTTTATCCTCATCCTCGACCAAATCCGCGACCCCGGCAACCTGGGCACGCTGCTGCGTACAGCAGCGGCGACTGGCGTGCAGGCGGTTTTCATCCCGCCGGAGACTACCGATCCCTTCGCGCCTAAAGTCGTGCGGGCTGGGATGGGCGCCCATTTTCGCTTGCCCATCCTGTCCCTGGGGTGGGACCAGATTCGCGCGAGGATGGAAGGGATGTCTGTGTACCTGTCGGACACTGAAGGTGAGAAATCCTGCTGGGATGTCGATTTCCGTTTGCCCGCAGCCTTGGTCATTGGCGGAGAAGCGGATGGTACGAGCGGGCAGGCGCGCAGCTTGGCAAACTCAGTGATACGCATCCCGATGCCCGGTAAAATGGAATCGCTCAACGCCGGCGTGGCGGGTTCAGTGCTGATGTTCGAAGTGGTCCGGCAACGCAGCCGGTGAAAGGGAGAACAGATGAAGATTCGCTCGATCACTTATTTCTGCAATCCAGGCTATCCCCTCGATGAGAAGAAACTTCGCGCCGCCGGTTTGTTTGCCTCCGAAGCTAAAAAGGCTTTTGAGGAGGCCGGCTTCGAAGTACAGACCACACGCCTGGCAACGGTGCCGTTCCCGCGGCTGCTTGGTGCGGGGAAAATCAGTGAGACCCCGAAGCTGGCTGAGAAATTATCCGGAATTTTGACCGAGGCCGGCATCTCATATGCCGCGCTGGGTCCCGCTGTGCCGGATGTCCCCACCAGTTATGACGTCATTCCGGAAGCGATATCCGTTTCAAAGAATATTTTCTTCTCAGGTATTCTTGCGGACCACCGCACCGGCATCTCGCTGCCTGCCGTGCATGCCAGTGCGCAGGTGATTGCGCGCACCGCGCCGATTGAGCCGAATGGTTTCGCCAACCTGCAGTTTGCCGCGCTGGCCAATGTCCCGCCGGGGTCGCCGTTCTTCCCGGCTGCCTATCACGAAGGCGACGAGCCGGCGTTTGCGGTAGCGGTCGAAGCTGCGGATTTGGCGGTCAGCGCTTTCGATGGGGCAGCCTCATTGGAAACGGGACGCTTGAAACTGATCGCTGCGATCGAAACTCATGCGAAACAGATTGTTACTGTGGCGAATTTGCTGAAATACCGCTTCAGCCTGCGTTTTGGCGGGATCGATTTTTCGCTGGCGCCCTTCCCGAAGGAAGCGCAGTCTATTGGCGCGGCGATGGAAAAGATGGGCATCCCACGCACGGGGCTGCACGGGTCACTGACTGCCGCAGCGATACTGACCGAAGCGCTTGACCGCGCTGACTTTCCCCACGCCGGTTTCAGCGGGTTGATGCTGCCGGTGCTCGAGGACAAGGTGCTTGCCTGGCGCGCCGCCGAAGGAACTTTATCTGTCAAGGATCTGCTGCTCTACTCTGCGGTATGTGGAACGGGGCTGGATACGGTTCCGCTGGCTGGAGATACTACGCCCGAGCAAATTTCCGCGCTGCTGCTGGACCTGGCTGCGCTCGCCCTGCGATTAGACAAGCCGCTGACTGCCCGGCTGATGCCGGTTCCCGGCAAAAAAGCCGGTGACCCGACCGGGTTCACCTTCGATTATTTCGCCAACTGTCGCGTGATGGCGCTGCGTGCCGAACCGCTTAAGGGAGTGCTAGCAGGGGAAGAGACCTTCCATCTCAAACCGAGGGAGCACCATTAGTCATAAAAGAAGAAATAAAACATCCCGAAGGCTGAATCAAACCATCGGGATGTTTTTGTTACTCCAGAATGAAATTGTCGATCAGGCGCGTCTTGCCTACGAAAGCCGCCATTGAGAGCAGTGTTTTCCCCGTTATTTCTTCAAGTTCCTTAAGCGACTCAAAATCAGCACACGAGACATACTGTAATTGGGCCAGCGGTTCCGATACCATGGTCTCGCTGATGATGTTACGCAGCGTCACGGCTTTTCGCTCGCCAGTTGAATAGGCTGTCTGCGCGGCCGTCAGGGCGCGGAAGAGAACCGTCGCTGCCTGGCGCTCCTCGGGGCTGAGATAGCTGTTGCGGCTGGACATCGCCAGCCCGTCCGGCTCGCGCACGGTAGGGCAAATGACGATTTCGACCGGGAAATCCAGATCGCGGGTCATGCGTTTGATGACCGCCACCTGTTGGGCATCCTTCTGGCCAAAATAAGCCTTTTGTGGCTGGATTCCGTTAAATAGCTTGGCGACGATGGTGGTTACCCCGCGGAAATGACTGGGGCGGATCGCACCTTCCAACGGCTGGGTCAGGTCTTCGACGGTTACCCAGGTCTGGAAGCTGGGTGGATACATAATCTCAGGCGTGGGCGTCCAGACCAGGTCCGCGCCGGCTTCTTCGAGCAGACTTAGGTCGCGTTTTAGATCACGGGGATATTTCGAAAGGTCCTCATTGGCGCCGAATTGCGCCGGGTTGACGAAGATACTCGCGACCACGCTGGCGCATTCCTGATTGGCGCGGCGAACCAGTGCCAGATGTCCTTCGTGGAGAAAGCCCATGGTCGGCACGAACCCCATGGGTTCCTGCAGCAGGCTGCGGGCGGTGTGCAGTTCCTCAAATGTGGATGCAATGATCATCGATTCAGACATCCAACCTCCTGTTGGACTACGGACAGCGCGGTGCGGTGCGGGGACCGGAATCCTTGCCAAAAGCTTCGGTCACTGGGATGCCCACGGCATCCGACGGCATCTTGAGGTTCAAGGTCCAGGCGGCGGTGGCGGTGGTATCGGTGGTGTTGATTGGTATCGACAGGATTTGCGGAATCACCCCGGGACCGGAAATAACCCAGGGAACGGTCATATCCTGCGGCATCCTTGAGCCGTGGATCTTTTCGTGCCCGCCATGATCCGCTGTGATAATGACCAGCGTACTGTTTCGTAAACCGCCCTTATCGAGAGCAGCCAGCAGTGTGCCGATGGCTTCGTCCGCCCGGCGGATAACACTCAATTGTTCCGGCGAGAGCCAGCCGTATTCATGCCCCATGCCATCCGTGGTCGGAAAATGAACGAAAGCCAGGTCAAATCCCTTTTCCAGGATGGGCGCGGCCTGATCGGCGATGACTACGTCGCGGTCGTTGATATACATGAAAATATCGGTTGTTTCAGGCGGGGTGACCTGCCGCAGTTTCTCCTTGCCCACGATCATGACGGTGTACAACCCGGCCTGTTTGGCAAGTGCGAAGATGGATGTGCCATTGGCATATCCGTTTTCGGGGATGTAATCGTTCCAATATACACCATGCTGATCGGGGCACAGCCCGGTGAGCATGGACGAGTGAGTAGGCAAGGTGGCGCTGGGATGGATGGTCTGGGCGCTAAGGGTAAAGGCGCCTCCCTGCATGAGGGCGGTCAGGTTGGGCATTGGCGCCATGTCGATCGCATCGGGACGTAAGCCGTCGATGCTGATGATCAGGACACGCTCAATCGCCGGCTTCGGAGTAGCTGTGGGAGAAGGTGTGTCCGTGGGCGGTAACGGCGTAAATGTGCTGGTCGGTGTAAAGGTAGCCGTAGATGTGGGGGGGACAAGCGTAGCTGTGGGAGGTGGCGGAGCGATGACAGCACAGCCCGTCAACAGCATGACGATTAGCGTTGCGTGCAAAATCCGACTGATAAATTTGGGAACGATTGTTATCAACATGATTTCCTGTTAAAAATCGAGACTATTTAGGGTAAAACGGACACTTTTCGGCCTTAATACGACGGTGCAGGTCTAAATTCCTTGCTTATTTTTGGAAAACTTGTGCTAAACTTAGGGTAACTGATACCACCTACTCACAAACTGGAGGATAAAAATGGCATATTCATTCGTCAATTCCAAGGGGACCACGTACTACCTGCACAACAAAAAGACCATGCGCGGTACCAAGGAAGTGACCTTGTTCTATTTCGCCAAGGATGTGCGCCCGGCCGATGCCCTGGAAGCTGTACCGCCGGCTTATCAGGTCGTTGAAATGAAGACAGGCATGCCTGTCCTTAAGAAGAAAGTATAAACCATTTTCTGCGAGGTTGACCATGCCTTCACTTAACCGTGTTCAGTTGATCGGCCGCTTGGGCAAGGATCCTGAAAGTCGCTTCACACCGACGGGCAAAAAAGTAGCATCTTTTAGTTTGGCTGTTGGCCAGCGCTGGAAAGGCGCGGACGGCAGCGTCAAGGAACAGACTGAATGGGTCAACATCGAAGCGTGGGGTCGGATCGGAGAGATCTGCCAGCAGTATTTGCAAAAGGGGCGCCTGGTTTTCATCGAAGGACGGTTGAAAACCGACCGCTATGAGGACAAGGGTGAGACGAAATACTTTACCAAGGTCGTCGCCACCTCGATGCAGATGCTTGAAAAGAAGGCTGAAGAAGAGGACGAGCCCGAAGCTGCAAGCGAAGAAGCCGGACTTTACGAAGCCTGAACAACTATTTTCGGAAAAATCATAAATAACGTTACAAAAAGAGGGACGCAAAAATTGCGTCCCTCTTTTTGTATTACAGACTCGAGCGGATGTGGACGATATCGCCATCCTTGACGATGTATTCCTTGCCTTCCAACCGCCACTTTCCCTTGGCCTTGGCTTCGGTCATGCCGCCCAGTGCCAGCAGGTCGTCGTAGTGAACCACTTCAGCCCGAACGAACCCGTGCGCCAGGTCGGTGTGGATCTCGCCCGCTGATTCCTGAGCTGTCGCCCCGCGGCGCGTGGTCCAGGCCCGTACCTCGTCCTCGCCCACGGTGAAAAACGATTGAACGTTTAGCAGGTCATAGGACAGGCGGATCATGCGGTTGAGTGCGGGTTCGGTGATGCCGTATTCCTGCATGAACAGCTGCGCATCTTCGGGAGGCAGCACAGCTATTTCGGCTTCCAGCTTGGCGGGCAGGGCAACCGTGGGGTGGTCGGTCTCGAAAGAGGGCGCTGGCTGTCCTTCATTCAAGTTGAAGACTGACAGGACCGGCTTGCGGGTCAGCAGTCCAAAACTGGAGAGTTCATGTTGCTCCTCGGTGTTGAATTCCACAAAACGCAGAGGCTTGTTTTCGGACAATGCCTCATTGAGCCGGTTGAACAGGGTCGTCTGACGTTCATTGAGCGTCTTGTCTGTGCCACCTTTTTTGCGTTCTTCCGTCAAACGCTCCAGCTTGCGCTCCACGGCGATCAGATCGTTGAGCAACAGCTCGTTCAGCATGGCGTCCACGTCCCGCGCCGGGTTGATCGAGCTGGATGGGTGCGGAACATTGTCGTTCTCGAAACAGCGCACCACATTGATGAAAGCATCCATCTGGGTCAGCGTGTTGAGCAGCGTGCCCGAGATGCCGCTTTTGCTTGTGGAACCTTCCAGCCCGGCGATATCGGCGTAAGTGACCTTGGCGTAGATGGTCTTGCGCGGTTTGAACATGGCGGAGAGTTTGTCCACGCGCGGGTCGGGGACGTCCACCACATGTGTATGCACCTCCATACGGCCGGCGGAAGCGTGCGTCGGTGTGGTGCCGCGGGTGAGCGCGTTGAACAGGGTGGTCTTGCCAGATTGCGGTAGTCCGATTATTCCTAGTTTCATCTTGACCTTCAGAAATGGAGTGGTATACTGTGTGACGCAAGCCGGAGTGGCGGAATAGGCAGACGCGCACGACTCAAAATCGTGTTCCGAAAGGAATGTGGGTTCGATTCCCACCTTCGGCACAGGGATTATACCTTAACGGGTATTTATATTGAAACGCCCTCCTATACTGGAGGGCGTTTTCTGTTTGACGGCTTATCTGCGTGCCAACCCGGTCTCGATGACCCACGGACCGGTGAGTTCCGAAAGGGGAGACGAACACGCTGCGTTGGTTATTTTCCCTGCTCCAAAGGTGACATCCGTTTTGTCACAGCCGCTACCCACGGGGAATTCATAGAGCTTGTTGATGTGAAGTGTCACCTTACTAGTATCGGCTTTTGTTTGGATGGTGAAGCTAAGACGGTGGCAGCGGTAACGCTCGGAGATATGCGGGAAACCGTAGTCGTTCTCCCACCCTGTGTAGGTGATGTAATCCACGGGATAGGTCTGCCCGGCGACTTCGAGGGTGATGTCCTTTGGGAATTGCGCCAGCGTCCAGGCAGAATCCTTGGTCGGTGGAATGTAGCACACATCCACCTGGAACAAACTGCCGTCGACCCCGTTGCCGGTGACGAGCACATCCACGCCGCTGGCGGTGACCATCTGATTGTCCATCGGTTCGATACCGGTGGGAGTCGGCCAAGGGGTTGAAGTGGTTTCCACAAGCGGTGTCGGCGGGCTGATCTCAAACACCCAGGGACCCTCGACGTGGCTACTGAAGGCGTAATCGACTGCCTTATGCGCGTCATCATCACTCATTCCTTCTGGTTTTTGGGTAACAGTATAACCAAAGGACCCCCCGCCGGTATCGTAGGCGACAGACTCACAGGTGAATCTTATACCCATCCCAGCCTCATCCAGCTTTTTCTGGGCTGCTTCGCAATCCGGCACTTCCGGGACGGATGTATAAAACTCATTGATGGTCAGAGTCATTTTGCCGATGTTGGGGTCGGATACTGGGAAATTGAGCGCGTCGCAGCGATGTGTATTTTTTCCTGTATTGTCTGATGTGCGGTAGTACAGAATGCCAAAGCCGCTCAAGTTGATTTTCTCCCCGCCGACGGTGACAAATGTACCCTCGGGGTTACTCCCGACGATCCAGTCCTCCTGGGTGGGCATCTGGTGGCAGATGTCGATGGTCAACTGTCCGTCGAGAATGCGCGCATTAAGCAGTTCCACCTCCAGCCCGTCGACGGATTGCGACTGGGGAAAAGGCGGAGGAAGTTTTGGCGCAGCGGTGACCGTGGGCGGATCGGATGGAGAGGGCGAGGGTTGTGCGGTTTCGGCAGCGGGGACGCAAGCTGAAAGGAGTAAGGTCAATGCAATGAAGAAAGACAGGACAAATTTATTGAACATGGTTTCTCCTCATACGGCGTTCAGGAGTCGCATTATACCGGTTTACGGCTTCGACTATCCAGGTGCTTGACCGGCGCTTGCGTATGGGAATCGGCTGTCATGGCTAAGAAAAAGGGCATGTACCCCTTCCAGTTTTGTCATAATACTTATATAGAGCGTTGACAAGCGACATTCCGAAACTTACAATGGAATTGTCAGTCGGGGAGTAGCGCCTGCCGCAATGGCAGGACAGGTTGCCGACATCACAGGGTTGCCTTTGCGCCCTCGGTGCCTGTACGCTTTCTTGCGTTTATTGGAGCGCGAGCGATCAGCGAGACCGCCTTTCATAGGCGCCTCGTTTTTTTGTTGCTTTGGCAAGCAACAAGGAATTTTGGGAAAGGATTATCAGTGGGCTTTGGCACTTCGCTTTTGATCGCCATCGGGCTTGCCATGGATGCGTTTGCCGTGTCCATCGGTGCCGGGACGGGCGGCCAGGTCAACGACCTGCGCTCCAAGCTGCGCCTTGCCTTTCACTTTGGCCTGTTCCAAACGGGCATGACGCTCATCGGGTGGCTGGCGGGGACCACGGTCCAGCGCTGGATCAGCGGTATTGATCACTGGGTGGCTTTCGGATTGCTGGCTTATGTCGGTGTGAACATGATTCGTTCCGGACTGGGTAAAAGCGGGGCTGATAAGCGTTCCAATCCTTCCAAAGGCGTCACGATGGTGTTTCTGAGTGTTGCCACCAGCATCGATGCCTTGGCGGTGGGTATCAGCCTGGCAATGATGTCGCTGCCCATCATGTTCCCATCGCTGGTCATCGGGTTGGTCACGTTTGGACTTTCAATATTCGGGTTGTTGGCCGGCGGTAAGCTGGGCGAAAAGTTAGGCAAGCGCATGGAAATCTTGGGCGGGGTTATTCTAATTGTGATCGGGCTGCGCGTACTGCTCGGTGATTTGTTTTTCTAAAGTGTGAAGGAAATCACTAGCATAAAACCATCGCTCATACTATGATTAAAGGTAAATTCAGGAAAGGAGACTGCCTATGCCAACAATGAACGATGTGCTTGCGGTGATCATGGGGGGTGGACGCGGGTCGCGCCTTTACCCGCTGACCAAGATGCGCTCCAAGCCGGCGGTACCCATCGCGGGCAAATACCGCCTGATCGACATTCCTATCAGCAATTGCATCAACTCAGGCATCTTCCGGGTGGACGTGCTGACCCAGTTCAACTCGGTTTCGCTTCACCGCCACATCACCGAGACCTACCAATTCGATGCATTTCACACCGGCTATGTCCAGATCCTGGCTGCCGAACAGACCATGCAGTCGGAGACCTGGTACCAGGGCACGGCGGACGCGGTGCGCAAGCAGTTGTTCGAAATCAAAGCCACCGGCGCGGAGGAAGTGTTGATCCTGGCCGGTGACCATCTCTACCGCATGGATTACGCCGCCATGCTCGATACTCATTGGCAAAAAGGCGCTGATATTACCGTGGCCGTCCAGCCGGTTGGTAAAAGCGAAGTGTCCCGCTTGGGCATCCTCAAGCGCGCGGAAGACGGGCGCATCGTGGCCTTTGCCGAAAAGCCGAAGGACCCCAAGGTGCAGGCGAAATTCAAAAGCCGTGATGACCCCAAACGACCCTTCCTGTGTTCGATGGGCATCTACGTATTCAAGACCCAGGTGCTGATCGACCTGCTGACCGACCACCCGGATTTCGATGATTTTGGTAAGGATATCATTCCGCAGGCCATTGGCACGCGCCCGGTCTATGCATATGATTTCGACGATTACTGGAAGGATATCGGGACCATTCGTTCCTTCTATGAGACCAACCTCGAACTGACCCTTCCCAATGCGTCGTTCAATTTTTACGACGCGCGCCGTCCCATTTACACTCATTCGCGCTTTCTACCAGGCTCCATTGTGGTGGACAGCAAACTCAAGGATGTGCTGTTAGCCGAGGGCTGCGTGATTCACAAAGCGAATATTGCCCATTCGGTGATCGGCGTGCGCAGCAACATCGGCGCGGGGACGGTCATCAAGGACACCGTGGTCATGGGCGCGGATTATTACGAGCGCCGTGTCAGTAAGAATATGCCGTTGGGCATCGGGATGAACTGCAATATTCAAGGTGCGATCCTGGATAAGAACGTGCACATCGGCGATGGGGTGGTGATCAAACCGTTTCCGCGCGGCACAGAGATCGATGCCGGTACCTGGGTTGTCCAGGATGGCATCGTGGTCATTCCCAAAGGCACCCTCATCCAAGCCAAAATGCGGATTGAGCCTTAAACCATATCAGGAGTTAGTTCGATGACAAACCCAAATTCCGTACCCCCCGAAGCCAAGGAGTCTGAATGGCATAGCCTGAGCCTGGAGGATACGCTCAAGCGGCTTGCTGTGCAGGAACAGGGCCTCAGCAGCGTGGAAGCCCAGAACAGACTCAAACAGTACGGACTGAACCAGCTGTCCGAGGCGCCGCGCCCTGGATTCATCTCAAAGTTGTGGGATCAACTCAATAATTTTGTGGTCATCCTGCTGATCGTGGCATCCATCATCTCGGCTCTGCTGGGCGAGTGGGTGGACGCGGCGGCCATCATGACGATCGTGGTGCTTAACGCGATTCTGGGAATCGTGCAAGAGAGCCGCGCCGAGGAAGCCCTGGCGGCTCTCAAAAAGATGGCAGCACCTGAAGCGCAGGTCCTGCGCGATGGAAAACGGGTCAGCGTACCGGCGCGCGAGCTGGTACCGGGCGACATCGTCTACCTCGAGGCGGGCAACTTCGTCCCGGCGGATGTACGCTTGCTGGAAGCGGTCAACATGCGGGTGGAAGAGGCCTCGCTCACCGGCGAATCGCTGCCGGTGCAGAAGAACGCCTCCATTCAACTGGACGGCGGCGCTCCTCTTGGCGACCGACGCAATACCGCCTTCATGGGTACCACTGTATCTTATGGGCGCGGGCGGGGTGTGGTCACCAGTACCGGCATGAACACTCAGCTGGGGTTGATCGCCACCATGCTGCAGAGCGTCGAGGCGGAAGAAACTCCGCTTCAAAAGCGGCTGGACGAACTGGGCAAGACCCTGAGCATCGGTGCCTTGATCCTGGTGGCGGTAGTCTTCCTGGTTGCAGTGATCAACTATACGGATGTTTCTCTCCTGTTCAAGGACCCGCTGGCATATTTCCAGCAGTTTGCCAAGGAGATTACCGACGCCTTCATGGTCTCCGTCAGCCTGGCGATCGCCGCTGTGCCCGAAGGTCTGCCGGCAGTCGTGACCATCAGCCTGGCGCTGGGCATGAGCCAGATGATCAAACGCCATGCCCTCATCCGCAAGCTTTCCTCGGTTGAGACGCTGGGCTCGGCCACCACCATCTGCTCGGACAAGACCGGCACACTCACCCAAAACCAGATGACTGTCACCCGTTTGTGGACGGATGGCCAGGTGATCCAGTTGGGTGGCGCAGGGTATTCTCCGCGCGGGGAATTTAAGGTGGAAGGAAGAGACGTGGACGTCCGGAAATATCCCGCCGCTCAGACCACCCTGTGGCTTGGTCTGCTGAACAACGATTCGGAGCTCGAAGAAAGCGGGGAAGAGGTTGGCGGTAAAACCTATCGCATCATTGGCGACCCGACCGAAGGCTCGCTGCTGGTGGCGGCTGCTAAGGCCGGCGCGCTGCATGAGGAAATGGACCAGTCCTACCCTCGGGTGCATGAAGTGCCTTTTGATTCGGACCGCAAGCGTATGGTTACCGTGCACGAAGTGCGCGAACCTCGCACACAGGATATTTCGCCCTTCACCGACCAAGCCCGGCGAGGCCAGCATGTCATCATTGTCAAGGGAGCGCCGGATGTGGTACTTAACCTGTGCACCCATTACCAGACCATCGATAACGCCTCGGTCCAGATGGGTCAGGCGCAGCGCGAACGAATCCTGGCAGCCAACGAATCGATGACCTGTGACGCACTGCGTGTGCTCGGTGTTGCGTACCATGCGGTCGAGTCTCTGCCGGAGGATGTGAACGCCGAACTATTGGAGAAGGACCTGGTATTCGTCGGCTTGCTTGGAATGATCGATCCGCCGCGCGAGGAGGTCGCCCCGGCGCTCCATATCGCGCTCAAGGCGGGCATCCGTACCGTGATGATCACCGGAGATTTTCCCAACACCGCGCGTGCCATTGCCGAGGCGATCGGTCTGATGCGTCCCGGGCACAAGGTGATGACCGGCGCCGAACTCGATGTAATAAGCGACGATGAATTGAAGAATGTCATCGAAGAGACAGATGTCTTTGCCCGCGTCTCACCCGAGCACAAGATGCGCATCGTGAATGCGCTGCAGGCGAACGATGAAGTGGTGGCGATGACTGGAGACGGCGTGAACGATGCTCCCGCCATCAAACGCGCCGACATCGGCGTGGCGATGGGCATCACTGGCACCGACGTGGCGAAGGAAACTGCCGACATGGTGCTGACGGATGACAACTACGCCAGCATCGTCTCCGCCGTCGAGCAGGGACGCATCATCTACGCCAATATTCGCAAGTTTGTCTTCTTCCTGCTGTCCTCCAACGTGGCCGAGATCATGATCATCTTTCTCGCCACGCTGGCTGGTCTGCCCGCGCCGCTGACCGCCATCCAATTGCTCTGGCTGAACCTGATCACTGACGGTGCGCCGGCCCTGGCGCTGGCCATGGAAAAGGGCGACCCGGATGTCATGGACCATAAGCCGCGCCCGAAGAACGAGCAGATCATCAACGGCTCCATGGGTCTCGGCATCGGAATCCAGACCATCGCCCAGACCGGCGCGGTGCTGACGGCCTTCTGCCTCGGCCTGTTGTGGGAGATGCAGCATCTTGGTATCACTGTTCCACCCGGCATGAACCCGGTTGCCTTCCTGGTCCGCTTCGACTGGCGGGCTGTCAACGTGGAAGCGCTGCGTACTGCCGAGACGATGGCGTTTATCACCCTCTCGCTGTGTGAACTGTTCCGCGCCTACACGGTACGTTCAGAGCGAGCCTCGGTCTTCACCATCGGTGTTTTTTCTAACAAATACATGCAGTATGCGGTGGCATTGTCCATCACCCTGCTCCTGCTGGTGTGTACAGTCCCGTTCCTACAGGATATATTCAATACGCACTTTATGTCCCGCCAGGAATGGGTGGTCGTCCTGGTTCTGTCCTTCATCCCGGCCATCGCAGAGGAGATCACCAAGTTCTTCCTGCGAAGGCAGAAAAATTAAGCCAACTGATCTGCGCTGAAACTAATCCCTGCCGAACTTGGCGGGGATTTTGGTTGTAGAATTAGATCATGAAATTCCTCAAGTGGATGATCACTCCCGCTGTTTCTGAAGGTGAAGGCGACCGGCCCATGGTGCTGGTCGTTCTGGGGTTCGCGCTGGCAGCCGATGTCTTGTTGATCGCGGCAGGCATCACCCAGCCGATCATCTTCGGCATTGGAATACTTCTTCTGGTGACGCTTGTACTGGCGCTGTATGGAATCCTGTGGCCAGCCGGGCTGGCGGTGCCCATTGCCACCTTGACCGCTTTCACCTACTTGATCTTTCGCAATGACGGCTTGCGCGATACAGCGGTATTGGGTCTGGTGGTGGTGATCATCAGTGCAGGGTTGTTGAATGGGCGGCGCGGTACGGTCTTTTTTGGAATCGCAAGTCTGATTGTAGTAATTACCCTTGGGGTGATGGAAACCGGCGGATGGATCACCAATAAATTCACCGCCTTGAACACCTCTGAGGATTATGTGGCGGTGTGCCTGGCTTTCATCCTGGTCACGGCGCTGCAATGGGCGGTCATCACCCGCCTGAAGGAAAATATTCGCAAAGCCAATGATGAAATTGCAGAACGCCGACGCGCGGAAGAGTCCCTGCGCGCCAGCGAAGCCCGTTATCGTTTGCTCGTCGAAGAAGCCCCCTTGGGAATTGCCATCATCAATCAGGACGCGCTCATCGCGCAGATGAACCCGGCGGCTTGCGCAATGCTGGGTTACGAATCTGAAGAATTGACCGGCCGCGACCCGCTCACTCTGATTGATTTATCGGATCATGCCCAGGTTGCAGGGGCCGTACCTCCTCTGGAGGCGGGCGAGACAATGCGCATGGAACAGGTTCTGATCCGCAAGGATGGTTCCCGCCTGCCGGTGATGGGTTCCTCACGCCAGATGCCGGACGGGCGTTACCAGTATATTTTTCAAGACATCAGCGAGCGCAGAAAGGCAGAAGAGGCAGTCCGCGCGCTCAACGAGCAACTGGATCAACGCGTACGCGAGCGTACCGCCGAGCTGGTGGCAGCCAACAAGGAGCTTGAATCCTTCTCCTATTCCGTCTCTCACGACCTGCGTGCGCCGCTGCGGGCGATCAACGGCTTCAGCAACCTGCTGATCAGCGACTACGCGGATAAACTGCCTGCCGAAGGGCTTGGTTATCTGGATAAAGTAAAGGAGAACGCCAATAAAATGGCGTCGCTCATAGACGACCTGCTCACCTTTTCACGACTGAGCCGCAACCCGCCCAAGAAACGCCGGGTGGACCTGCGCGGGCTGGTGGTGCAGGTGATCGAGGACCTGCACGCTGAAACGGGGAACCGGCAAATAAAATGGACGATCGAGGACCTGCCTCCCTGCCACGCCGACCCGGCGCTGCTGAAGCAGGTGTATGCCAACCTGATCGGCAATGCTTTGAAATATACCCGTCCCAGGAACCCTGCCGTCATCGAGATCGGTTCACGCAAGCTGCGCGGACAGACGGTCTATTCTGTGCGTGACAACGGTGTTGGATTTGACATGCGTTATGTGGGGAATCTGTTTGGAGTGTTTCAGCGGCTGCACTCCGAGTCCGAGTTCGAGGGAACGGGCATTGGCCTGGCGATCGTCCAGCGCATCGTCAACCGGCACGGTGGGCGCATCTGGGCTGAGGCTGAAGTGGATCAAGGCGCGACGTTTTCCTTCACGCTCTCGGCAAAATAGTTGAACTGCCCGGAACTTGTGTGTGATAAGAATCATTAGTTAAAATCCTCTCGAACGGCAATTCAGTTTTCATATAGCGTATAATCCCTGCGATGCAAATTAACTGCACACATCCAGTAACGAGGGCGCAATGAAGGGTCTTCGTGCACTGGGAATTGTTCTCCTGGTTTTTATAATTCTGACCATCTTCATCATGGTGGCAAGCCAGGCTGTCCTCCCGAAAACCGGCATTTCCACTTCGGAGCTGATCCCCATTTCTCTGGAGGGCGTAAAGCGTATTCTCATCCTCGCGCCTCATAGCGATGACGAAACGCTCGGCTCGGGCGGGTTGATCCAGGCTGCGGTGCAGGCCGGAATTCAGGTTCAGGTGGTGATCGCCACCAACGGGGATGGGTACCACCTGGCAACATCGAAGGAATTCCGTAAGTTCTCCCCTGGAGCCAAGGATTACATCCGCATGGGTGAGGTGCGCCAGCAGGAGTCGCTGGCTGCATTGGCTAAACTGGGGGTTCCGGCGGAGAATGTCCACTTTCTGGGATATCCCGACCGGGGCACGCTGGCGTTATGGCAAAGGAACTGGTCCCCTTCCACCCCTTACACGTCGCCCTATATCCACGCGAATCACAGCCCCTATAAGAATACATATAATCGATCCTCAGTCTACGCCGGGGAAGACTTCCTCGCAGATGTCTTTTCCATTATTGATGGTTACCGCCCTGACCTGGTGATTTACCCTCACCCCGAGGATGTCCACCCCGATCATTGGGGTTTGAACGCATTCACCCGGCTGGCGTTGACCGAGATCAGTCATATGGATTCTGCCTACCAACCGGAGCAGCTTACCTACCTGGTACACCGTCCAGATTACCCGGTGGTGAAAGGTCTAAGACCTGCAGCCAATCTTATCCCGCCGCCGGCGCTTTATGCCATTTACCAGAATTGGGTGAGTTGGAACCTGACCCCGGATCAGGTGAATGTGAAGGGGCAGGCTGTCCAGGCTTATAGAAGCCAGCTGCCCCTGCTTCGCAATTTGATGGTGAGCTTTGTGCGCTCCAATGAACTCTTCGCGCCGGTTACATCCGCCGACATGCCAACGGTGGAATACGGCAAACCGCTCGACCCCTCCACATGGCAGGACTTGCTTGGGCGGCCCATCCCTCCCGTGCAACTGGACCCGACCGGAGACATATTCTCGCATCAGACTGTCCCGGAGATCGACCTGAAGGCAGTTTATACAGCGCGCTCCCCTGACGGCATTCTGTGGATGTGTGCCCAATTGGATGGGAAAGCGGCGAGAGAAATGTCCTATTCGCTGCGCCTCAAGTCATTAACTGAATCCAACATCCTTTCCTATGAAGCACGGACCCGCCCAAAGCGCGGGCAGGTGGCCGTTACCCGCTCGGGGGAATATTTTTGCGCTCAGATCCCTTTGGCAGATCTGGGAAACCCCTGGGCAGTGACCCTCGCTGCGACGGTTGAGAGTCCGAACTCCATCATCCCATTTGATCAGACTGCCTGGCAGGTGGTTTATGTCCGGCCCTGATATCAACTCTGAAATTGCTATCCGACTGTACCGTCCCGCTGACCGGGCGGACGTGCTGCGCATCGGAGCGGACACCGCCTTCTTCGGCGCGCCGATCGAGAAATATATGGAGGACCGTCAGATTTTTAGCGACGGCTTCTATTCGTATTACACTGATGTGGAACCCGGGTTTTGCTGGGTGGCTGATGCGGGCGGCAAGGTGTCTGGCTTTCTGACCGGCTGCCTGGATTCAAGAACCAAGGCGGGACGATATATCCAACACATCCTGCCGGGGCTGCTGAAATCTCTGGTGCGTGGTCAATATCACTTCGGCTCGCGGATGTGGGACTACCTGCGCCGGCTGTTGGGTGCAGGCTTCCGTTCCGAGGTACCGCATGTGGATTTCAGGGTTTATCCGGCGCATCTTCATATCAACGTGGATGCGTCCTACCGCGGGCACGGTCTGGGACGCCGTTTGATGAATGCCTATCTTGGACAGTTGCGCAGCTTTCACGTTCCGGGCGTCCACCTGATGACCACCAGCCTGAACGAAGCAGCCTGTAAGTTGTATGAAAGTGTGGGATTCCGCCTGGTCGATGCCCGCCCCACACGCATGTGGGTGGGGATCATTGATGGGTATGTGGAGGACCGCTGCTATGGGTTGCTTCTGAAAGAGCAATAAGATATGCCGACTCGAATGAAGTCCATTCAAGAGTCGCTTCTTTTTATTTCCGCCTTATCCTTTGACGTAGGACAATTTTTCGCTGATCAATCCTTCCTTTACCTGGAAGATATCAATTCCACGGACGTGTCCCTCTACTCCGGTCGCATCCACCCATGTATATCTCCAACGCATAATACAGCGGTTGCCGAAGCCGAAAATCTCCTCGATTTTGATATTGGCCTGCGGCGACTCTTTGAAGAAGTCCTGCCAAAACTGAGTGACCGCTTCCCTGCCTGAGTACAGCATGCCGTCAGGGGCTGGATCGGTGTTTTCGAAGACGCAATCGTCGCTCATCAGCCGCATCATGCCCGGGACATCATGCCGGTTGAAGGCTTCATTGAACTCAAGGACAATGCGCATTGATGATTCTATCTTTTCCATCCGGATGGGACTCATAGCGAGTGCACCTCTTTAAACAGCATCGATTCTGCGATTTGGTTTGGATGCAGGCATTTTCCACTGGGACTGATATTACGGCGTAGGCTTCAGGTATTCAATCAATTTGAATTCTCCACCCTGATCGGAGATGATACTGCCGGGATAGATCAGTTAATGAGTCGAGTGCAGCCTCGGCTTTGAGATCGATTTTGCGCAGTAGATGCAGCGCGCCGGATTGCCGAATCGCCAATGCCCGCCATCTGGTGCAGGGAGCAGCATCTTCTCGAAGCGCCAGCGATTGTGCAAGTTCAAAGCCCATGTCGGTTTCCCCGGAAACAGTTTATCGATCACCGGGTCGCAAACGCTCCAAACGAATGTGAGCGTGCCTGCATCGTTGTAAAGGAATCCCTGGTCGGTGAAACCGGCGTGATAATGGTAAGGCTGCTCGAAAAGATTATCCTTGCCGCAGTGCTTATATTGGATGGACAGTGATTTTTCATGTGACATGACGCAAATCCTTAGGTGGATTATCTGTTTCCATTATACGGCAGTCACATTCCAACTGCACCGCCGCTAGCCATGTAACGAAAAACGCAGCGGGGTTTCCAATATCAGCCGGACATCGAACTCCGGTTTGGATGGCGATTTTGGTGTAGTTAGCCCGAGCTCCGATATTAGGTGATATTTCCTGCTCCAGGTGTATAGGACGAGCTAATCACACTGTCGGTAATCAAAGTGTTGCATTTGACTACTCCTGAGAATTCTGCCATTCCGGCGTCAATTCTAACCCTGCCGGCTGAAATCTCAACCTGACTGGCAGATATGGTCAGTTTGTCTGACATAGTCATCGTAATTCCATTCGAGTCGAATTTAATGCTGTTGCCATTGCTGTCCTCGATCTTAACGGAGCTGCTCCCGTCCTTCAAGGTGATTATTTGTCCGGCGGGAGTTTCAAGCTTCAAGCTCTCCATGCCATTGGTATCGTCAAAAGTAATCTTAACCCCATTGCGCGATCGTAGAATCTTGTGATTGTTCTTGCCCTGACCATCCATGCTCTCGGGCGGACGATCCTGGCCATTCCAAAGTGCTCCGATGACATAGGGATGACTGGGGTCGCCGCCTTCGAAGGCGACCAGTACTTCATCGTCCACATCGGGTATGAACCAGCTCCCCCGGTCATTACCTGCCATCAAGGTCGCCAGGCGCGCCCAATATCCCCCGCGTTTGGGGTCCTCGTTAAGGCTTTGCCCGGACAACCCGGGGAGAACGATTTTCACCCGGCCTTGACCATCAGGATCTTTAATGTCGGTCACCAGTGCGGGATAGACCCCGTACCATTTCCCGGCAGTCTCAGGCTTGAAGCGAACCTGGGAGGCATCTAAAAGGGGGGAGGCTGTTGTTAGTGCACTCCCGTTTCCAGTTTCTGAGGGCACGACTTCCACTACATCCGAAATGATAACTCCGCCTCCTCCTTTTCTCCTGGCCTGAGTGCTCGCGCGCGTGGTTTTTGCTGATTGTTTAAATTTGCTTTTTTCCTTGCCAGTCTTTTTCGAGGAAGTGGTCATGGGTTTTCTCCTAGTGTTATCAACAACTAAATCCGGCCGATGTCAGCGCGGAAAGTTTCAATGTCGGTCGTGTACCCGGCGGACAGATCAAAACGGTGGCAGACATGGGAAAGCGCATAGCGTCCGTTGAACATTTCGCCTAAACCTTTTATTTTCACGATACATCCAGCCCGTAGTTTCGGATTCCCTTCTGTCAGACCTGACCCGGTCACGAAGCGCCGCGCTCGTTGAATGAATGCTGCTTGCGATAGCGTCAATGCCTGCTCGTCGTCGATTTGTTCAAAGAATAAATGCTCCTTATTCTCATTGAATGCATTACGCAATAGGCTCGCTGAGCCATCTCCTCCATTAAGTTCGGTCTGGATAAGGGCATCGGTTGTTTCCTGGCGGATGCTTTCTTTGGCACGGACATCCCACCCGGACACGGTCAGACTGGTGTGTTGTTCAGCCAGGTCGGCACGCACCCGGTATGAGCGGAGATTTCTCCCTGGGGTCAGGTTTATCGCAACGCCGGTGCCTTTGCGCGGGCAAACCTTCAGGGTCTGGTCAAAGATGCGGACGCTCAGGTTGTATTGTTCGCTCAGGCGGGTGATGAACGCCAGGTCGTTTTCGTTGAGCTGGGTCAAAATTGGAAAATGCGGCCCATTGAAATCGAATTCAGGGGTCAGCCCGTGTTCGTTGGCAATCAATGAAAATACATTGATCAGGGAGACATCGCTGAAAAAACGGGTGGTTGGATTCGTGCCCAGTTCTTGCATCCGGTCGACGGCCGATATTAACAGCCGGGGGGCAACGCCCTCCGAAAAAATGGCTTCGATGGCGTTGATGCGACCTTTGAATATCGACACATCCGCAAATCGAACATCGATGTCTTTTCCGAAGTCAAGGATTGCCCGGTCTGAATACAAGTATCCGGGAGATTTCCCTGATGACCAGTTGTTTAGGGTCAGTTCACACTGCGCCGGTCCGCTGATTGCTTCTTCGACGGTCAGGCTGAGCACGGTGGCTGAAACACCTTGATCGCTCCCGCTCACCAGGATCGAAGGTCTCAACGTGATTATTGGGTTGGTTGGCACCATTACGCCTCCTTTGTCTACTATCGTCGGCTGCAAAAGAATTGGATGAGCCGAATAGAGCGACTTATCTATTCAGTATATAAAATTTAAATAAACATGCAATTTTGGGATTTATTTCACAATGAAAACATTTCCCGCAGGGACTGGTATTACGGGGTGGCTTTCATGTACTCGATCAGTTTGAATTGTCCACCCTGATCGGTAATGATGCTGCCGGGATAGATCAGGTAATGGGTTGAGCGCAGCATCGGTTTTGAGATCGGTTTTGCGCAGTGGATGCAGCGCGCCGGATTGCGGAATCGCCAATGCCCGCCATCCGGTGCGGGGAGGAGAATCTTCTCGAAGCGCCGGCGTTTTAACAAGCTCAGAGTCCAAGTTGGTTGTCCCGGGAATAGTTTGTCGAATACCGGGTCGAGAACGGTCCAGACTAAGGTGAGTGTGCCGGCGTCGTTGTAAAGGAATCCCTGGTCGGTGAAACCGGCGTGATAGGGATAAGGCTGCTCGAAAAGAGTTTCTTTACCGCAATGCTTGCATTTGATGGAAAGCGATTCGTTGGACGTCATGAGATTAATCCTTTGCTCATTACCGAGCAGGGGAGATGTTACGAAGTGCGACTTTGGGTCTACACAAGGCCACCTGCCAAAATAAGCAAAGCGGATGCAGTAAAAATGAAGGGACAGAGTTTGAAAGGAAGAAAGTTGACCTTGAAGCCCGTAAACAAGGAGACGGCTGCCAGAACGAGTAATCCAATTGCAGAGAGTAGGACCACAGCCTTCGACACCGCACTCATGGGGTCTATCATTGTTACAGATGCTACGAGGACACCAATGAAAATCAAAGATACTCCTTCGACGATCCATTCCATCGTTATGATGCGCTGATTATCGGCGCTGATTGCGCCAAATCCTTTAACGACTGAGCCGGTTGGAAAGAGATGTGCGATGCCCCACAAAGCAGTGAGCGCAGGGCCCAGATATAGCATTATGAGATTAATCATTTTGCCTCCACTTGATTATCCTATTTACCGGTCAAGTCTCGGCAAGGTCAGAGATTATTCCGAAATAAAGTTTTTCTTATTTTAAATTTATCCAATCTACAAATACCGTACCTTCTGGAAGGTCAATTTTCATTGGAAGCCATTTACCAATTTCCTCCATAGAATAACCGAAACCATCTGCATAAAGCAGATACCTGTTGTCAGGGCTCCAAATCCCAATCGTTTCTCTACCAAGCTCATGTGATTCCTTCCCATCAGACGACACTATAAAGGCATTATAGATGCCTTTTTTTGCTGATATGTAGGTTAACCATTCCCCATCAGGGCTCCAGCTCGAGAAATAAGAATTTTCAAGGGTATATAGCTCAACGCCATCAGAACTAAGAACGCTTATGCGGCCGTCTGGTGTCTCTAATTTAATTAAATCGTATTTAGGATTCCAATCGAGATAGCTGGGGAACTCACCTGACCATACTTCATATGGATAGAAAAATTCCGTACTGTTCATTTCGATGTCATAAATTGCAATTCCATCATTCCACCCTCCATCCGTTTTATCCCAAGCAAGCCAGGCAACTTTTTTATTGTCTGGTGACCAAGTGGGCCGGATAAAACCAACATCACTGAAAGGAAAAACGCCACTTTTAACTTTTATTGTGTGTGAACCTTTTCCCCATTGATAAATCCAAGGTTTATTATCCTGTGTGTATGCTAATAGTTTTCCATCTAAAGTAGGTTTATAAAGATCATAAACTGATGATGATTCCCCAATTTGGCTACTTTTTCCGTCCAAGGTTATTTTTGTTGGACTACCCTTGCAGAACCTGCCAACTTCTGGCCATGGCTGGATATCTGCTAAAACTGTATCGCACCTGTTTGGCCACCATTCAGCATAACAAAAGGTATGATTCTTTCCGGGATCTAATTCAGTTGTTGTTCTAGAGGCAATATCAAATATGGAATACTCCGATCCGCCAATAGCCTCTGGGTTATATGTTTCCAGTAGGAACTACTCTCCAGTAGAGCAGAGTGGTACCCCGTCTATATCAGGTGTGATATTTGTTACCATTAATTCCTTCTCACCGTTTTGATTCACAATCCAGACATTATCAGAAGAACGATAAATGAGACCGGCAGGCGGAGGAAATATTGGAGCGGGTGTATTAGTCTTGGTGGGTGAATCCGTTAGGCTGACTGTGTAAGTTTTTATAGGTTGGGTTGTAAACGTTTGAGCCGCTGATGTAGCCTTTGTTTCTGAAGGAACTATTTTTGTTGTTTGATTAATTGGTGTGCATCCAACAAGAATTAACAATAAAGAGATTAGTTCTAAATAACGCATTTTCCACTCCTAATCACGACGCACATATTTTGATGTAATCAAATTGGCTCATAAAATATGAGTAAATCCATTATACGTCCTTCACATTCAACCCGTTACATCCATCCTTGATGGGTAAAAAGCGTGTTGATGTATAATTCCAGTGTAAATCCCCCGATCGGAGGCTGCAATGGCTGAACGAAAAATCCGCGTGCTGGTGGCAAAACCCGGGCTGGACGGGCACGACCGCGGCGCAAAAGTGGTCGCCCGCGCGCTGCGCGACGCCGGCATGGAAGTCATCTACACCGGGCTGCGCCAGACGCCTGAAATGATCGCAGAAGCCGCCCTCCAGGAAGACGTGGACGTGGTGGGACTCTCCGTCCTTTCCGGCGCGCATATGGCGCTCGTCCCGCGCGTGTTGGAATTGCTCAAATCCAACGGGCAGGAGAAGGTCAGGGTATTCATCGGCGGCATCATTCCCGACGAAGATGTCCCACAGTTAAAGAAGATGGGCGTGACCGGCATCTATGGTCCCGGCGCGCCGACCGGGCAGATCATCGACGACGTCCGCGCGGCGGTGAAGGCCTGATGCATCCCGCACGAGGTCATGGATGACTTACGCCCAATCTGTCCTCTCCGGAGACCGCCTCGCACTGGCGCGCCTGCTCACCCTGGTGGAAAACAACACCCCGGAAGGCCGTGACGCGCTGGACGAGTTGTTCCCGCACGCCGGCAAAGCGCACCTGATCGGGGTGACCGGTTCGCCGGGCAGCGGCAAGTCCTCGCTGGTCAACCAGATTGCATTACATTTCCGGCGAATGGATCAGCCTAAGCGCGTGGCGATCGTCGCCGTGGACCCGTCGAGTCCCTTCACGGGCGGTGCCGTGCTCGGCGACCGCGTCCGCATGCGCGACCTCTCTGGCGATGCGGGAGTATTCATCCGCTCGATGGCCACGCGCGGCTCGCTGGGCGGTCTGGCGCAGGCGACCGCCGGCGTGGTGCAGGTCTTCGACGCCGCCGGCTTCGAGGTGGTGCTGATCGAGACGGTCGGTGCGGGCCAGGCCGAAGTGGACATCGCGCGGCTGGCGCACACC
>Ga0315290_10000192_pt1 | contig 37483 bp, 33 predicted proteins | sample YL17G12_0_MG_FD_203627 | JGI IMG/M metagenome (GOLD analysis project Ga0315290, IMG submission 203627) | Sediment microbial communities from Yellowstone Lake, YNP, Wyoming, USA - YL17G12_0 | ecosystem: Environmental > Aquatic > Freshwater > Lake > Sediment | place: USA: Wyoming | collected... | reverse complement strand
GGAACCAACCGTGCTCCCCGCCCGCATCCCAAACCTGTTGCTTAACGGCGCTTCCGGCATCGCGGTTGGAATGGCAACCAATATCCCTCCGCATAATCTGAAGGAATTGGCTACTGCTCTGATCTATCTGATCAACAACTATGACACGATGGATGATGTACCCATCGAATACCTGATGAAATTCATCCCGGGTCCCGACTTCCCCACGGGTGGGATCATCGTTGGGACAGAAGGGATCGAAGCCGCTTACGGTTCAGGAAAAGGGCGGATCGTCCTGCGCGGCAAGGCCCATATCGAGGAAACCAGCGGCAACCGCCATCGCATCGTCATCACCGAAATCCCCTACCAGGTGAACAAATCCACCCTGATCGAGCGCATCGCAGACCTGGTGCGCAATGAAAAAATAGATTCCATCGCAGATCTGCGGGATGAGTCTGACCGGCGCGGGATGAGCATCGTGATCGAATTAAAACGCAGCGCCCAACCCAAGAAGGTCCTCAATCAACTTTATAAATACACCTCCCTTCAGACCACCTTTGGTGTACAAATGCTGGCGCTCGTGAATGGCGAGCCGCGGCTCCTGCCTCTCAAGAAAGCCCTGCAGATATTCCTGGAACACCGCCAGCAGGTGGTCACCCGCCGTACGCAGTTCGAGTTGGAGAAGGCGCGTGCCCGTGCACATATCCTCGAAGGTCTCACGATCGCCCTGAACAACCTGGACGCGGTCATCCAGACCATCCGCGAGTCAGCGGATGCAGAGGCAGCCAAAGAACGCCTCATCAAGCGTTTCAAGCTATCAGACCTCCAGGCTCAGGCGATCCTCGATATGCAATTGCGGCGCCTTGCCGCTCTCGAACGGCAAAAGATCGAGGATGAGTACAAGCAGATCAAAGGACAGATCACCCACCTGGAGGACCTGCTCGCCCATCCAAAGAAGATCCTGACCCTGATCGAGGAAGACCTGCGAGCCCTCTCGGACCAGTACGGGGACGAGCGCCGCACCCATATCGCGGTGGAAGCCGTGGAGAATTTGAGCGAATCAGACCTGGTGCCAGATGAGGCTGTCCTGATCTCGCTCACCGCGCGCGGGTATGTCAAGCGTGTCGCCGCGACCGCCTACCGGTCACAGGGTGCGGGCGGAAAGGGCGTCACCGGTCACCTCACGAAAGAAGAAGACGAGGTGCTCACCCTGATCCCTGCCCGCTCGCTGGATACCATGCTGTTCTTCTCCGACCACGGGAAGGTGTATTCCGAAAAGGTGTACCAGATACCGGACGCTGACCGCACCACCAAGGGCATCCCGCTCGTCAACGTCCTTTCGCTGGACGCAGGCGAGATCATTACGGCTGCTCTTTCTGTTCCAAATTTCGAGGTTGCTGGATATATCACCCTGGCGACACGGGATGGAAAGATCAAACGGATGGCACTGTCTGAATTGTCCGCAGTTCGCCCTTCCGGTATCATTGCGATCGGGCTGGAAAACGACGATATGCTCGGCTGGGCACGCCTTACCAATGGTAAAGACGAGGTCATCCTGATCACCGAACAAGGCAAGGCATTGCGCTTTGCGGAAGACAAAATCCGCAGCACAGGTCGCAATTCTGGGGGTGTGACCGGCATTAAATTAAGTGCCGTGGATAAGGTCACCAGCATGGAAGTGATAGAACCTGGTGGATACCTGCTCCTGGTGACCACTCAGGGATACGGGAAGCGCACCTCGTTGACCGAATACCCCGCTAAAGGTCGCGCCACCGGCGGAGTGCAGACCATTGCAAAAGCTGCATTCGATAAAATCGGGATCATCACCGCCGCGCGTGTCGTCCAGGAAGTGGATGACCTGACCATCATTTCCGCCAACGGCATGGTTCTACGCATGAAGGTCAAGGATGTGAAGCATGCCGGGCGTGCCACCCGCGGCAATCACATCATGGATGTCAAAGAAGGCGACCGGGTGGCATCCATAGCCCGTATTGCAACTGCTGAACTGAAACGTGCAGGGGTGAAAACCAATGGCGATATCGTACCCGAACCGGGTACCCAGTTTGAAATGCCTATGAGCTGATCGGTTGGTTGACAGCCTGGATAAGTAAATGCGATGCTCAATTGAGCATCGCATTGTTGATTCAATTCCAGGGATAACAGGGATCGGTGGTTCAGGAAATAAAGGCAGGGAAGATCTTCCCGGTCATCAATAGCATCATCGTTCCCAGCAAACAGACCATGACCAGGAGCATGGCTGCCAGGACAAAACGCTGGAGAGCGGTCATCCCGGTGATCTGGTCGAGGCTGCGTCGCGGCCTGCTCTGCCTGGGCGTCTTGGGTTTCTTGAGTGGTTTGGTTTTTTTCTTGGCTTCAGACTCCGGTGGTTCTTCGTCTGGTTTGAAAGAAGACTCATCACGCAGGTTTTCAAGCATTGTACACCTCGTCAGAAGGCATATTGATTATTGAACCCGTAAAAGTATATCATAACACCCGGCGGAGGTGGACTTCCCCGAATTGCACCGTAATGACCTGCCCATCATCAACCTGCAGGAGCAGGCTGCCATCCTTGTCCAGCCCCGCGACCCTTCCGTTCTTTACCTTTCCTTCACCCATCTGAACACTCACCCTTTCCCCGCAGAAAGCCAGGCGACTTTCCCAGGCAGTCAGGAATTCATCCTTTGATAAATTGCTTCGCCAGTAGAGCAGGGCACGCAAAATTTCAACAAGGAAATCGAGTCGGCTGACTGGTTTTTTCAATTCCTCTTCGACACAGGTTGCGGGAAAATCGATAAGTTCGGAAGCCGGAACTGCTTCAGGAGACATATTCACCCCGATTCCCACCACGATGCTTTCAAGCTGCTCCCCCATCCAGGTTGCTTCAGCAAGAATTCCACTTACCTTGCGCTGCCCGATCAGGACATCATTCGGCCATTTGATTTCCGGATGCAACCCAAGCTTCTCCAGTGCCATGCAGACTGCCACGGCCCCCAACCCGGAGTAGCGCGCCACTGATCCACCCTCGCCGATCAGCGGATGCAGCACGAGGCTGAATGCCAGCGAGCTACCAGGCGGGGTGAACCAGCGATGGCTGCCTCTGCCGCGGCCGGAGGTCTGCTCCTCGGCGTAGACCAATGCCAGGTCGGGGGCGCCGCCCGCTGCCCAGGTAAGGGCCTGGTCATTGGTTGAATTAATTACTTCATGATAGCGCACATCCCCCAGCGGGAATTCGAATAGTGCCTTGCGGAAGGTGGATTCGTCCATGCTGGGTAAACCCCATTCTTACAGGCAATAGGTTGGATGATCTTAAGGATTGGGTAAATAATAATGAGGGTTTACAAAGAGTCCGTTCTGGCGCACTTCAAAATGCAAATGCGCGCCAAAGGAGTTGCCCGTGTTCCCGGCAAGACCTATCAATTGTCCGGCATAAACAGACTGGCATGGCACAACATTGATCTGACTCAAGTGACCGTATACGGTTATGAAACCATTCCCGTGGTCGATCATGACCAAATTGCCATAACCGTAGTTCCAACCGCCCTGCGCGATTGTCACCACGCCTGAATCGCCAGCAACAATGGGCGTGCCCTCCGTTGCCGCAATGTCGATTGCAAGATGGCCAGACCAGAATTCATTCCCGGAAACATAGTGATTGGGACTCGGCCAGACAAAGTATCCACCACCCACCGGCCCTTCACCGCATGCCGCCCCGTTGACCGCGGCGGTGCCGGACCTGCCGCGTGCCACGGTCGGCACGATCCATTGGACGAACTCCCGTTTCCCGCCCGGTACCATGACATACGTATCCGGTTTGATATCCGGATTGGTCAGATCGATGTTATTTCCCGGCCAGTTTAAAATATCATCCACGCTGACTTCAAATTCCTGGGCGATCGAATCCAGGGTGTCCCCCGCCTGCCACTTGTAATAGACGCCATCCGTGGGAGGAATGTTCAATTCCTGCCCAACGCGTATGCTGTCGGGGCTATCCTGCAAAATATCGTAATTGGCCCACAGTAATGTTTCCGGTTTGATTTTATGGTCATTTGCGATGCCAAAAACAGAATCCCCGCGCGTGACCGTGTATTCGACGACCTTGTAATTGGTGCTTGAAGAAATGACCGTCTTCAACACGATGTGCCTGACGATTGCCTGCGCACCAACCCCCGTACCAGGAATGGTGGGCAGGGAGGCTGGCGCCCCTTCTTCAGTTGGGGTCGGCTGAGGAGCGGCGGATACTTGCCGGGGAGCGATCTTCCAGGCAGTGAAACCCAAGAGAATCGCAACAATAAGCGCCGTCACCCCCCACGAGATACCGTTGAAAAGCCGGGGGGACCTGGCGAAACTATCCTTTGAGCTCATAAGCCTTCTGTCAGGGTCTCGAGAAATTCCTGGTTGTTCTTGGTTTTGGAGATGCGCTGTAAAAGCGCCTCGGTAGCCACTGCCGCATCCATTCCTGCCCCCTGAGGTGGCGGCGAAACCATCTGGATATACATCCTGCGCATGGTCCATACACGTTGAAGAATATCCGGGCCGAGCAGCAGGTCTTCGCGGCGGGTGGATGAACGCTCGATGTCCACTGCCGGAAAAATCCTCCGTTCCTGCAATTTACGTGACAGGATCAATTCCATATTGCCTGTGCCCTTGAACTCTTCGTAAACCACATCATCCAGGCGCGAACCGGTATCCACCAGGCAGGTCGCAATGATCGTCAGCGAGCCTCCTTCTTCAATATTTCGAGCGGCTCCAAAGAAATGCTTGGGAGGGTATAAAGCCGATGGGTCCATACCACCTGATAGCGTCCGCCCGGATGGATTGACCACCAGGTTATAGGCGCGCGCCAGGCGGGTGATCGAATCCACCAGGATGACTACATGCCGTCCGATCTCGGTGAGACGCTTGGCCCGGTCGAGGGCAATTTCAGCGGTGCGAACATGCGCCGTTACGGGTTCATCGAAGGTTGAAGCCACCACTTCAGCATCCACCGACCGGTCCATATCGGTCACTTCCTCAGGGCGTTCCCCGATCAAGGCAACCATCAGGGTCACATCCGGGTACTGCGTGGAAATCGAATTGGCGATCTGCTTCAGGATGGTGGTCTTGCCGGCTTTTGGCGGTGAGACGATCAAGCCGCGCTGCCCTCGTCCGATCGGGACGATCAGGTTGATCAGGCGGGTGGAGAGGATATCGCCCCGCGTTTCAAGGTCAAAACGCCGGTCGGGAAAGATCGGGGTGAGGTCCTCGAAGCGCGGCCGTCGCCGGGCTTCTTCTGGATCGATCCCGTTGACAGATTCGACTTTGATCAGCCCATAATGCCGCTCTGATTCACGCGGCGGGCGGACATGCCCGATCACCAGGTCACCGGAGCGCATTTCGTAGCGCCTCAATTGCGCCTGGGACACGTAGACATCATCTTCGCCGATGTTATAGCGCGCCGAGCGCAGGAATCCGATCCCTTCGCTCATGATCTCAAGGATTCCACCGCGCATGTCGATGCCCTGCTGGGCAGCTTCTGCCTGGCAAATTCCCAGAATGAGAGCTTCCTTTTTCAAGCGGTGGGCATTTACCAGGTTGAATTCCTTGGCCATGTCGCGCAACTCTGCCAAGGGTTTGTTTTCAAGTTCAAGTATGTTCATTTTGCTTTCTCAATGTGTTGGTTGATAGGTTGGAATAGTCCACGGACAAGCGCCCCCAGGGCGGGCTTGTTTGGGAATTTCGATTTTAAGAAGGTGGGTAAGAATTCGGATAAATCAACTTGTCATCCAGGCAGGATGATACGAGCCTTCAAGTTCCCGGAAATTATAGCATGTATCCATGAGTGCTGCAAGCAGTTCATGCCCCGGTTCCAATTTGAATTATGCGGTTCTGCAGGTCCCATAAGCGGCGAAAAAGGCCATCAGTTGCAAGAAGATCAGCCTGCCTGCCTCTCTCTACGAGGCATCCATGGTCCAGGACCAGGATCTCATCCATGTTTTCCAGGCCTACATACCGGTGGGTCATGAGCAGGAGCGATTGACCTTGCCTCAATTCGAAAAGGTTTTCCAGGATTTTTCTCTCCATGAGGGGATCCAGGTTGGCGGTTGGTTCGTCCAACAGGAGGATAGGGGCTTGCTTCAATAACGCGCGTGCGATCGCAAGACGCTGGCGTTCCCCGGCGCTGAGGCGAAATCCGCGTTCTCCGATGACCGTATCATATCCCTTCGAAAGCCCGAGGATAAACTCATGGATGTGTGCCTTCCTTGCCGCAGCCTCCATCTCAAGGTCGCTTGCTGATGGCCGGGCGAGGAGTAAATTCTGGCGGATCGTATCGTTGAAGAAATATGTCCGCTGGGAACTGATGCTGAACATCCTGCGAACATCTTCCTGGGTGTATTCATGCAGATCAAGGCCATCGATCATGATGCGCCCGTCCGAAAAATCCCAGAAGCGCAGCAGGAGGTTCGCCAGCGTGGATTTCCCTGCCCCACTCGGTCCGATGACAGCAATGCTTTCTCCGGGTGTCAGAAGTAGATCTATGTCCTGCAAAGCATGTTGAGTTTGATCTGGATAGGAAAAGGTGAGACTGGACACCTGCAGGGTATGGCCCTGGTTGGAATCCAAAGGCAGCGTTTCCCGAATGGAGATCGAATCTCTAACCATTGGAGGATCATCCGCAATCTCATACAACCTCCTGGCAGATTGCAGGCTGGAGGAAAGCGTTTGAGCAGCCAGCGGCAGCGGGAGCACCGCCTCGAATCCTGCCATGGCCGCAAGAGTAACAACTGCCAGCATCACTCCCGGTAGCGCTCCGGAAACGACCATGGGGATGGCAGCTGCCAGCATGGTCAGCATCCCCAGATTCATCACCAGAATATTCACTGCAAGCGAAAAACCGGTCAGTGAGGCATGTTGCTGCTGGTTTTGGCGGTAGGCTTTTCCTGCCTCATTAAGACTTCTCGCGTAATCCCTGCCGCGGTTGAAAACAAGGAGTTCCGGCAGCCCGAGGATGCCTTCCAAGAGACTGGCATATAGGGCTGCTCGGCGCGAGGTGAGTTCAGCTCCGAAACGCCGACTGATCACCCAGGCGAGCACAGGCGCGCCTGCACCGAGTACCAGCAGATATGCCAGGTAGATCCAGGCCAGGTGAGGATCATACCGACCCAGGAAGATCAGCATCACGATCGCAATGACAATTGCCGTCAAAGGCGGAGCCACCGCGCGCACATAGAAATCCTCCAGGGATTCGACATCCGAAATGATGCGGGCAAGCAGGTCGCCTGAACGGTGAGCCATCAACCGGGCTGGAGCGAGCGGCTCTAAAACCCGGTAGAACCAGGAGCGGAGATTTGCCAGCAACCGGAAGGTGACCTGATGAGAAGTGAGGCGTTCCGCATAGCGGAAGACCCCTCGCACGATCCCGAAGAATCGCACACCCACGATTGCCACCTGCAGGGTCCCAATCGCAGGGTGAAGGGCGGCTGCAGAGATCAGGAAAGCCGAAGTACCCATCAAACCGATATTACTTACGATCGTCAGTGTTCCGAGCAGCACCGAAAGCGCCAACCAGTCCCACGAGCCATGTAAATGACCTAGCAAGCGGGTGACGGTCGGTGGATGATGTTGCGAAGGTTGTCGCTCAGCGTCGGGATGGAAGGGTTCCGGTGTGCCGCGATCCTCCCTGTAGCGATGTTCCATTGGCTTGCTGGGATGTTGCACCAGCTTTATAGAAGCGCTTACCATACGAGAATATATTCCACCCAGCGCCAGCAGTTCTTGATGAGTCCCTGCTTCCACGAGAAATCCTTTTTCCAGAACGAAGATCTTATCCGCCTGAAGAACCGTGTTGAGGCGCTGGGCGATGGTGATGACTGTGCGCCCGTGCATCAGCTCGTGCATGGCGGTTTCAATCTGCGATTCCTCCTGCGGATCAAGGCTGGAGGTTGATTCGTCGAGGATGAGGATGGGAGCGTCCTTTAAGAATGCGCGCGCCATAGCCAGGCGCTGTGCCTGTCCGGCGCTGAGCCGGGTGCCTTCTTCACCAACGATCGTTCCAAAGCCATCCGGCAGCGATTGGATCAGCTCATCCAGTCGGGCTGCCCTGCACGAGACTTCCAGTTGCCTGTCAGAGGCGTCCGGTTTCGCCAGGCGCAGATTGGCACCAACCGTGTCGTGGAACAGGTATGGGTTCTGCGGAACCCATGCCACGCGTGCGCGCCAGATTTCGAGCGGAATATTTGTAATTGGCTGACCGTTAATGGCCAGATTTCCACGGCTGGGTTCCATGAATCCCAGGAGCAGTGCTGCCATGGTCGATTTACCCGCGCCGCTGGCACCAACCAGGGCAATATGCTGCCCGGGTTCGATTTCCAGGCAGATATCCTGCAGAGCTGTTTCGATTTCACCCGGATACGTGTAAGAGACATGCTGAAAGGAAATTTTCTGACCTGCTGCTGAGACCTCCGCGGATCCTTGCAGGTCATTGCCGGGTCTGAGAGTAGTGGGAAGGTCGAGTATCTCAAAAATCCGCCGCGCGGCAGTCGTCCCTGACATCCCGGAGTGGAAACCCAATCCAAGTTTGCGCAAAGGGAGATAAAACTCCGGCGCCAGTAGCAGAATAAAGAAAGCCTGCTGGAAAGCCATCTGCCCATAAAGCAGGCGTAAACCAATTTCCACCGCCACCACTGCGGTGCTGACCGTGCCGACCATCTCGAGCACGAGAGCGGAGAGGAAAGTGACTCGCAGCACTCCCAGGGTCACATCCCGGAAGCGGTCGCTTGTTTCCTTGATTGAACCGGCGCGGTCCCGGCTGCGACCCAATTCCTTGAGAGTGGTCAACCCTTGCAGGCTGTCGAGGAAATGAGCGCTCAACCGGCTGAGTGTTTCCCACTGGCGCCTGGTAAGTTTTTCTGCTGTTTTTCCGATCAGGTACATGAAGACCGGTATGAGCGGGGCGGTCATTAGCAGGATGGCACCCGAAAGGGCATCCCGTGGAAAGATGGCCACTAAAATCGAAAAGGGAATCAACGCGGCGAGGGCCAATTGCGGCAGGTATTGGCTGAAATAGGCATCCAGCGCCTCCACCCCCTCCATAGCCGTATTGACAAGTTCACCGCTGCGCTCCGCGCGAGTGTAGGCAGGGCCCAGGCTCAGGATCTTGTCAAATAACCGCTGGCGCAAATCGCTCTTGACGTTTGCAGCAACCACCCTCGCACAGACCTCACTTCCCCATCCCAGCAAAGCCCGCAGAAAAATGATGCTGATCAACACGCGGACCAGCGGCATCACACCTGCCAACGATTGCCCACCCAGGAAAACCTGCTCCACAATCCGGCTGAGACCATCTGCCTGGGTAATGATCAACACTCCAGTCAGCAGCCCGAAAATCAATACAGCCGCCAGGGCAAGGCGGCTGTCACGTGCCAGAGTCAGCAACCGGCGGGTCAGAGTTGGCAATGGCTACCTTGTCATCCAGAATGACGGCAGGAAGATGCGCAGGAGCGTGTCCAACAGCACACCCAGGATGAACAGGTTTCCGAACAACCGGTTGTGATAAAACGCGAATCCGGAAAACCAGGTGGGCCAGCCCGGCCATTCCTTTGGCGGTTCAGCCGGCCTTGGCTTGGTATGAACTGCTAACACCAGCAGCAGCCGCTTCCCCGCCAGCAGAACGATAAGCAGCACCGGTGTAAAAAACCGTCCCACGAATACAAGGTAAATGATGACAGCATAGATCAGGAATAAGACTGCCATGTTCACGTAACGGGCTGCCTTTTCCCCAATCCGGACCGGCAGCGTACCAACCCCTTTCTTCCTATCCTCCACCGATTTGTCAATATGCTTGCCGATATTAATACTGACCACGCTCAAACCAAAAGGCACTCCCGCCAGGGCGATGGTCCATAAATGATCCGTCCAGCCGCGTGCCAGGACCATATAGACACCCGCCACAAGGATCGGTCCCCAAACCAGGAAAATGGAGATTTCGCCCACTCCCAGGTATTTGAGCGGCCAGGTATAGAACAACAAGACCAATGCTCCAAAGGCGAACAGACCCAAGACTGCCAGAGAAAAGTCCGAGTAAAGAATTGCATATATGCCGGATGCAAACGCCAGGCTCCCGCTGACCACGAACCAGGTCAACTGCTGGCGCCGGGTCCAAAAAGCCTGCACCAATGGATGAACTCCGTACTGCGTCCGGAAATAGTTGTCCTTGTCAACACCGCGTTTGAAATCGGTGTAATCGTTGAGCAGGTTGTTCGTCCCATGAGCGATGAACAGACCGAGTGTCACCACCAGCCAGGGCAGGAATGAAAAGATATGGTCGCGCCATGCCAGGAGCCCGGCGATCACGCAGGCATAGATCGTCACGGTGGTCACCGCCGAGCGGGTGGCGATCAGCCATTTAGAAATGCAATCGAGTCGGTCCCATTCAGCCTTCTGATCGATCTTGATCAGTTCTGAAAGGGCTTTCCTCCACATGTTGAAATTGATCTTCATGTTGATTCTCCCTGGGTGGATGAGGCAACTGAATTCTACTGCTTCTTCCGTGATTCTGTTAAGGGACTTAGCTTATTCAACCTGCATCGCATGGAATAAAATGCCAGAGTCAGCCTCTTCTTGCGCTTGATGAAGTAGTTGCTGGTTCAAAATAAAAAGGCGCTATATGCGCCCTTTCTTTCATGACTCTCCTTGGAGTTAATAGGTGAGGTTTTCCGGCTTCGCATCCAGGCGTTTGCGAAAGATCCGGTATGTCCAGGCTTGATAAAGAAGCACGATGGGCACAAAGATTGACGCGATGATCGTCATGACCTTCAAGGTATACGGTGAGGAGGAGGCGTTGTTGATCGTCAGGCTGAAGGACGGGTCGAGGCTAGAGATCAACAGGCGCGGGTACAGCCCCATGAACACCATCAGCGAAACAAGAACGATGGCAAGCGCACCAGAGACAAATGCCCAACCGGTCTTCCTCGCACGGATGAGCCAACCGGTGGAGAGAAGCGCCCCTGCAGCCAGCACAGCCGGGCTGAGACCATTCAGACCTGGCTTGGTCAGGATGTCGGTCCCGAAGTATGTCCACGCCAAAAAGGTTGCAGCCATTATTGTTGAAATGATCCAGGCGATGAAGGATACCTTCTGCGCCCGTTCTGCAATCCCTGCCGGGACCTTGCGGGTCAGATAATTGGCACCATGCATGATGAACAAGGATATGAAAACCAGGCCCCCAAGCAAAGCATATGGATTGAGCAGGGGCAGCAGACCGCCGTAATAGTTCATATCCTGTTCGATGGCAAAACCTCGCATCATATTTGCCACGGTCACGCCCCACAGGAGGGCAGGAACCAGGCTGCCGGTGAAAATTGCCCAGTCCCACAACGCGCGCCAGGCCTTGCCATCACGCTTGGCGCGGAACTCGAACCCAACCCCTCGCAGGATCAGTGCGATAAGCATGAGCACCAGCGCCAGGTAGAAGCCGCTGAAGAGGGTGGCGTAGACATGTGGGAAAGAGGCAAAAATCGCGCCCCCGGCCGTGATCATCCAGACTTCGTTACCATCCCAGACCGGGCCAATGGAATTAATGATCACCCGCCTCTCCTGGTTATCCTTTCCCAGGAAGGGCAGGAGGATGCCAACCCCGTAATCAAAGCCTTCCAGGAAGAAGAAACCGGTAAAGAGGATGGCGACCAGAATGAACCAGACGGTATTGAGATCCATTTTTCTCCTCCTTCATTCCTCGGTGGCTTCCACTGTAATCGGTTCAGCCGTTCCGGATTTCACCATTAACCAGAATGTAACAGCCACCAGCGCTCCCAGGGTGACCGCGAAGAGGATCAAGGAAAACAATACCTCGCCAGCGGTCAGATTGGGTGAGACAGCGTCCTGGACTTTTTGCAAGCCGTAGACGATCCACGGCTGGCGGGCGGATTCGGTCAGGATCCAGCCAAAGGTGCTCGCCAGGTAGGGCAGCGCCATCGCAGGGACCAGGGCAATTAATAAAAGATTGTTCTTCTGTAGAAATTTCACTCTGGGTTGGATGAGAGCCAGGAACGCCAGAAGCACCATCAACATCCCGCTGCCCACCATGATGCGAAATGACCAGAAGGATAGAACAACCGGTGGAATGTAATTTCCCGGGCCATACTTTGCCACCGCCTCAGCCTGCCAGTATTGCAATCCATTTATACCCCCCGTGAAATTGCTGTATAAAAGGAAAGATAATGCTTTTGGGATGCGAATTTCAAAAGGATTCTCCTGTCCCTTTTCATTAATACTCGCGACAAGAATAAAATCAGCCGGTGTTTCATTCTCCCAGATCGCTTCCGCAGCACAGATTTTCATCGGCTGGGTTCGCGCCAGGTATTTGCCATGAGCATCCCCCACCAAGCCAACCATGACCACGCCGACCAACGCATAGACCGCTGCCCAGCGGAAGGCTGTCCTGAAGAATTCATTCTCTCCGCCCTTTCGCAGGAGGTGCCAGGCGCTGAAGCCCAGTACGATGAAACCTGCCGTGGCAATCCCCGCTGAAAGAACGTGGAAGAATTGATAAGGCAGGTTTGGATTGGTGATCAGTGCCAGGAAATCCGTCATCACCGCCCGCCCATCTTCAATGGCATAGCCGACCGGGTTCTGCATGAATGAGTTGGCAGCCAGGATGAAGAGGGCTGAAATGGTCGAACCCACCGCCACCAGCCATATTGCTGCCAGGTGCATCTTCTTGCTTAGTTTTTCCCAGCCAAAAACCCAGAGGCCAATGAAGGTGGATTCCAGGTAAAAAGCCAGCAAGGCTTCGATCGCCAGCGGAGCGCCGAAGATATCACCCATGAAACGGGCATACCCCGACCAGTTCATTCCAAAGTGGAATTCCTGTACGATGCCGGTGACGACACCCGCGGCGAAGTTGATCAGGAATATCTTCCCCCAGAATTTTGTCAGTCGCTTGTAGGTCTCATTTCCGGTTGCCACATAGCGGCTTTCAAAAATGGCTACCAGGATCGAAAGTCCCAGGGTCAGCGGGACAAGAAAGAAATGATAGATCGTTGTGACCGCAAATTGCAATCGTGACAGGATCACCACATCCATGGCAGTCTCCTCCTTAGAACGCTTCGAGCCAACCCTTAAATTATATCAGGACAATGTCATCGCGCAGCCATCCGCGCGCGGGTCGGACCCGCCAACCAAAATTCCGGTTGCAGGGTCGCGCAGGATCACCTGGCCCCGGCCAAACAGGGCCCGCTCCCAGCCTTTGACCTGCCTCACCCGATGCCCGCGTTGAGCCAGGTCTTCGATCACTTCATCCGGTATGCCCTCTTCCAGTGCCACTTCACCCGAAGCAGTGCCATCGTTGATGCAGAAGCGTGGCATGTCCAGCGCCGATTGCGGATCGAATCCTTCGCTCAGGCGCAGAAAAACCTGCAGGTGTCCCTGCGGCTGCATAAACCCTCCCATTACGCCCATCGGACCGAAGAGGGATCCATCCGTTTCGCGGGTGATCATCGCCGGGATGATGGTGTGATAGGGTCGTTTGCCCGGCGCAACCACGTTGGGATGACCAGCTTGCAGGCTGAAATTGTGACCGCGGTTCTGAAGGGAAAAACCCCAGCCGTGCGGCACGATCCCCGTCCCAAAGCCCATATAATTGCTGTTAATGAAAGAGCAGGCGTTCCCCCACTGATCCACAACACAGAAATAGACCGTGTCCGAGCCTGCCAGCGGGGTTCCGCGCTGCTGGTCCATGGTCGCCTTTATTCTATCGATGAGCAGCCTGCGTTCAGCCGCATATTCCTTTGAGAGCAATCCGATAACCGGGATTGGAACATGGTTCGGATCGGCCACATACCAGCGAGTATCAGCAAAGGCCAGGCGCATTGCCTCGATCTCCAGGTGCAGGCGGTTGGCAGACAGCGCATCCGGCGGAAGTTCGAATCCTTCGAGGATGTTCAAGGCAAGCAATGTGGTGATGCCCTGTCCATTGGGCGGGCACTCCCAAAGGCGCAAGCCGCCATAGGTTGTGGAGATAGGTTCATCCCATGTGCTGGTATGAGCTGTCAGGTCGGCCTCCGTCAGGCATCCACCCGCCTGCTGGATGGTGCTGGCGATGGCTGCACCGATTTCCCCTTCATAGAAGGCTTTCTTTCCACCCTCAGCAATCCTTTTCAGGGTGCGAGCCAAACCGGGATTGCGGAACAGTTCACCCGGGTTCGGACCGCGTCCATTGATGGTTAATTCGATCCCGTTCAGGGAATCCTTCAACTGCTTTTCCGCAGCCCGCCGCCAGAAATGGGAGGTCATCGGTGCCACCGGAAAGCCTTCTTCGGCCATGCGGATGGCAGGCGCGAAGATGGTCTCCAGACTCAAAGGAGTACCCGTTTCATCCTGTCTCGCAGTTCCATGGCGCTCCAGCAGGTCGCACCAGCCTGCGCACGCCCCGGGGATGGTGATCGTGAAGGGGTGGAAAGGCGGTAGATCCATCTCGAGCTTTGCCTCGGCTGGATCTTCGGCATGATCGCCGAAACCATGCTTGTGTAACAGGTTCAAGGTCAACGAGGCTGGTGCACGCCCGGATCCGTTGAGAGCGGTCACCTGCCCGGTGGCAGCTTCGAAATATAAGGCAAACATATCCCCGCCCAGGCCGGTGGAGGTCGGCTCAGTGACATTCAACGCAGCTGCGGTCGCAACTGCCGCATCGGCGGCATTTCCGCCCTTCGAAAGGATATCCAGCCCTGCAGCTGTTGCCAGCGGTTGGGAACTCGCCACCATTCCGCCGCGCCCGTAGACGGGGGAACGCTGGGTTGGAAAGGGGGTTGCCGAGTTGAGCTGAGCTCCCAGGTTATTTCTCCTCGGGCGGTGGTTTGGCTGGAATGGTGGTGACGAGGATCTTATCAACACGCTTGCCGTCCATATCCATCACTTCAAATCGCAGTCCATTCCATTCGAACTGGTCGGCAGCCTGCGGGATGCGCCCCAGGTGCAGCATGACAAAACCGCCCAGGGTTTCGTATTCTTCCTCGTCCGGCAGTCGGCGCAGGTTAAAGATTTCCTTGAACTCGTCGTTGGGCAGCATTCCGTCCAGCAGCCAGGAGCCGTCCTGCCTCTGGGTGGCTTGCGGCTCTCCTTCAAATGCACCCACAATTTCCTCCAAAATGTCTGCCAGGGTAAGCAAGCCCTGCACCACGCCAAATTCATCCACCACCAACACCATCTCGCGCTTGGCTTCCTTGAGGATCTCCAGGGCGCGCGATCCGAAGGCGGTTTCCGGGACGAAGAGCGGCGGGCGGGCGAGCTCCCTGAGCTGTTTGCCGTTCTTGAGATCAGCCAGTAACAGGTCCTTGGCTTTCACCACGCCCACCACGTTATCCAGGCTGTCATCACCCACGGGGAAGCGCGAGAACGGGCAATCCTGCACTTCCCGGCGGATCTCGGCAGCCGTGTCATTCACATCCAGCCAGACGATCTCGTTGCGCGGCGTCATGAGCGCATTCACGCGTTGATCGGAGAGCGAGAACACCCCCTCCACCATATCCTGCTCTGCTTCCTCGAAAACACCCGCCTGCGTGCCTTCGTTCAGTTGAACCAGCAGTTCCTCCTCGGTAACGGGAGCCTCATCCGTATGCTTGATCCGAAGAAGATGCAGCATCAGGTCGGTGGATTTCCCCAGCAGCCAGACAACAGGGTAAAGAACCGCTGCCACGAAGGTCATGAAGCCCGCAATCCCGCTGGCGATCTTTTCGGCATTGTAGAGCGCCAGCCGCTTGGGGACAAGTTCCCCAAAGACCATGCTGAAGAATGTGAGCAGGATGACCACCACGGTCAGCGAGAGGGAATGGGAATATGGGATAAGAGCTGGGAACTTGTCCAGTTGTGCAGCCAGGGCATCCGCGATCGGTGCCCCGCCGATCGCGCCGGATAAGATACCCACCATCGTAATGCCTATCGTGACCGTCGGGAGAAAGCGATTGGGCTTCCCCGAGAGCTCGATGGCGCGCCGGGCGCGTAGGTCGCCTTCATTTGCCTTGTGCTGAAGTCGTGACCTGCGAGCGGCAAAGATGGCTGCTTCCGACATCGCAAAAAAACCGCTTATCAGGATAAGCAAAAAAATGATCAGGATCCGAATTCCAATCATCATCCAGCCACCTTTTCCCTTACACTGCGGGCAGCACCAGCCGCTCGAATACCTCGCTGGCATCGACTTTACTTTTTCGCATCGTTTTCAGACTGCCCTGATCATACAAGGATTGCCCCAAGGCAAACCCCCCTGGAAGAGCCTTTTGATACATTTCCCAGAACAGGCTCTCTGGGAGTTTACCGCCATGGAAATTCAATTCCTGTTCCACAAACATCGCCGTCATGACCGGCTCGAGCGCCGGGTGCGGACCGAAAACCTTGATCGGTTTGCGGCTCATGTACCAGGTGGTGCCGAGCATGTTGGTGCTGCCGGCATACGGGTCGCGTGCGGCATAATGCAACGAGCGCAGCCCGGACATATAGAAAGTACCCATGCACATCGGGCAAGGTTCGGTGCTTGTGTACAGGATACAGGTATGCTGATCCACAGAACCGTATCTGAACCCCTGGAGCGCTTCCACCTCGGCATGGGCGAGCTCGTTCCCGGCGGGGTGATCATGCAATGGCCTTTTGGTGTATATGCGGTTCCGTCCTCTGGAGAGAATCTTCCCATCGGCATCGGTCACAACAGCTCCAATAGGGATGCAATCATTGCAGTAAGCTTCCCAGGCCAGTTCACAACACACCTGCCAGGGTCTGGATAGATCAGACCACATCAATACCTTCACCCTCAACTGCCACCCCGATCTCCCAGGCTGGCTGATCCATTTCCCGGGCTCTCTTCAGGAACGCCTCCAATTTGGGATTCGGAACCGCCAGTAGAAGCCCACCGCTGGTCTGCGGATCGAACAACAGCATCTGATTCTCCTTCGGGATGCCCGCCTTGAACCTCACCCGAGGTCTAAAGAACAGGCTGTTATCCGAAGCACCGCCCGGAAATGTCCACATCCGGGCATATTTCTGCGCACATGAAACGAACGGGATCTTATCGAATTCCAGCCTGAATCCCACCGCTGAGGCGGCTGCCATTTCAGATCCATGCCCCAGCAGGCTGAAACCGGTCACATCCGTGGCAGCATGCAGGTTAAATTCCCCCGCCAGCGCGCCCGCCTCGCGGTTCAGTTTTTTCATCCAGCGGACCACCTCGGCTACATCTTCCGGGGTTGATTTTTCCTGCTTCAGGGCTGTGGTCGTCACCCCAAAACCTAGCGGCTTGGTTAATACGAGCGCATCCCCGGGCTGAACCCTGTTCTTGGTAAGCGTCTTCCCGGGGTTGACCATGCCGATCACCACCAGACCATATTTTGGCTCGTCATCCTGAATGGTATGCCCTCCGGCGATCACCACTCCGGCTTCCAGGCATTTCTCCGCTCCGCCGCGCAGGATCTCAGCATTGAACTCTGCGGGCAGGTCAGGGCGAAGAGCGGTTATGTTTAAGGCCAGGAACGGCACACCGCCCATCGCATAGATATCAGAGAGGCTGTTCGCTGCGGCTATGCATCCGTAATCGTATGGATCGTCAACCACAGGAGTAAAGAAGTCAGTGGTCACCACCAGGGCGCGGTCTGAATCGAGTTTCCAGACAGCCGCGTCGTCAGGCTGCCCAAGTCCTACCAGGAGATCCGGGAAGTCCCGGGCATTGAACAATCCTGTTACCGGGCGCAGAACCTGCGCCAGCGTCTCCGCGTTCAGTTTGGACGCTCAACCAGCGCAATTCGAATAACTGGTCAACCTGATCTGACGCCCGGTCGGGTGATCAACTGACATGCAGACTCCGCAGATCTAAGGAGTTACGGAGGGCAACAGCAATGGCGTACCGCTGGGCAGGTACATGACCTGGACATTGGGTGACAATTTGTTGATATAGGTATAGGTCAACAGTTCAGTTGTGAGCGATTGAGCCAGCACCTCATTTGCCTGCGCCTGAGCCTGGGCTTTGAGCAGGATGGCCTGCGCCTCTCCCTGCGCGGCGATGACCGCTGAATCGGCCTGACCTTGCGCCACCGCACGAGCCTGGTCAGCCTCCTGTTTCTTTTGTTCAACGATGAATTTCGCCTGGAGAGCCAGTTGCTCGGCGATCTGCTTTTGCTCCACGGCTGCAGCATACTCATCGCTGAAACGAATATTTCGCAGCAGGAAATCATTCATCATCAAGTTGTTTCCAGCCAGTCCTTCTCGAATAGTCTCTGAAATCATAACCTCCAATTCGGCTCGCTTGGTGCTGACGATCTCTTCCACACCGAATTGCGACACCGCATCTCGGATGGCCGATCTGGTTACCGGTCGCACCACGAGGTCTTCAAACCGGTTTTGCCAGGTGATGTGCAGATCCACCAGATGAGCCGGGTCAATGGAGTAGATGACCGATGCGTCAATGAATACCTGCTGCCCGTCCTTCGTACGAGCCTGGATCGAGTCGTCGCCAATGATCTGGCCCTCGCCAGTGGCAGTCGCCATTGTATAGGTCTGCTTGGCAATGGAGTAAGGCTGCACGTTCTCGAGGAACGGGATGACCCAGTGCAATCCGGGTGACAATGGTATGGTACGGTAGCCGGTTGGCTGGATCGCAGAGATCACGATGCCGTACTGGTCAGCTTGCAGGAATACCAGACCGGCACTGACAGTGGTCAGCAACAGCGAAAAAACCACCGCCATGGTCACCATCAGGGCGACCCGTTTCAACGGTTTTGCCCGGCTGGCGCGCACCACAGCCAGGACGATGATGCCTACCACGATCAACCACGAGAATGTCGCCAATCCTTGAAGCACACTTGCAATATTCATATCGACCTCCAGAAATTAATTAGAAATGTGTTGAGATGATTATAACGGATACGGGCGTGATTATCGAACAACACCTTGAGCTCAAGATTCGAGCCCACCTGCGTGATGATCCATGGAAATCGATTCGGCGATTAGAATGGAAAATTTACCAGAGATTTCACAATGCGACCGGCTGCCTTCCCATCCCCGAATGGGTTTGTCACTTTCGCCATTTTTTCGTAAGCCATGGCATCATCCAGCAGCCTGTTCGCGGCACGGAGGATTTGTGTTCGGTCCGTTCCCACCAACTTGAGCACCCCTGCTTTTACTCCCTCAGGGCGCTCTGTAACAGCGCGTAAAACGAGCACGGGGATGCCGAAGGTTGGTGCTTCTTCCTGTATTCCACCCGAATCGGTCAGCACCAGGGCAGACTGCTTGATGAGATGCACCATCGGCAGGTAATCCTGTGGCGGCAGCAGGCGGATGTGTTTCACCTTCCCAAGCAGCCGGTTCACCGGTTCCTGCACATTCGGATTGAGATGCACCGGGTAGACGATCTCCACGTCGCCGCGGGCTGCCAATTCGACCAGCGCCGCGCATATCTCCTCCAACGGCTGCCCGAAATTCTCGCGCCTGTGGGCGGTCACCAGGATCAACCGCCGGCCTTCTTCCCCGATCTTCAGCTGCCGGATGAGTTGGGCAATAGACTCGGGCTTAGGTTGTTTCGCCACCACCTGCAGCGCATCAATGACCGGGTTGCCGGTTACAGCGATGGAAGAATCCGGCACCCCCTCGCGTAGGAGGTTCCTGCGCGCCCACTCGGTGGGCGCGAAATGCAGGTCTGCGGTTACACCTGCCACGCGCCGGTTGATCTCTTCGGGGAAGGGCTGCCACTTGTCGCCCGTGCGCAACCCGGCTTCCACATGCCCCACCCGGATGCGGCGGTAATAAGCCATCAGTGCAGAGATCGCGACCGTGGTGGTATCCCCCTGCACAAGCACCCAATCCGGTTTCAGATCAGCCAGCACGGGTTCGAGGTCCGTAAATATGCGGGCGCTCATCTCCGCCAGCGATTGGTCGGGCTGCATCAGATCCAGGTCCACGTCAGGTACGATGTCAAACAGCGACAGCACCTGGTCAAGCATCTCGCGATGCTGGGCAGTGACACATACAAATGATTCCACGCCACGTGTGCGCTTGAGTTCATGCACAACCGGTGCCATTTTCACGGCTTCCGGGCGGGTGCCAAAGACAGAGAGTACACGCAGTGTCATATTTAATCCATGGGGAAAGTGGTGGATACTCTTCGACAGGTCATTTTCCAACACCGAGGCGGTGGATCTTGAAACCTGCCGCCTGCCAATCCTTGCCATCCCAGCCATTGACGGTATCCACCAGGATACGAGCAGGAGTCAATTCTGCCATTTTTTCAGGTGTCAGGGCTCGAAATTGACTGTGATTGACCAACAGGACCACAGCGTCTGCCTCCTTCAAAGCGGTCGCCAGGCTCGGGACCGAGGTCACGCCAGGAAGATCCGCCTCCGGTTTGAATGGCTCGAAGGCTTGAACAATCCCCCCTTCCCCCTGGAGAAGATGGATCACTTCCACCGCCGGGCTTTCGCGCAGGTCATCCACATCGGGTTTGAAAGCCAGGCCCAGGGCGGCGATCTTCCTGCCGCGCAGGTCGCCCAGTGCTTTTTTCGCCAGGGCAAGCACAAAATGGGGTTGTGAATCGTTCACCCGCCTGGCGGCATGGATCAACGTGCTGATATCCGGCGCGCTTTCAACAAAGAACCACGGGTCCACGCTGATGCAGTGACCGCCAACACCCGGTCCCGGGTTGAGGATCTTGACCCGCGGGTGCAGGCTGGCGATCTTGATCGCTTCCCAGATATCCACACCGAACCGCTCGGCCAGGCGGGAAAATTCATTGGCGATGGCAATGTTGATATCGCGGTAGGTATTTTCCATCAATTTGATCATTTCAGCGGTGGTTGCATCCGTAGGGATGATCTGACCCTTGACGAAAGTTGCGTAAAGATCGCAACCTGCCGCGGCGCACTCCGGGGTGATACCGCCGATGACGCGTGGATTCTCGACCAATTCGCGCAGGATCTGTCCCGGCAGAACCCGTTCCGGTGAATAGACCAGGTGGAAATCCACCCCTGCCTTCAATCCGCTTTTTTCAAGAATGGGGCGGAGCAGGTCAATGGTGGTGCGAGGAGGCGATGTGGATTCGAGCACCACCAGGTTGCCCCTGCGCAGTACCGGGACGATCGATTCCGCTGCTGACCTGACTGCGCCCATGTCCGCCAGCCTGTATTTCTGGCCCTCATGTTCACCATATTCATCCTCGCAGAAGGGCGTCGGGACTGCAATAATGAAAGCATCCGCTTCGACAGGTGTCTCGTTGACGGTCAGGTTGCCTGTCTTCAATGCGGATTCCAGCGCCTCGCCCAAACCGGGTTCCTGGATATGGGCTTCCCCCTTGCGCAAGGATGCCAGGACAAGCGGGTTCACATCCACGCCTGTCACTTTAATCCCGTGGGTGGCGAAGGTGGAGGCGGTGGGCAGACCGATGTAACCCAATCCGAGGACACAGATACTTTTGAAGTTCATTCAGTCTCCAGGGTAGTGATCCAGGTGGCATTCTTCAGGTAATCAAGTTTCCGACCAATGCCAGTCCGAGGAGGTATTCTACCCCAAAAACCCCTACCGTAAAACCAAGCCGGTCCCTGGTGCGTATATTTATATGTGGAAAAGTTGTATAATGAACATTGCTTTCCCAGAAAGGGTATCCATGGAAATCCTGTTTAATCCCAACGTTGCCTATGTTTTGCTGGTGGTCGGTTTCATCATGGCGCTGCTGGCGATCGTCACCCCCGGCACCGGCATAATCGAAATTGGGGCTTTCTTCCTGCTGGCGATGGCAGGATTCGCCATCTACAGAATAGGTGGTTTCCATTTATGGGCTCTGATCGTGTTGGTACTGGCATTTGTCCCGTTCGTATATGCGATCAGAAAACCGGGGCGTGAATGGGCGCTTGCAATTGCCATCCTGTTCGTGATCGCCGGATCGCTGTATTTATTTCCCTCCACAGGGATCATTCCAGCGGTACACCCGGTGCTGGCTGTTCTGGTCTCGTTGCTCGCAGCAGGTTTCCTCTGGTGGATCATCCGGAAAGTGGTCGCCGCCCATCATACCCGCCCGCTCCAGGATCTTCATAACATTGTCGGAAAGATTGGCGAAGCGAAAACCCGCATCCATGATGAAGGGTCGGTACAGGTGGCAGGTGAGTTATGGAGCGCCCGTAGTGACAGCCCCATCCCTGCAGGCAGGCATGTGCGTGTCGTCCGCCGGGAAGGATTCGTTCTGATCGTCATCCCTGACGAGCAGTCAAAATAGTGATCCGTTTCATATAAAAGGAGAGATCTATGACAACTTCGTACTATATATTGTGCGGTATCGCCTTTATTGTTGTGGTGCTGGTCATCTTCCTGATGAACGCCATCCGCATTGTCAACGAATACCAGCGCCTGGTGGTCTTCCGCCTGGGGCGCTGCATCGGGATAAAAGGTCCCGGTCTGGTATTGCTCATCCCGGTCATCGACCGGGCTGTGAAAGCCGACTTGCGCGAACAGGTGCGCGAGGTGCCCCACCAGGTCTCCATCACCAAGGATAATGCCCCCATCTCGATCGATTTCCTGTGGTATTTCAAGGTGATGGACCCGACCCTGAGCGTGGTGGGTGTGGGAAATTTTGAATTATCCGCAGCCGGTATGGCGACCACGACCTTGCGTTCCGTCATTGGTGGTATCCCGCTGGACGAAGTTCTCTCGCAGCGTGAGCACATCAACCAGACCCTGCGCGTCAAACTGGACGAAGTGACCGAGCGCTGGGGTGTGAAAGTGACCAACGTTGAGATCCGCGAGATCATCCCGCCCAAGGATGTTCAGGACGCAATGAACAAGCAGATGTCTGCCGAGCGCATCCGCCGCGCAGTGGTAACGGAATCCACCGGTACCCGCGAAGCTGCCATCAACGTGGCGGAAGGCGAGAAGCAATCCGCCATCCTGAAGGCTGAAGGGTCAAAACAGGCTGCCATTCTAGAAGCTGAAGGTCAGAAACAGGCTCAGGTGTTGAAAGCGGAGGGCTTTGCGAACGCCCTCGAAAAGATCTTTGCTTCTGCCAAGGCAATTGACCAGAAGACCATGACCCTGCAATACTTTGAGACCCTCAAGAGTGTGGGTCAGGGTGCTTCCACCAAGTTCATCTTCCCGATGGAATTCACCAGCATGTTGACTGATTTTGTCAAGGGAAAGGAAAAGTAAAGGGCAAAAAGGTATCCCTGGAGTAAAATAGAAGCCTCTCGCAGTAAAGCGGGAGGCTTCTTGCATAGTTAACCATTCTGATATGGATATTCTCCCTGCCACCCTCCGGGATCTCGGTCCCCTGCGCCGCATCGAACGTCTTTGTTTCCAGAAGGACGCCTGGCCGTTGCTCGACCTGTTCGCAGTGCTCGCCTGGGCGGATGTGATCCGGTTGAAGGCGGTCGAAGATGGCGAGATGATCGGTTTTATCGCTGGCGACCAACGCCCTTCAGAAAACCTGGCCTGGATCGCCACGATCGGCGTTTTGCCCGAATACCAGCGCCGCGGTATTGGGCGGGCACTGCTGCGCGAATGCGAGCGTCGGCTGCCCCAGTCGCGCCTCCGCCTGTGCGTACGGATTTCCAACGAAGCAGCCATCCGCCTCTACCAGCAGGAAGGCTACCTGGCAATGGACACCTGGAGGGAGTACTACAACGACAAGGAAAATGCACTGGTGATGGAAAAGATCCGTGATCTGCCCATTTCAAATCGAAGACTATAATTTTACCGAGTTAACTAAAAACAGGTAAATGTAGAATTCTTTCGCCAAAGACAGATAACCCTTTTGGCACTCCCCTATTCGTAGAATCACGATTCAAAGAGAGAAACGGATATAATCAGGACCGATGCAATCCGAAAAACTACCTCCTCCCGTCTGGATCGCCACACCTGCCGCCCTGCAAAAACTGGCGGATGAACTGGCATCCCGGGAGCAGATCGCCGTGGATACCGAATCCAATTCCCTGCACGCATTCCGCGAGCAATTATGCCTGATCCAGTTTTCCACACTGCAGGCCGATTACCTGGTCGACTCACTGGTTTTGAGTGACCTCTCCCCCCTGCGACCGGTTTTCGAGAATCCCCGCATTGAAAAAATATTCCACGCCGCAGAATACGACCTGATCTGCCTGAAACGCGATTCCGGCATCACAGTTAACAACCTTTTTGACACCATGCAAGCCGCCCGCATCCTGGGCTGCGAACGGGTTGGATTGGATTCCATCCTGGCAGAGAAACTGGGCATACATCTGGATAAGAAATACCAGAAAGCTGACTGGGGGGCGCGACCGCTTTCACCGGAAATGCTCAACTACGCCCGGCTCGATACGCATCACCTTTTCCAATTACGCGACCACCTGCAATCCGAACTCAAAACCCGGGGGCGCTGGGAACTGGCGCAGGAGGAATTTGTCCGTCTGGCGGGCAATAGTGGGAATGGAAAGGTTGAAATCCCAGCCTGGCAGCGAATAAAAGGCACACATAAATTCAGCCAGCAGCAATTTGCCATTCTGCATGAGCTCTGCGATTGGCGCGAAACACAGGCGCAACATGTCAACCGACCTCCTTTCAAAGTACTCGATAATAAACGCCTGGTCGCTGTGGCCCAAATGTTACCTGTTACTCAAGATGACCTCGCCGATTTGGGCCTGACAGCCCGCCAAATTCAGAATTATGGGCCTGAGATCCTGAAGGCTGTCAATAGTGGTAAAACCAATCGAGTGTTCAGCCGCCCGCGTCCATCTCGCCCCGACCAGGCATATCTGGACCGGGTGAATATTCTCTCGGAGTGGCGCAAAACCACCGGTCAGAAAACCGGGCTTGAATCAGACCTCATCCTGCCGAAGAATTGGATGCTCGCCATCGCTGAAAAGAATCCCAGGGACTTGAAGGATCTTGCTGCGCTCATGCCCCATGCACCCTGGCGGTTGGGACAATTCGGTTCGGAAATAATCAAGGTTCTGCTGCAAAAACAACCCCTCGCCGGGAAAACAAAAGCTGGTTCATCAGGTACAGGTAACAAGAAATCCGCAAGGCTCAAGCAATAATGTGCCCCCATCCTGCGCCGCGCCCTTCTGGGTGCGAGGCTTGGAATAATTCATTAGAATCATTTCAAGGATGATCAAATGAAAATTCACTTCCTGGGCGCGGCACGCTCGGTGACCGGTTCTCAATACCTTCTAGAGGTGAATGGTTCCCGCGTTCTCCTGGAATGCGGACTGTTCCAGGGACGGCGTGCAGAGACTTACGAGCGCAACCGCACATTTCAATTTGACCCCAAGACCATCAAAGCCGTGCTCCTTTCGCATGCCCACATCGATCACAGTGGCAACCTGCCTAACCTGGTTAAACAAAATTTCAACGCCCCCATTTATGCCACCTCAGCCACAGTCGATCTCGCCAGCGTGATGTTGCAGGATTCCGGGCATATCCAGGAGGCGGATGCTGAATTTATCAACAGGAAACATCTCCAAAGAGGCGAGCCGCCGATAGAACCGCTTTATACAATGGAAGATGCCAAACAGGTGACGCCTTTCTTTTCCCCGAGAAAGTACAGTCAACCCTTTGAGGTGCTGCCCGGGCTGCAGGCGGAATTTATTGAGGCGGGTCACATTCTCGGCTCGGCTGCCATCCGGTTGGAGGTACAGGAAGCGGATCGCCGGACTCGTTTCTGGTTTTCAGGGGATATCGGGCGATACGACCTGCCCATCCTGCGTGACCCGGTGCTCCCCTTCGATACAGACATCCTCATGATGGAATGCACCTACGGTGACCGGCCTCACGACGATCCCACCAAAGCCTACCGCGAATTCCATGAGGTTGTCCAGCGCACGGCGGCGAATGGGGGCAAGGTCATCATCCCGGCCTTCGCAGTCGGGCGCACTCAGGAACTTGTTTATAGCCTGAATATGCTGGTGACAACTGGACAATTGCAGCACATCCCTGTTTTCGTGGACAGCCCTTTGGCATTCCGTGCGACCCAGGTTTTCGACAAGCATCCCGAATGCTATGATCCCGAGACCCTGGAATTCATCCGATCAGGCAAGCATCCAGCCTTGAATTTCAGTGGATTGAAATACATCCAGTCGGTGGAAGAATCAAAGGCGCTCAACTCCCTTGCCGGACCGGCGATCATCATTTCAGCCTCCGGCATGGCAGAAGCCGGGCGCATCCTGCACCATCTGAAGAACAACATCGAAGATGCCAGGAACACCATCCTGATCGTCGGCTGGCAGGCTCCTTATACATTGGGCCGTCGCCTGGCTGAACGTGCCCCGGTCGTGAAGATCTTTGGCGAGGAATACCAGCGCCGCGCGGACGTAGTGACCATCGGCGGGCTTTCAGCGCACGCCGGGCAAGACCTGCTGGTAAAATACGCGCTTGCTGTCAGAGACCAGTTGAAGCAACTCATCCTGGTGCACGGCGAAACGGATGCAGAAACCTCCTTCCAGGAACTCCTGCGCCTCCAGGGTCTGGATCGGATCGTTTACCCGGATTTGTATGCAACCATAGAGATATAAGATATAATCGCGGCGCTCTCTGGAGAGGTGCCAGAGCGGTTGAATGGGACGGTCTCGAAAACCGTTGTGGCCTTTTAGGTCACCGTGGGTTCGAATCCCACCCTCTCCGCTAAAAAGACCCTTCAAGGAATTTGGACCTTGAAGGGTTTCCTATTGAATTTATTTACTTTGATGCTCAGGATTTGCTCAAAAACGCCAATAATTCCGCGTTGAATCTCTCCGCCTGGTCCACCGGGACAGCATGCCCGCCATTCGCGATAAAAACCTGCCGCGCGGCAGGGATGCCTTCCACCAGCGCCCGCTGCCTGGAGGGGGGGACAGTGGTATCTTCTTCTCCGGTCACAACCAGTGTGGGGGCAGTGATCTCTCCCAACCGCTTAATGGAATTGAACAGCCCCAGCGATAACATGGCTTTGCGATACGCTCGCGGGTCCGCCTGCGAAATTGTTTGCAGGAATATATCCCGCAACTGTGCCTGGTCTGGGCGGGGGAAGATCCGCTGCGCCACAAGCCTGGCCTGCACCGGCAGACCAAGCATATTGACCACAAAAAACCGCTGCAAAAAATACAACCAGCCCTTCAGTGAGCCCGGGCGCAAGACGGCAAAGGTGCTCACCAGCACCAACTTGCGCGTCAGGTGAGGATGGTCCAGGGCAAACTGCTGGGCGATTGTCCCGCCCATCGAGAGCCCCACCACATGGGCTGCTCCGCAGCGGAGGTCCTCAAGCAGGATTGCCATTTCTGCAGCCATCCTGTGGACGCTCCAGCCGTGACCGTCATATGGCGATGATCCAAAACCGGGGGTATCCACGGCAATCGGGCGGAATCCCGACTGGGTGAGAGCGGGCATTTGCAGGCTCCACGAATTGGCGTCCGCTCCAAGCCCGTGTAGAAGGAGCACAGGAGGGATTCCAGCTGGATGCGGGTCTAGGAAATGGATTTTTGTCATATCGCAACCAAAAACCCTCCGCCGGCAGGCAGAGGGCTGCATTTCAATATTTGAAGACTATTTCTCGTCCAGATTGGATTCAGCTTTGTTCTCGTTCTCATTCTCTTTCTTTTCGCCGTCCTTATTGGCAATACCATCCCGAAAAGAACGGATGCCTTTACCAAGTTCACCGGCTACTTTGCCAATGCGTCCCGGACCGAAGAGGACGATGATGATCACCAGGATGATCAGAAGTTCAGGGAGACCAAAATCACGCAGGAAACTCATAAAATTCTCCTTCCATCTCAACCAGGATTAATTTACCACATTCAGTTCAAAATTACCAGCGACCATCCATCGTTTTCCAAATCTGCTGGACGTGCAACCGGTCATGCCGGGCTGAAAACCCTGCCAGTTCCTGTAATGAGGTGGAACCCAAGGCAGAGTGCCTCGCCCTCCTCGACCACTCATTCTGCAAACCATTCAACAGTTCCAACGATTCCTTGCGCGCACAGGTGAATTCTTCAAGCGCCTGTTTACAATCCTCGTTGGTGTATGCGCGTTCCTCCGCCCAGAGATCAGTGTCCACCGAGGCTATAAAAGGATTAACATCCACCAGTATCTTTCTGAAGCGCGGCAAATTTACTTCCCGCTCGACATCCCGGAGGTGGCAGATGATTTCCGTCAGGCACCATTCACCAACCGAGGGCTTGCGTTTTAAGTCCTCCGCAGGCAATTTTGAGATCAGGGTGGCTATGCCTGCCGGAGTGGAGCGCAGGTTGGCTGTGATTGCGCCGGGAGTTGTTATGGAGACCTTAAGCGATTCAAGGTCTGCCTTTTCCAGCCAGCCGCGGAATGATTCCAGTGGGCCTTGAGGCACTTCGTTCTGGTCAGCAGATCCATCCCCGGCTTTCCGCACCCAGAAGACCGGGAATCCTGCCGCCTGCGTTGGTTTGACCTCCCGTTCGATATCGTCGCCCACCATCACCACAGGATCTTCCGGCCATCCCAGCTGGGCAAGTACTTCCGGGTAGTATGCGACCGTTTCCTTGGTGAAATGGAATGTTTCATAGGAGCTCACCAGCGCAAACGGGTATTTTTCCGGCGGCAGGCCAGCCCAGCGTAACCGATGCTGGACGGCTTTCAACGGAAAGAATGGATTGGTCGCAATGACCACGCGGTGACCCTGTGAAAATGCCCAGTCCACCAGCAGGATTGCTTCGGGGATGGGCTTCGTCAACACACCCAGGTTCGGAAAAGAGACATCGTAGAAATGATCGATGGCCGCCTGCAGCGCGGGTCGTTCAAGCCCAAGTTTGGGAAAGAAATGAGCATCGAAGACCTCCCGCAATGTGCGCCCCGGATCCGTGTTCACCATCATTGCCTTCGTCCCGCCGGTTAGAGCCGGGATCATCACTTCAGCCGCCACCTGATCCGCAAGCGCATCAGATAATGCCTTGAAGTAGGCCGGGATGAAAACATCCATGTTGGTTTCGAGCAGGGTGTCATCGAGATCGAGCATGAGTGTAATAGGCATGATGGCTCTTGTCGGTGCCGGGGCATTCTGGCACCAGGATCCTTTTCAAAATGTGTCAGCTCAGGGGTACTTAATTCTTCACTTCAAACACGGTTGGAAGAGGGTGACATTCCCCGCAACCTATATGGGGGTCAAAACCCGTCCTGCGGGTCTTATTACAATAGGCGGTCACCCTCACACGCCGCTGGAACGCGGCTGCCAGCGGGCGATTGACCTCACCGCTTAATTGCATGAATTCGCAGGCATTCGCCAGGATGATGGATGGAACCGGGCAGGTGCGGCACAACTCCCTTCTCCAGGCGGCACCGACCAGACGGCATTCCTCATGATCGCGGCCGCGGTAATAATCTCCGTAGAAATATTCACATTCGGATCCAGCAGGTGTTTTCATGAGGATATCAGCGAACTCCCGCAGGTTAGGGTCTGCGGGAGCATCAGCCTAAGCACGGGTCAGATATTCACCCGTCCGGGTATCCACCCGGATGGTATCGCCCTCTTTAACGAAGTTCGGGCATTGCACTTCAAACCCGGTTTCAACCTTCACTTTCTTGGTCACGCCGGTGGCAGTATCGCCGCGCACCGCCACTTCAGCATAGACAACTTTAAGGTCCACCGACGTGGGCATTTCAATATCAAGCGGTTTGCCTTCATAAAAAGTCAGTTTGCACTCCATGCCTTCCTGGAGGAACCGGGCTGATTCACCGATGATGTCTTTGGGGATGCCCGGTTGATCAAAAGTCTGCTGATCCATGAAGTAAAAATTATCGCCATCTGAATAAAGGTATTGAACGGTATGAAAATCGAGGCGCGCTTCCTGGACCTGGCTGCCGGAGATAAAGGTCTTCTCGATATTGGAACCGGTCCGCAGGTTGCGTGCTCTGATCTTGATGGTGGCATTGCCACGGCCGGGCTTATGGTGGCTGTATTCGACCACTTTAAACAGGTTACCTTCGAGTTCGAAGGTTACACCTTTGCGAAGGTTATTTACATCGATCATGGATTCTTCCTCTGAGGAGTCTGCAAGCGGGCGGGATTATATGCCAGTTATCGGAACGTGGCAAGAGGATATTAATGATGCTTCTCAGCCTGCGGATCGTCTATCAGCAACTCCACTGCGTGGGCCAGGGCGGGCATCACCGTTTGAAAATTCTCGACCGCCGCCCTCGGGCTGCCCGGCAGGTTGATGATCAAAACCCTGCCCCGTATTCCTGCCGATGCCCGCGACAGCATGGCATGAGGCGTTGATTTGCGACTCTCGTAGCGCATGGTTTCAGCCAGACCTGGAGCTGCACGGTCGATGATGGATCCTGTTGCTTCAGGGGTCACGTCCCTCGGAGCGAAACCAGTCCCGCCAGTGGTCAGGATGATATCCATCTCACCGCCATCTGCCCAGTGGGATAGAGTTACGCGCAGTATTTCCAGATCATCCGGCACGATTGCGGTCTGTGCCACCTGCCAGCCCTGCGCTCTGACAAGATCCGCCAGTGCCGGACCGGAGAGGTCGGGGCGTTCCCCGCGCGAACAGCGGTCAGAGCAGGTCAGGATACCAATTCGCAGTGTCATTCCAGGTCCTTCCCGAAAGTATATACATTGTCCATGCGTGCCCATCCGTTTTCCTTATAGAAACGGATTGCATTTTCATTCTCAACTGTGACCAGCAGGTAACTGCGGATGCAACCTTTCGCCTTCAGCCTGCGTTCCAATTCATCCATGAGCAATCGGCCAATGCCCTGGTTGCGGAATAATCCTTCCACCGCCAGGTGGTAGACCATCCCACGCCGACCGTCAAATCCGCCAATCACAGTGCCCACGATCTTTCCTTTCGTCTCTGCGACGAGGAATAAGTCGGGGTCGTGTGCTAGTTTTTTCTGGATCTCAAGCGGGTCGTCTGACCGGCGCAATTGAATTCCCTGCCCGGCCTTCTCCCAGAGCAGGCGGATTGACGGATAATCTGCAGGAAATTGGAATTCCCGGAGGGTCACCTCAGGCATATGCCCCCCAAATGCTACGATCGAAGCAGTTTGAACAGGTCATCGGGCATATATGGCTTGAGCAGAAAGGCGTTTGCACCTGCAGCAAGACATTCATCTGCTTTGTAAGTGCCGGAGACCATGATGATCTTCATTGCTTTCATATCCGTCCGTTCACGGATCTGGCGCACAACGGTCAGACCGTTGCTGTCGCCTAGAAAAATGTCGATCAACAGGATGTCTGGCTTTTCATCCCGGATATTGTCCAGGATTTCGCCCTCCTTATCCAACAGGGTTGCCACCTGGTAACCCTCCATTTCGAGCAGGGTTTTCAGGAGTGCAACCATGGTGAAATCGTCATCCGCCAGTAATACTTTTACTTTTCTTTCTACCATTTTTTGATCTTTTCGATGATTTCGCGGGTTTTTCCAGGGCGGCTTTCAAGACATCATTCACCGACTCGGCATAGACAAAGGTCAGCGCTTTGCGCACTTCTTCGGGCACATCTTCCACGTCCAATTCATTTCGCTTTGGCAGGATGATGGTCTTCAATCCGGCGCGATGGGCTGCCAGCATCTTTTCCTTGATTCCTCCCACTGGCATCACCTGACCGCGCAGCGTGATCTCGCCCGTCATGCTGACGCCTTTCCTGACCGGGCGCCCGGATACCAGGGATACCAGGGCGGTTGCCATCGTTACTCCCGCCGACGGACCATCTTTGGGTTGGGAGCCAGCCGGGATGTGCATGTGGATGTCAGACTTGTCAAAGAAATCCTTTTGCAGCCCGATCTCGACTGCGTGGGCGCGGACATATGAAAGTGCCGCCCGGGCCGATTCCTGCATCACGTTTCCCACTGAACCGGTGACCTGGAATCCTTTTCCACCAGGCATGCGGGTGGCTTCAATGAACAGGATATCGCCTCCGAATGGAGTCCATGCCAGCCCGGGAACCACCCCGGGGATGGAAGTGCGCGTGTTGATCTCTTCGGTCTCAAGGAAGATGGGATGTCCAAGTAATTCCTTGACCACCTTGGGGGTGATCCTGGCAGGTTGTTTCTTACCTTCTGCGATCTGGGTCCCCAGCTTGCGGCAGACCGCGCCGATCTTCCTTTCCAGGTTTCGCACCCCGGCTTCGCGTGTGTATTGATTGATGATGGTTCTGAGGGCATCCTTGCTGAAATTTACTTCCTCGGTACGCAAACCGTTCTCACGCACCTGGCGGGGGACAAGATAGCCCCTGGCAATGGCGATCTTTTCACTCTCTGTGTAACCAGATAAATGGATGATCTCCATGCGATCCAGCAGAGGCGACGGGATGGTCTCCAGCGTGTTGGCGGTGGTGATAAAGAACACCTGCGATAGGTCATACGCCACTTCAAGGTAGTTATCGCGGAATTCCACGTTCTGCTCTGGATCCAGCACTTCAAGCAATGCCGAGGCTGGATCGCCGTGGAAGTCCATCGTCAACTTGTCCACTTCATCCAACATGAAGACCGGGTTGCGTGATTCCGCCCTGCGCAGTGCTTGCAGGATGCGCCCGGGCATGGCGCCGATGTAGGTACGACGATGCCCGCGAATCTCCGCCTCGTCACGCACACCGCCCAGAGAAATGCGGATGAACTTCCGTTCCATGGCGCGCGCAATCGACTGCCCCAGCGAGGTCTTGCCCACACCGGGCGGGCCAATGAAGCACAGGATCACGCCCTCACGCTCGCGGCGGATGAGATCCTTGGAAGCTTCAACCTTATCGTCTTTGCGCTCAAGGCGCAGCTTGCGCACTGCCAGGAATTCCAGGATGCGTTCTTTCACATCCTTCAAGCCAAAGTGGTCTTGATCGAGGATCTTGCGCGCATGGGTGATTTCAAGGTTATCCGAGGTGCTTTGCGACCAGGGCAGGGTCACCAGCGCGTCCAGATAGGTGCGGATGACCCCGTATTCAGCCGCGGCAGTTGGCAGGCGCGCCAGGCGGTCCAACTCGCGGCGGGCCTGTTTCTCAGCCTCTTCCGGCATCTTGGCGGTTTCAATCTTTTTGCGAAACTCCTCCACCTCAACGGCTTGTTCGTCGTTCTCTCCCAGTTCCTTCTGGATGGCTTTCATCTGCTCGCGCAGGTAATATTCCCGCTGAACCTTTTCGATCTCCGAGCGGGCCTGATTCTGGATTTTCGCACCCAGCGTCAGCACCTCCGCTTCCCGCACCAGCAAGTCAACCAGTTTCTCAAGTTTGGTTTTGGTGGAATCCAATTCAAGCAGTGCCTGGGCTTCTTTTAATTCGATCCGTTGGAAGTTGGAAATCGTGTAGGCCGTTTGGAGGGGGTCTTCGAGAGATACGATGGAGGCGACCAGTTCGCGCGGGATGGAGGGAGTGAGCCCTGAAATCTGCTCAAACTGGTCACGTGCCGAGCGGGCTAGCGCTTCGATCTCCAGACCGGTCTCCACCTGCTCGGGATGTATTTCGATTCGCGCCTTGAGATACGGTTCAGTTTCAACATACTCGACCACGCGGAATCGCGCCAGCCCTTGCACGAGCAGGCGGATGGTGTTATCCGGGGCGCGAAACAATCTGTGGACGGCTGCGATCGTCCCGATGGAGTACAGATCAGCAGGGCCTGGTTCTTCAATCTCTGGGTTGCGCGCAGCCACAAGGCCGATTAATTTATCGGAGGTGGCGGATACTTCGTCGACAAGTTTGATCGACCGTGCCTGCCCGATGGTCAGGGGGACGGCAGTCTGTGGGTAGACCACCACGCCGCGCAGGGGCAGGATCGGAATTATTTCGGGGTACTTCACATTCGTCTCATCCGTGGAGGATGGTTTTACCAGATTATTATCCTGTTCTTCTTTCTTCTGGAAGCGTGTGAAAATTGAAGGCAGGAAGAGATCTTCCAGCGATGTATCGCTCTCCTGGAGCCAATCAAAAACATCTAGCGGGCCGGTATGCCATCGGGATGCAGACATTGGTAGATAATCAACCTTTGATATTAATGGTGGTCGGGGTCACCTTGGGCAGGACAACGGTGAGAAATCCGTCCTCATAATCAGCTTCGGCTTTACTCACATCCGCGCCGATCGGGATCTCGATCGCAGTACTGAATCCACCGAACCGGATCTCCATCTGGTGATAGGTCCGCCGCTCTGCTGGTTCGCTGCGTTCGCCGCTGATGACCAGGAAATTATTTTCCAGGTCGATCGAAAAATCCGCCTGGCGCATCCCGGCAATTTCCATGCGTATGATGTAACTGGCGTCCGTTTCGTACACATCGGTCGGTGGGCTCCAAGTGTACGAATGGATGCCCACCTGCCAGCCGATGGCGTGTTTTGCCGAACATAAGAGGGTTGTTTGCTGATCTATCGATGAAAGTTTTACCATGACATCCTCCTGCTCAACATCTCTGTCCTGAATGGAGGTGATTCGCAACCTAGAGCGCTGCCTTGGCACCTGCCAGTACTTCGGTGTATTTTGGTTCCTCACTCAAAGCCGGCATGTAAGCGGCATAGACAATCTTCCCGGTCCGGTCCAGCACGAAGATCGCCCGGCGTAAAATTCGTGCCTCTTTGATAAGACAGCCATATTTTATGCCAAAATCTGCCTCTTTGTGATCAGAGAGCACGGTTACCTGATCCACACCCGCCGCGCCGCACCAGCGTTTTTGCGCAAAAGGCAGATCGGTGCTGATCACCAGAATGGCGATATCCTTGCTCAAGCCTGCCGCTTCCTGATTGAAGCGCCGGGTCTCGCGGTCACAAACCTCGGTATCCAGCGAGGGCACAGCGGCGATGATTCGCACCCTGCCCGCAGTGTTCGCCAGCCCGGAATATTGAGACCACTCCAGAGTCTGGGCTGAAAACTCCGGTGCCATGTCGCCCGGATTCAGGTCCGCGCCGAGCACGGTGACCTCCTGCCCTCTGAATTTAATAATTCCAAATCGTTCCATCATACATGTCCTTCTCGCTGCTCATGCACACACACCCTATTCACGGAAATTGGTTGGATTGCACTGAGGGCGAGCGCCCCTGGCGGGATTCGAACCCACAACCTACTGCTTAGAAGGCAGGTGCTCTATCCATTGAGCTACAGGGGCATTCGGTAAGAATCAGGATTTTTGCGAATGCCATGAAACACAAAACCTATCCAATATACGGTCTCAGGCCCTTGTAGACGCGCGGTCCTGCGATGGTCTTGAGGATCATCTCTGCAGGTCGTTTGAGCCGCAGGCTGAGTTCTTCCACTGACACAGGCAGGTTGCCGTTCACCAATAGCAGGCGAAAAATTGCGTCCACCAGGGTGGTATGCTCATCCAGGAAACCGGGTTGTTGGGCGCAATGATTGATGAGCGTGTTCTGGAGACCATCCAACTTGCGCACTTCAGCAGTATCGGGATCGACCCAGTCGATCATCTGCCCTTCCGGCAAGTCCGCGTACGCTTCCTGGTGATCACTGCACAACAGGCTTCGCAGCGCAACATGCCAGTTGGTATCACTGGCGCGCCACCACTCGAAGTCAATATGGAATGGCGTTTGCAGGGTCGGTTTGAGCAGGCTGAATTTCCTAACATCAGGCATTTTCTGCCTCCGTTTCAGCCAGCCGATAATGCAGGTCGCCGACATGTTTGTAGTTGGAACTGCTCGTCAGGAAACCCAGCAATGCTCCCGGCGGACAGCGGCGCAGGATATTGATCGCGGAATACAACTCCTGGGCATGCACGTGCCCCTGCGGATTCAACTTGATCAGTTCGCGCATCATATCCGCAACCAGCTGTTCGAACGGGAGATGAAGTTTGGCGATCTGCGCGCAGGCTTCGTCCACTCCGGCAGGATCAGGTACGGAGAGGATCATGCGCTCGTTAAACTCGGATGTCAGGTTCTGCTTGAGGGTGGCAAACACTATCCTTCCATCGCTGCCAACCAGCACCGTACGCACCCAGTCACGCGTCGGGCGGTGAATCCTTGGGGTCACAAGCACCTGACCGGGTTTCTTGCCCTTCGCCACCGTTATCAAACTGCCTGGAGTCAACCCGTATTTCTGGTAAAGAGCGCTTAGCCCAACCACATAACCATGCTGGCGAACCACCCATGCCGGGAACTCTTCCTGGGTGTGTCCATCCACCAGCATAAAACGGATGCGCGGTGACTCGTACGCGGTGGGGAAAAAGTTCCGCACCCGTGCAGAAACCGGCAGCGTGCCAGCCCGCCAATGCGGGTAACTCAGACAAATCGTCGCCTCGCTTGCATCTCCTGCGGGTGGTTCGATATCAGCAAGTTCGTCATCCAATTCCGCCTCAAGCGCCAGCATTTCAGGAGTGAGCGCGGAGCGTTGATATGGAATTTCGGTATACCTCAACGGCACCGGGATCTGCTGAACATCCTGAGGTTCCAGTCGCTTCAAGAACCAAAGCACTTCTCCCGCCGGGCCAACTTCATCGAACCGGCCGTCTTCCTGCAGAGCGCGGTTGATCGAGAATTCAATCAACTTCGGATTAACCTTCCCGGAGATTTCCAGCTGCTCGATCAATGCCGAGGTACTGAGCGGTTTACCAGCTGCTGCCTCGTCCAGCACTGCCTCGGCAAGGTTCAGTTGCCCGACATTAATATCAACCAGCAGCGCACGTGGGAACCAACGGGCTGCCACTTTCACCAGGTCATCATCACCGGAAAGTGTGGCATCCAGTTTCTGCTCAAGTTCTGCGCCAAAGGTTTTAAGGACATTTTCGGGGTTGAGGTTCTGGTCATCGATCGAGATCTCCACCGGTTGGTTCAATTTATGGTCTGCCAGCTTGGTGGCAAAGGATTTTTCACCTTCACCCTCAAATTCCACCGCGATGACCTCAAAATCCCCCAGCGCAGGATTTACTCCCGGTCGCACGCTGGTGACCTTGCCTTTTTTCCAATCCAATGCGGGAAAAACCAGGATCTCCCCCGGCTTGTAATGCCCTTCAGGCAAATATGTCTTGCCCATCGAGCGCTGTTGTTTGGTCAGGCTTTCTCGTTCGAGATGGATGCGCTCGTCAACCAATACTGAAACAAGTTCCTCCTTGGTAAGAGGCGTCTCATTTTCGAATAAATGATTGCTGAGAAATTCCAGGTCTTTCTTCCCGAGGTTAAGAGTCTTCCAGTAATCCTGAGGCAATGAAAAAGGAACGCTTGCCATACACTTCCTTCGTTATTTGAATTACCCACTGGGGGTGTTGATGGAGCAGACAATATTTGCGCGATAATTATACCCCACCTTGAAAGACGCTCTCGCCAGACTTGCATCAGGCTGGATAGGATCTAATTCCAGATTTCTCGTTTACAAAGGTTCATTATTTGACTTCCGCAGAAAATTATTTCAGGTTTCACTTTCATGTGATTTCGAGGATCTCTTTACCGAAACCCGCCGAAATGCCCCTTGCTTCAGCCATGGGGATGTAAGGCGGTGGTGCGAAGCGCCGGAAACACTTGATGATCTGGCGTAGTAATGTATGAACCAGAACACGTGTTCTAATAATGGTATAATCCCTATGGATGCGATCGCAATGGTTTATACCCATGCCAATATCAGTCTATCGTGTGTTCCAGGAACGGGAGAGAAGGGTTGATCAACCCGATCACCATAGGG
>Ga0315290_10000191_pt1 | contig 37532 bp, 39 predicted proteins | sample YL17G12_0_MG_FD_203627 | JGI IMG/M metagenome (GOLD analysis project Ga0315290, IMG submission 203627) | Sediment microbial communities from Yellowstone Lake, YNP, Wyoming, USA - YL17G12_0 | ecosystem: Environmental > Aquatic > Freshwater > Lake > Sediment | place: USA: Wyoming | collected... | reverse complement strand
AGGCAAGACAAATATCATAATCATAACTGTGTGGATTGTTCGGATACTCTTTGGTCGATGGGATGAAAGGATTATGCCGTCTATGCAATTCCAGTAATGTGGAAATAATAATTGATTCTGATAAAGTCCCAATTTGTAAAATCTGCCGAGAACGTCTAGGACTGGATTGATTCCTATTTCATTCTCCTGAAATTGATCCAGTTTCATTAAATGTGCTACTAACATTCACATTGTTTCTAATTCTAGACGGCAGAATTGTTTTTGTTACATCTAATCTTATTTCCTTTTAATAAATGCAAAAATGATGGCATCTTTGACACTTTTTTTAATTTTAAAGAATTAACCATTACAAAATAACCTTTTTGTAATTTAATCTTCCCAAACAATGGGTAATTATCCTAGATGATCTCAGTAGAGTTATGGAAGAAAAAACATTAGAACTATTGAGAGAAGATATTCTTACCTATTGGAAAGACTTGGAAGGTGTAGATTTTGAAGATACAGGGTTCTTAAAAGAACTTAATGCGTGTATAGGGTATTACAACGAGTATAAGCGTGGGCAGAAAGTAAAACCAATAGAAAAATAAAATCCAAAATCTACTTTGATTGTAATGTATGATGGAAAAAAAGAAATCGCTATAGATACCCAAAAGTTTTTCAGATATGTAAATTAAGCGGCAAGTAAAAATACGATGATCCTGATCTGTACATGGTAAATTATGATATAACTACATTTATTTTCTAATGTGCTTGTGCTTAATACAGATGAAATACTGTCATGATTGTCTAACTCCGATTAGCCGTAACTCTCCAGAGGAATACTGCAGTTTCTGTAAAAGAGACAGAGATAATAAAAAAATCACCGATGTTAAGGTGTAATCTTTTTCTATAAATTCAAAAAATACCATGTGTTTTCTAAATTTGTTTTGAATCCGGTTGGAAAATTACATGCCAAATATCCCTACATAATAAAAAATCTTGAAAAGTTCAACGTATTCATATATTCAACTAATGATAATAATAGAATATGAAGGATAGAGGTTTAAACAACGACGTACATAAAGAATTCCATCATAGACCGTCTTCAGGAAAAAGCAAACTCCCAATAAAAAATCTACCCAATGTGGAATTATTTGAAAATGATGCATTAAACAAACAAAAAATACAAAGGAACAAGACATCATCTGAACCACTAAAGCATATGAGTATGATGTTCCCTTGGGATCTATATGTCAAACTCCTAGAATATTCAAACAAAACGGGAATGCCAGTTACAGAAACAATAGTTGAAGCATTACAACAATATTTGCTTAAAAAAACAACTGAGAATCAAGAAATCAAAAAATTAAATGAGAAAGCAAGAAAGTTTTAAAGTGAACGTTCTGATGCATAACACGAGTTTGATACTTTAGAAAAAACGATAAACAAGGAAATTCAAAAATTTTTTTAATCTTGGATTGTACTTTGTCTAATCTATTTACCATTAAATATAATTAAAAACAAATGCATTCACCTTATTAGCGTCACATCAATCATTACTGTGACAAGACGATTCTCAATAACAATCATGGTGCCCAATGACAATCACAATTACATCCTTTCTGACATCTCATTCTTTTACAATCGGAACAAATTTTTTGTCTCCAAGTTGAAGCATTACTCATGACTATACTATTGATTTCAATCTAATTAACCAACTGTATAATCCATATAAGGAACATTGATCTAATTCTATTGGCGTAGTGGTGTGAGTTTGCATATCTATTTGGAAGGCCTGAATTAACTAATCAGCTACGTTTGAGACAATATTAAATATGGAAAACATTTTTTCCATGAATCACGATTTTTTCAAAAATTCTTAATTAAAACATGTTATAGATTTATGAAAAAAATTACTTTTCAACTCATAGACTAATTATGAATATCACATTCACTTCAATTCAACTAAACAGAAAAGGCATATAGCCTGAGTTTGAAACTTTTCATGGTTCCACTTTACAAAGTAATCTTAAGTAATTTAGAAAATTTCTAACATGCAATCATGACTGTATTGCTATTTTTTTGCTATGTGACACTATGCTACAGGATCTAATTAACAGCCCACTTACTGTTTTACAATCAGTGCTACATAGTTCCGAATCAAACTGATTTTGGATTGTCGCACTAGTTTTTTTAGAAAATAGGACAAATTTTATCAATTGGAATAAACTTAATCTTCCGCCATATGCGCATATTTCATTAACAAACCACGACATTTCTAATCCCTCATATCCTTCTGGAAATATTTTTTTTTTCAGCTCTCTACCTTGGGGTGTATAATGGCCCACCATCTTAATTCTGCCTTTTATTAGTGAATTTACCACCTTTGCATAATTGGTACACGAGGTACAAAGATTATCGTAAATCAAAATAGGCATCACTTCTTTTGTCATGTGTCTTGATATGGATATCTGATATTTATTATAATTTGATTTTATCTCACACATCTTTAATTCCATTTTGGAATCTGGAAATCACAAATTTTTTTAAATTTGTTACTGAGTTAAAACCTAGTCTTCATCGGACATTATCCCGAATAATCCCATGATCTGTTCCCAAGCAGGGGCATCTTTATCTGTATTTGACATGTCATTTGATTACAAAATTTGCTTAAAACCATCACGTAGAAATTATCAGTATGATCTAAATATAAATTTGAAAAACAATGTTAAATTTCAAACTCTCTTCACATAACTAGTTGGCAATCCTTAACTAAAAAATAATCAAACTAACTTTACTCTTATTGAATAACTTGTAATATGGCACTCTCGTGTAGTTGAATTTTTTTCAATTGCACCTTGACTATCATTGATTTTTTCTCAATATCCATTTTTACGCCGCTAAATGCTGTTTGATATTTTCTATTGTTTTCACCATCAGACAAATTGTCATTTGAAACTAGCAATCCATTGTCTATCAAATTATTTACTTTCTCATTACCGGAGTATTGAGTAATTTTGCATTTATCTAAAATATCTGATATTGAAAGGGACTCATCCATGACTAATTCAAGTATTGCTTTTTTGTCTTGATCTGCAAAAGATTCTATGATCACATTGGCCAAAGATTGATCCTTGAGAATAAGCCAGTTATCTGATTCTTTCTTTGATGATTCCAGTTTGATGATATTTTGTATGAATCTTGATTCTAATCCTTCTGCACCAGTCCCAAAAAATTCTCGTAGCACACTATCCAGCACGGAAAATTCTTTTATTGCCTGGACAACACCCATGCCATGTCGTTCCATTAATCGCTGCTCTATTTTATTCATGGTGACTTTACCTAGATTATCTTCGATAGACTTGCGCAAAGCTGGGGCCAATAAACTATCCAAACTATTTTTCATCATCAAACAATACTCATAATGCCTAATTAACCCAATGTCTATAATTTTTGGGATTGACAATACTGGATCTCTAAAAAATCACTTTAGAATTTCAACTATGCCGTTAAATTACCATGGCGTAATAATAAATACATACATGGTAATATTAGATATCAATCATTAATTATGACATGTTCCTAAAGCAAAACGAACAAAAAATCAACAAGGCAAATTTTCATACCTGCAAATTATGCAATGTTGCATCTCTACCTAAATTTCACACATGTCCAAATTGCAATTTTTCTATACAAAAACGGGAAGTACGCACTAATGATAATGACAGTCTAATTGAACTGGCTATTGAAAAAGCTCTTCTAGAAATGGGATATCCTGAATTGAATCTAGTTAAATCTAGACTAAAAGATGATTATGATTGTGGCATTTCTGATTGTCTGGAACACCCTGAATATCTCAAGATAATTTTATGTGATTTATTTGGTAATTCTCATTATGATATTATGGAGTCGATCAATAAAACACTAAAAATAACTTCTATGGATAAACCTATAACTGACTTTTTAAGTGTAATCACCGTTAATGCTTGAGTGCGCAACAAAAAGATCTACTAAATAAAAATTATCTTATAATTTTACTAATTGTACTTGTAGTTGTATTTTTAATTGCCAATGTGATGCACCAAGAGAAATTTCCAATTAATGATCATCAGCAGATGACAGATTTACTCTCAATCTTTGGCTCATTTATCGTATCTATTTTTGGAGGATTACTGAGTTTCAAGTACAAAGCACGTGGAAGCCATGGTGTTGCTTGGATTTTATTTACATTAGCTATGAGTTGTTGGTTCATAGCAGAATATACTTACACGTATGACTATGAATATGATCTTAACAATCTTTCTACCTTAACAAGTGATATCTTTTTCATCGCGGGATATCCTTTATTCTTAGTGTTTGCGATATTTTATCTCAAACCAAGAAAAAATATCATCACTAAAAAAATGATTTTAACGTCTTCGTTTTTTTCTTTATTGGTCGTTATCCCAAGTCTTTACTATACATTTCAAACTCCGGACAACATATCTTTTTTGACATTATTTCTATATGCCATATATCCCATTTTGGATGGAATAATTTTAATACCTGGCATTATTGGCGTATTTCTCTTTTTCAGAGGTAAAATCAACTTACTTTGGACCATGATCTTCTTTGGAATTATTTTGCTTGTAGCAGGTGATACTGCATATCTGATTTTTTCATCTGACGGATCATATTATCCCGGACATCCAATCAACATTTTATTTGCATGGTCATATCTTCTGTTTGGATTTGGTGCATACAGTCATCTAAAATTATACTATAAACAGAACTAAGATTATTGATTTTGTAGCTGATTTGATTGATAATGCAACAATGTTTTATTTTCTAAAACAGTTTTGGTTTAGCGAGTTTTGTGTATCTTAACTCATCCTTATCTACACTATAACAAATACTACCTTGTTATCAACAGGCAATATTGAATCTGTTTGTCATAAGAATAAATGTCTGAAATGGGCTTTTCTATCTGCTTTGTGCTCATAACCAATCAAACCGCATGTCGGAGTATTAAACACAATTATGTGTGCCGGGGATGGGTTTCGAACCCACGACCTCCAGATTATGAGTATTGCCTTTTTTGGAAGAACCGGTAGAGTTTACCAATTGAACTGGCACTCTAACCAGGCTGAGCTACCCCGGCATGATATATGCCAGATAATTTGAGAAATTAAATGCTACGTAAACTGAAATATGCTGTCTTAATTATTTTTAACATGTTCTCACTATTTTGCCAATTCTGACCAATTGACTTTTTCATTTTGTACCCACAGGAATTTTTTCTGCAGTGCGGCGGTGTACAACTTCTCCCATTCTACACCCACTTCATTAGTCCATGCTTTGAAAATACGAGGATCTATGTAATTTCGCAAAGATGTTCCAAGGTTATAGTCCCTCGTCTTTTCAGACAAGTTAAGCTGTAACTGTAATTTCTCAATTCGCTCAGTATGTTTTTCTTTTTGCTTTTTAATTTGTTCACTTAGTGCTTTGATTTTTTTCATCTTGTTCTTTTTCGCTGCATCTGTTTTAGCATCTAACACTTCAGATTTCTTTAGTGCTTCTTGCGTTTTCACCCAAGGTTGTTCCTTATTGATGTTTTTCAGCGTCTCTTTTTTCTTTTCTAGTGACTCTTCAAAGGATTTCGGTATGGTTCTTTTGTGATTGCACATTATTGCTGCTTCCAAATTTGCCATTTTTGCATGATATAGTCTCTCGTTTGGTGTTTTTCCTTTCATGTTATCATGTTTTTTTAAGTAATTTTTTACTACAGTAGTTGCAAGGTATGTTCTAAACACTTTGGCAGTTAGTCCACTTACGATACTAGAATAATATGCATTTACATGTCTTGATGTAATGTCTTCAAAAATCTCATCTTTTGGTTTTTTATTCTGCATGATTTTCTTGAGATTCTCTTGAAATTGCTTATCATCACCTTCTGCTTTGACTGTTTCCTTCCATCTTACACTATCTTTTCCCAAGAAATCAAATTCTATTGCATTGTCTGTAATGTTGATGTGTTCTTTTCTTAATGTGGTTGCACCTACAGTATCTGCTTCATCCGGATCTTTTTCATCTCCTACCCTCATCGCAGTTCTATAAATCAAATAACATACAGTTGAGATTCTACTTATCTTTGTATCTTTATCTTTCATGTCTTTTACTATGGTATTTTTAATTTTGTCGATTTCTTTTGACAGCTTTACTGCTTTTTCATATTTTGCTTTGTCTCTATCTTGCTTTAATCCTGCAGTGTCTGCAAGCCATACGTATTTTCTTTTTTCAGTTAAATTATCTGTCCATCCAGCTAACCACATGGAATCCTTATCATGAACAATTTTCCCCCAATTCCCTTCTGGCACTATAGCTTCTTTGCCAAGATTTAGTGTAACATCTTTTGTAGTGATCCTTGGCTTCCATCTTCCTCTAAGTGGATGCTCCCCCCTCCCAATAAAAATTCCTGGAGGTTCTGCCATGTAATTTGCAACCTCTACTTCTTTTGAATCCATAATTGCTTTGCCATACTTTTGTACCAATTTCTCTCGTAATTCCTTTCGTTTGGCAGCCAACTCTTTTTTCTCCTCCTTTGTCATCATGTCTTTGAGATCTTTTTCCTTGTCAACTATTTTGTAAGCCTGTGAAAAATCAATATCTTGGTATGAAATATTTTGAAATTTTGATGAAAGCGTTTTAGCAAAATCTCCTGTAAAGTTTTTCTGAAAAACTTTGTCTTGAGCATATGCTGTATCTTTCTTTTTTGCCCATTGATAGATCATCTCTTCTTGATTCAAATCAAGGTCTACTGTCTCTCCTTTGATCTTTATCTTTATTCCCTTGGCTTCATAATCTGGTGGGAATAGTATTCCATTGTGTTGTAAGGTTCTCCATTTCATTTTTCATCATTCAAAATTGCGGACTTTGACAAAATTTGATTCTATGTGTATATCAATTTAACGTAGTTGTAATTTTTAACTTGAAAACAGTTCTTTTTTCAGATAATTTTCAAATTCCACGTCTGTTTTTGCCTTTTTTGCTTCTAAAAACATCTGGGCATCGTTTCCCACAATATATCGTGGTCTTGGATTTGTTTCTTTAATTGCATTCAAAATCGTATTGGCTACTTCTGATGGCGGTGTTCCAAGTTCTGCCATCATTTTTACCCCCATGACTACTTTTTCAGTTATTTCTTTGTATGGTGAATCTAATTTTGGTTCTGCAATCTTCATAGATGAAAAAAGGTTCGTCTTTACTACTCCTGGTTCAATGATGATAACTTTTACTCCAAATTGACCTAGCTCATATCTTAATGATTCTGATAGCCCTTCTAATGCAAATTTTGAGCTAATATATGCAGATGATCCTGGAAAACCTATTCTCCCTGCAACTGAACTGATGTTTACAATTATTCCTGAACCCTGTTTTCTCATAATTGGAGCAACTTTTTGAATAATGCCAATTATTCCGAAAAAATTGGTTTCAAACTGTAATCTAAAATCTTTTATCAACACATCCTCCAAACTTCCAAATAATGCCCATCCTGCATTATTTACTAAAACGTCAATACGTTGTTTTTTTGAAAAAATCTTTTCAAACGCTGATTTGATTGATTTCTCATCATCCATATCTAACTCGATAATTTCTATATTCAATTTTTCTTTTTTTGTAACTTCTAAAAGTTTCTGTGCTTTTTTAGCACTTCTAACTGTCGCAAACGTATAGAATCCGTCTCTTGCAAGTGCTAGTGTTGTTTCATATCCTATTCCAGATGAACTTCCTGTTACTATGGCAACTTTTTCCATGTGGTTGATAGTTCTTTGTTGTATTTATTCCATTTTTATTTTAAACAAGAGGTCTGTCCCCTTCTGTAGGTTCGATTAACTTGGTCTCTTCTCCACTGTTGATTCTTTGAAGAATTTCTAATGCCGAGTGTTTGTGTAAGAATTCGTTATTGTTTCCACATCTATATGAAAATGTGCATCGTGGACAACCTGACTCATTTTGACATGGACATTCTTTAATAATGATCATACTTCGCTCAAGTGCGGCCTCAAATCTATCGAATAATGCTTTACTGGCTCCATTACCTCCAATTGCACTATCGTAGATAAAAATTAGACCTGAGGTTCCTAATGATATCCCTCCTAAATCCTGAGATACCCCGCCTGTGATCATGTTGCTTCCCTCAATTACTACATGTTCTGTTGCATGATATCCACTTGCTTCTATATACTCTTCATCTTCAGCCTTTTCAATTTCTCTAATTGGTCTTGGTGCATGAAATACAATTCCCTTTGTAATGAAATCGTATTCTAAAGGAGTATCAAGTAAAACTTTTTGCCCCTGTGTAATCTCTTGTCCTAATTCAATATTTACATAGCCATAGACTTTTTTTTGTATGTATAATTTACAAAATGCTACTTCCATTCCACATGTTTTCTTCTTCTCAAACACCGTTTCAATTGTTGGCCATTCTTCAGTTAATGCTCTAGTATAATATGGATAATCTCTAGGAATTCTTTCTAGTTTTGCAAAATTTCTTTGAGGATATCCAAATTCTTTTACTTTGTATCTAGTTCCTGCAAGAAAGTAAATTGCATCTTTATGAAGTTCTTCTAAAGCAATTGGGAGGGTTCTATCTCCTACCTTTCTTTCATTTAAGAAAATATCTACAGATTTACCAATTCCTCTTATGCTGTAATCATTTAACATAGAAGAAATTTTGTCAATATTTGGAATTATTCTATTATTGGAGACTATTAGATTGCCCTCCTTGATATGCTGTTCAATTACCTGACTATGTTCCTTTAATTCATGCTTAGAAATTGGCTTATCACAAGCCATCGCTAATACCTGAAATTCTTCTACAAATGGATTCTTTGGGTCAATGTATATTTTTTCGATATCTTCAAAATAATTTTCCGGATGATTCTTGTAGTATTGTGAAATTGGATCATTTCCGAGTACCAAGAAAGCATACCCTCGCTGTCCTTTTCTTGATGCTCTTCCAATTCTTTGAATTAATCTATTTACTGGAATAGTTGAGGAAATCACGCAGTCCACATTTCCAACATCTATTCCAAGCTCAAGAGTAGGAGTACATGAAATAGCCTGTAGCCTATCGTCTTTGAATTCCTGTTCAACTGTTTTTCTATAATTTGCCATAAGACCTGCTCTGTGAACCTTTATGTTCACTTTTTGTTTTCTTGCTTGGATCGCTAAAAGCTCTGAGTTGAGATGCGAGTTATTGAATACCATTGTTTTATGATTATTTTCAGTCAGATTTTTTGTTAAACCAACCATTAATGCGCGTTGAGTTCTAAGTGATGGAAATATCATCACAAAATCTGTCCGTCCTTTTTTACCCGAACCCTGAATTATCTTCATCTTTACTCCAAATAATTGCTCACAAAAATTTTTAGCGTCCTCTAGAGTTGCAGATGCTGCAACAAATTGTATCTTGTTGTTGCAAATTCGTTTCAATCTTTTTAGTATATAGTGAACATTAGATCCAAAAATTCCATAATATACGTGTGTTTCATCTACCACCAAAATTTTTAGAGTGGACAACAGCGATGCAAATTTAGTTTGGTGCCAAAGATGATAGTGCAAAACATCAAAATTTGTAATTAGTATGTGTGGGGGGTTTTCTAAAATTTTTCTTCGTTCTGTTTGCTCCGTATCTCCATCAAAAACTTTTACCTTTACCCCAATTTTTTCTGTGAACTTTAGGATTTTTGGATATTGGTCACGAGCAAGAGATTTTGTTGGATAAACAAATATTGCAAAAATATTGTTGGACTCGGTAGATTCTTTTTTGATCTTTTGAATAACTGGAATCAGGAATGCCTCTGTTTTACCAGAAGCTGTAGGGGCCTCAATAATCACGTTTTCCCCAAATGATATCTCTACAATAGATTCTTCTTGAAATTTGTAAAACTGTTCTATTCCAATTTCCTTTAAATAATTCGTTACAGACTCAGTTAATCCTAAATCCTCCACTCTACAACCCATTTTAGGTTCCGGATTTTTTAGAATTTTGTATTGTGCAATATAGTCTTTTTTTGAGAAAAGAATTGACTCTGTAATCTTATCTGGCTTATTGTTTCCAATCATTTCTTTGATCTCTTTTTCATCTCTGATCATTCCTTCATCTTTTAGGCTCTTTGAAATTTCTTTAGTGACAAGTCCTTCATCAAATCTTGAAAGAAATTCTAAAAATACCTCATCAATATTTTTTGAAAATTCTAGAAGATCCTCAATATTGCAATTATTGCAGGAGATGTGAATTTTTTTGTTGAATGTTTTTTGTATTTCTAATTTGGACTGACATTTTGGACATGAAAATTTCAATTAAGTTCTACTTGATAAATCCTCTGGGATTTATTATTTGACTGCTTATTTTTAGTTCAAACACACATTCCACGACATTATTAAACGAGGTTAAAGCCTTGATTCTTAAAAATGAAAAAAATTGAGATTAACAAAATTTACAACATGAATTGTACTAAAGGTATGAGATTAATCCCAAAAAGCAAAATTGATTTAATTATTACTGATCCTCCATTTGCTATTGATTTTAAGGCAACCAAGGCAAATTATAACAGAATTTCCTCTCGAGTGATGCAAGGCTATAACGAAATCAAACCTGAGGATTATTATGATTTTACATTTAGTTGGATGAAAGAAGCATTTCGTATTCTTAGAGACTCTGGAAGCATGTATGTTTTTTCAGGTTGGAACAATCTTAAGGATATTCTACGAGCATTAGATGATGTTGGGTTTGTCACCATAAATCACATCATTTGGAAATATCAATTTGGTGTTGTGACAAAAAAGAAATTTGTAACATCTCATTATCACTGCATTTATGTTTGTAAAAACAACAAACAAAGAAAATTTTTTCCTTTCATAAGATTTGCAAAAAATTCAAAAACAAATGAAGGACGAAGTTTACATTACAGAGACAAGGAGGATGTGTGGGAAATCAAACGTGAATATTGGACTGGCGATGAAAAAACACCTACAAAACTCCCTGCTGAATTGATTCAAAAATTACTCCAATATTCAAGTGAAAAAAAGGATATAGTTCTTGATCCATTTCTAGGTTCAGGACAAGTAGCTATAGTGAGCAAGTCCATGGATCGACAATACTTGGGATTTGAAATAGTACCTACCTACTACAAATTTGCAAAAAAAAGACTGGACAAAAATCTTTACAGAATAAAATCAAAATAATCTCAAGTCTTGTTTTCTGACTCATCGATCTTTTTTGACTCCATTTTTTCCACAACCAACTTTCGAAGTTCGTCATCAGATTTTTCTAAAATGCTTATTCCAAGTGATTTTGCAATCATTTCTAGTTTCTGCCTCTCTGTTTCAACTGGTCCTGAAATTTCTAGGCTTTGATTTGTAATATTTTTCATTTGCCCTTGAAGCTCATTTTTTGCTTTGTTGAATTCACTTATGGCTCTTCCTAACTGTCTTGCAGTATTTGGAAGTTGATTAGTTCCTAAAATTAATGCCAGTGCAACTAAAATTATGATTATCCATTCACTGCCTATTATGTCCAATGAAGAATCAAACATAGGATAGAATTCATTTATTTGAAATTAAACGTAATGTTTTGCAAATTTCATATATGCCTGCATTTTTTATTCTCATTCATATTTTATCATTTATTGATTCAAATTTTAAAAATTTTGTATTCGCCTTGGTTCTAATTTTTTTCTAAAAATCACAGCTAGTATTGTCACCCCCATCCCTATTATGAAAAATACGAAGTACGGTGAATCTTTTCCAAATGCCTGAGTTATTTGCCCTCCTATGGCAGGTCCAATTGCCCAACCAACGCCAAAAATAGTTTCATAAGCGCCAATTATCTTGCCTGATATCCCTTTACTAGTTTTGCTTAAAATTATTTCAAGGGTAAGGGGGAAAAATATGCTAAATCCAAACCCCATCAATACCAGTGCTAATGCAAACATTATGATTGAATGAGATACTACTGAAATTGCCAATCCTACTGAAATGGCTATTGTTGCTGCAATCAACGTCTGGCTTGTTTTCCTCGAGAATTTACCTGCCAGAGCAAGTGATATTACCCTTGAAATTCCAAAAGCAAAATATAATAACAAAATATCCTTATCTGACATTCCACTATCGTCTAAGAATGCTGGATAAATCGAAAGAATTATTCCAAAAGATGATGTACAAAAAATCAACATTATTATCACTTCTGGAAACTTTTTCATCTCTTTAATTGACAAAAATGAAAATCTTTCATGATGATTTGTAATGCTTCTTCTAGAAATCAAAAGAGATGAAATTATTGCAGTAGCTAAAATAAATGAAGTTATCTGAAAAAGAATTCTGTATGTAATGTCTAGGTTTTCAAGAAATACATGTCCTAATAAGGGACCGATCATAAACCCCATTACAAAAAACATTGTAAACCAAGAGATATTTCTGACTCTGTTTTGTTCATTACTTTCATTAGAAATAATAGATTGGCATGGTGGCCAGAAAAACGCATGAGCTATCCCAGTAATCATTCTGAATCCCATTATCTCTGGAACTGACTGTGCTAATGAAAGAAGATAGATTGATACTGAATTTGTTGCAGCTCCTATTGCCAATAGATATCCGTTATTAAATTTGTCAAGAAGAATTCCTACAAATATTGGAATGAACATGTACGGAATAAAATTTGCCAATCCGATAAAACCCAGATCAGAATATGATGCTCCGATTATATTTTTTGCAAAGATTGGAAGAATTGGACCGTGGAGTCCATAGGAAATGCCGATGATTAAGCCCGTGACGTTTACAAGTATCAATACTTTGTTCATTTGTATGCGGCAACTATTATTGCCCCACCCATAAGATCTTTCTCAAACTCCACCCTGGAAAATTTTTCTAGCAATAATTTTTCCAGCCTTTTGTTTTGAGGCCATCTTTTGAATGTGCCATAAAGAGTGCCAAATTTTAAGCCCAATCTTCCCCCTGCAATTAATGCCAGCACCGGAAGAATAACTCGTAGATAAAACGACATTCCTAATCGAATTATTAATTCATCTGGTTTTCCCAAATCTACAATTACGAATCTTCCATTATTTTTTAATACTCGGTGAATTTCTGAAATTGCAATTCTTAAATTGATTGCATCTCTTAGAGAGTATCCACACAATACTGCATCAAATTCATTGTCTCTAAATGGGATATGTTCAAAAACACCGTTTATCAATTCTGGAGTTTTTTCAAAATGGGTGCCGGTATTTTTTAACATGGGTACAAGTGGATCATACAGTGTAATTGAAATTTTTCCATCACATAACTTTAATGCTGTTTTAGACATATTTCCAAAACCAGAACCTGCGTCAAGAATTCTGTTTCCTGGAAATACTCTTCCTGATATTCCACGTTTCCGGTGTTCCACATCCTTACCCAGTGAGATGTACGAATTCACTTTGTCGTAAATCGGTATGATTTCACGTAATACCTCAATAACTTCTCCCCAATAACTTCCTAAGCCCAAATTTATCGTCTCAGAAAACTAATTTGAATGTCTATCAATTCTAAATAATTTAGTTATGCCGAAGTAAATTTTGAAGAATTTTTAGAATAATTTTGTAACTCTGATTCTGATACTCTTTCAAAGATTTTCTTGCTTGCAGTTACTTTGGCCATCTTGATATGACTCACCCCTTCTTTTTGTACTGCTTTTAGATTAATTGCTGCAATTGCAAGTGATGCAGCATCATTCAAACTCATATCATAATTATAATGTCTTTCCAAAAATACATTAACCTCGTCAGAACCAGCACCTATTGCAATTGCTGCATATTGTACATATGTTCCACTAGGATCAGTGACATAGATTGACTCTCCTTTTTGATCGACACCTGCAATTATCAAAGCAACTCCATTTGGACGTACCCCTGAATACTGTGTAAATTGATGAGATTGATCTGCTAAATGTTTGGCTACAGTTGCGACCTCCACTGATTCATCATAAGTCATTCTGTTTCCCTGTGAAAAGAATCTGGCATTATCTACCTGAACACGAGCATCTGGAATGTATCCTGCTGCTGCTACTCCAATATGATAATCAACTTGAAAAATTTTTTGTGTTACATTTGCAGTTTGTAGTACACGTGGTTTTTCCTCAACTGCCATGATGACGCCTTCTTTACTTCTTACTCCTATAGCCAGTGTGCCTCTTTTTACCGTCTCTATGGCATATTCTACTTGGTAAATTCTACCATCTGGAGAATACATTGTAGGAGTCATATCATAACCACGCGATGCCATCATGTCACGGCAAGTTCTTCTTCAGTCAATTTAAGGGTAATTGTCTTTCATTAATTGGTAATGGATATGGTAAAGATCTGGAAATGATGTTTTAAATCAATTTTTTCATAATGTACAATGAAAATAAATGATTAGAGCACAACTCTTAGAATTCAAGGAAATTTTGAGACATATGCCTCAATCAGAACAAAAAAATCCGACAAGTAGACCCGTAGATTATTTTTCCATTTGTTTAGTAAAATAGGCGGATCTGCAAGACTGAATACATGTACCCTTGTTTGAACGATCGTATGGTACACATCAATTAGCGCAGGAACTTCAATTAGATTACAAGGCTATTCAAAATCACGTGAAATTACTGGAGAAAAACCACATGATCCAAAAAATTGGCGAAAAGTAGGTATATTTCCATTTACCCACGTGTTTAGTATTTGACATTGATTTACTTGATATGATAATTGATAAACTAGATAAAAAGATGAATCAAAAAGATCTGTATTTTCGCAACTCAAAATTTTATTATTGCGATCATGTTTTTTGAATCAAACTTAATATAATATAATGTTTTGAAACGGATCATCATGGCAAACCCAGATCCATTTGCAAATGCAACTAAACAAGTCAATGATGCATGCGATGTTCTCGGTATAAAGGACAAGGGTTTACGTGAATATCTTGCAATACCAAATAAAGTTTTGAGAGTAAAAATTCCAGTAAAAATGGATGACGGTCATATTAGAATATTCACTGGTTTTAGAAGTCAACACAATAATGATAGAGGTCCATACAAAGGTGGAATCAGATACTTTAACCCCGAAGGTGGAGTTGAATACATGGAACGCGAAGTCATGGCACTATCTTCATGGATGACATGGAAATGTGCAATTGTTGATATTCCATTGGGTGGAGGAAAAGGTGGAATCTTTGTTAATCCAAAAACAGAAAAGATCAGTGAAGGTGAATTAGAAAGACTCACAAGAGGATTTGCTTACAAAATATTTGAGATTATCGGACCTGGAAAAGACATCCCAGCGCCAGATGTTTACACTACTGGTAAAGAAATGACACAAATCATGGATACATTTAGCAAACTAAATGGAAATGTCTATTCCCCTGGTGTCATTACTGGAAAACCAATTTCGATGGGTGGCTCTCTAGCCCGGGATGTTGCCACTGGATTAGGTGCATCGTATTGTGTAAGGGAAGCTGCAAAAGCTTTGAAACTTAATTTGAAAGGTGCAACAGTTGTTTTACAGGGATTTGGAAATGCATCCACATTTACAGGTGAATACTTGGAAAAACTTGGTGCAAAAATTATTGGTGTAAGTGACTCTAAAGGTTCTATATCAATTCCAAACGGAGCTAAAGTTAGCAAATTAATTGAGCACAAACAAAAGACTGGCTCTGTAGTTGGTTTTCCAGGAAGTAAGAAAATTTCTACTGAGGATCTGCTGACAACAAAATGCGATGTATTGGTTCCAGGAGCACTAGAAAATCAAATTAATGCCAACATTGCAAAAAATCTAAAATGTAAAATTATTGCAGAGGCTGCAAATGGTCCAACCTTACCTGAAGCAGATCCTATAATCTTCAAAAAGAACATCCTGGTAATTCCAGACATACTGGCAAATTCTGGTGGTGTATGCATTTCATACTTGGAATGGGTGCAAAATAACATGGGATACTATTGGACTTTTGATGAGGTCGCAAGCAAGATGGAATCTAACATCACACGAGGTTTCAAGGATGCATATGCGTTAGCAAAGAAACACAAAATTGACATGAGAAGAGCCACCATGGCTTTAGCAGTGGGTAGAGTTGTAGAGGCCTTTAATCAAAAAGGTATTTGGCCATAAAATTAAACCAGATATGATTCATAGCAACCTAGTTGCTCGATAAACATTATTTTTCCTTTAGTAATTGCTGTTAGTTTTCTCTTACACGAAAGATCAATTTTTGTTCTATGTTGTAACATCTGAATTGTTTTTCTTGTCAGGTACCCTCCTTTTTTATCTCTGTCAAAAAGTATGATTAATTTCTTATATCTTGCAACAGCGTCCGCAAAGTTTGCCATACCGCCATATCTATGAAATTCAATAATTTGACCAGAGAATCCAAGTTTTTTTAATGCCAATGCGTCTCTTTTTCCTTCTACTACAATAACACCATCTTTCATTGTATTTAGTAGCGATACAAAATTTTGCAATTCATGAATTTCTTGATCTGTTACAATCACTACACTGATAGTCACTTTAACATATTAAGCACTTTTGCTAAAAATTAATTATGTCTGAGGTTCTACTTGTTCAAAATACAAAAGTAGAAGGTTCTGGATATCTGGGCGAACTTTTAACCAATGATGGATTTACAATTAGTTTAATCAATGCCAAGCATGAGATACTTCCGGAAAAAGATTATTCTCTTGTTGTAATTTTGGGAGCTTCAGAAAGCGCTAATGCTAATTTGCCTTACTTGCAAGCAGAGCAAAAATTGATTAAAAAAAGTGTGGATGGTAATATTCCTGTACTTGGAATTTGTTTGGGTTCTCAATTAATTGCAAAAACTTTTGGAGCAAAAGTTTATCGTGGTCCTCACAAAGAAATTGGGTTTTACCATGATTTGATAATTGATAATAACTCAAAATTATTTGCTGGATTTGAAAATCCTTTTACTGCATTTCATTGGCACGGAGACACTTTTGATTTACCTAAAGGTGCAACTAGATTGGCCCACTCTGAACATTATCCAAATCAGGCGTTTCAAATCAATAGTGCAATTGGCTTACAATTTCACTTAGAAGTCAATGAAGAATTGGTGAACCTTTGGCTTGACGAGACTCAGGAAAAACTACGACAAGTACCATATATTAATCCACAAAAAATTCGTTCTGATATATATGAAAATATTTCAATTGTAAAAAGCAATATGGATAATTTTTATAATAATTTTAAATCAATATTTCATCTTTGACCAAAGTTTAATATACAGAGTTTTTGTTTTAACCATCGAACTATGACTTTTGTGAAAAAAGTTTTTGAGGAAACAATTCAAACCGATCATAAAGTTGTCACTGAAGAATTATCAAAATCCATTCTCAAAACATATGGGGTTAAAGTTCCAGGATATGCACTTGTAAAATCTGCAGAAGAAGCGGCAAAAGCTGCAAAAAAATTAGGTTTTCCACTAGTAATGAAAGTAGTTTCACCACAAATTTTACACAAAACAGATGTCGGTGGCGTTAAAGTAGGTCTCAATAATATTGACGAAGTAAAAAAGACATTCAAAGACATGTATGGTAGACTTTCTAAAAAGAAAGGAGTTGACGTAAAAGGAATTCTTCTTGAAAAGATGGTTCCAAAGGGGGTTGAACTAATTGTGGGCATTCAAAATGATGCTCAGTTTGGTCCGGTAATTATGGTTGGTCTGGGTGGTATTATGACAGAAGTTATGAAAGATGTTGCATTCAGACTATTGCCCATCACAACCTCTGATGCAAAATCAATGATAAATCAACTCAAAGGCTCAAAACTACTCAAGGGATTCAGAGGGAGTGAACCAATTGATCTTAACATGGTTGCAAAAATGCTAGTTCAGATTGGGAAATTAGGAGTAGACAATGCAGATTACATCAACAGCATTGACTTTAATCCTGTAGTAGTTTATCCAAAATCACATTTTGTAGTTGACGCAAAAATAATACTTAATAAACAAATAAAGAAAAACTCCATTTCTAAAGAAAAACCAAATTCAGAATTCATAGAACAATTCTTTACTCCTGCGTCTGTTGCGTTAGTTGGGGCTTCTACAACTCCCGGAAAAATTGGAAACTCTGTTCTTGATAGTTTAGCAAAGCATGATTACAAAGGAACTGTTTACCCAATAAATCCAAAAGCTGAAAATATTCTTGGATTGCCCTGCTACCCCTCTTTAGACAAGTGTCCTGGAAAAATTGACTTGGTTGTTGTTTGCGTAGATTTGTCAATGTGTCCGCCAATAATGGAAGAATGTGCAAAACTTGGAATTCATAATGTCGTAATTGTCTCTGGCGGTGGAAAGGAACTAGGAGGAGAAAGAGCAGACTATGAATCTCAAGTAAAATCACTAGCTATTAAAAATAAAATTAGGGTTATTGGTCCAAACTGTATTGGAATGTTTAATGCCGCAAATCGTTTAGACTGTGCATTTCAAGGACAAGAAAGGATGATTCGAGCAAAATTAGGCCCTGTTGCACTTTTATCTCAAAGTGGAACCATGGGTATTAGTTTTCTTGAAACCGCTGATACATTTGGTCTATCAAAGATGGTTAGTTATGGTAACCGTTCCGATGTAGACGAAGCAGATATGATTTGGTATCTTGCAAATGATCCTCAAACCAAAGTAATTGTATTATATGTTGAAGGATTTGGAGATGGTCGTAAATTCATCAACACTGCAAAGCGAGTTATGAAAGAAAAAAAGAAACCTGTAGTTATTTGGAAGAGTGGGAGAAGTACCCTTGGAGCAAAGCAAGCTGCATCTCATACTGGGTCTTTAGGTGGCTCGAATGCAATTATCATGGATGCTTTCAAGCAAGCAGGAATTATCTCTGTTGATAGTTATCAAGAGTTAGCAGCAGTTGCAAAGGCATTGGCCTGGCAGCCTGGCTCCAAAGGAAATAAAGCTGCAATGACAAGTAATGGTGCTGGTCCTATGATCGGCGGTATTGATCACTTTGAAAGATTGGGATTAGAACTAGCAAAAGTCTCCACAGATTCACTCAAGAAAATGAAGGACCATTTCCCGCCAACATATGTAATTGGAAACGGGAATCCTGCAGATGTTACAGGAGGTGCTAATGCCGATGATTATAGATTTGTTATCCAAACATTCATGGATGATCCAAACGTGGATATCATCATGCCATGGTTTGTATTCCAAGATGATCCGCTTGAAGAAACCATAATTGATTATCTTGCAGATTTCTCAAATATGAAAAAGAAGCCTCTCTTGGTTGGCGGAAACGGTGGATCCTACACAGAAAAAGTTTCTAAACTCATCGAAGCGAAAGGAATTCCAGTTTATGATGATCTGAGAGATTGGGTCGCTGCATCTTCTGCACTTTCTCAATGGGGTAAATTTTCTCAAAAATAGATAACATTTAAGTCACACATAAGTTGGCCAGACATTATGTCTCTAGTTACCACATCAACTTCTGACGGTATTTGTACTGTGAAAATAAATCGACCTGACAAACTTAATGCTATGAACATTGATGTTGCAAAAGAACTCATTAAAACTTTTCAAGCCATCGATAAAGATGATGGAATTAAAGTAATCATCTTAACTGGCGAAGGAGAAAAAGCATTTTCTGCCGGGGCTGATATTGAATACATGTCAAAAATTTCTCCAGATGAATCAGTTGAATATGCAAAGACCGGACAACTTGTAACTTCTACAGTAGAACTTGTAAGACAACCAACGATTGCAGCTGTAAATGGTTTTGCACTTGGTGGAGGTTGCGAACTTGCAATGTCATGTGATATTAGAATCGCAGCAGACACTGCAAGACTTGGTCAACCCGAAGTCACAATAGGAATTCCTCCGGGATGGGGTGGAACACAAAGATTAATGAGAATTGTGGGAATAGCAAAGGCAAAAGAGCTTGTCTATACTGGCAAAATGATCAAAGCAGATGAAGCAAAGGAAATTGGTCTAGTGAATCACGTGGTACCACTTGCATCATTGCAAGAAGAAGCTCTGAAAATGGCTCTACAGATTGCTGGAAACTCTACAATGGGTGTACAAATGTCAAAAATCGCAATTAACAAAGGACGAAATGCAGATCTTGACACTGGACTAGCTGTTGAGCTTCTTGCTTGGAGAAATTGTTTTACGCATGCTGACAGAGAAGAGCGCATGACCTCTTTTTTAAATAAATCGAAAAAATGATCCGTCTCTAAATCACTCATTTTCTTGAATTACTAGTATGTTTGGTATGAAAAGCTTATTATAATTTGAATCAACTTTTTAATTATCATGGCATCTGAACAAACACAAAAGATGATTACTGTTTCTACAAAAGCAGCTGAAAAGATCAAAGAATTCATGAAAGAAGAAGCTGAAAATCCACAATACCTAAGGGTTTATGTTCAAGGAGGCGGTTGTTCCGGCCTATCCTATGGAATGGGCTTTGAAAAAGCAGCAGAAGAAGATGATCTAGTTATGGAAGAAAATGGTATCAAGCTACTTGTAGACAGCTACAGTGTCGATCATCTAAAAGGTGCAAACGTGGACTATATTGAAAGCTTGATGGGATCTGGATTCAAAATTAACAATCCAAATGTTACAAAATCCTGTTCTTGTGGTCACTCTTTTAGCACTGAATAAAAAACATCATTTTTAATTTTTAGATTTACCTGTGTAAACTAGGCTCCCAGAACCATTTTTAGAAAATTTACCTTTTCAAAATCCTTGCGATACCCTCATATATCCTGACTCAAAAATAAAATTATGATAATTAAGGAGATGAAGAAAGTATGTCCAATAAATCAGGAATTGTCAAATATCATGTTAAACTTTCCTTTGAAGTTGATGGGCTTGTCGAAAGAGCAGATATAATCGGAGCTATCTTCGGGCAGACAGAAGGTCTGTTAGGTCCCGAGATGAATCTGAATGAGCTGCAACGAGTCTCTAAAGTTGGTCGTATAGAGGTAAACACAAAATCTACTTCAAATACAACAAACGGCGATGCCCTTATTCCAATGAGTACTGATATTGATACCTGTGCATTAATTGCAGCTGGAATTGAGAGTATTGATAAAGTTGGTCCATTTGACTGTGTTTTCAAATTAGAGGCAATTGATGATGTGAGAGCTGCAAAGAAAGATGATATTGTAAGACGTGCTAAAGAAATCAAGCAGCGCTGGGCCACTAAAACAGTCAGTGAAGGAGAAAGTATGTTAAAAGATGTTCATGAAGGCGATTCTAAAAAACTTTCTACATATGGTCCATCTAAACTCACATGTAGTTCTGGTTTGTTTAATTCAAGTTGGATCATTCTAGTTGAAGGTAGGGCTGATGTCATTAATCTTCTCAGAGCTGGGTATGATAATGCAGTTGCAATTGAAGGTGCAAAAATCGATGAATCAATTAAAGAACTATGTGCCTCAAAAAATACTGTAGTTGCATTTATTGATGGTGATAGATCCGGCGGATTTATTCTAAAAGAACTCAAATCTGTTGTAAATATTGATTATGAATTAAGAGCCGATACTGGGGTTGAAGTTGAAGAATTAACTCCACAAAGAATCGATGAAATTCTACGACCAATAGCTGATGAAATTAAAAGTGGAAAACCTACACCATCTCTCAAAAGTTCAGAAGACAAACCGCTTGCTCAAATAGCTTCTAGAGTTTTTCCAAATCTCAATGAAACCCTTGAAGCAATAGCATTAGATGCAAATGAAAAGGAAATCTTCAAAGTTCCTATTAGTGAAGTGGTCAGCAAACTCACAACCCAATCTGGGATAAAATATCTTCTACTGGATGGTATCATCACTCAGCGACTTTTAGAAGGTGCTAAAAATGCTGGAATCGAGTGTGTTGTTGGACACAGGGTTGCAAAGTTGACAAACTCTGAAGGATTAAATCTAAAAACATTCGGTGACTTAGGCGTAGCATAGTGTTCCTTGATGACTGAACTAAAAATTCAGCACATCTTAACTCTCACTCACCTTCTTTCTAAAGGTGCAAAACATAATTTTGTTATGGTGACTACTGATTCATTAGGTAAAAGTATACACAAATCACAACAAGCCGCATCCAAACATCTACTTGAATTAGAGACCAATCAGTTCATTGAAAGGATAATTAGCGGGAGAAATATTTCGGTGAAAATTACTCCAAAAGGATTCTCAGAAATAGTAAAACTATCTATGGCTCTTCAAAAAAGTCTTGACTCCTCTCCATCTCATGTTGAACTAAAGGGAACTATAGTTTCCGGCATGGGGGAGGGCGCTTATTACATGTCTTTAAAGGGATATACACAACAATTCAAATCCAAAATAAACTATATTCCATTTCCAGGAACTCTTAATGTAAGATTGGATAAAAAAGTGTATCAAGAGGCAATAAAACAATTTAATGGTTTTGATGGAACCACAATAGAAGGTTTTTCAGATGGAAAACGAACATACGGATGGGTAAAGTGTTTTCATGCAAAAATAAACAAATCAATTGACTGCGAATTGATAATCCTTGAGAGAACTCATCATGATGATTCTGTAATTGAATTAATCTCCAAAGTATGTATTAGAAAATCAGGAAAACTAAAAGACGGTTCTCTAGTAACAATTAAAATTCAAACCATTCTTTAGTCTTATCTCTTGTATTATTTGTAGATTCTAAATGCCATGAATAGATTCACCATATTCTTTTTTTATTTTTGAAGTGGAACTCCCTGGAATGGGAGATTGCAATCGTGCAACTTTGGCATTGATGCCAATTTTCTTACATCCTTCTACAATGAATTTTTCTTGATGTACTTGATCATATCCCAATGCAATTATCTGTGGTTTGACAAGATTGACTGTCTTAAAGATATTATCTTCTTGTCCTACAAGACAAAGATCCACCATCACTAATGAATTCACCAACTCTTGTCTCTGTTTTTGACTATGCAATGGCTGTATTTTTTTCATAGTCACGGCAGTATTGTCAGTGGCAACAACAACTATCAAAATATCTCCAAGTGCTTTTGCTGCATTAAGTGTATAGACATGTCCTGGGTGAATTATATCAAAAACTCCTCCTGCTAAGACAACCCTGAGAGATGATCTTCCAAGTTCAGTTAATGTAATTCTATCTTCATTTACCAGTTTATTTTTTATAAGTTCATTGATTTTTGAGTTGATGATATTTTTTGTATATCCATTTTTTATTTTAAGACTATCCTCAAGTGATTTACCGCCTACTTCAATCAGATAAATTGCAGATAAAATTGATTTTTCAATTTCCTCCAATATTATTTTCTAAAATTACCCTCTCTTTAATTCATCGATACTATGTTAAATTTTTGGCTCAAAACCCTTTGCTAATCTTAACGCATCAACTAGACCATCTGCATACCCAATACTCAAAATTGCAACTTCATCCTGACCGTCTTCTAGAAATTTTTCTGCATCTTTAATATATAATTCAGCATTTTGAAGAATTATTTCAAATTCTTTCTGATTTTTATAATATGGGGTTATTTCTTCTAATGCTTTCTTTACCATTGGGACATATTTTTCCATCATTTGCTTTGAAATTTTTTTTGTCTTTTCTGAATTATCTTGTGGTTCATCTAAACACGTTGCAAGTATTTTTAGGGCATCTGATTCCGTAAAATGAAGTCTTCCAGTGATAATAATTGTATGTGGAGGTTTTCCAAAATCTATTTTTTCTAAACTTGAAATTTTTCCCGATATGATTGACTGATCTTTAAATCCAATTCTTGATGCAATTATTGCATATGTTGATAAATCAATAACGTTTCTTTTCTGTCCTTTTTCTGTTTCTATTAATCCCAATAACGCATCTTTTGGATTCAAGAAAAAATTCTTGTCTTGATTATACTCTAATAATAAGACTGTGTGATTTCCCTCTATAATATTTTTATAAATAACATAATATGGAGTTGTAAGTGATTTCATTTCACTCATTATCGTTGCAATTCTTCCAACCTTGTAAAAATGAAGACCACATTCTCCTATCATTGACGTTAGAGACGAAGCTGCGTGTATTGAATGGGTTTTTATTTTTTCTTGTATGGCTCGTGTTCTTAACTCAATGTGTGTTGTAGCAATATATGGATCTCCGTAAGCTAATAATACAATTTTCTTTGTTTTTGCATTTTTTAAAATCTCAGTTCCATCTTCAACTAACCATCTTTTGCCTTGTCTAAATTCTCCTTTGATCATCTTTTTAATTTTTAGCAGATCTGATTTCCCAATTGGACTGGTGAATTGTTCGAGATATACAATATCTGCCTTTGATAAGACTTCCTGAGCTTCAATAGAAATTGATCTTGCACCTGAAATTCCTAAACCTACAAACCAAAGCATTACTCCATATTTTTATCGTGTAGTCTTTTTAAATGATGTATTGTTTTCTTTAAAACCTCGATTCCTCTGAGATATTCATCAATTGATACCTTTTCATCTATTGTGTGTGCTTGATGAGGATCCCCTGGACCGTATGTGACTACAGGGATTTTCCACTGATTTCCAATGACATTCATGTCTCCAGTCCCGGTTTTTCTAATCAGGGTTGGTCTTGTGTGTTCAACATCCATGACTCCTAAAGTAAATGCCCGAACTATGGGAGAATCATGAGGTGCCTCAAAAGGTTCTGTTTCATCTATTATTGAGTAATATGCCTCCACTTTTCTTCTATGAGCTATTTCATTTACCAGAGTTGAAATTTTTTGTTCTGTTATTTTACAATTCATATCTACAGGAATTCTGATATCGAAAGTTGAAACACATTCTTTTGGTGTAACATTGTGACTGGTTCCTCCACTAATCTCAGTTAGTGTTGCAGTCAAAAGCATTCCCTTGCTTTTTTTTTCCTGGCCTGACTCTAATCTTTCTTTGAGCTCTTTTGAAAAAATCATTGTTTCCTCAATTGCATTTTTGGACAACCAAGGTGCACTTGCATGAGCACTATCCTCTACACTGACTTTGAGATTAATTGCTAATCTTCCTTTGTAAGCAATTGTGACCTGTTTTATTCCGCTTGGTTCTCCAAAAACTGCATAATCTACATCCATATTGTTCTTAACTAGATTTTTGACTCCTGTGGCATTTCCTTCTTCATCTACTGTCCCGACAAAAATAATGGTGCCATTGTTATTTTGAATTGACGCGGCTGCAAACAACATTGCCATTAACGGAGCCTTTGCATCTGAGGCACCTCTACCATAAAGCGAATCTCCTTCTTTTCTCACTTTGACTTTTCCTGGGACGACATCCATATGTCCACATAGTAATATTTTTGGTGAACCTGTTCCTTTTTTTGCAATGATGTTGCCTACCTCATCTATGTGAATATCTTCAAATCCCAAATCATCGCATTTATCTGCAAGGAATTCCGCCATTGCTTTTTCATTAAGAGATGGCGTGTACAATCGAAGTGCCTTTTCAAGCATCTTCACTGCAAATCTCGGTGTGACTGTAAATGTTGTTTCCAATTCTCACTTATTTTTTTTAATTACGTAATCAATCATTAATGAAGGTATGTCTACTCCACACACTCTTACTGTATTCTTGTATTCAGTTGTATTATTGACCTCATGAACTACCAATCCTCTCTCCTTACTTTCCATCAAATCTACTCCTACTATGTCTCCTTGAACTGCATTTTTTGCCTTGATGCACATTTCTTCCATTTCTTGCGTGACCTTGCATTCTTCTGCTATTCCACCCAGCGCCATGTTTGTTTTCCAATTACCATTTCCTGAAGTTCTATAAATTGCTGCAACAATTTTCTCTCCCACCATTATAGCTCTGATGTCTCTTGGAGGTCTGTTGACAAATTCTTCCAAATAATGAATATGGTATATTGGATACATATTTTCTCTGCTTTCTATAATTCCTTCAGCCGCATCTTTATCATTTAATTTTGAAATTAATCTGCCCCAACTTCCAACAGTGGGTTTGATCACTTTAGGATACCCTTCTGTCTCTAGATATTCCATAGCCGCATCTTTTGAAAATGCAACGGCTGCATATGGTGTTGGAACTCCACATTTTTTTAATAACATATGGGTAAATAATTTATTTCCTGCTAAAATTCCTGTATTTAGACAATTAATCACATTCACACCCATTCCTTCGAGAGCTGCAGTTGAGTGCAAATTTCTATAGTAACTTACACATCTCTGAATGACTGGCCCATAATCTTCCGGTTTTCTCTCTAATTCTAACGCTAATTTTTTACAATCTACCATCTGTATGTTGATGTTCTTTTTTTGACCTGCTTCTAGAAGGGCCTTTTCTTCCCAACGAATTGTATCATAAAGAACTGTGACGTCAGGACTCACTGTCCCCAATCCTCGCCAACCGACTGGGCGGGCTTTAATTGGAAACCGTTTGAGTCCTTTGCTAATTCAAAACTTGCTCCACACTCAGGGCATGTTACAATTTCTCCTTCAACAGCATCTTTTGGAATGGAAATATCTGCATCGCATTCATCACATTTTGACATGTCTTCTCCTTACATTCCCTCTTTATTTATCATTAATTATCTTTTTTTCTATTCTGTCTTCAAGAGGAATTTCAATTAGATCCCCCATTCGAAGTCCTTTAAGGCCAGCTGCGACTGCTTTTGCACCTTCATCGTCTTTTTTGAGACCTAAAATAGACATTAGATATGCTGCACCTGTCTTACCTGCCAATTCTCCAAATACGATTCTTCTTGTGTTTCCAACTGCTCTGGGTGGGATAGGTTCATAGGCTGCGGGATTTCTTAGAATTGCTGCTAGATGTGTTCCTGCTTTGTGTTTGTATGCAGAAGTACCGACGATCGGTTTTGAATCATATGGTTTAATCGAAGTATACTCCTCAATTAATCTGGATAGATCTAGCAACATATCTAATCTGAAATCATTTGGTGATTTGTAAAGATAGGTCAATGCTACTGCAACTTCTGCTAGAGGAGGAATTCCTGTTCTTTCACCTATTCCATCAATTGTAGTATGGATTTGATCTACTCCTGCATCGCATGCAGAAAATGCGTTAGCCACTGCAAACCCTATGTCGTTGTGAACATGTGCATCAAGTGGAACATCTATGACATCTCTTACTGTTTTGACAAAATTATACATCCCTACTGGACGAAGAATGCCGACAGTATCTGGTAGACTTATCCTGTCTACTCCTGCCTCTTCAATTGCCTTGCATACCTTTAACAAAAATTCTGGTTCTGCTCTGCTGCCATCCTCTACGGTAAATCTAATTTTTAGCCCATGTGATTTTGCATACTCCACAGTTTCAACTGCTCTGGTTAGAGCTTCTTCTCTCGTAATCCGAAGCTTGTCTTTCAGATGAATATCTGAAATTCCAAGGTATGCTGCACACCATTTTGCATCACAACTTAATGAAATATCAATATCTTCTTTGAGAGCTCTACCATGAGATACAATATCTGCTTTTAGGCCTTGTTTGATAATTGTTTTAGTTGCTTCTTTATGATCATTGGAAACAACTGGTGAAATCTCAATTTGATCCACTCCAAAATAATCTAACATCCATGCAATCTGTATTCGTTGTTTGTTTGTAAATGATACTCCTGGATGTTGTTCTCCCTCTCTTAGAGTACTGTCTAGTACTTTGATTTTTTTTGGATTTTTTTCATATGCATTGTAAATATCTGCATAGTAATTCGGATCTTTCATTACAGAAATCGTTGATTCAATTTGAGAATATAAACATATTCGTACTATCTTCGATGAAAATTGGTTTTGATGATCCCAAATTAGGCAAATATGGAATTTATGAAACGAAAGTCGTCTTATGCCACTTTTCTTAAAATAATTACTGTATTAGTGTCAATCACACCTGGAATTTTTCTTAATGCATCTATACTGCTATTTATCTCTGAGATGTTTGTTGCGCTGATTATTGTGATGATGTCATACTGACCTGTAATCTCATAAACTGTTTTGACTCCTTCTAATTTTGCAAGTTTTTCTGAAACTTTTGATGTGTCTGTTGAAGATTCTACAGATATTAGAACAATGGCACTAGTTGCGTTTTCCTCACCTAATTCAACAGTAAATCTTTTGATAGTTCCACCGTCTACAAGATTTTTTACTCTTCTTCTAACGGCTGATTCTGATAATTTCAGTTTCTTTCCAATATCTACAAATGATTCTCTGGAATCTAATTTAAGATAATTTATTATTTTCTCGTCAACTTTATCTTTATACATTATTTTTTCTTTCCTCTTCAGTAAGTACAATATCCAATGCTTGTAAAACTTTCGCTATGTCTTCTTTGGATATTACTAGTGGTGGTAAAATTCTTAGGACGTTTCTACCTGAATACAACATTAAGACTCCCTCTTTCATAAGGTTCATTAGAATATCCTTCACCTCGAATTTCATTTCTACGCCTATCATTAGTCCTTTTCCTCTGATTTCTCTAATCATAGTGTGTTTTTCTTTCAATTTTTCTAAACCTTCCTTGAATAATTTTCCCATTTTATCAGAATTTTCAATCAAACCATCTTGTGTAAGTGCCTGCAATGTTGCAATACCTGCTGCACAAGAAAGTGGATTTCCTCCAAACGTAGAGGAGTGTTCTCCCTTACTCATTGCAGCAAGAATGTCTGCTCTAACCAAAGTTGCCCCCATTGGAACTCCACCTGCAATCCCTTTTGCGATGCATAGTATGTCTGGTGCAGTATTCCAATGATCACATGCCCATAATCGTCCTGTTCTGCCCAATCCTGCTTGTATTTCGTCAAAAATCAAAAGTATTCCTTTTTCATTACACAGCTTTCTTACCTCTTGTAAAAATCCATCTGGTGCAACAATAATTCCACTTTCTCCTTGAATTGGTTCTAAAATGACAAATGCGGTATCTTCGTCAATTGTAGCACGAAGAGATTCAATATCTCCAAACGACGCAAAAGAAACTTTTTCAACTAATGGTTCAAATGCTTTTTTGTATTTTGGATTAAAAGTTAACGAAAGTGCTCCTAATGATTTTCCATGATAGGATCCTTTCATTGCAACCATCCCCTTTTTACCTGAGAATTTTCTTGCAAATTTTATTGCAGCTTCTACTGCTTCTGCACCACTATTGTTTAGGTGAACTTGTGTTAGTCCTTTTGGTGCAAGCCCTATCAATATTTTGAGAAATTCTTCTCGAGTTTTATTGTAAAGTGAACTGTGTACTGTAATAATTTTATCTACTTGTTCTTTGATTGCTTTTACAACTCTTTTATTTTGATGCCCAACAATCGCTACACCGTATCCTCCCATGCAATCTATGTATTCTTTGCCATTGATATCCCATACATGAGATCCCACCCCGCGTTCAATTGTAACTGGAAATCTCTGATACAAACCTCCCATAAAGTCATCTTCAGTCATGTTGAATCACCGTACAATTATCGTGTGCTATGGCGGATGATATAGGATTTTCTCTTTGACCGTTAGCAATGATTGCCTCTTTTACTCCCATGTCTAAAGCCTCGGTGGATGCAAGAATCTTCTTTTCCATACCTGGGCCTATTTTTGGCCTAATTTCTTTTGCTTCTGCCAGGGTTAGCTTGGTTACAAGTTTACTATCTATTAAAAGTCCATCCACATTTGTTATGAACAATACTTTGTCAGAACCTACACTTCCTGCTACATATGCGGCTGCTCTGTCTCCATCAACATTAAGGAAATCTGATTCCTCACTAATTGCAATTGGTGAAATTACAGGAGTCAAGCCTTGATCTAAAAGTGATTTAATGAATGCAGAATTAACATGTGTGATTTTACCAGTATATCCTCCATCAATTGCCTGTTTTCGACCTTTTTCATTAATTATTAGCAGCGTTTTCTTTCTTTCGGCCTGAATTACTTTGGCATCCACTCCTGAAAGACCTATTGCATTAATGCCATTCTTTTGAAGCATTTGAACAATTGTTTTATTGATTCGCCCAGACATTACCATTGTAAAAATTTCAACAGTTTCTTTGTCGGTGTACCTACTCTTGATTCCACTAGGTGATGTTACAAATCTTGGTTCTTTTCCTAGTTGCTCACAGACTTTCGTTACTTCTTTCCCACCCCCATGAACAATGATTATTCCTTCTGTCTCTGCAACTTTTTTTATATCTGATATTGTTGATGAATGTAAATTATCTACTACACTACCGCCGATTTTAATTGTGATCATTTCTATACTGGCGTAAGTGGTGTATACCTCAAGCCGTCCATTTCATCAAATCCACACATCACATTCATGTTTTGTATGGCTGATCCGGCTGCACCTTTCATAAGATTATCTGATGCTGAAAGGGCAATCAATCTGTGATTTTCTTCATCTATATCAAAACCTATATCGCAAAAATTTGAACCGACTACAAATTTTGGATCTGGAAATTTATACAATCCTTTTTTGTCTCGAATTAATCTGATGAATTTTTCTTGACCATAAGTCTCACGATATATTTTCCATATTTCTTTTTCATCCATATCTTTTTTCATGAATGTATGATTTGTACATAAAATTCCACGAACTACATCTACTGCATGTGGGCTCATTGAAACATGAATTTTCTTTCCTGCGATTTCACTTAGCTCTTGTTCTATTTCTCCTGTATGTCTGTGCTTTGCTGGTTTGTATGGTCTGATGACACCTGCTCTCATTGCGTGTGCAGTCCCTGAACCGGAACCTGCACCCGATGAACCAATTTTAGAATCTACAATAATATGTTCCAAATCAATTAGATCATTTCGAATAAGTGGTGCAAGTGCTAACATGGATGTTACTGCCATACATCCTGGGCAAGAAACTAGTTGTGCTTTTTTGATTTGTTCTCTGTGTAACTCTGGAACCCCAAACACTGATTTTGGTAAGTAATCCGGATGTGGATGTTCCCATCCATACCATTTATCATAATCTGCAGGATTGTGTAATCTGTAATCTGCACTTAAATCAATAACTTTGAGGCCTCTATCATACAACGCTTTTACAATCTCCGTTGCCGTTCCATGTGGAACTGCAGTAAATACAATATCGCATCGATCTGCCATTTTATCGTAATCTAATTCGGAGAAAATTAGATCGGTAAACCCTTTCAAACTTGGTTGGATTCTGTGAATATATTCTCCAACATGTTGTCGTGATGTAACCATGCTGATCTCTACGTCTGGATGATTAACTAAGAGACGAAGTGTCTCTCCGCCCACATAGCCAGAAGCACCTACAACGCCTACTTTCATGATGATTCTCCCGTGATGAAGTATAATTTATTTCCTAACATAGTTTAAAGCAAATTGTATCATTTCTTTTGGAATATTTCTTTGTGCAACTCTTGACAGGCCCTTGAATTCCACAGTATTATTGACCTCGTGTACTACCAATCCTCTATTCTGATCTTCCATTATATCAATCCCTAAAATTCCTCCACCCATAGCTTTTGATGCTTTTGTAGATATGTCTTCAATTTCTTTTGTGATCTCACATAATTCTGGATCAGCACCCAATGCTATGTTTGTTTTAAAGCCTCCTGATGATTTTCGATACATGGCTGCTATGGGTTCATCGCCAATTGTGATGACTCGTATGTCTCTTGGCGGCCTGGTTATCAATTCTTGAAGATAAAAAATTCTGTCATGTGGGCTATCTGTAATGTCTCTTATTTCAAATACTGCATCTGCTGTATCTTTGTCTTTAAGTTGCATCACGCCCCTCCCCCAACTCCCTATGACTGGTTTGATTACGAGTGGATATCCAACTTTCTCTATGTTTTCTAATGCACTCTCACTTGAAAATGAAAAATATGTTTTTGGTGTAGGGACATTGTATTTTTCTAAAAGTAGTGTCATGAACATTTTATTTCCACACTGATTTGCAACTTGAAATTTGTTGAGTACTGGCACATCCATGAATTCAAGACCTGCAGTAAAATGGAGTCCTCTAAAATAACTGACGCATCTTTCCAATACCACGTCTCCAAAGTCAAAGTCTCTTTTTTTACTATCTGTATTAATTTGAACGGTCTTGGCATCTAACATTATTGCCTCGTGCCCTAGATTGGATGCTTCTTTTTCGAGCATTTTCTCTTCCACTCTTAGACGATCAAATACAACACAAATTTTTGACATTACTCTCCCCAGTCTTCGCCTACACTTTCTGCTTGTTTTAGCTCAACATTTGATCCACTTTTTTTTGCGATCTCAAAGTCGGCACCACAATCAGGACAGGAGATAATCTCTCCAACAGAGGCATCGTCTGGGATGTTTAGAGTTGCATCACATTCTTGGCAGTTCATGTTTTTGATGACCTTTTCTTTTGTAATTTATTAGCTTCTGTTGATTGAATTCCCCACAATTCCACAAATCCTTTTGCCAATCTTTGATCAAAAGTTGATTCTGTACCATAAGTGGCAATCTTGTGACTATATAGTGAATATTCTGACTTTCTTCCAACTACTCTGAGACTTCCTTTGAAGAGCTTCAGTTTTACTGTCCCGGACACTGGTTTTTGAGATACTTCGATAAATGCATCCAAGTCTCGCTTCAATGGATCTTGCCATAATCCTGAATATGCTAGGTATGCCCATTCATCGTCGATGATTGATTTAAATTTATTTTCATGTTTTGTATGAACCATTTTTTCTAAATCGGCATGAGCTTCGATAAGACATATGGCTCCAGGAGTTTCATAAACTTCACGAGATTTTATTCCTACAACTCTGTCTTCAATGTGGTCAACAATTCCAATTCCTACATCACCTGCTTTTTTGTTTACATGCTCAATTAATTTTATGGAGTCCAGAATTTTTCCATCAACTGCAACTGGTATTCCTTTTTCAAATCTAATTTCTAAATAAGTTGGTTTATCGGATAAATTTTTTGTTTTTACCCAAATGAAAGCATCATCAGGTGGTTCACTGTATGGATCTTCCAACACTCCACCTTCAATCGCACGTCCCCATAAGTTCTGATCAATGCTGAATCTTTTTGCTATTGAATCAATCTCAATTCCATGTTTTTTTGCAAATTCTAGTTCTGTTACTCTGTCTAAATTCTTGTCTCTAATTGGTGCTATGATTGGTAAATCAGAACCAGAACGTAATGTGATGTCAAATCGTACTTGATCATTTCCTTTACCAGAACACCCGTGAGCAAGTGCTGTTACTTTTTCTTTTCTTGCAATCTCTAAAACTTTTTCGGCAATTAGTGGTCTAGCTAATGCTGTCGCTAGACAATATTTTTTTTGATAAAGTGCATTTGCTTTAATTGATGGAAAAATATAATTTTCAACGAACTCTTTTCGTGCATCTATATTGTAATGTTTCTTTACCCCCAGTTTTTTTGCTTTAGCTTCAATTTTTTTCTGATCATCTCCTTGACCGACATCTACAGTCACGGTTATGACATCCATGTCGTATTCTTCCTGGAGATATTTTACTACTACTGATGTGTCCAGCCCTCCAGAAAATGCAAGAATTCCTCTTTCAGTCATAAAACACATTTTCCCGTCGTATTTTGGAATTTATCTTTTGTGATACTCAGAAAATCAAAAATTTCTTCCAAATTTTGGCAAACTAGCTTGAGCTAAAATTCGATGATTATTTAACAGCCAAAATATAACGCTGTTTTATGAAAAAGCGTCCGGTAATTTTTACAGGAATTGTAGGCGCGATATTGATAATCATTATTGCATCTATGGTAAATTCTACTGAAACTGCACATGAAAATAAGATTAGAGTAGCATACTTTCCAAATGTAAATCATGCAGTTCCAATCATTGGAATGGAAAAAGGGATATTTCAAAATCAAATCGGAAACAATACGATAATTGAACCCATATTATTTGATGCTGGACCTCAGGTGATAGAATCTCTTTTTGCCGGTTCAATTGATATTGCGTATGTTGGTCCCGGACCTGCAATTAACGGATTTTTAAAATCTGAAGATCACAACATAAAAATTTTATCTGGGGCTGCAAGTGGTGGAGCTAGTTTTATAGTTCATCCCAATTCTAAAATTAATTCTATTGCAGATTTTGAAGGAAAAAGAATTGCAGCACCATCAATCGGAAACACCCAAGACATTTCATTGAGGAGCTATCTGTCTGAGAATGGATTAAAACCAGGTGAAAAAGGGGGATCTGTTATTGTCTTGAATATCTCTAATTCTGATATTTACACATTATTTGCAAAAGGTGATATTGATGCTGCATGGGTTCCTGAACCCACTGCCACAATATTGGTGCAACAATTGGATGGTAAAAGATTATTTAATGAAGAAGAACTTTGGCCTGAGCATAGGTTTGCATCTGTGTTGTTAATTGCTAGAGAAGAATATGTACATCAGAATCCTGATCTAATACACAAATGGCTTCAAGCAAATCAACAAACGGTAGACTGGATAAATTCCAATCCAGAACAAACTAGAAACATTTTCATTGAATTTATTAAAAAAGAAACTGGTAAATCCCTCTCTGATGATTTGATTGATGAATCATTATCTAATTTAGAAATCACGTCTGATCCTATTGTTAGCTCTATTCACACATTTGCTAAACGAGCAGATTCCCTTGGTTATTTAGGAAGGCATGGATATAGTCTGGATGGAATTTTCTTTGACATAAATTCAAATTCCCAATCACAGGAGGTTTTGGTAAATCATGACAAAACTTGAGGCTAAAAATATTGTAAAGTATTTCAAACATGACAGTCACCGTCTCAAGGCATTGGGTGGTGTAAATCTGCAGATTGAAGATGGCGAGTTTGTCTGCTTGGTGGGCCCATCTGGATGTGGTAAATCTACTTTTTTACGAATTGTTGCAGGTTTGGAAACTCCAGATGAGGGTGAAATTCTCTTTGATGGAAAACCGGTTACAACTACAGGTCCTGAAAGAATCATGGTTTTTCAGGAAGGTGCACTATTTCCATGGTTGAAAGTGCAAGATAATGTAGAATTTGGTTTAAAGATGGCAGGAATTCCAAAAGAAGAACGAACGGAGATATCCAAACGATATTTGGATATGATGCAGTTAACAAAATTTGCTGATTCATACACGTACCAACTTTCAACTGGAATGAAGCAAAGAGTAGCGATAGCTAGAGCGCTTGTAATGGATCCTGATGTGTTGTTAATGGATGAGCCATTTGCATCACTTGATGCACAAACAAGAGATCTGCTGTTAGTTGAAATGCAATTGATTTGGGAAAAAACCAAAAAGACAATTTTATTTGTAACTCATAATGTTACAGAAGCTACAGTACTTGGAACTAAAGTTGCAGTATTTAGCAATAGGCCTTCTATGATTAAAAAAATAATAAATGTTGACTATAAACGACCACGACTCGTAGAAGATCAAAATCTTTTTCCACTACAACAAGAAATTTTATCTGAATTGCGACCTGAGGTAAAGAAAAGCTAAGTGACATTTTATGAAAAAAAATACCCTGGCAAAACAAATTATTTTTTATGTAACACTTGTAGCTATTTGGCAGATTGTATCGATGACAAATATATGGCCAAATAATCTTTTTCCTTCTCCTTATGAGGTGGCTGAAGATTTAGTGTATACTGCATCTGATGGAAGTCTGTTCTTTGGAATAGCAACTAGTCTTTTGAGATTGATAATTGGATTGACAATTGCGATAGTTGGAGGAATGCTGCTTGGAATTTTTATGGCCCGAGTGGAGATTGTAAATCAAACAATAGGGTCATTGGTTTTAGGACTACAATCAATTCCTTCGGTTGCTTGGGTACCGCTTGCAATACTTTGGTTTGGATTGACAGATGGCGGAATTATCTTTGTTACTGCAATTGGTTCGATGTTTGCAGTGACAATTGCTACCTACACTGGAGTCAAAAACATCAATCCGCATTATATCGAGGCTGCAAAAAATATGGGTGCAAAAGGAACTCAACTTGCCACATATGTCTTAATTCCTGCAGCATTTCCGTATCTGATTTCTGGTTTCAAACAAGGTTGGGCTTTTGCATGGAGGGGGGTAATAGGCGCAGAATTACTATTTTCATTCCTAGGTCTGGGATTTTTGCTCAATGTAGGACGACAACTAAATGACATCTCTCAAGTATTTGCAATAATGTTGGTAATTATGATGGTTGGTATTGCAATTGATGGAATTATTTTTAAGAGAATTGAAAATAAAGTAATGTCTAGGTGGGGACTGCGCTAACTGTCTTTTGTGATTTTATTTTCAGCGATACTAGAAATGCTACAATGATTATCCCAATTGCAAAATACATAACAGATACATAATTAAATGCAAATGCAATTGCACCTGCAACTATTGGTCCTACAACAGCTCCTATTGATATGGTAGAACTAAAAATTCCTGTTGACGTTGAACGTGGATTATTTTCCATCAAATGAAAACTTCCACCAATATATAAAAAAGCCCAGGTTGCACCCACAAGTGCCATAAATGGCATTGCCATCCACCAGTCCTTTATCAAAGCTAGTCCAACAAAGACAAATGTGGTGCCCCCAATTCCAATCTTAAATTTTGTTACATTTGAAATTTTAATTTTACTTGCCATTAAATTCATTAAAACAAAAGCAGCTAACGTGTTTGCTACGTACACAATTGAAATTTGATAGAGTTCAGCACCTAATTTTTCTATTAACATTATTGGAAAAATTGTCCATACTGATGATGCACCAATATGTCGTAATAGGAGTGAAATGAATAGGAATTTGTTTTTTATAATTACATTTTTTGTAGTTCCGGGTTTAATCTCTTTTTCTTGTAATGTGTTTGGCATCTTGATTGTAAATAATAATCCAATCAAAAAGAAAACTCCGCTAATTAGAAAAGTTAGTTTGATGTCATTTACAATTCCTGCGGCAGCTGTTCCAACTAGCCATCCTAAGGCATGAAATGAAATTACAGTGACTGCTCGTTTTTTTTCATGATTTGCTTCATAAGTATAGGCAATCATAGACGGAACCATTATCCCACTTGCAACTCCTGCACCAATTCTGGCTAAAAGCAACAGTCCAATACTATCTGCAAAATAATGTAATCCAAAGGCTATGGCACATCCAATGAAGCCTATTCTAATGAATTTCAGTCTCGTTCCTTTTTTATCTGAATGTCGTCCAAAGTAAATTTGGGATAAAATCTCGGTAAAACTAAATGATGCAATTATTAGACCAATTTCGAAAACAGAATCTGTTACTCCCATTGCCATGATGGGCAAGAATACAAAGACAATGGAAATTCCAGCATGTTGAAAAAAAGTAGCGCTACGAACAAGATTGTTTAATTGTATTTTTTGCATAATTATACAAAATTTTTCTTTCTGCCTAATTTCAACATAAGTGCAAATTACCTGATTGTATGGATGATTTTTCTCAAAAGAGTTAAACTATCTAGAAACAATCTAAAAACAAATTGGTACAAAAAGAGTCATTTCTCATTGCGTTACAAAAAAGAATTTTGCTTTTTGATGGGGCAATGGGAACTGAAATTCAAAAATATAATCCAACAGCTCAAGATTTCCCAAACAATCAAGA
>Ga0315290_10000188_pt1 | contig 37795 bp, 35 predicted proteins | sample YL17G12_0_MG_FD_203627 | JGI IMG/M metagenome (GOLD analysis project Ga0315290, IMG submission 203627) | Sediment microbial communities from Yellowstone Lake, YNP, Wyoming, USA - YL17G12_0 | ecosystem: Environmental > Aquatic > Freshwater > Lake > Sediment | place: USA: Wyoming | collected... | reverse complement strand
ACCGAATCGAGAGTCTGGACCCGACCGGCATATTCGTTGGCGGTTTCTGTTAGTTTGTTTTCGTACAAGGCATAATGAATAGCCATAATAAAAATCCTTCCTGTCCCTGTGGGACCAGCTTCCGCTGGACCGGTTTGTGCCCAGCCAATGGTGTTATGTTAACTTACCTCGAAAACACAGATTAAATACAAATTCCTATACGCTAGCTCAAGGAATAAAACAACCAAACACTTTTTTTAACCAGTGAACCCATCGGCAGCCGAACCGCCAGCCTTTAATCGATATTTTGCCGCCAGACCCACCTGCTCGGACACAACAATTCTGATACCTTGATTTTCTATACCACTTGGTATATACTGACGACCGATTGCTCATCTATATGCAGCCTTGTTATTCAAGATGATGGAGATAACCTGTGAACCACTTAGAACTGCGTTTTGAACTCCCGGATTGGATGCAGCATTTAATCGGGAAAGACAAAATCGTCTGCCCTTCCCTCGAAGACCGAATGCGCTTCGCCATCAGGCTTTCGTGGGAAAACGTGGAACAACAAACAGGCGGACCCTTCGGCGCCGCCGTCTTCGATAGCGATGGGGTATTGGTCGCCCCGGGGATCAACATAGTGACAGCGAGCAACTGTTCAGTGCTCCATGCGGAGATCGTAGCCTTGATGCTGGCGCAGAAGGTCTTGGGACGCTACGATATAGGGAATGCCAGCCGAGGCCGCTACGATCTGGTGGCTACGACCCAACCATGCGCAATGTGTTTCGGCGCGATCCCCTGGTCAGGAGTCTCTCGGCTGGTCTGCGGAGGCCGCGATGAGGATGCACGGCGTATCGGATTCGATGAAGGCCCGAAACCGGAAAATTGGATTGCGGGTCTTGAATCACGTGGGATTGCTGTTGTGCAGGATGTGCTTCGTAAGGAAGCGGTGGATGTGCTTCAACGATATGCACAGCTCGGCAGGCCGATTTACAACGCAACTCGACGCAATACGCCAACAGACCGCTGACAGCGGAGAATAGACCGGGCTTTCACTGTTTGCTATGTCCGTCTGGTGAATCGGTAAACCAGCCCGCCGACCAGCAGGATACCAAACGAAATGAGCAAACCAATTGGTTTCCTCTCCCAGGCGTACGATACGCAGCTATAGATCAGAAACGCACACACCCCGCAAAAAATGATCGTAGTAACCGGAAAACCCGTCACCCGGTAAGGACGCTCAACATGAGGTTCTTTCCGACGCAGAACGATGACCGCAAAACTCGTTGCCAAATAAAACGAATAAACCGCCACAGACGTATAAAGTAGAGTATCAATGAAGGAACCCAGCAGCACAATCAGACTCAGTGCGATTACCCCTTGTACCGCAAGTGCCATGATCGGTGTGCCGGTTCGCCCGCTCCACTTGCCCAGAACTCCAAAAGCCCGATGTTCCTCGCCCACCGCATAAGAAATCCGGGCGCCGGTAAAGATCAAACCGTTAACAGCCCCAAGAGCGGAAATACAAATCAAACCACTGATCAACCTGCCGCCGATTTGTGGAAAGACCGTGGCAATACTGTCGGTGGCAACCGCTTTGGAAGTGGCCATCCCCGCATAGCCCAATGTGTAAAGAAACGCCCCATTAACCAGCAGATAAAGCACGGTCACCATTACAGTACCCAGAACCAATGCCCGGACAATATTGTGGCTGGGATTTTTTACTTCCGCCGCCACGTAGGCCATCTCGTTCCACCCGCCAAACGTAAACAGCACCAGGACCAACGCTATGCTCAGCGGAAATGGATCAAAAGATTCCACGGTTGGAGAACCCTCAGGCGCAACTATTGCCACAACCACAATACCCAGTAAACCCAGCGATTTGACAATCGTGAGAAAATTCTGCGTCCACTTGCCCGCACGCACGCCCAGGATGTTGACCACCGTCAAAACAATAACGGCCGCGCCGGCATATATCGGTTGACTATACGAAATCTCAGAACTTGCCAGCGGATCGTAGATCGCACGGGCATAGGTCGCGAAAGCGAACGCAACCACAGCAATGTCACCCGGCCGAACTATAGTAAGTTGAGCCCAGCCGAACAAAAAACCCGCCCAGCGACCGTATGCACGGCTCAGATAAACGTAATCACCTCCCTGCTGCGGATATGCCGTCGCCAATTCCGCATAGCCCAGCGCCCCGCATAGCGAAAGCAGCCCTCCGACAATCCAGATCGCCAAAACTCCCCACCAGCAGAATACGCCTTTGGCAACATCTGGCGCCGTTTGATAGATGCCCACGCCGATGATGATCCCCACGATGATACACGTCGAATCAAAAAGAGACAGTTCTCTCTTGGGTGTTATATGCATAGACTACTCCACACGAACCGTACATATTCGACATCCGCCTCACGAACAAAATTATAAGAGAGCCTCTAAAAATTGCTTTTGTCACGAGAACGAGCGAAATTTTCGTCAGTGAGGCAGAGGTCAAAAATCGCCGCAGGCGTAGTTGTAACTACGTTGAGGACGATTTTTGGCCGATAACGATGCTGACGGGAATTGCAGCCGTTCGTAGTAAAAATGAATTTTTAGAGGTTCCCATAAGAGTTCCCACCTGAACTCCTGTTAGTATTCGTTAACGCTTCTTGAGTGTCACGCCGACACCGGCCCTATCCATGTGCAGAAACAGCGTTTCCATATCCGCACTTGTGGTAATAGCCTCGACATAACGCGGATCGGCCTGTCGGGTGGTCATGTTGTGAGCCACGATCAACCCGCCCGGCCGCACCAGCGGCAGCAGTTTATTGAGGTAGTCAATATAACCTTCCTTGTCGGCGTCAAGAAACAGAATATCGATCGGATCTTTAAGCTTGGTAACGGTCTGATGAGCATCACCTTCCACCAGCGTAACGATCTGATCTACACCCGCCCGCTTAAAGTTTTCCCGGGCCAGTGACGCCCTGCCGGCATCGAACTCGTGGGTAGTCAGCCTGCCGCCTGTCTTCCGCAGCGCCAGACAAAACCAAATGCCCGAATACCCGTTGGATGTGCCGATCTCCACAACATGCTTGGCACCAACCGTCTCGGCCAGCAACCGCAGCAACCTGCCGTCCTCCTTGGGAACATTCATCATCCCTCCCCGCTGGCTGCGGTCCATGTCGTCAAGAATGTCCAGGATTTTCTTTTCCGCGTCAGTCTTTGGTTTTAGTTGACATTCAAAGGACAGGACATCCTTATTCTGGGCAATCAAACTTGCAGCCCCTGCCAGGCCAACCATAACTACAATGCTCAATACCATCCTTTTAAACATATCTTGCTCCTGTGTTTGAACTACGATTTTACAAAAGTCCAGTTTGAACCACACCCTGATTATATCCACTAAAACGTATGGTTCCACGGTTTTATTGCAATTGCCGCAAATATTTGACCGATATAGAAAAAGAAAAATAAGCCTTGCTGGCAGATGCCTGTTCTGGTACAATAAAGGACTGTTGATTCGATATAAATGTAGGACAATGAGGTGTTTATATGCTAACTGACAATATCCTGGACCTGATCGGCAATACGCCACTGATACGTTTGAAAGAGGGAAATATATTCGTCAAGGCGGAGTTCCTCAACCCTGGTGGAAGTATCAAGGATCGTGTCGCCTTGTCCATGATCGAGGGTGCACAGCGCGACGGTCGCCTTAAAGATGATTCGATTATTGTGGAGCCTACCTCTGGTAATACCGGCATTGGCATAGCCTTGATTGGTCGGTTGAAGGGACATGAAGTTCAAATCGTTATGCCGGAAAACATGAGCGAAGAACGAAAAAAACTAATACGCGCCCTGGGCGCAACACTCATACTGACTCCTGCAAACGAGGGTATCGCAGGAGCCGTAGCCCGCGTCCGGGAAATGGCCAAACTGGACCCGCGCATTTTTGTCCCCCAACAATTCGAAAACCCCGATAACCCCAGAGTTCATTATGAAGAAACAGCTCACGAACTATGGCGGCAGATGACCGGTAACATCGCCTGCTTCGTAGCCGGTGTCGGTAGTGGTGGAACACTACAGGGTATTGGAAAGTTTCTTAAAGAACACAAGCCTGACGCCAAAATCATAGCGGTAGAACCCAAAAATGTTTCCGCACTGCTCGGCCACGAGCCGGGCCTTCACCAGATACAGGGTATTGGCGATGGGTTCATACCTAAAATTCTCGACGTCTCCTTGGTGGACGATGTCATCGAGGTCACAGACGAAGATGCTATTGAAATAACCAGACACTTGGGCAGAGATTACGGACTGCTCGTGGGAATCTCTTCCGGCGCCAACGTCTGGGCCGCACAGCAAATGGCTTCCAGAATAAAAGGAAATATCGCTACGGTCCTGCCAGACCGCGCCGAACGATACTTCAGTACCTCCTTAATGTGATATTGAAAGAACAATATTAGTGCTGCCGGCGGAGTGATTATAATGGTCTTCGACATATACGACGACAAAATGCCACGCCGAATCAAAATCGATGCCGAACACGTAACTATCGGCAGGACCGCGGATAATGACATAATCATACACGAGAAGTGCGCTTCACGCCAACACTGCCAGGTACGCCTGGAATCTTCCGGTGATTATATATTGCATGATCTGAGAAGCCGAAACGGTACCAGCATCAACCAAAAACTCATCGACCAACCCTCACCACTGAACAACGGAGATGAAATCAACGTCGGTAAATCCGCACTGAGATTCTGGTCCAGCCCCGAAAATATCGACAAATCCGCACCCAAACTGCCCCTGGTTGTCAAAGATTCCACCAGCAAAACCGCCGAAGACCCTCGAGTCTGATTCGTATGTCTGAAATACTGACCCAATTGAAACATCTACTGCCGTTCGAAAAAAAGGGTCAGGAACCTTCTTTTATAGAAGCTTATGGCTCCTGGGGGTCGCTTCCTCGCTTGATAGCGGCCTGCCTCGAAAATCAACTCAAAGGTCCCGTATTATACATCACCGCTCACATCACTCATGCCTTCGAGGCTCAGGACGATCTGGAAACCTTTCTCGGCAAATCCGTCGGGTTGTTTCCCGCCGCCGAGGCTCACGAAACAGACCTCGATCCGACCTCTGAAATTGCCTGCGAACGTTTGCGGATATGCCGACAACTCTCAACGCCAAACAACCACAATCCACAGATAATTGTCACGCCCATTGCGGCCCTGATGCAGCCGGTGCCCAACGTGCCGTTCCTCCAGGCCCAGTCACGCAAACTGACCACCGGACAAAACCTCGAAATGAATGAACTTCTCCATTGGCTAGACGACCACAATTTCACACGCGTTGACCAGATCGATCTTGTCGGTGAGTTCGCCTGTCGCGGCGGCATCGTCGATGTCTTTCCACCCGCCGCGCTCCTGCCAGTACGCATCGAGCTTTTCGGCGACCAGATCGAATCGTTGCGGTCTTTCGATCTCGACACGCAGCGTTCCGTTCATCACCTTGAAACCGTTACCATCACTGGTTGCAATAATATCCGCCAGGCGGCGGATGGAACCAGCTTCCTTGAGTATCTGCCGGCCAAAACGACACTTCTCATCGAAGAAACGACCGAGGTCGCTGAAAGCGGACGCTTATGCCTGAACCGACTGGCCAACCCATCCGACATATACCCCGTAGAAAACGTTTTACAAACCGCGACCAAATTCGATACGTTCCACCTCAACCGATTCTCATCCGGCATCGACCCTGCCGCCATAAACCTCCACGGACAATCCGTTCAGCAATTTGAAAATCGCTGGCCCGAAGTCCTGGAAGAACTCCTCCAAATCGCCCGTGAACAACAGGTATATTTGTTTTGTGAAAAACCTGCCCAAAAACAGCGACTCCTGGAAATGATTGAGACCGACTTTGCCGTTTCCACCCTCCCGAAAGGTCTTTATCTGCCCGTCGGTTACGTCCACCACGGCTTCGCCATACCCGGCGAGAAACTCCTTGTCCTCAGCCATCACGAACTGTTCGGACAACATCAGCCTCAGCGACGTATCAGTAGAATCCAGCCCACCCAGGCGATAGATTCTTTCACCGACCTGGCCAAAGGCGACTTGGTCGTTCATGTCAATCATGGTATTGGCAGATTCCTCGGCATGAAAACATTAACCAAGCATGACCGCCAGGAAGAATACCTGGCCATCGAGTATGCCGACAAAGCCGTTGTACATGTTCCCGCCACTAAAATCCAACTGATACACAAATACGTCGGCGCACGCGGTGGCCGGACGAAGCTCAGCAAGCTGGGCGGCCGAACCTGGACCAGACAAAAACAAAAAGTTACCGAAGCTGTCGAAGACATGGCCTCACAGTTTATCGATCTGCAGGCTCACCGTCAAAGCATCCCGGGAATTGCTTTTCCTCCCGATACCCCGTGGCAGCGCGAATTTGAAGAGTCTTTTGCCTACCAGGAAACCGAAGATCAGACCACCGTCAACGTGGAAATCAAAAACGATATGCAGCAAAATCGCCCTATGGACCGCCTGCTTTGCGGTGATGTCGGATACGGCAAAACCGAACTGGCACTGAGGGCCGTGTTCAAAACCGTCGAATATGGCAAACAGGTCGCCGTACTCGTACCTACCACCGTACTGGCCCGGCAGCACTTCCGCACCTTCACCGAACGATTGGCCGATTTCCCATTCATCGTCGAATGCCTCAGCAGGCTCAATACTGCCGGACAGACCCGCGATATAATCAAACGAACCGCTCAGGGACAAGTTGACATCCTCATCGGTACCCACCGCATCTTAAGCGACGACATCATATTCAAAGACCTCGGCCTGGTCGTTATAGACGAAGAGCAGCGATTCGGCGTCAACCACAAGGAAAAACTCAAACGAATGCGAAAAACCGTTGACATCCTGACCATGACCGCCACGCCCATACCACGTACTTTGCACATGGCCCTGCTGGGGATTCGTGACATCTCCTCATTGACATCACCGCCTCTCGACCGTCGCAGCATCGTTACCGAGGTCTGCCCTTTCGACAAACAACGCATTCGCTCAATCATCCTTCGCGAGCTTAACAGACAGGGACAGATATATTTCCTCCACAACCGCGTCCACAGCATCGCCGACGCCGCTCGTTCGATTGAGCAACTGGTACCCGAAGCCCGAATCATCACCGTCCACGGACGAATGGCCAAACGCCAACTCGAAGACCGTATGTCCGACTTCGTCGATCACAAAGCCGACATCCTGGTTTGCACGACCATTATCGAATCAGGCCTCGATATCCCAAACGTCAATACGATCATCATCGCCGACGCCGACCGTTTCGGCCTGGCCGAACTGCATCAGTTAAGAGGCCGGGTCGGCCGATACAAACACCGTGCCTACGCTTATATGTTACTGCCCACCAAACGTTCCATTAACCCCACCGCGGTAAAACGACTAAAGGCCATCGAAGAATACTCACAATTGGGTTGTGGCTTTCGCATAGCCCTGCGAGACCTGGAAATCCGCGGAGCGGGAAACATCTTAGGCATCGAACAGAGCGGTTACATCGACACGGTTGGTTACGAACTATATTGTCAGCTTTTGGCCGCGGCAGTAAGACGCCGACGCAACGAACCTGAACCGATAAGCTCGATTACTCACCTGGAATTAAACGTCAGCAACAATATCCCACGAGGCTATATCCCTTCCGACCGACAACGCATGGACGTCTATCGTCGGCTGGCAACCTGCTCAACCAGCCAGGACTTCGACCAGCTCGAACACGACTTGATCGACCTGTTTGGCCAACCCCCCGGTTCCGTACGCGACCTGCTCGAACTAACGGAAATCCGCATTATGGCCTCCCAGCGCAACATTCGCAGCATCATCCAGAAACAACCGGACCTCATCTTCCATCTGCACGATTCCGCCCAGGTAAGCTCACTCTTTGCCAACGCACCCGGCTCCGTCCGCGTGCCCGACCAAAGCACCGTCCATTTGCGACTGACCGAGCCTTATTTTGATTCACCAAAAACCATAATGGCTACCCTGCGAAAAATACTGACAAGCAAGTGATACATATTGACCATCCCCCGACTTCTTCACGCAATACGATATACGCTATACAAATTTAGTTGCGGCCCCTGAGCCTACATGGTATATTCACATTATTATGAAGATATACCGATTAATTATTATCCTGCTCACGATATTTCCGATCTCAATCGCTCCCGCCGGGGCGGTTAGCCCGCAGAATCCTCAAATCACCACCCCGGCAAAACCACAGACCCAGACCCCTGCTGAAACTATCCCCACCGGAGGCGAAACTATCCGGACCGGGGCCGTACTAAAAGTCAATGGGGATGCAATAACTTCTACCGCGATAATCGCACTTCTCCAATTACAGACAACAACGCAAGACCAAAAATCGGACCAACAGCAGTTCCTCCAGAACACCGCCCCGAAGGTCAGCGATTTGGTCATAAAAAAAGTTTACAACCTCCTGCTTTATCAGCACGCCAGAAACCATCTGGAAAAACTCGGAATCTCAGAGGACGCCCTTGATCGCATCCTGGTTCAAAAACGAAAGGATATCCTCAACGAATACGGACAAAGTGAAGCACACGCACGGGAAGAACTGGCAAAAAAGGGCAGCAGTATCGACGAAGAACTCCAAAAATATAAAAAAGATATTGTCATTTCAGAGTTCCAGAATATGCGATTTAACCCGACTTTGAACATCACCCGCCGACAGATGCTCCAGTACTACAATACCAACATGCAAAGCCAGTTCTACCAAAGCCCAACCATACAGTTCCAACTGATCGACATCAGGAAAGACCAGTTCGAACAGCCCGCCCTGGCCAAGGCGGCTGCAGAGACAGCCCTTCAGCAAATCAAAGACGGCAAAGATTTTGCCCAGGTAGTCGCCCAATTCTCACACGACTGGCGCAAAAAATATGACGGCCTATGGAATCCCATAGACCCCGATGACGTCCTGCCACTATACGAACCGGTCATGGCAGCCCTGAAAAAAACCTCAATCGGCCAGCACACCGATATTATCGAACAAGAAGAACATCTCTTTATCGCCAAACTCATCGATTATAAAAAAGCAAACGTGATCCCATTCTCCGAGGCCCAGGATAAAATCAAACAAATCATTTCTGAAAAAAGTTGGCTGGAATACCAGCAAAAACTCGGCGCCGACCTGCTGCCAAAGGCTTCCATCGGAGACCTCGATCAATTTGTCAGGGCCACCACCCTCGCCGCCTACGAACAAACTACATATAGTGGTAAAACACAATGAAAAACAGTAATGATAATCTTTGGGCCCCTTGGCGAATCGAATACCTCAAATCCTTGAGCCAATCCGACGACGCCCATCATGGGCCTTCGGTATCAGCCACGGACAGCCATAACGAAAAGCCCGCCGGCGACGACCAGGACTCATGTTTCCTGTGCCGATATGCCGGCGACGATCCTGACAACGACAAACAAAACCTGCTCTTGTGGCGGGGCCGCCGCGCGATAGTAGTCTTCAACCGTTATCCCTACACCGCCGGCCATTTACTGATCGGGCCAATCTCCCATGTAGCCGACCTGGCCGATCTGGATGAAACCACCATATTGGAGATGATGTCCTTGGCTCGCGACGGGCAAAAGGTTCTGACCGAGACCATTCATCCCCACGGCTTCAATATCGGCATCAACATCGGCCGTTGCGCCGGTGCCGGCCTGCCCGGACATATCCACATACACCTGATACCACGCTGGGACGGCGATACCAACTCCATGTCCGTCATCGCCCGCGTCCGCGTCATCAGCCAGTCCCTCGACGAACTTTACGACCAGCTTACAGAAACCTCAAAAAAACTTAACCTGCCAACCGGATAGAAATCAAATTGTCATACCAGACTTGATCGCCCATCACACACATCGCCGCGTTAAATTAACTTCGCCAACTTCTTTTCCAGATGCTTCACAGGTGTAAAATAGAACGTCTTGCCAACCTTACTGCTTTCGAGTAAACCTCGCCTTTCCAGATCAAGTAAATCCGTCCGCGCCGTTTGATAAACAACATTATGACTTATATGATGTGATTCGATCGTATATCGATAGTGCGGATGACGCAAACCGTGGCTGACGAGTGCCCGTTGCCGATGATTGAGCACGGAAATGCCTCGCAACTCACTTTCTATTGCCTGCAGTTTTTTTGTTCTTTCTTTGATGTACCCGTGTAGCTTTTTAATGGCCTGCCGAATCACTTCAAGATGATAAAGAATAAAATAAGTTAAATCGTTTTCATCTGTCTCCGTGTAGAGAAACGCTCGACCGTATTTACTTGGAGCATTAAGAATGATTTGTGAAATCGATATAAATTCGAAAAGCCAAAAACCGTTACGAAGCATCGACCAGTAAAATAACGCCCGTGCCGTCCTGCCATTTCCATCGGTAAATGGATGATCGTATGCCAACCAGAAGTGCAATATGATAGAGCGAATAACTGGATGAATAAAATAAGTATCCTTTTTTCCATTGGCAAAGTCACACATGGCAACCAGCCTCTCCTCGAGCTGGTCTGCTGGTGGAGGCTCATGGAAAACTTCGCCGTACTCATCCCTGATGTTGATTTTCTCACCGGTTCGACGAAATCGTCCGGCTTCTGACAAATCATCCAAAGTCTTTTCTGTAATGCACCGATGAATCTCAAAAACCAGATCTTTCGATAACTGCTCGTGTTTTAGTTTCCCGATTTGCCGCATAGTAGCGTAATTGTTAAGGATCATTTGCTCGCTTCGGTCTTGAGGCTTGCGCCCTGTCTGGATCAACTCTTTAGCAACCTTGCGTGTCGTTGCAGCTCCTTCAAGCTGGCTCGAAGTGATTGCTTCCTGAATCAGCGAATTAACATAGTATTGATCCTTTGTTTCAGGATTTATGATTTGATCAGGCATTTGGATGTACCCGCCGGCCCCTTGATCAATCTCGTGCAGTATTTCACTTATGGGGTCCGTATTAAGATGTTTAAACGGTTCTCCCTTCTTATCAAGTAATGGGGTTGTCTTGAATAATCTACGTCGCTGCATCTTCAAGGCAAACCACCACTCTTCGTAACTAAATCCTTCCGGGGTTGAATAACGACGCAGTTTGTCCCAGTGAAGGTATTTTTCTACGCCAGTGCCTCCAGAAATTACATTGAAGTTCAATATCTTGGCAAGCCGGTCCGGGTCATTCTTGAGTTGCTGCCTTATGGAATCAAAATCGGGCGGTAATTGCGGCATTTTCATAACATTAACCTTTAATTGTAAAAGAGTTACGTGCACACCAATTATATACTAAAATGTCTAGAATTAGTATATAATAATCATTCGGTCGTTTCAAATACTAAATTTACTTATGTTAGTATAAAATTAGTTTGATGCACAGAAATTTGTGTCCTGCCGCTCTATGATCACAGCCCAGACATAAGGTTTCTGTGTTCTTAACCACATAAATACCAAGTAGTTATACAAATACTAATTATATACTAATATAGTTAAAATTAGTACTTGGACGCCGCTATCCCCAATTTGTTGTGCTAAATTGACCACCACACAGTAAAATAGACGCCTAAAAAAGACTTCTGTAAAGAAACAAATTGCCTGTAACAGGAAACCGGAAACATTAAACTCTATCCCGGAGCGGCTATGACCATAAAAGAATTTCAGCAGTTAATCAGCCAAAAATACGAAAAACGCGACCGACAACGCGGCACCCCAGCCACTTTCCTATGGTTCATTGAGGAAATCGGCGAGTTGGCCACCGCCCTGGCAGGTGACGACCAAAAGAACAAAATCGAGGAATTCGGTGATGTCCTCGCCTGGCTGTGCACCCTGGCCAACATTAACGACGTCGATCTCGAACAGGCTGTCCAGAAATACCATGGCCCCGATCACCTGGGCTATAAATAATCGCTTGCGCCTGGCAGACAGCAGCCGGCAATCAGTTGCCAACTGCTGCTTTTCCATTGACGCCAAAGCAGTTAAGGCTATTATAAAAGCATTATGGAACAAAACTCTCCAAACGAATACGAACAAGCACGCCTGGAAAAGCTCGTCAGGCTCCGAGCCTTGGGTATCGACCCCTACGGCGGAAAATTCCCCAATGCCCAGCCCCTCCAGACCATAGCCGACAAATACGACCCCGAAAACGAAGAGCAAACCGTTTGCGGAGCCGGACGTATCATCCTGCTGCGCGATATCGGCAAGCTCATCTTTATTACCCTGCGTGATCGGACCGGCACCATCCAGACCGGCTTGAGCAAAAAATTCCTCGCGGATACCTGGGACGCGGTCAAACTGCTCGACCTCGGCGATATCATTGGCATCGAAGGCATGCTCGGCAAAACCAAAACCGGTGAAATCACCGTCTGGGCCACCAGTTTTACCCTGCTGTGCAAAGCCACGCTTCCACCACCGGGCAAATGGCACGGCCTGCAGGATGTGGAGCTGCGATACCGCCGCCGATACGTCGATCTGTTCACCAATCCCGACGTAATGGCCACCTTCAAGGACCGAATCGCCATCATCCAAACCATCCGCCAATTCCTTCAGGATCGCCTCTTCCTCGAAGTCGAAACACCCATGATGCACGCCATTGCCGGCGGCGCCGCCGCAAGACCTTTTATTACCCATCACAACGCCTTGGGCATAGACCTCTATTTGCGCATCGCTCTAGAACTGCACCTCAAACGGTTATTGGTTGGCGGTATGGAGCGTGTCTTCGAGATCAACCGCAACTTCCGCAACGAAGGTATCTCAACACAACACAACCCCGAGTTCACCATGTGCGAGCTTTATCAGGCATACTCCGACTACAACGGAATGATGGACCTGATCGAAGAGTTGATCTGCCTGCTCGTTCGGCAACGCAGCGAAAACATGCAACTGAAATTCAACGGCCAAACCATTGACTACTCACCACCCTGGCGGCGAAAAACCTACGCTCAGCTTTTCGCCGAGTACGTCGGCTGCGAAATCAACGACATAACTACCATCCGACAAAAAGCCCGAAAACTCGAAATCACTGAAGCCGACATGGACGATACCATTGTAACCAATGAACTATTCGAACACTTTGTCGAAGACAATTTAATAAACCCGACCTTTGTAATCGATTACCCGGCCGCTTTATGCCCGCTGACCCGCCGAAAAACCGACAATCCGAATATCGCCGAACGATTCGAACTGTATATCTGCGCGATGGAAATCGCAAACGCATATACCGAACTGAACGATCCCGCCGTCCAGGAAGAAAACTTCCGACTGCAGCTACGTGGCCAGACTGAAACCATGGCAAAAATGGACGAGGATTTCATCACCGCTTTGAAATACGGTATGCCGCCCGCCGGCGGACTAGGCTTCGGCATCGACCGACTGGTAATGTTGTTAACTGACTCACCTTCCATTCGCGACGTGATCCTGTTCCCACTCATGCGACCAAATGAATAAATTGTCATGCCCGACTCGATCAGGCATCCAGAATAATGTCATGCCCGACCTGATCGGGCATCCAGAGTAAGCATAAAATGGTTGCGAAATCGTATTTTGTCTATATCCTGGCCAATAAACGCAATGGCGTGTTGTACATCGGTATAATCGGCAATCTGTTAAAACGGATCGATCAGCACAAGAACAACATGGTCGAGGGCTTTACGGCAAAATATGGCGTGCATCAGTTGGCCTCTGTCCTCTGTCTTCCCCCTCATGCCTCGTGCCTCGCGCCTTCTTCTGCATCTACTCATCCACTGGAGTGACCCAACGTGCATAAGTTATTTCTGGCTCTGCGTTATCTGCGAAAAAAACGAATCGTCTTTTTCGGTATCGCCGCCGTTACTCTCTGCGTAGCACTGCTGATCGTCATTACCAGCATATTCAACGGATTTGTTCGATCTTTACATGACTATTGGCGACAATCTCAGGGCCAAATCCAGCTTTCACCACGAATCGCTATGCATCCTTACGAAGCCCTGGTCGAACAAATCGAAAATATCGACGGCATCGCTGCCGCACGGGCCACCACTGGGACCGGCGGCCTGCTCTATCTCGGACCAGGAGATGTCAGAGCAGTTGGAATAGTGGGATTAGACCTGAACCGAAACGCCCGGGACGAAATCTTCCACAAGGGCCTGCTCCTGCAGTCAGCCCCCACCTTTCAGAAACCGGTTGCCGATTTTTCCTTATCCCCCGAAATTCAAGAAAAATTCACCGCATGGTATGAAAAAAAATTCCGCCGACCACCCACCGCCGCCGATATGCCCGTCGGCATTATTGTCGGAATCGGAGTGTTAGCCCAGCCGGATAAACTAACTGATAAATATGATCGACACGCTATCATCGAACAACTCCGACAGCGAAAAGAACCGATGTATATCATCTCCGGAAAACAGGGCGAGATGACCGCTCAAAAAATTAGAAGACTATGCTGGCCCGTCGATGTGCTCGAGACCGGGACCCTCCATGCCGACACCAACCTTATATATTTACCTTTTGATTATACCCGCGATCTGGTTGGCAATGTGGGCCCGACTGGTGAAAAAGAATGTCTCGGCCAAATAGGAATCTATCTCGAACCGAATATCAAAAACCCCATCGAGATAGCTCGTATAACACAACAGGTTCAACAAACGTGGATGCGATTTGCCACCACCCGGATGAATTGGTCCGAGCCGAAAGCCGCCAACGTCAATATCTCCGATCCCATGCAGACCCCTAACGCCCTGCTGATAACCCAGGAAATCCGTAAACAGTTGGCGATTATGCAGATATTGGTTGGATTGGTATGCGTGGTGGCCGCACTGCTGATATTCGTAACACTAAAAATGATCGTCATGCAGAGAACAAAAGACATCGGAATCATACGGGCCTTGGGATCCACACGGGTTGGCATCGCCGCGATCTTCCTCGCCTACGGGGCAGCCGTCGGCCTGACCGGCTCAATCCTGGGCCTGGCCCTGGGAGCCTGGAGCACTCGCAACATCAATTTGATTGAGTCCGTGATAACCAAATTGCTTGGCTTCAAAATATGGAAAAGCGGCGTCTATTTCTTTCGCGACATCCCCAACGAAGTGGACTGGTCCTCGACATGGTGGATCCTGATCACAGGCTTGATAACCGCAACTCTTGGCGCCCTGCTCCCGGCCATCCGCGCCGCCCGATTACAACCAGTGGACTCCTTACGATATGAATAATAACTATAACACAACAGCGACCTCACGACTACCCGTGCATTATGCCTTATTAATTCGCGTTCATTCGCGGTTCCAGCCCGCTTAGTACAAAACTATGTTTAAACTACTACTAATTTGGCGATATTTCGTGCGAAAACGCGTAGCTTTGATCGCCGTGTTAGCCGTGACGCTGCTGGTCATGATGGCCCTGGTCGTACTAAGCGTCATGTCAGGCCTGATCGAGAACACCTGCTCACGCAATCATAACTGGACCGGCGACATCGTGCTCACCCGCCCCAGCCTCGTGGGCTTTCCTTATTACGACGAATTCATCGACCGCCTTTATCAATGTGATATTATCGCCCAGGCCACACCCATAATCAAAACCTATGGACTATTGGAATCAGATTGGACAACACCGCTGATCGGCGTCCGCCTGGACGAATTCATGCGTGTCACCGGTTTTGCAGAATGTTTGTACAAAACCACCGATGAAAATAAAACTTTCACTGTCCCCGATATCACCGACCCGGGCCCCGATACACCAAGCCTTACCCCTGAACAAAGAAAAAGAGGTTTTATGCGCGATGGCTTTCTCAGGTCCTCGTCATCTGATCTTATGGATTCTATTTGGCAAAGTTCACAGCTAAGATATTATCTCCCACTTCCGATTACAGTTTTTGCGATTAACAGCAGGGGACTATTAACCGGCTCACAAGCCGGTGAAAATCAAACCTTTTGGTTCGTTAATTACTTCCGGACCGACCTGCTCGACGTCGATGACACCATACTGGTCGATTTCGACGAACTTCAGAAATTGTGCTGGATGGACGGCCAGGACGGCCAGCCGCCACGCGCCAGCCAGATAAGAATAAAACTCAAAGACAACATTGATCTCGAAACAGCCCAAACCCAGATCGCCCAATTCTGGCGGGAATTTGCACAGCAAAAAGAAAAACAAGACCACGCCGAACTACTAACCGACCTGACCGTCCAGACCTGGAAGGAATATCGACGTGACTATATCGGGCCTATGGAAAACGAGAAAACACTCATGATTATCATCTTTTCCATGATCGGATCGGTAGCTGTTTTTGTCATTTTTGCCATTTTTTACATGATTGTTACGGAAAAAATCAAAGATCTTGGTATCATAAAAAGCCTGGGCGCCTCAAAATGGGCCTTGGCGCAGGTTTTTCTCGGTTACGGTGCACTGGTTGGCATGGTAGGTTCACTGCTGGGAACAGCTCTGGGTTGTGCGATTGTGCTCAACGCTAACAAAATCGAAGGCTGGCTTAACCAGGAATTCGGCTTTCGCCTTTGGCCGCCGGATATCTATGCCATAGACAAAATACCAGACGTGGTGAACTTTTCAGAGGCCGCAATTATCGCACTCGTAGCGGTACTGGCCTCATTAGCAGGAGCACTGCTGCCGGCACGCCGAGCCGCCAAACTGGTTGTCGTCGATGCCTTACGCATCGAATAAATGAATCTGTCATTCCCGCGAATGAAACTGTCATGCCCGACTTATATTGTCATGCCCGACCTGATCGGGCATTCAGTATTTTGACGTAAAAACGCATTGTTCAAAAAACCGTTTTCCGCAACTAAATAATAGTGTTAGACCCAGTTAAGCATAACGAAGTATGAACCAAAAAATAATATTAAGTGCCAGAAACATTCACAAAACCTACGCCATCGGACGAACCCGACAGCACGTCCTTCGGGGAGTCAACCTGGAGGTTCACCAAGGCGAGTTCGTCGCTATTATGGGGGCCAGCGGCAGTGGCAAAAGTACCCTCCTGCACATCCTTGGACTACTGGACCGACCAGACGAAGGCCAGGTATTCTTCGAAAAACGAGACCTTTTCACCCTTTCATCCGCACAGCAGGACCACATCCGCAGCCGACAGATCGGTTTTGTATTCCAGTTTTACCACCTCTTACCAGAACTGAACCTCGAAGAAAACGTCTTACTGCCATTGATGGTGGACTCGTCCATCTTGGCCTGGCCCGCCCGTCGCCGCCAGGCCAGACAGCAAACGCGGGAAATCATCGACAAGGTAGGCCTCCGGCCCCAGGCACGCCAGTTACCGGCAACTCTTTCCGGCGGAGAACGCCAACGGACCGCTCTGGCACGGGCCTTGGTCCAGGAGCCTAAACTGCTTTTGGCCGATGAGCCGACAGGAAACCTTGACACCGTTGCTGGAAAAGTTATCCTGGACCTACTGAGCGATCTGAACCGCTCCGGCCAGACCATTGTTATGGTAACGCACGATCACGATATCGCCGATAGAGCCGATAGAAAATTGACCTTGCGGGACGGCAAAATTAACTGATATACCTATTGGATATAAAAACGTTAAAATCAGCCACCGGTTGCTGATTTACTTACTCAAACTCAAGCGCAATTGAAAAAGGTGTGCTTATGGCCCTGAAAATATGGATCAACGATGGATTAGTGGACGAATCTGAAGCAAAAGTCTCGGTATTTGACCATGGACTGCTTTATGGCGACGGTGTCTTTGAGGGCATCCGTGTCTATGGCGGCAAAATTTTTGAGTTTCAGGCTCATATTGACCGGCTCTACCGCTCCGCAAATGCCATTCGATTGCCGATAGCTCAGAATCCTCAAACGCTCATAAAAAACGTTCAAACTACCGTAGCCGCCAATGACATCGACGACGGCTATATCCGATTGGTAGTCACCAGGGGCGTAGGAACACTGGGCTTGAACCCTTTGATATGCAAACAGAGCATGGTAATCATAATCGCTGCCACTATCCAGCTTTACCCGCCGGAATTATACGAAACCGGCTTGAAAGTCATCAGCGCCAACACTGCCCGCAACCACCCTTTGAGTATAAGTCCCCAGATTAAAAGCCTCAACTACCTTAACAACATCCTGGCCAAGCTCGAAGCGCTGGACCGCGATATGTTGGAAGCGATAATGTACAACCATCAGGGTTATGTCGCTGAGGCCACCGGCGATAATGTATTTATCGTTCGCGACGGTAGGGTTATAACGCCCCCGATCTCCGCCGGCTCCTTGGAAGGAATTACGCGGTCGGTCATCATCAAACTCGCACGCGAAAGCGGCTACGAAACGATAGAGCAAAACCTTACACGTTACGATCTTTACGCAGCCGACGAAATATTTCTCACCGGCACAGCCGCGGAAGTCATCGGCGTTGTCGAGATCGACGCCCGAAAAATCGGCGCCGGACAACCAGGCCCAATTACCAAAGAACTCTTACATAAATTCGAACAGTACGCCCGTAGCTAAACCGTAGTAAAAATGTTTTTTTAGCGGTTCCAATATGTTTGTTATGAAAAAAACTCAGGTAATATTATTCGACTTTGGCGGAACGCTCGATAGTGATGGCATTGATTGGTTCACCCGGATATACCTTAACGCCGCCGGACAAATCGGCCCGATCAATCGGGAAGCCTTCGACAAATGCGCCAAACACGCAGCCGATGGCATCGCCGAACTGGACGATACCCCCCAATTAAACATAGACCAGACCGCCCGCAGAATCTGCGAACATATATATGTCGAAATGAACCAGGACAATGGCTTTGGCTCTGACTGGCACGAAAAGGTCTCGAAATGGAACCCGCATGAAACAGCCGAAGAATTCATCACCCAGGCCCATGTCTGCTTAAAACGCAACCTCGATGTATTACACCAATTGTCGCACACCTTTCGCCTCGGATGTATCAGCAACAACTGGGGCAATACCGCCGGTTGGTGCCGACAGTTTCAACTGGACCGATATTTCGAAACCATAATCGATTCAACCGTAGTGGGTGCGGTCAAACCAGACAAAACCATCTTCCAGGCCGCCTTGAATGAATTGCAGGTGTCACCCGACAAATGCGTTTATGTGGGCGACAAATACGACTACGACGTCCTGGGCGCCCATGCGGTCGGCATGACCCCCGTCTGGCTCATCAACGATAATGGGGACAGTTTTGACGCTGACAACCTCTCGATAACGCCCCTCCGTATCAAACAACTGCCTGACCTGATCACAATGAATTGGCAATAGCGCCACACAACAATCCCCGCCACCCCATTTACTCATTTACTCACCAACTCCGGCGTTTTCATTACCACCATGGTTCGTGCCATCAAATCACCGCAACGCTGCCGACGAGCGGTTATCACAATAATTATCAACGTCATCACATAAAACTGAGGATGGGGATAAAAGTCCAAAACCCGCAGTAAATTCCGTACCAATGCCTGGCTGGCGGACACCCTTCCTCCTTCTGCGTTTACTACTATCAGACCTAAAACCCTCTTGCCCGGCGTAGCGGAAAAATACAACTCGCAAAAAATGGAATAAAAAAGAAACACTAAAATGTTAATCAGCAAAACAATCATTGCCGTCTTAACCATCTGGGGATCCAAATAACCCCTGCTCATCTGTTCCTGCAAAGCATCGAATGACCCCGCCACCCTGAACAGCTCAGGAGACACCGTTATCCCCATCAGCCTTATAACCACATTAGTGACAAACAGAACAACAATGACATCTAGTGCAAACGCCGTCACCCTCCGCCACACCGGGGCCAACTCTACGTAGCCGGGCAGAGATTTCGATTCCCCGAACGCTTCCTCACGCCGCCAGAAAACCAACATCATTACACTCAGCATCAGCACAGTCGTAATCCGCGAACCGAAAAACCATTCTAAAAGTCGCACCGGTTCCTGCCCGACCGCATCTATCGCCTGATCGAGATTCTCCAGCAGTTCTCCCGAAGAACTGTATTGGCCGAATATCACCTCACGTCCCGAACGCCACTCGGAACCTGCGATGTTTTCTCCCAAAACCGCAAAACACGCCTTATCAGCCGGGCACACCCATGGCCCATCGAAATCCTTTTTCCAACGAACCAACTCGCTAAACACCCACATCGTATCACGTTCCTGGCCTACTCGAAAAACCATCCCTTCCCCCGTCCCGGCCGCCGCCGTGCCACCAGCCTTTTGCTCCTCGCCCACCACCAGCCTTATCTTGCGGTTTACACGTAGCACTGCTAACACCGCATCCGCCTCACAAACCGACACCTTTTCCGTGTATTGTCCATTTTGTAATCTGCAATGTTGTACTACGCCATTCTTTATGCCGAAAAGATAAACCACTTTATCAAGTATTCCGATCTTGGTCTTGTCTTCTTCCCAGTCAGTTATAGGCGCCGCCTGTGAAACCATCCGCCATTGATCGTCTCTGCCGTGCATCAAAATCACAAAATCACCCGACCCCACCGACCATTGCCGTTCTTCCGACAAAACACCCTCAGCGGATCGATCACCCGCATCGCCGGAAACCTCTTTATCGCCATTTTCGTTTCCCGTCCCCTTTTCTTCATCTGTAAGGACTTCCGCTTCGCGACTTTCCTCCTCCAAAGCGCCTCTTGCCACCTCCGCTTTCGGCAGCATAAGAACCACCCCTTGCAGGGCAACTGCCAGAACATAAAACTCATCATCTTCGAAATCGCACCCGACAATCTGAAAACCTTCAGGCAACCCCAAAGCGGTGCGACTGCTGGTAAGATCATAACTTTGACACCCGCCGCCGTCCAAAAATATAACCAGGCGATCCTGGGCCGCTGTCAAACCCGCAACCCGACCTTTGTACCACTGCCCCGGGAAAAAATACGACCCCGCCTTACGACGATGAAATATACCAAAACCTTCCGCGCCTTCCTTCTCCTTCGCTACGACAAGGTAAACACCAAACTCATTACCGCTGGCCCACATCTTCAGACCGGAGGCCGACTCGACCGTACCGATACCTTCCGCACCGGCCGAAAAAACCAGCACCGCCGCCACCCCCAACAACAACACCACCGCCCATTTGAAATCGCACTTATTCAACTTCACACTCTTTATCAATCTGCTGGTAATCATCGATACCTGAAGGATTCTCCTTTCGCTTGAACAAAGTTTCCTTATATGTTTCGAGGTTACTTGCCTCGAGCTTCCTGAAGCTCTGCAACTTCAAACGAAATAAAGAATCGCCATCCTCGGTTGATATACAAATCTCACCCGGCAGCCAGCCATCGCCAAGCTTTGTATAATTACTCAGCTTGCTTTGCATAATCCTGCTGCCGTCACTATCGTAAGCGTTGATCTCGCTAGGCAACTCGCTCCGCCGATCAATAACGATCTCTCGCCGAATCCGAAAACCATCATCGACATAATCGATAATCTCTATAACGTTTTCTTTGTCAGTAACCTTATATGCCGGATAAGGCGCCTCTACAGACAAATAACTCAACCCGATAAATTCCAGGAACACCTGCGGATCCACCGCCATCGCACCGGCGCAATCCTTGTTCCGATGCTCGTATTTACCCCATCTGCCAAGCTTCGCCGGCTTCGAATACATCCAGAATTCCTCCTCGTTAGAGCCGACAACCAACGCCTCATCAAGCAAAGCCTTCGTCATCAAATAAAACAATGCCCGACCATCCGCTTCCTTCGGCGGAACATAAAACACACTCCCGACACTGTCCGTATGATGCTGGGCCTTACCCTTGTCATCGACCCATTTCGCTTCCCACTGCGACACCCTCGCCTTGAAAGGCACGATCGCATCGACATTCCTGTTGTACCTGACCATCGCCTCCTGCCGCGTTATCGATTCGGGGACCGCAACCTTGGCCACGTTACAACCCATCAAGCCAATCCCCGCAAAACATAACAAAACCAATATCAATCGAACCTCACGACCAACCGCATACAACTTTATACTCATATCATTTACCCATCTACCCATCTACTAATTCACAACTCTCCATGCAAAATACTGCTCAACTCATGCGAAACCTGCTCGATCTGTTCATCGTCAAGACGAGGATTCACCACCTCGTGAACATCCGTTTCCCGCACAAACCGCATCTTCCATATCTCTTTGCCTTCTTCAACCCTGCTGTCTTCATACTTCAACATCCGCTTACGCATCAATATCAATGCCAGCACAAAACGAAAATTCACTTTCAACTGCTCACGCTCATCCGCCAAACGCTCGAAAAAATTAATTAATATACCATCATCGACAAACATCTTCTTTTTCTCGCTCGGCTCAGGAACACGCGTCTTCCAGAAACTGTAAACACTCGGCTGATGCTCCTCCCAATACTCACAACTGTAATCACACCGCTGAAAACCAACTCCGGTATCGATTAACGCCGCGTAATATTCGTCACCAGGCGCAAATTCCTTGCCTGTCCCCATACACTTGCCACTGCTGCGATCTACCTGCCATTGTTCCATATAGTCTTTCTTCCTGCTAAATACGCTTCATATCCGATTTGCTTCCGACACCAGGTGCCGGTGCCACTAAAAGTTACCCTCAAGGCTCATCAAAAACAAGATATTCCTTTATCCCCGCCACCGTCACCTCTCCAATCCCCTTGACATTGCACAAATCTTCACTCCTGACAAAAGCCGCATTCTCGCTCCCATTATTTCGCCAATACTCCTGCCTGTACGCCACGATTGCCATCGCCTTGCCTTGCCCGATACCCGGCAGCCGCGACAAAGACGCCCATGTCGCATTGTTCGGATTTATTTTATCTGCCGGCTTCTCCGCGTTTTCTGTATCTATCACAAATCCCAGGCCAATGTCACATCGATCCTCAATGTATCGATACAATACCGATCCCGCCAGTACCACCAGGAACAACCACAATACCACGTTGCTCCTGCGATAGCTCCGCCCGCCCGTCCCCCTTTCTGGCCACTCTCCCGATTGAAACGTGTCATCCATAGCAACCTTCTTATCCCTCACCACCTGTCCCTATTATACAGCATACACACCTTTCTTCCTCTTCATGGTGCCTGTTGCCTATCTTATCTCATGTCATTCCCGCGAAGGCGGGACACGAAGCGAAGAGCCGCGATAGCGAATCCATCTTCCTCTTACTCGTGCCTATTGCCTAGTGCCTAGTGCCTTCTTCTATCCAATCTTCTCTCTTATCCGCTCGAAATCGTCCAGGCTGTAATATTCTATGATTATCCTGCCGCGATGTCCTTTCTTGCCCGTCGGCTTTATACTAACCTTCGTCCCCAGGCAGCGCGTCATCTCTCGTTCCAGGTCCAGCACGTTCGCGCTTTTTTCAACCTTCTTGGCAACTACATCATCTCCCCCACGCTGTATCTGCTGCACCATCCTCTCCAATTGACGCACCGAAATATTCTCCCTGCCTACCCTCTCTGCCAGCTTCAACCGCGCCTCCGGATCATCCACCCCAAGCAAAACCCGCCCATGACCCATACTCAATATACCTTCCGTCAACATCTCTTTGATTCGCGCCGGTAACTCTAACAATCGTATGTAGTTCGCGATAGTCGATCTGTCTTCCCCCAACCGCCCAGCCGCCTCCTGCTGAGTCAAAGAAAAACTGTCAATATAACGATGGTAAGCACGCGCACGCTCCAGCGAATTCAAATCAGCCCGATGAATATTCTCTATTAACGACCATTCCAGCATCTGCGCTTCATCCGCTTGCTTTACTATAGCGGCTATTACTCCCTTACCTGCCATCTGCGTCGCCCGCATACGCCTTTCGCCAGCCACAAGCTGATACCCATCCCCCATCGGCCGAACAAGAATCGGCTGTATCAAACCATTAGCCTTGATCGACTCCGCCAACTCGTACAGCTTACCCTCATCCCAGTTTTGCCTTGGCTGATAAGGGTTGCGATTTATCTTTTCAATAGGCAACTCCATAACACGATCTTGCGTAACTCTAGTATTTACAAGAGGTTGCGCCATGTCACCCGCCTGCGATGCAATCGCGTCAAGCTCCTGCAATCGCGTTGAAGATAACAGCGAATTTAACCCTCGACCCAACTTTCTCTTTGTCTCGGCCATGGCTCATTCCTTAAAAAAATCATTATGTATGTTATATATACAACACACATACGCCACTACAACCCTTGCCAATCGAGTTCTTCTTACAATCTACGCTCTCTCTTTAGAAGGGACAGTTCTACCAAATACCAACTTCAATAGCCAGACAAAATAGCTGACTTTCTAAAGAAAGTTACAAACAATCTCTAGTACCTCACGCAGACCCCCTCATGCCTATTGCCATTGAAAATCCCCCAACCAGTTGACTGCCAACATCGATTTTCTGGCCGATCATTCTTGTACACAAACCCGCCATTCCCGCGAAAGCGGGACACAAACCAAAGCCCAAAGCCGCACTAGCGAATCCAGTGAACGAACTTATCATTCCTGCAAGCTAACCTGCCATTCCCGACTTGAGTATTGTCATGCCCGACTTGATCGGGCATCCAGTATTTCGACGCAAAAAAACACTTACGGGCGCGCGTAAAAATATATTCTTCAAAAACCCCGCCTTCCGCAATAGATACTAGCTATAAGGTATAAGCATAACAAAGACATCGGAACTACTCATGCCTTCTTCTATTGTTCCACGTGAAACATCGCAAACACCAAACTCCGCTTCTCTACAACACACACGAAACAACCCCGCACTCCCTCACTTCCCCCAGATTCGCTCTCTCTCCCATCACCCCCAAGTCCGCCATCTTTCCTCCCCCCACCCACTATTCATTTTGTCAAATCCTTTTCTTCTATGCACCTCTGTGTCTTTGTAGTCAATCTTCCCCACCTTGATACCAAAACTTGTAAAAACCGGGTCAAAACTAAGTCAAAACCACCCCAAAACACCATCACTTCTCACAAAAACCACATCACTTTTCATCAGAATTCATCCAAATTTCGCCGAATTTAACACTTTCCCCCTTACCCATCTTACCCAACCGTTACGTTCCCACCGCCCAAAATAAAGGGAGCCTCTAAAAATTGCTTTTGTCACGAGAACGAGCGAAATTTTCGTCAGCGAGGCAGAGGTCAAAAATCGCCGCAGGCATAGTTGAAACTATGTTGAGGACGATTTTTGGCCGATAACGATGCTGACGGAAATTGCAGCCGTTCGTAGTAAAAATGATTTTTTAGAGGTTCCCTAAACACTTACAACCGTTTTTCAATACACAAAAACAAGCACTTATCTCTCCCGGCAAACCCATGGCAACACCGGTGGACATGACAAGGAAAATAGGGACAGGCAATGCCGCGAATCGCCGAATTACCACCCTTACTCCATCTCGTCTATCCTGATATCGACGTGAACATCGTCGCTGTTTGTCGTAAAGCGACTTTGTCGGAAAATCTTCAACGCCCATCGCAGACAAACAAAAGCTACCAGGAAAAATAACCCCGCGACAAAAAACGCCAAAACCAGCGGGAAGACCAACACCAATACACCGAGCCCAATCAAAAACACAGCGAATACCGCCAGGCCCTTCGCGGCCCTTCGAGACATGACGGTAAACGGAGAAAAAAAAGTCCCGCTGGCGCTATGCCGTTGCCCGAAAAAAATATTATTAAAAAATGTCATTTGCCCCGGTCCTTTCTGTTAACAGATAAATAGGGACATACATGGTGCACTCTGCTGAAACTAAACACGATCCTGCCAAACAAAAAAAGGCGCCCCCTCGGGCGCCCTTTAACAAGACTCATTCTATACACAGTTGGGTATTAGTACATTCCGCCGCCCGGCGGCATCGCCGGCGCCTTTTTCTTCTCCGGTATCTCGGAAACCACCGCGTCCGTCGTCAGCAGCAACCCCGCGATCGATGCGCCGTTCTGTAAAGCGGTACGCTCTACTTTGGTCGGAACGATAACGCCGAACTCCATCATGTCCCCGTATTTCCCACGCATAATATCATAACCGAAGTTGATATTGCCTTCACTACCTTCGAGAACCTTTTGTGCAACTATCGAACCGTCAAGGCCGGCGTTAACAGCCAATTGTTTGATAGGCGCCGAAATAGCACGCCGAACAATATCTACACCTACTTTTTCATCCCCCCTGGCCTTGACTTTACCAATCGCCTCAATAGCACGCAACATAGCCGTACCACCGCCTGGAAGCACTCCTTCTTCAACCGCGGCCCTGCAGGCATGAAGCGCATCTTCAACACGCGCTTTCTTTTCTTTCATCTCCGCTTCGGTGGCCGCGCCAACACTGATCTGCGCAACGCCACCTGCCAGCTTCGCCAACCGCTCCTGCAGTTTCTCAATATCGTATTCACTCGTTGTCGCCTCGATCTCATTCTTGATCTGCTCGATTCGCCCGGTAATATCATCAGTGGCCCCGGCGCCTTCGATGATCGTGGTATGTTCTTTGTCCACGACTATCTTTTTTGCCTGACCGAGATCTTTAATGGTGATACTTTCCAGTTGGATGCCCAGGTCTTCCGATATCGCCTGACCACCGGTAAGTATGGCAATATCCTGAAGCATCGCTTTGCGACGATCGCCAAAACCAGGGGCTTTCACCGCCACACAACTCAAAGTGCCACGCAATTTATTAACCACCAGCGTCGCCAACGCTTCTCCGTCCACATCTTCCGCGATGATAAGCAAAGGCCGACCCGCCTGGGCAATCTTTTCCAAAATCGGTACTATATCTTTCACCGCCGATATTTTCTTTTCGTATATCAAAACAAAAGGCTTTTCCAACTCGGCGGTCATGCTCTCCATGTTAGTTACAAAATGAGGCGAAAGATACCCCTTGTCAAACTGCATGCCTTCCACCATCTCAACAGTCGTTTCCAGCGTCTTGCCTTCTTCGATTGTAATAACTCCATCTTTGCCGACCTTATCCATAGCCTGCGATATCATCTCGCCGACCTCAGTGTCTTGATGAGCCGCACATGTACCGACCTGAGCTACCTGCTTACTGGATTCAACCGCGATGCTCATCTCTTTAAACTTCTCGATCACGGCATCGACCGCTTTGTCGATACCACGTTTCAATTCAGTTGGGTTGGCCCCAGCCACTACATTTTTCAACCCTTCCTCGAAAATGCTTTCCGCCAGAATTGTCGCGGTAGTCGTCCCATCGCCGGCGGCACTGGAGGTCTTGGAAGCCACTTCCTTGACCATTTGTGCCCCGATGTTTTCAACCGCATCTTCCAGCTCAATTTCTTTGGCCACCGTCACACCATCTCTGGTAACCATGGGCGATCCGAATGATTTTTCAATAACCACATTTCTCCCAGCCGGTCCCAGGGTCACCTTGACCGCATCTGCCAGTTTATTAACCCCCGCCCGTATCGCCTCGCGGGCATCATTGTTGAACACTATCTTCTTAGCTGCCATGATATATTATTCTCCTTGATACAAAATTTAACTGTTAGTTTTCAGTACGGTCCTGTCGAGCTGGGGGCCGTTACTGCTCTGCTGTGTTTACAGACACTTACCGCCACAGCAAAAACTATCCCAGAATCGCCAGGATATCTGCCTCATCCATAATGAGTATCTCTTCGCCATCGATTTTGATTTCCGTACCACCATACGAGGTGAACAGAACTTTGTCACCTACTTTAACCTGGAATTCAATACGCTTGCCATTTTCCAGCAATTTCCCATTGCCTATCGCCATGACCGTACCACGACGAGGTTTCTCCTTGGCGGCCTCCGGCAAGACGATTCCTCCTTTGGTCACATCCTCCGCCTCCAAACGTTTGATCATAACTTTATCTGCTAAAGGTCTGACATTCATTGTTAACATAACTCCTTTCGTAGTAATTGTTTATGCCCTTACTCCAGTCATAAGCCACAAAAACCTGGTTATTCTTTTCCTGTCGGCGTTATGCCTCCGGAAAACATGTTACTAGCGTAATACTTCATAAATAAACGATTTATCTGTTCCGCCAGCAGAAGTATATCAACTGGCTTGCTCATCACCGAAAATGCCTCCAGCCGCAAGGCGTCTGCCAAAAGTTCATCGTCAATGTGCTCTGCCAGCACAATACAGGGCAACAATCGGTCATGTTTACGGATGATCTTCAGGGTCTGCATACCCGAAAACTTATCGAAAGCCACGTCCAGCAGTGCCAGGTGTATCCTGTTTTTATCGATTATTTGCACCATCTCACCCGACGAATTGGCCACCAGGGCGTTAATTCCGCGTGGTCGGAATATCTCCGAGACTGCCTGTGGCCACGGCCAATTGGCATTGCCGATCAGAACATTTACAATCTCAGGTTGTGACAATCTTTGTGCCATTGAACGGCCCTTCTTCTGCTCGCTCGGGACAGAAACAATCTGCAACAGACGTACATACCGCAAAACTCATGCCAATTGGGCGATTTAGGCAAACCCCCAACCGTCAGCATATATCCCAAACGGCTAAAAAATCCAACGGGAAACCGTAAGTGTTTGTGTGATATGTGGTTATATGTGAGATTGTCGTGGGCGCCCCCCTGGGCGAACTGCCGGTGAGGCCCCGGCCGAAACAGAAAAATATTCCAGTCGCTCCAAGCTGCGAACCTGATTCACTAGTGCGGTTCTGTCAAAAAGCGTATCTACCAGCCATCCTTTCTGCCAAGCTGACAGATATATCCCAAGCCGGTTTTATCGTTGTGGGCGATTGAAGCAGGTAAGGCTTATCAACACGAGAGCTCCGCCAACAGCCATCAGAACAATGCGGGAAAGGCGTTTTTCGGAGAGCGTCTCGGCCCACCGACGCATACACACAAGATGCGGCGGTTGGGAATCCTCGGGCTGATCAAGCTTGGCCAGGGCATCTTCCAGTTCAGGCCAGGCTCCAGGCAGACGGACCAAATCAGCCGAAATGGTCTGATTGGGCAGATAACCGAGGTTATCCGCGGCACGGGCGATCACGCTGGGATGACCTGCATTGTCCAGTAGTTCTTCCTGTTGGGCGTATAAATCCCGGAGTTGCTCGATACGTTCCTGCTGAGTCTGCAAAATAGCCCTGTCGGCATAATAGCCCGCCACTGGTCCTGCCAGAATCGCCATGCAGATAGAAACCATTCCCGTAGTGCTGAACAGTACAAAGCACAAAAACTGCGCCAGGCGACCAACAGAACCTTGCCGATCTGTACACGTGTTCTTGGTTTTGGCGTCAAAAATCAATATTCACACCCAAAAACGCCCTTCAGGCACCAGAATCAACAGTTCAAAATCCTTTTTAGTATGACACCGCTTATTTTTAACAAATTCAGCAAAACCCGTCTTTACAGTATTAAAAACGCGGTTTTTAAGTTCAAAAACAGTCATTTAGCAATGTCATATTAGTGAAGGCTGTTATTTGTTCCATATAGTAGCGCCGTAAACCGCTTGTGCGCCGAGGTCTTCTTCGATGCGGAGCAACTGGTTGTACTTGCAGACGCGATCGGTACGACAAAGAGAGCCGGTTTTGATCTGGCCGGCGCCGCTGGCAACAGCCACATCGGCAATGGTCGCATCCTCGGTTTCGCCGCTGCGATGGCTGATAACGGCGGTCCAGCCGTTGCGTTGAGCCATTCGGATAGCGGCAAAGGTCTCGGTCAGGGTACCGATTTGGTTGAGTTTGATCAGAATCGAATTGGCTGAGCCTTCCTTTATGCCACGTGCCAGGCGTGTGGTGTTGGTTACGAACAGATCATCGCCGACAAGCTGGACTTTTTCACCGATTTCGGCGGTAATTTTCTTCCAGCCGGCCCAATCATCTTCGGCAAGGCCGTCCTCAATACTGATAATTGGGTATTTTTTGCACCAATCTGCATAATACTTGATCATGTTTTGACTGGAAACCTTCTTATTCGGATCAGATTTGAAGAAGAAATAGCCTTTTTTCTTCGTGTCGTACATCTCTGAACTGGCCGGATCCAGAGCAATGGCGATTTGCTGACCCGGCTTATATCCGGCCGCCTCGATTGCGGCGATAATGACCTCCAGCGCTTCCTCATTGCTCTTGAGATTGGGAGCGAACCCGCCCTCGTCGCCTACAGCGGTATTGTAACCGCGGCTGGAGAGCACTTTTTTGAGGGCATGGAAGGTTTCAGCGCCCATCCGCAGTGCCTGGGCAAAGTTTTTGGCCCCGATCGGCATCACCATGAACTCCTGGAAATCGACATTGTTATCAGCATGTTTGCCACCGTTGAGGATATTCATCATTGGTACCGGCAGGATACTGACGTTACTGCCGCCGAGATAGCGATACAGTGGCAGACTGCAATAGTCAGCGGCGGCCTTGGCCACAGCCAGCGAAACGCCCAGAATGGCGTTAGCACCGAGTTTGGACTTATTCGGCGTACCGTCCAGGGCTATCATAAGATTGTCGATCCCTTCCTGCTCGCGGGCGTCCAGACCGATTATTTTGGGAGCGATGATCCTATTGACGTTTTTGACGGCCTTGAGCGTACCCTTGCCGAGATAACGCTTTGGATCGCCGTCGCGCAGTTCCACGGCTTCGTGCACGCCGGTACTGGCGCCCGAGGGAACAGCGGCACGACCAAAGGACCCGTCATCGAGAATAACATCGACCTCGACTGTCGGATTACCACGACTATCCAGAATTTCACGTGCCCTAACGTCCATAATGTCACTGTACATAATTAATTCCTTCCTATGTTTTTGGGTGATAGTGGTCTGCTACGGTTATTCTTATCGGTCCATAACCGATACTTCTCCACAAAACGTGCCCAACTGCCGCCCGGCAGACGGCACTTGATTAAATACGTCAACGATGAGATAATATATAAGGTACTCCTGTATTGTGCAAGAGACAAAACTAAACTTAGGAAAGATCGCATGAGAATACCCATAACCCGTTACGGTCTGCCCCAGGTAGTCATTTTGCCGGCAATCGTGCTATTGTTGGGGTTGTTGGGTTTTGTACTTTGCCCGACTGCCGCGCCGTGGGTGGGGATTGCCTCAGTGGTAATTGCCTGCGGGATGCTGGCATTTTTTCGCGACCCCCACCGCCGGATTCCCACCGAGCAGGGTGTACTGTTGGCCCCGGCGGATGGAAAAGTAACGGATATCAGCCAGGTTCAGGAAAGTGAGTTCATTGAGGGACCGGCAATACGAATCGGAATATTTCTAAGCGTCCTGGACGTTCACATCAACCGCAGTCCATGCGCCGGTAAAGTACGATATCTCAAAGAGCACCCGGGCAAATGTATAAACGCTTTACGTTGGCGCGCCGCCAGTGAAAAGAATCAGGCCAACAGCGTAGGGCTTGAACCCGTGCAACATCCCGCCGGCAGGATTATGGTCAAGCAGATCACCGGAGCGATCGCCAGACGAATTGTCTGTGCCCCTCATGTAGGCGACGAGCTAACCGCGGGCCAGCGGTTCGGAATGATAAAGTTTGGTTCGCGAACGGAGTTGTTTCTGCCGACTGATCGGCATGCGGAAGTTACCGTCAAGCTGGGACAGACGGTACGGGCCGGAACCACCATAATGGTACGCTACCATGCCGGGGAAACGGACAACCCAAAAACATGAATGACCAGCAACAAATAAAAAGAAAACGGCGGCATTTACGAGACATCACCGTTCTGCCGGTACTGATTACCTTGCTAAACGCCATGTGCGGGTTTGCGGCGATCCATTTTGCTGCGCGCGGAATGGACAAGCCGAACCTGTTGTGGCTGGAGAAACCCGAACTGACTTTTTTCGCGGCGGCGGCGTGGATGATTTTTTTTGCGATGATTGCAGACGGCTTCGACGGATTTGTGGCGCGCAGGTCAGGCAACGAAAGTGAATTTGGAGGACATCTCGATTCGCTTTCGGATGCAATCAGCTTTGGCGTAGCGCCGGCCTTTTTGATGCTGCGGGTGGTGGAGAATCACCTGCGGACCGTCGATCGGGGTATTGATGCCAGCCCTTTTTTTGGCGATCTTCCGGGCCGACTTCTATGGCTGGTGGCCGCGTTGTATGTGTGCTGTGCGGTGATGCGACTGGCGCGGTTCAACGTGGAGAACAGTCCCGAGGAAAAGTCGCATATAAATTTCAGCGGACTGCCGTCGCCGGCCGCGGCAGGCGTAATAGCTGCGCTGGTGCTGCTTCATAGCGACCTCGGCCATGAACTACGCGGCATAGCCGTAGTAAGCAACAGTATCCGAGTTGTTATTTACCTGCTGCCTTTCGTTACGGTGGGAGTGGCCCTGCTGATGGTCAGTCGGATATCCTACGTGCATGTTGTTAATCGGTACGTTCGGGGACGCAAATCGTTCGGATATGTAGTGATGTTGCTGCTGTTACTGCTGGCGCTGATCTGGAAACTGCAGTTGACATTGACGATAGGCGGTCTGATCTATGCGTTCAGCGGCCCCGCGCGTCGGCTATGGCGAAAACACATCAGAAAAAGCGAAACTGAAATCGACTCGCCCCAGCCGCCCGATGACTAATCGTCTCTGACAGACCGAGCCTGTCATCTGGCAGTTATCAAGGTTTGGGCAGTCGAACAATTTGTGAGACAACAACGATGTTTCCCAGTGAATCAGCCATCGAAACAGCTAAACGCCGACAGATGGTAGAGCTCCAGTTACGCCAGCGCAGTATTTGTGACCAGAAGCTGCTCGATATAATGGAACAATTGCCTCGCCACCATTTTATCCCCCAGCCGAACCAGTCCGACGCCTATTTGGACCAACCCGTACCGATAGGATTTGGTCAGACAATCTCACAGCCGTACATTGTCGGCCTGATGACAGAAAAGCTCAATGTCGAACCGGACCATGAGGTACTGGAAATCGGCACTGGCTGCGGATACCAGACCGCGATACTTGCCAAATTGTGCCGCTGGGTTTACAGCATCGAAATAGTGGAACAACTCGCTCAACTCGGCAGGGAAAACGTCACCGCCCTGGACATCACAAATGTCCAGTATCATATCGGCGACGCCTGGCAGGGCTGGCCCGAGCAGAAGCAATTCGATCGAATCATGGTAGCCGCCGCCGCCGAAGAAGTACCGCCGGTTCTGCTGGAGCAATTAAAAGACTACGGCAAAATGGTGATCCCCGTAGGCGAACAGTTCGGACAGAAACTGCTGCTGCTGGAAAAGCACGGACAAAAAATAAGCAAACAAAACCTTTGCTACTGCCGCTTCGTCAGGCTGGTACGCAAATGACAACCAAGCTGAACTTCGACAAGAATTTTTACACGCATGCTGAACCAGTACAACTCAATATTGAGCCTGTCCCACGTATTTTTGATTCTTCGTTTTCTCAACCTACCTCGATCAGGGGCAGATCGTCGCCGAATTGTTTTTTCAAAACATCACGCAGCACCTGATGCTGATCAGCCTTCAACTGGGGATCGTCTTTAACCAGGGCAAAGGCGTCGCGCTGGGCCAGACGCAACAGATCGATATCACGAATCAAATCGGCTATCTTCAGTTCCGGCAGTCCGTGCTGGGCGGTTCCGAAAAATTCACCCGGCCCGCGGAGCCGCAGGTCTTCCTCGGCAATGCGAAAACCATCGCTGATTTGCGTCATTATCTCCAGGCGCTGCTGAGCCTGCGGCGTGCCGGCCCGGCCGAAAAGCAGGCAATACGATTGTTTCGAGCCTCGCCCTATTCTGCCGCGTAACTGATGAAGTTGAGCCAGGCCGAACCGGTCCGCATGTTCGATCACCATTACGGTAGCCCCCGGCACATCGACGCCGACCTCGATTACTACCGTAGCGACAAGTATCTGAATTCGACCTTCGCGAAAATCTTCCATGGTTTGCTGCTTTTTCTCGCGATCCATCTGACCATGCAGCAGGCCGACCCTGAACTCAGGAAAAATATCACGTTGCAAAATTTCATGTTCGCTGACCGCTGCCTTCAACTGGCCCGCAATTGCCTGGCCGTTTTGTTCATCGCCGGGCGATTCAACTAGCGGATCTTCCTCCACACGTGGATAAACAAAATATGCCTGCTCACCCTGCTTGACCCGCGAGCGAATAAATTCATAAGCCTGCTGAAGTTTCTCCGGCGGTATCCAGCGGGTATCGACAGGACGCCGGCCGGGCGGAAGATGCTCGATGGTGGAAATATCCAGATCGCCGAAAATAGTCATAGCCAGGCTGCGCGGTATCGGAGTGGCGGTCATAACCAGGCAATGTGGAGCCACATCCTTGGCGCGAATAATCTCTCGCTGGCGAACGCCGAACTTGTGCTGCTCATCGATAACCACCATCGCCAACTGTTTGAATGTCACGTCATGCTGTAATAGCGCCTGTGTCCCCACCACAATATCAATTTCTCCACTGCTTATTTGCCCCATCACCTCGGCCCGCTTTCGCCCGGTCAAACCTCCTTTCAAAAGAACATATTTCACGCGACTGTTACGCAGGTACTGTTGGATGCTTTGAAAATGCTGCTCGGCCAATATCTCGGTAGGAGTCATAATCGCAACCTGGCGATGATGACCAACCCCAAGCAGCCCCGCATAAAGAGCTACCACCGTTTTACCGGAACCGACATCACCTTGTAAAAGCCGGTTCATCGGCTCTTTTCGGGCCATGTCTTCGCAAATTTCTCCGATCACCTTGTCCTGGTCTCCGGTCAATTGAAATGGAAACAACCGGCGAATACGTTGATCCAGATGATCGTTGATCTCTAAGGGACAAGCCGCCTGGAGTTTTTTTATCCTGGCCCGACGCAGACCAATACCCAATTCCATCAGAAACAATTCATCGTATATCAGACTACGGCGGGCTTGGCCTACTTGCTCCTGACAGCTCGGCCTGTGAATCCATTTCAAACTCTCACGGCGGGTGGGCAGCTCGTTTTTGCTGCGCAGCTCGACATCGTAACGATCTGGAACCAACTCCAGCATACGATCCAGCGAGTTGCTGATTATCCGGGCGATCTCTACCGATGACAACTCGCCGGAGGCGGGATAAATTGCACTACCGATATTCTCATCCCGAAACAGTTGTTCGGCGTCGTCCACTTTCATCCAGCGGGGATTAGCTATCTGCAGCACCTCCTTATACTGAGAAACCTTACCCCAGGCAGTAATAAAATCGCCGGGTACAAAACTATCACGCAGATAACCACCGTGAAACCATACCAACTGACACTGACCCGATGGATCCTGCAGGGTCAGATTCAAACGCGGCGGACGAGAGCGGGCAATATAACGCATACTAAGAATTTGCCCCGCCACCGTCACTAAATGACCGCGATGAATTTCATCTATCAACAACAACGGCGGCCTGAATTCATGCGACCGGGGAAAATATTCCAAAAGATCACCGACTGTACGAACTCCCAGTTGCCCAAACAACTCCGCACGACGCGGACCTACACCCTTGAGAAACTGCACCTCGGTGTCAAGACTAAATTGCCCTTGCTGGTTTTTGTCCTGTAAACTCAAAATTTACGCTTAGCTATAAAACATATCCCAATATGATAAACCTGACGCATACCGCCGAAATTCCTACGATTAGCTCAACTCCTCCGCAACGGTATCTTCCGAAACCGCTCCTGTCTGTCGCACAATTTCATCCAATAACAAACCGAGATTGTCATACTTGCGGTCAGAAAATTTCAACGTTTTGCTTACCGTATCTTCCTCATATTCGATAATAAAATGCCCGCCCCTCTCGAAGTCTCGCTTATCAATCTTCCTGATAGCGTTATATGCAATCAACTTCCCAGATGCAGTGGTCAAACCGTTTTCGTCGGCAGTGATTTTTTTCGACCTTAATTGCAAAGACGTAACCAGAAAATAAACCGCCGCAATCCCGCAAATGACAGGACCGTAAACCCGATTGACTTTCAGACTCACGTCAGGCTCGCCCGTTTCGCTATTCTTGTGCTCCTCCTGAAACTCCTTGTTCCACCACCCATCGTACAGAAAATATACCCCAAAAAACAAGCACGCTACGGTAATAATCAAACCAGTTTTGGCATAATATCTGCTCCCTGTCGCTTCTATTGCCATCGTTAAACTCCTGTAAAACTATATACATCGATAGTCACTTGCCCGTATGATGCCAGTTTCAATGGACAATTGCAAGAGTTTAGATTCAGTAAATGCGATTTTCATCCACCCACCAACCGGCGGAATATCTCCAGTCCAATATGTTATAGGAACATAACCTGTGGACTGACCGTAATTTAACGAAAAATATCAGATAAATCGCTTGCTTTTTAGCACGACTTGTGTTACAATACTTATAGTAGTAAGAAGCATGTTAAAAGTTTTTTTCAGCATCTATCTGGACCGGGAAAGTATTTTTTTTTGAAGGGATTCGTTTCGCTCGGTCACCCCTGATACCGGATCGGGGTGGAGCGTTAATCAATACTGGTGGCTGCGCCGGCTTTGCCGGCGCAGCCGACGACTAATAATACTAAAGACCGATTCGCCAGGTGACTCGGCCTTTGGTTTACATAAACAATCGTATAAAACGATAACGGTACAACTCATATTTTGCAAGATGGGCTGAATATCAGCCCGCACAAGACTGTGCTTTGGCACGGCCTAAATTATGCAGCATTGAGCTGCTTGGCTGTTGGCACATGGAGTATATGGTTACCGACAGCCCGACAAAGTTGTAGCAAGCCCGCTTGACAACAATAACAATAAAAAAAGTGGGCTTGCTTTTTTTATACCCAACCCTTAGCTCTTATGGGTAAATACATTACGAGCCCACACCGCCCGATCAAGTTATCTGCGAAATGCCGGACAAGCCTACGGTCCCAGCCGCTCATACCGTATGATTGCCCGCCAGAGACCGTTGATCTTCTCACGGGGCATAATTATCGGTGGGTATTTGTGATTGCGAGGCTGGAGACGAATATCGCCCTGCTCCTCGAAAAACACCTGCTTGAACGTCGTTTCGTGAGGATCGGTCATACGGACGAAGCAGTCATCGCCGCTTTCCACCTGCGCAGCGGGTGAAAAAACGATTATATCGCCTTGGCGGTATTTCGGCTCCATCGAATCGCCCACCACCCGGACCGCAAAGGCGTTGGCATCGTGCAGGTCCGGACATCGCACATAGTCATCGGCGCCACCCGGCGGATACCCCAAATCGTCATAATCCGTTGGATAACCAGCCATTACATTATTAATCACCGGTATCAGCTTGCCGGCGATTGGAACCTCCTCGACATTGACGGGCACCTTTTCAAGAATCTGGCTATATTTTTCCGACCGCAGCAGCCCATCTGCATCGCTGTCTTTAGTGACCAATTCCCTCATTAAAGCCCGCCAATGCCGATTTTCGGCCTGACTTTGCTCAAATGCTTCGCGTAAGTCGGCGGGTAGTTTTTCCATGTGTGCGATGTGCAGGAGTAGGCCCTGGTCGAATCCGAGGAGTTTTTCGAGTTTTGCGAGCAGTTCGTCGGCAGGTGGGTTCTTGACGCGGCCGGTTTCGATGGTTGATAAATAAGGCTTACTGTAGTTGGTGCGACGACTTACGTCGTCTAAAGTCAGGCCGATTTCTTCACGTTTTTGTCGTATTATTTTTCCTAAAGCCATCGTGCTCTCCTTTCCCTTAGTATGTGCCTCCGTCATAATAATAGCGGATATGATGTTGTATATACAACCAACATTTCGATTATTTTATAAAAATTCTTAAAAAAACGCTTGACTTTTTAGAAATACGTGTTATCATTTGATTATGTTTGATATATATATAACTTACGTTGTTATTATGTTTGGTATAGGTTTGTAAGAGTTTGTTGAATTGGAGGTGGTGAGACGCGGCAGAAGTATGGCTGGCGCGGACTTGGAAGGTGCAACTGAAGAAGGCACTAGGCAACAGGCACTAGG
>Ga0315290_10000187_pt1 | contig 37868 bp, 36 predicted proteins | sample YL17G12_0_MG_FD_203627 | JGI IMG/M metagenome (GOLD analysis project Ga0315290, IMG submission 203627) | Sediment microbial communities from Yellowstone Lake, YNP, Wyoming, USA - YL17G12_0 | ecosystem: Environmental > Aquatic > Freshwater > Lake > Sediment | place: USA: Wyoming | collected... | reverse complement strand
GTGTATGCGCTGCCGGAGATCGAAATCAGGATTGGAACGTGCAGATGGTAGCTTGAAACAGTGTCGAGCAGTGCCGCCGCGAGTAGCGAATGCGGAAAAAGCGGGTTATTCAGCAAGCCCTAATTAGATAGTCAGGGTTAATCTTCCGGCCTTTCGCCTGGTGGGGCCATCTTGACCAGTTTGGGGTCAAAGCGTGCGATCGGCTGGACCAAGTCGGTCTGCGCGGCCATGACGGTTTCGATGTCCTTGTATGCCATGGGCAGCTCGTCCAGGCCGGCGCTTATCAGTTCAACGCCTCGCTCGGCCAGCACGGTTCTGGCATCGTGCCAGGTGAAGGCTTGCTTTGCTGCTTTACGGCTCATCCTTCTGCCGGCCCCGTGAGCGGCGGAGTTGAGCGATTCGGGGTTGCCCCTGCCGCGAACTACATAACCGGGCGTGGCCATTGAGCCGGGTATTATTCCCACAACGCCCAAACCGGCCGGCGTCGCTCCTTTGCGATGAACGATTAGCTCTGTGTGATTGTGCGTTTCTTTCCATGCGTAGTTGTGATGGTTCTCGATGTCCAACAGCACGTCCACGCCGAGGTGAGCGGCGATATGGTGGTGGATGATCTGATGATTCGCGGCGGCGTAGCGGCCCATCAGTTCCATGGCGTGCCAGTATTCCTGACCTAGGTGGGTGTCCAGGTCCAGCCAGGCAAGGTGCCTAAGCTCCTTAGGCAGTTGGGGGTGAATGTCCAGGGCTAACTTGCTGTAATATGTAGCTACACAGTTGCCGGTTCCACGAGAACCGCTGTGCGATAACAGGGCAAGGTATATGCCCGGTTCGAGTCCCAGTTGGGCCTGGTCCAGGGTGAGCGTTCCGTATTCGACAAAATGGTTTCCGCTACCGCTGGTTCCGAGCTGGCTCCACGCTTTGTCCTTAAGCTCGTTTGTTATGGCGGAAAAGGACCAGTCTTCATCCATGACCGGATGGAGCCTTCGGTTTTTGAAGGTGGCGCCGATACCGAAACTGGTCTCTTTCTGCAAAGCGCGTTTGAGCCGATCCGTCTGCTCGGTCAGTGCCGAGATCGGCAGGTCAAGTACGGACATTTTTACCCGGCAGGCAATATCGACTCCAACGGCATAGGGAATGACCGCGTTTTTGGTGCCCAGCACTCCGCCGATGGGCAGGCCATAGCCCACGTGGGCGTCCGGCATCAGTGCGCCTATAACTGAGATGGGCAGTTGGCAGGCGTTTTCCATTTGCTGTATGGACTCCGGTTCCATACCGGATCCCCAGCGTCGGTATGGTGCGGGTTGTGCCCTGTGTTCAAACTCTTTGACAGCGTTTCTTTTTTTCATGGAAACACCCTTAATTTCTATGCTCGGCTACAAAAATCCAGGCCCATACTATTATAGCCTACGACATAGCTGCAATCATGAGCCTACGACATAGCTGCAATCATGGCATCGATGATTCGTTTGCGGGCGATGGGCAGGGAGTCTTGTATTGTCAGGCCAGCGGCACGGGCATGGCCGCCGCCGCCGAACTGACGGGCTACCATGTTGACATCGATCTTTTCTTTGCTGCGAAGGCTGCCGCGGGTAGAACCGTCATCCTGTTCTACCAGCAGTATTACCGCAATTACCGAAGCGATATTTTGTGGTTCGTTGACTATGTTTTCTATGTGTGAGCGTTTGGCGCGGCTCTTAGCAAGCATTTCGCTGGTGATTTGCATTACGGCCAATTGGCCATCGCAATGCAGCTCCAGCGTTTGGAGTGTCATGGCCAGCAGTTGTAGTTTTTCGGGCGGGTCGTTCTGGTAGAGTTTTTGATACATTCTGTCGGCTTTGGCTCCGGCTTCGAGGAGTTCGCCGGCGATTTTGAAGGCCTGGGCGGAACTGTTTTCGAATTGGAACCACCCGGTATCGGTACCTATCGCAGCCAGCAGGGCCGAGGCTGCACTTTCGTTCAAGGGCCAATTGGCCCGGCGGCACAATCGGTATATTATCTCGCCGGCGGCACAGGCGTCGGTATCGACCAATTGACAGTTGCCGATGGCGTCGCCTGAGAGGTGGTGGTCGATCACCAATATACCGGCGTTTGTCTCACGGGCATTTTTGGTGCGTTGTGTCAGATAGTTGCTCAGTCCCTGCAGTTGGCGGGCGGCGCAGGTGTCGGCTATGATAATAAGGTCAAACCGATCTAATTGGCCGGCGTCGATTTGTTCCTGGGTGATATGCTCATCGAGAAACCAGGTTTCGTCCGGTAAAAGAAACATATAATTGTCGGACGGCTCGCTCAACAGCAATAATTGGACAACGCAATCGTTTTGTTTTTGCCCAGCGGCCTGCTCGATAATGGTCTTGAGTGCCGTGATACTGCCGACGGCGTCACCGTCGGGGCGGATGTGGGTGGTGATGAGAATTCGCCGGGCGGACTCTATCAACGATATGGCTTGTGAGAAGTCGGTATTAGTCATTTGCTTCGGGTTCCAACAATCGTCTGGTTGTGGGTTCATCCTCAACGAGTTTACACTTCCAAAATTTTTCGGATTGTTCGGCAATCATTTTCGATGGCCTGGGCCAGGGCCGAGGGCGATTCAAACCGCCGCTGGGGTCTGAGGTTTTCAATCAGCGATAAAATCATGTGCTGTTCCTTCAAGTCCGGCTCATCAGGCTTATAGTCTAACAGATAAGCCTCTATCTGCCAACCGTCGTCACGGTCGAAAGTTTCACAAGGGCCGATACTGATAGCAGCGGGATATTGCCGCTTTTGCTTCCATGCCTGGCTGAAGGTGTTTCCCAGCCGGGCGTACCCGGCAAAAACACCGTTTTCCGGTACCAACTGCTCACTGTGGTATAGTTGGAGGTTGGCGGTGGGGAAGCCTAGACGGCGGCCCTGCTGGTGACCGGGAACCACATGTCCAGCCAATACATAATCTCGTCCGAGACATTTACGCACCCTGGCAAATTGGCTTGTCGAGACCAGTTGGCGGACGAGGGTGCTGCTGAGGGCAACAGGGGCGGACTCGCCAAAAGCGATGGTATAAGCCTCAACCAGATGGGTCTGAAACCCGAACCGTTGAGCTAATTTGTCCAAGCTGACCATGGTACCCATCCGCCGATTGCCGAAACTAAAGGTTTGTCCTTCCACAACGTGATACGCCGCCATGCGGTTGACCAGTATCCGCTCAACAAACTGGGCCGGATCGAGCGATAAGAAATCAGTCGATGGTTTGATAACAACTAATTGATCCAGTCCCTGCTCTTCGAGCAATTCGACTTTAACCTGCAGGCTGGTCAGGATTCGAGGTGCCTGGTCGGGACGTAACAACATAGCCGGGGCCGGTTCGAAAGTTATGCCTGTCAAAGGCAAAGAATGCTCGCAAGCCAATTGTTTGGCCCTCGCGATAATGGCCTGATGCCCCAGATGAACGCCGTCAAAATTGCCTATCGTCAAGACAGAGCCGCCCTGTGGAGCGGAGAAATCATCCAGACAGTTATATACTTTCATTTATTACCTGTTATTGAAAATTTATTCTGTGCATTGTTCGGTTGCAGGCGGCTTTGTATTCATCGCGCTGCGATAGTTCCCGTGCACGCTGATAGTATTGCCGGGCGCAATTGTAATCGCTGAGCACCTCACACATCAGCCCGGCGTTATACAGGTTCGTGTGATCGTCGGGCCGAGCGTCGATAGCTTTGCGGAAACAAATCAAGGCGCCGGTGTAATCATGCTCGGCTGCCAATTCTCTGCCCCGGCGGTTGTATTTGCCCCGGCCCTTCGCCATTTTTATTGGGATAACAGTCTGGTCCGGGTAAATTTCGGCCAAAAACGAATCCACCGACTCGCGTAGTTTGGCCTGAATGGATTTCTCTTCGCGAGGTGATTTTTTGTTTATTTGCGTGGACGCCATGGTACTACCGGCGCCTTGGCGTGTGATTTTGAAGGTTATGTTTATATCAATGATTTCTTCGATTGCTTCAACCGGATCGGCATTGCGGATAAAATCAATATGGCCGTCGATCACTGCGGGTTTCCGGCTGACAGTCGCGTCGGCGGCGAGAGGGTCCTTGTGAGAGAGGTTTTGTATTTCCGTCAATTTTTGGGCCAAATACTCTCTGACGAACTCACCGTAATGACTGTTCTGCCGGCGCGCGGTGGTAAAATCTCCAGCGTCAATTCGATAATCCGCGTATTTGCCAAAGGCTTTGAAGTTCCCCGCCTCTGGCGGCTGCAACTCTATTACCGGGGTAACCGACCGGCAGCCAGGCCCCGTAAAAATCAGCGTAATCTCTGCTATGGCAATTAGATATAACAATAAACGTCGCATTGTGCTTCCCTGATTAAGGTGAGCGGTCAATTGTATTACAAGCTGGTAGGATAGAACCGTTCAATTCAACAGGCAAGCAAAAAAACATATCGACGGTCAGTAAATGTTTATGTTTGCAGGGATGTTTCTTGTTTTGATAACTCGAAAGATCAGATCGTAACCGAAATAAGACTAGCATCGGAATTCTATCGGGCGGAAGAATATCATCAACGGTATCTGGAAAAGCACGGGCAATCCAGTTGCGATATTGAACATTAAAGACCAGATGTATGATTTCGCACTTTTTCTGTTGCATAAGGCTGGCAAATGGCTGCTCCCGTTGGTCGCTCGCTGGAGTGATTGTTGAGCGATAAAGGGCTGAAGATAAAGACTCCGAAAAACAAGCCCTGCAAGCATGCCTATGCCTTTAGGATCGTACGTAAAGCCGGTCGTGACAAACACTAACGGACCTTAATAAAACCGGTTCCGCAAAAAAACTCGAGAAAAATTAAAAAAATGTTTGACATTCGCCGACTATTTGGCTATATTACCAAATAGCCAAGTATGTATATTTGTAATAACAGGTACAACCAGAAGTGAGGATAAGATGGATTCCAAGGTACAGGCGAAATATGAAAGCAGGGCCAAGATCATTAAGGCTATGGGGCATCCGACTCGACTTTTTATTGTCGATCAACTGTCAAACAAAGAAAAATGTGTATGTGAACTTACCAAGATGATCGGGGCGGATATGTCAACAGTCTCGAAGCATCTTTCGGTTCTCAGGAACGTCGGCATTATACAGATGGAAAAACGCGGCACCCAGGTTTACTACCAACTGAAGATGCCCTGTATTATGAAGTTTTTCGGTTGCGTGGAGTCGGTCATTCGCCAAACGGCCCAGGAACAGTTGGAACTGGTCAAATAGAAAATAAGTGAGGACCGCAAACGTATGGACTGGAAGAAAGAATCCAAGCCACTGGCAATTATCATAGTGGTGTTTTTGTGCTGTTTTTTTCTGCCGACGCGGATTTTTGGGCGGTTTGATAATGCCTTTACGGAATCACTGCATCTGGTCAAATGGTATGCGAGGGAACATGTATTGTTGTGTCTGGTTCCGGCGTTTTTTATTGCCGGAGCTATTGCGGTATTCGTTAGCCAGGCTTCGGTCATGAAATATCTTGGAGCCAAAGCTAATAAAGTCTTAGCCTATGCAGTCGCTTCCATTTCAGGATCGATGTTGGCGGTGTGTTCGTGCACCATCCTACCTCTTTTTGCCGGGATTTATAAAATGGGGGCTGGGCTGGGGCCGGCTATTGCTTTTTTATATTCGGGTCCCGCGATTAACGTGCTTGCGATTATTTTAACGGCTCGAATTCTCGGACTGGAATTGGGTATCGCCCGGGCCGTGGGAGCCGTCGGATTCAGCGTGGTCATCGGGCTGATCATGCATTTTATTTATCGCGGTGAAGAGTTGGCAAAAGCCAATGGTCAAATGGCAATGCCGGAGCCTGAAATCGCTCGTCCTCTTTGGCAGAATGCCCTGTTTTTTGCGGTTATGGTCGGCGTTTTAGTCTTTGCAAACTGGGGTTCTCCCAATGATTTCAATTTCAAGACAACGGATGGAGCCACAATCAGAGGTGCTGTTATAAAAGCCCCGGAACACGGTAGCCCCCAAACAGGCTCTTATGTAGTAAAACTTTTAGATGGTGTGCAAAATGGACATGAAATAGAGCTTCCTGTTGAATCTGTAATTGAGAAAACACCTGTTGCCGGTACCTGGACCACAATCTGGAGCCACAAGTGGATTATTGCCGGTTTTTGGGGAGCGGCTTTAGGTGTAATTCTCGTTCTTTGGTTTTCGATTCCCTGGTGGAAGATCATTGCAACAGCAATTCCCACAGCAGCACTGGCATTTATTCTTCCGACGGATGGCATGATGGTGATGATTCCTTTCACGGCGGTGGTTATTGGTCTTTCGTGGGCGACCGGTACTACAAAAGGTGAACCCGAAGAATGGTTCAGTTCAACATGGACCTTTGCCAAACAAATTCTGCCCCTGCTGTTTTTTGGTGTAATTGTGGCCGGCGCTTTACTTGGTGGAAGACCGGGGCATGAAGGACTTATTCCGTCTGTATGGATAGCTAAAGCAGTTGGCGGCAATTCCTTATGGGCGAACCTGTTTGCCTCTGTTGCGGGAGCGTTTATGTATTTTGCAACATTAACAGAAGTTCCTATTTTACAGGGATTGATTGGAGCAGGGATGGGCAAAGGTCCGGCATTGGCACTGCTGCTCGCCGGTCCCGCTTTAAGTCTTCCCAGTATGCTGGTGATTCGTTCCGTGATGGGAACGCAAAAAACGATTGTATATGTCTGTCTGGTGATTGTGATGGCAGCAATCAGCGGGGTAATTTATGGGAATGTTTTTTAAGAATTTCCGCAAGATTGAATGCGTACCGCACTTGCCGGCCCGAAAAGTAATAATGCCGGTTGAAAGAAAATGAGCATGAAAGACAAAACCATCAATAAAACAAAGCCCGGCAACAATCGTGGGCTGAGCATTTTCGAGAAATACCTGACGTTATGGGTGGCGCTGTGCATAGCCGGTGGGATAGTTCTGGGAACAGTATCGCCGGGGGTGGCGAAGTTTCTCGACGGGATAGCTATCTATGTCGGCGAAGCGCCGGTCGTTTCCATTCCCATAGCGATATGTCTGTTTTTTATGATGTATCCAATTATGGTGAAGATTGACTTTGGCGAAGTCTTGAAAGCGGGCAAGAGCATCAGGCCGATGGGGTTGACGCTGGTGGTCAACTGGCTCATAAAACCGTTCGCTATGTACGCGATAGCGACATTTTTTCTGGGGACGATATTTCACGGTTTGATAGGCCCTGACGCAGTTGACTACATAAAGATGCCATTCGGCCTGGATTTGCCGGTGGGAGCAAGTTATGGGGTAGGAAAAGTAATAGAGTTTGAAGGCGTTAAAGTGCTGGAAGTGCCGTTGTGGCGCAGTTTTTTGGCTGGTTGTATTCTTCTGGGCGTCGCTCCCTGTACCGCGATGGTCCTGGTCTGGGGGTATCTGGCAAGAGGCAACGATGAACATACGCTGGTCCTGGTAGCGATAAACTCTCTGACCATGCTTTTGTTTTATGGGCCTTTGGGTGGGTTTCTGCTGGGTATCGGCCGCCTGCCGGTTCCCTGGCAGGCATTGCTGTTGTCGATAGCGGTGTATGTCGCCCTGCCGCTGGTAATGGGATACATTTCGCGAAAATGGATAATAGCCGTTAAAGGTCACAAGTGGTTCAAAGAAAAATTTCTGCACTTCCTGACTCCTGTGACCATAATTGCACTGCTGGTAACGTTGGTGCTCTTGTTTTCTTTTAAAGGTGAGGTGATTCTCAACAACCCACTAATGATTTTGTGGATAGCGATACCACTGTTTATTCAGACCAATGTTATATTCTGGCTTGGTTATGGCTTGGCGCGAGTGCTGAAGCTGCGGTATAAGGATGCTGCTCCTTCGGCGATGATCGGCGCTTCAAATCACTTTGAGGTTGCTATTGCGACGGCCACCATGCTGTTTGGCTTGTCTTCCGGGGCGGCTTTGGCGACTGTGGTGGGTGTACTGATTGAGGTTCCGGTAATGCTGATGCTGGTACGGATATGCCTCAAGACGCAAGATTGGTTCGGAGTTGATGCAAATGAGAAAACTTAGCGAGGAATATAGCTATGAAAAAGATACAGATACTTGGGACTGGTTGCCCTAAATGCAAAAAGCTGGCCGAAAACACCGTGGCGGCCGCCAAAGCTTTGGGTTTGGAGTATGAATTGGAAAAAGTCACCGACATCAACGAGATTATGAAATTCGGTGTGATGATGACCCCGGCATTGGCGGTGGACGGTGAGGTGAGAATTGTGGGTAAAGTACCCTCGCCGGATGAAATCAAAAAACTGTTGGCGTAGCATAATAGCAGTAATAGTGAATGTTTTTATTACAAGGAGTAAGTTATGAATGCGGATAAGAGTTGTGAATGTAGTGCGGCGCCGAAGTTAATTTTTGCCTGCTCCGGTGCTGCCGATGTCGGCGCTGTCGCAGATCGGGCGGCGCGGAAGTTGACTCAGGAAGGCAAAGGTAAGATGTTTTGCCTGGCTGGCGTTGGCGGACGTGTGCCTGGTATTATGAAATCCACCGAAGCGGCAGCGGCCATTCTGGCCATTGACGGCTGCCCCCTGAATTGCGTCAAAAGCTGTCTGGAACAAGCGGGTTTTGCCACGTTTCAGCATCTGCAGATGGCCGATCTGGGCATGGAAAAAGGGAAAACGGCTGTCTCCCAGGAGAATATCGCTCGTGTAGCAGCGAAATGTGTTGAATTGATGCCGGGAGATATTTGTGCATAAGTTTCTTAAGCATTACAGGCTATCAATTACTGTTCCAACAGGGATTATGGGCGTGCTGTTCATCATAGCGCTGGCACAACAAGGGTGCAAGACGGCGAATTCACCTGGCCCCATATCGGCAGTAGAACCGTCAGGTCAGGATATCGGGACAATTTCTGCGATGAAGCTAGACTACTCGGGTAACCCCACCGTCAAGGACGTATCCCATACGGTGATCGCCTATTATTTCCATCGGACAGTCCGTTGTCCTGGTTGTCTGCAGATCGAGTTCATGGCGGATCAGGCCATTCGTGAAACGTTCAACCGGGAACTGAAGGATAGCAATCTTGTTTGGTTGGTACTCAATATGGAAGAGCCAGATAATCAGGAATTTGTTGATGAATATGATTTAGATGCCAGCACCTTAGTCCTTACTTACTCTGCATCTAATGGAAAAGGTCGCTGGAAAAAACTCGAAAAAGTATGGGAACTAATGCACGAGCCGGAAGCGTTTGGGCGTTACGTCGAAAAGGAAGTAGCGGATTACTTAACGAACAAATAAGCAGAATAAGCGGTATATGAACTGAGGATGCATGCACACAATAAGACTATTTTTAGGACAATGCCCTTGCAGTGGCTCGGGACCGGGGATTCATCCGCTGGTTTTCCTGGCCTTGGTAATTGGCTTGTGGCAATTAGGTCGTTGGATTAAACGGACGGCCGGAAAGGATGGTATATCACTGATGAATAAAATTGGAAAGATAGGCATTGTTGTTCTATTGGTAGTAGTCGTGGCAATTGTGATTATTGCTAGGCAGAACAAGACCGCGTCGGAGAGTCAGACAATTTCGAGCAACACGGGGACAGGTACTGACACGACAATTCCTTCAGATTCGAATAGCGTGAAACCAGACTCGTCTCAACAGACGAACAAGCCCCTACCGCGTCTGGTGGACCTGGGGGCCGGCAAGTGTATTCCCTGCAAATTGATGGCTCCAATCCTCGAAGAACTCAAAGAACAATACGTTGGCCGTATGAAGGTGGATTTCATCGACGTATGGGAAAATCCTGACGAGGCGAAGAAATACAATGTCAAGATCATTCCTACACAAATTTTCCATGATCCTGCCGGCAAAGAGTTGTTTCGTCATGAAGGGTTCTTTTCCAAGGAAGACATTTTAGGTAAGTGGAAGGAATTAGGTTACGATCTTACTGAAAGTGCCGACAGCTCAGTCAACCTTCCTCAGATCGAACGTTGGGAACCGGCTCAGGTGGACGATCGACCCCATGAGCAGGTATGTTATATGTGCGATGGGGATAACAATACCAAGACGCTCGTGGTAGTGAAAACTGACAAGGGCGATGTGCGTCTATGCAGCCCACATTGTTATTTCGTCATGTATTCCTGCCTGACGGAGGACAAGACGGGCTTTGAGAACAAGGTTTCAGTGACGGACTGGACCACGGCAAATCTGGTTTCGGCTGTTGAGGCCGTATTCCTCTACGGTCAGGACGAGACCACTGGCAAGCCCTGGACGAAAACCTTTGTTGATCAAGCCGGTGCGGTTAAGGAGCAGGCTGCCAGTGGAGGCAATATTCTCACTCTGGAAGCTCTACAGCAAAAGGAATTGTCTCATCGTTGCGGTTTTTGTGACCGGGCCTGCTACCCACAGGATGCGGCAGAGGTCATCGTCGATGGCGGCCTGCACACCTGGGGCTGCTGTTCGCACTGCGCCATGGGTGTGGCGGCTCGGACAGGCAAAGATATCGAGGTACATGAACGTGACCGTCTGACCGGTGAACCAGTCACGGTCAAGACCCTCAACGGCAGTGTAGCCTCGCTTGAGCCGGCTACGGCAGTGGCCTGGTTCGGGATGCGTAAAAAGCCGGACGACTCGTGGGGATCGGCCGGCTGTTTCCATCAGGGATTCTTTACCGGCGTGGAGAACTTGAAGGAGTGGCTGAAAAAGAATCCACACGAAACAGGCAAACTCATCAGTATTCATCAGGCGTTGGCGGACAAGATGAAGCTCAGCCCAGAGCAAATAAGCAAAGCTTGTAAAATCGGTGAATGCTCACCGAAGTAGTGACCTATATAAAAAACCTTATGTGTTAGGAGAAACACCATGCAACATGTCATGAAGCTCACAATTGTCTTACTGTGCTGCTATCTTGCCTTACCAATATGGGCAGGTGAGGTAGTTAAACAAGAAATCCCAAAAGAACAGAGTAATGTAATTTGTGGCGTTTATCCCGATCTGGCGTCAGGGGCGTTGACGTATGCGCAATTGTCAGAGTTACCGAAGGGAGTCCTGCTCCAGTCTGACGATCTGAAATTCAGCTTGGAAAACCTTCAGGAGGCAATCTCGCGGTCCCCCAAGCCTCTTCAAAAAGAACTGACTAAGAATGCCTTCTTTGTCATGGAACAGGAGATCACCCCCAAGCTGATCTTAAGAGAGGCCAAGGCCGCACTTGCATCAAAAGACGTCGAGTTAGACCAGAAGACGCAGCAGCAAATCATCCAGACTTATATTGACCAATTGACGAAAAAGGTCACGATTACGGACGCTGATATCGAGCAATTCTACCGGGAAAATGAAAGTATCTTTTGCGGTACGCCTTTGGAAAAAGTCAAAGATCAGATCGGCCCCTTTGTCTTACAGGAAAGGAAGCAGCAATTCATTACCGAACACCTTCGAACGCTGGGGAAAAAGGTACAAATCAATGTGTCTGTGGATTGGGTCAAGGACCAGGCGCATCTGGCGAAGGATAATCCGCTGGACAAAGCTCGAGGCAACGGGAAGGTTACATTAGCGGTGTTCAGTGCGGCCAGTTGCTGTGGCCCGGACAAAATGAAGCCGGTCCTTACCGCCTTGGGGACCAAGTATGACGCCAAGGCGATGAATACGATTTATCTGGAAGCCAAGCAGGAGCAAATTCTGGCCGCCCGCTATCAGGTGCGGTCCATACCAACGCAGGTATTTTTCGATAAAACCGGTCAGGAAGTATATCGCCACGTTGGATTCTTTTCGGTGGAGGATATCGAAAAGCAACTTTTGCGGATCGCAATACAACAATAGACTATGGAAGAGCTGTTCAACACGTTGACAAAAGCGGTGGAAGGCACACCCATGATCGCTGTGGGGGCGGCATTCGTCTGGGGAATCCTCAGTATTTTGTTAAGCCCCTGCCATCTGGCTAGCATCCCCTTGATTGTTGGTTTCATTGACCAGCAGGGCCGAATGTCCGCACGACGGGCGCTTATCATCAGCACCCTCTTTGCTGTGGGCATCCTCATTACTATTGCTGTTATTGGTGTGATCACCGCCGCGGCGGGACGCATGCTGGGTGATGTGGGCAAATACGGCAATTATTTTGTAGCGGTGATATTTTTCGTGGTAGGTCTGCACCTGCTGGACGTGATCCCCATGCCCTTCTCCGGGCCAGGCCAGGTGGGAATGAAACGCAAGGGCATGCTGGCCGCTTTCATCCTGGGTTTGGTATTTGGCATCGCTCTGGGGCCATGCACCTTTGCCTATATGGCCCCGATGCTGGCAGTGACGTTCAAGGTGGCTTCTACACAATTATCTTACGGAGTTCTTCTCTTACTTATTTACGGCATAGGACACTGCTCCGTCATCGTTTTTGCCGGCACATGTACTGAAATCGTACAGCGGTACATGAACTGGAATGAAAAGTCCAAAGGTGCGGTTATACTCAAGAGGATATGTGGCGCACTAGTGCTTTTGGGAGGCATCTACCTTATATACACGGCTCCCTAAAGTGTTTGGTTATGCCGTTTATGAATTCTGTGTTCGAGGAATTATAGACAAAAACGTATTATGTTTTAACGCGAAAGGAGATGACTCATGGATCAGCAATTTACACGAAGAAAATTCATGGGAGCAGCCGGAGCAGCTATTGCCGCTGGTACCGCCGTGGGAAGTTTGCCCTCAACAGTTTCTGCTCAAACGTCGGAAAAGCTCTTACAGATTTTTGGAATCAACTGCAGCCCTCGTGCCGGCAAGACCACAGCCGCGGCGTTGCAGGAGGCATTGGACGCCGCCGCTGAAGTCGGGCCGCAAATTGAGACCCGGTTGATTGAGTTGGCGGGTATGAATATCGGCGTGTTCAACCCGGACAATCCCGCTGCCAGTCAAGGCGATTTCAAAGATCTTGTTCCGGTGCTTTCAAGCACCAAAGTTGTCGGCATCATCCTTGGTACGCCGGTTTACTTCAGCAACATGACGTCATTGTGTAAAGCGTTCTTGGATCATTGCATAATTTTCCGGGAAAGCCAATTCGCACTGTCGGGCAAGGTCGCGGGCGTCATTGCTGTGGGGGGTTCACGGAATGGCGGCCAGGAATTGGCCATCCAGTCCGTTCAGGCAGCTTTGCTATCTCAGGAGATGATCGTGGTGGGTGATGGCAGGCCTACTTCTCATGCTGGGGCTACCCTCTGGAATCGTGCCAACGACGACATCTCGACAGACGAGTTTGGATTGAGCACCGCCCGAAACTTGGGCCGCCGCATCGCCGAAGTGGCTCTGCAGATTCATGGAGCCAAAAGTCCGAAGACATAGCGTTCAAAATGGCAAACAAGCTAAATCAGAAACGGAGGTCTTGAATTGCTACCGTCGAGTTCGTGATGAAATCAAGGCGTTTATCGAAACCTTGCCCGATACGTTTGGCATTAATTCTAATCAGTAAAAAAACCTGGTGGAGTAATTATAATGAACCGTGAGAAGAAACCAGAGAGAATCAAAAACGATGTCAGAAAAGGCTATGCACGTATTGCTAAAGGAATAGAGACTTCCTGTTGTGGGCCGAAACAAGCCTGCTGCAGTGGCCAGACTTTGGCCCAGGAAATCAGCAAAAAAATCGGCTATACCAAAGACGAACTGTCTTCACTTCCTGAAGGAGCGAATCTGGGATTGGGCTGCGGTAATCCGGTAGCCCTCGCCTCATTGAAACCGGGTGAAGTCGTACTCGATCTGGGCAGCGGGGCCGGTATTGACTGTTTTCTCGCCGCTCGGCAAGTCGGTCCGACAGGTAAGGTCATCGGCCTGGACATGACGGCCGAAATGGTCGCCAAAGCCCAGGACAATGCCCGAAAAGGCGGTTTTCAAAACATTGAATTCAGGCTGGGGGAGATTGAGAACATGCCGATCGAAAATGACTCGGTGGATGTGATCATATCAAATTGCGTGATTAATCTTGTGCCGGACAAGACAAAGGCCTTTGCCGAAACGTACCGCGTGCTCAAACCGGGTGGGCGCATGATGATATCGGATATCGTGTTAACCAAAGAACTTCCTGTTGCCATCAAAGAATCTGTGGAAGCTTATGTTGGTTGCCTAAGCGGCGCAGTAATGAAAAAGGAATATTTGCGGCTGATAAAACAAGCTGGATTTCGGGATGTTGACATACAAGATGAGCAGTCTTTCCCCTTGGACGTGATGGGTAATGACCCGACGGCAAATGCGATTCTGGATACCCCTAAAGTTTCCGCAGACGATCTGAAATCGGCTGAGAACTCCGTAGTCAGCATCAAGGTTGCCGCTTTCAAATAGGGTTTTATCTCCACGTAATCGGATCAAGTTTGTAATAGCTTTTCAGTTCCTCATATAGATCAGGATGTTTCTTTTTTATCTGTTTTGCTTTTTCCAGGAACGCCTCCGTCGCTACCGCGAAAAACTCGGCTGGGTGTGTCGCTCCATAGCGGCGCATTACGCTGCGTCGGTGTTTTTTCGCTTTCCCACGCAGTGCCTCATACTCCCCGCTCAACACTTTTGCCCAACTGGCGTAGCAGCTTTGGCTCTCTAAAATAGGTGCTCCGTCGGCAGATCCGTCCTCCTGGTCCAGCCGATGCGAAAATTCATGAAAGACTACGTTCTGTCCGTCCTTGATATTGTTCGCCCCGCCAGTCACGCTGTTCCAGGCCAGCACCACCGGTCCGTTCTGCCACGATTCCCCCTGCCGCGACTGCCCTGTCACGGTCCCATCTCCGCCAGCCTGCCGAGCCACATACGCCGCTGGATAAACCAGTATCAAGGTGAGCTTGGGAAAATACTTCGTCTTGCGATTCAGAAGCAGCATACACGCCTGCCCTGCGATAGTCACCCGTATCTCATCGGTGATCTCCTGCCCCCCACACCCTTCGAACTGCTTCTCGGCTAGAAAAACGTTGATTAACCCTTCAAGCTGTTCCTTTAATTCAGCTGGCAGCCGATTATACAAAGGAACATTTTTCTCCAGAATCCCCCGCCACTCGGGTTTAAACGGCTCGGCTAACAGCCGTTTCCGCTACGTGTTGCACTTATGAGTTGAATCCGCTATATAATAAATCCAGCGATTTTCGGTTGACATATTTACGCATCGTTGTTAATTTACTGTGTCGTTAAGAGTTTATGACTTTTGGAGAACCTTAAAAATGAGTGATTCTGAAGGCGGCAGCAGCAGTTACAGACCGCAGGAACATTTAACTGAAAATAATGAAGACCCTGGACCGTCGCGGCTGAATTTGTCAGCCCATGAGGCAATACCCTGTTTTTATAGATAACCTACCGGTTTGCCTCCGGCTGCAACCCGGCAGCGATCAATGAGGCAAACCATGACCAATCCTATTCTAATATCTGAATTGCGGATACTGCTAATATCTTCCTTTTCCATCAAACAACGAAAGGGGAGGATATAAATATGCAATTTTTGTCAAGCTTAGTTACTACATCGCGACTTAGCTGATATTTGACATTTTAAACCGCATTATCAGTATCAAAAACGCAGTTAATTGCATAAAATCACGCTGTAGTATTAGTGAAAGGCTTTTTAGTCAGACCCAATGAATTCAAGACCGAGCAAGCAGACAAAGATAAAAGATAACCTCTGTCGGTTATTTGAGATATGCAAGGTTTCTGTTCAGGATGCCCTAAATATTCTAAATTCCGGTCTCAAGGGTTTAGACGCGGAGGAGGCTGAAAAACGACTTGATGAGTATGGCCCAAATGAATTGAATCATGGCAAAAAGCTGGGATTCTGGTCTGATCTTTACAGCCGCTGTAAAAGCCCTCTGGTTATCCAGCTTTTGATCATTGCCGCAGTATCGGCGGTTATCGGCGAAGTGAAGTCAACAGTTATTGTCGGTTTAATGATTTTTCTTAGTGTCGGCTTGTCTTATATCCTTGACCGTCGGTCTAATCAGGCGGTCGAAGCACTTGGCAAACGCGTTCGGTCAAGAACTTTTGTCCTGCGAAATAACCAGGAAATAGAAGTTCGAATCTCGGATGTTGTCCCCGGCGATATTGTTATTTTGCAGGCAGGTTCCATTATTCCGGCAGATCTGAGATTGATTGCAGCAAAGGATTTTTTTGTTAGCGAGTCGGTTTTGACCGGCGAATCAATCCCGGTAGAAAAAACAGTCACGATTCCTGATTCTTTTGAACCGAACGGATTTGATATACCCAACGCTTGTTTCTTTGGAACTTCTGTTACCAGCGGTACGGCTCATGGCTTGGTGGTGAATACGGCTGGGCGCACCCAGTTCGGGACCATCTCGAAAAGCCTCAGTAAGCGACAGAATGAAAGCGGTTTTGACCGCGGCGTAAAATCCTTCACATGGCTAATGATCCGTTTTATGGTCATCATGGTGTTGGCGGTATTCTTTATTGTGGGCATTACCAAAGGGAACTGGGTGGAATCGCTTCTATTCGGTCTTTCTATTGCAGTTGGCCTGACTCCTGAGATGCTGCCGATGATTGTTACAGTAAATCTGGCCAAAGGGGCGCTAACCATGGCCAGGAAAAAAGTGATCGTGAAAAGACTGCCTTCCATTCAAAACTTAGGTGCCATAGATGTTCTTTGTACGGATAAGACTGGAACTTTAACTCAGGATCGCGTGGTACTTGAACGCCATGTTGATATTACCGGCAACACAAGCGACGATGTGATGAACTATGCATATCTCAATAGTTACTATCAGACGGGCTTTCGCAATTTGATCGACCGGGCTGTGATTGAGCATGCTGAATTGAACGTAGAACAAAGCTGCAGACTTGTGGACGAATTACCTTTTGATTTTCAACGCCGCCGCATGTCGGTGATTGTGAATTACGAGGAAGACCATGTGCTGATTTGCAAAGGCGCTGTGGAAGAGATATATTCCTGTTGCGCTCATTATCAAATCGGAGACGAGATATATCCCTTGATTGAAATGATTCGAGCCGATTTGTTCGAGGAAGTAGAGAGACTGAACAGTGAAGGATTTCGTGTCCTGGGCATAGCATACCGTGAATTTCCGCAAGACAAAACTATTTTTACAACAGCCGATGAAAGCCAGCTTATTCTTCTTGGTTATATCGCCTTTTTCGATCCTCCAAAGGTCTCTACGGCTGAATCGTTAAAACTTTTAAAACGTGCCGGTGTCAACGTAAAAGTCCTGACCGGAGATAATGGTTTGGTAACCCAAAAAGTCTGCCGGGATGTGGGTATTGATGCTGAACGAATCGTTACCGGTATGGAACTATCTCAGATGACGCCAGGAGAGTTTGTCAAGGCGGTATGTCAGGCAGATATCTTCGTCAAACTAACTCCCCAGCAAAAAGAGCAAATTGTCCGGAATCTGCAAGCTGATAACCATGTGGTAGGATTCATGGGGGATGGGATCAACGATGCGTCTGCGCTCAAAGCGGCAGATGTGGGTATTTCCGTGGATTCAGCGGTCGATGTTGCCAAGGAAGCGGCTGACATAGTGCTGTTGGAGAAAAGTCTTTGGGTTCTTGAAGAAGGCATTATCGAAGGGCGAAAAGTCTTCGCCAATATCACGAAATATATTCGCATGGGAGCCAGTTCCAACTTTGGCAACATGCTTAGTGTCGTTGGCGCAAGTTATCTGCTGCCTTTCCTGCCGATGCAGCCTATCCAGATATTAACAAATAACCTGCTCTATGATTTCTCCCAAATAGGAATCCCAACCGACCGTGTGGACAAAGAATTGATAACCAAACCTCTCAAGTGGAACATCAGTAATATCAAACGCTTCATGGTATTCATCGGGCCGATCAGTTCTATCTTTGACTATGCTACTTTCGCGTTGATGTGGTTCTTTTTTAATTGCAGTGCCTTTGCCGATCCTGCCATCGGCATAGAGCAGAAAGAGTTTCTGGCAAAGCTCTTCCAAACAGGTTGGTTTGTGGAATCCCTCTTAACCCAGATATTAATTGTTCACATCATCAGGACTAGACGAATACCTTTCTTTGGCAGCAGGGCATCATTGCCCATGACACTAACTACGCTGTTGGTTATGGCAGCGGGCGCATGGCTGCCGTATTCTCCCTTTGCCTCAATGCTGGGGATGGTTCCTTTGCCGCCGCTGTATTGGTTGTGGATTATGATTTTTCTATTGTCCTATTCAACGCTGACGCACTTTGTAAAATGTTGGTTTTTTAAACGTTATGGAGGTGAATAAATATGGATACTCTCCTGGATGCACTTCAGGAAGGCAGATTGATTGAACTGCCGGATAACAATAAGGAACAGGCTTTGCAGTTTTTGGCTCACATTCTTGAAGCCATACCATCAGTTCCCAACGGTACGGATATAGTCGGTCTGGTACTGGAAAGAGAACGTTCGGCTTGCACTGCGCTGGATAAAGGCTGGGCTTGCCCTCATGCCAGGTTATCTTTAGAAGAAGATTTGATGTGCGTTATAGGATGGAGTCCTACAGGTATCGATTATGGTGCTGCAGATGGACAGCCTGTATATATAATTGTCATGTATCTTGTTCCGGCAAACCAGCGAAATCATTATCTGCGCGAGGTATCGCAGGTCGCAAAAGCCCTTAGTGTCTATCCTGAAATTGACAAGCTGCGTTCCATCAGAGAGCTGAGTGATGTTCGTAATCATCTGCTTGATTTGATTACCTCCACAAAAGGAGCAGTAGGTCCTGACGCTCGGGCACGAATGATTCAATTGCAAACTAAAGTCAGCAGAGAAGATATGCAGATTCGTGACCTGTCAGGCATGGTTGTGGAACCTTTACTCTTGGTTGTCGGCCCGAATATCAAGCATATTATCCTTACCCAGAACGATAGTTTAAGAGAAGTCCTTGAGACGGCCTGCGGCCTGACCGAAGCAATAGAGTCAGACGGCTTGTTTCAGGGCAATACAGCTTGGCGCGTGGTCAAACGGGGGATGACCGTTTATCAGGGCGGCCGTGTAGTTTACGATTGTTTAGCGTTAAGAAGCTCGACCAGGTCGGCTAGTACGATTTTTCTCCGTTGATCCACTACCACGCAACGGTCTCCGCGCTGACGGACCACAAAATGGCATGCTAACGAAAACCACATTTCCTACAGGTTTAGGCTATCGAAACCCCGATCCGAGATCCAGATCCCTTTGCCTTCTAACGCTTCATTAACGGCCTGCACCTGCTGGACGTGATCCCCATGCCCTTCTCCGGGCCAGGCCAGGTGGGAATGAAACGCAAAGGCATGCTGGCCGCTTTCATCCTGGGTTTGGTATTTGGCATCGCTCTGGGACCATGCACCTTTGCCTATATGGCCCCGATGCTGGCAGTGACGTTTAAGGTGGCTTCTACCTTATATACACGGCTCCATGATACTACAGCGAAACTTAGCCGTTTCTGAACTTTAAAACCGCGTTTTTGATGCTGACAATGAGGTCGCTGAGACGACAAAAGGCCTAAATGGCGATGTAGTACTAAAGTGCGTGTGAAAGATACTGCTACTGGGCCGCGGCCCCGGCGGGAACACGGAAAGAAAGCCCTTTGAAATCATCATTCCTTTGTATGGTAAGCTCTACCGGACCGGTCACTTCGTGTTCAACCACTTGTATGAGATCGCCTATATAAAGCATGACGCCTGGATAGATTACTTTACGGGCAATAATAGTGCCGGTGCAGGTTTTGGCGATCTCTCGTGCCATACCTTTTAGCGTTTCTTCTACGGTTTCAATACGCTGTTTACACTGGCGAATTTCATCGGCCATTTTCTTAAGCTGTTCGTTAGGTTTGCCCTGACAAACAGCTAAGATAGATTTGGCCTGTGGCATTAAGAGGGCGATTCTTTCACTGCATTGTTTTTTTTCTTCCTTAAGCAGGCTCATCTGGTGGTCGAGGAAAGGATCGATCGCGGTGCGGATAATGGTACGCACACCGGCGGGACTGCCGATAATAGGAGCTTCAACGGTTCCGGCTGCGGTCACCCGGCCGCCATGGACAGCTCCTTTTTGAAGGACAACCTTACCTTGACAGTTCAGGTTGGTATTGACTATCTCCGAATCCACCAGGATGTCACCTTTTACCCAGACGGTAACATTGGAAAGGTATTTGGTGGAGAGGTTTTTCTCGACTCTGATGACACCTTTTTCCTTGCCGGAGATGCCACGCTTAACCTCCAGGCAGCCGCCGCACTCAACCTCAGCCGCCTCAACAGTCCCTTCCACCGAAATGTTGCCGCCGGCGCGTATCCTAAAAAGATCCTTGACGTCGCCTTTTATGTTAACATCACCGTTATACTCGATGTTACCTGTGGCGAAGTCAACGTCCGATTTGACACGGAGAGTCGGATCGACAGAAAGAACCGTACCTTCCATTTTCGGCTCGCCATCGCACTGGGCGACAAAACTTACGCCATCGGGCAACAGTCCGACATTTAGCCCCGGCTCGATCTTAAAGTCGGCGCCGGGCTGAGGCGTAATTGGGTAACCGAAAACATCCTTTCCAGCTTCGCCGTTGGTGAGCGGATGCAGGACGCCAAGGAGATCGCCCTTATAGGCAATGATTAAATTGGAACGTTCGTAGAAACTGGATCGATCTTCGTTTTGTCGTTCCTCTTCGGCAGCTTTGAGTTTTTCGGGGTCAAACTTCTCGGACCATTCGAAATAACCGTCCAGACCCGCAACGGGGGCGATACCTTGCACTAACACGGGCATCTTAGAAGAGCGGCCGGAAGTTTTAAGGTTTTCCAGGGCATTATTAATTCTCGTCTGGACCTTGGCATCTACAGGGATTTTCTTTTTTTCCAGGGCGGCAACAATTGCTTCGCAATTGATTTTGTCATCTCTATTAAGCTGCCTGAGGTCAAGTGCCACCTCGGTTTTGCTATGATTGATGTCAATCTGCCAAGCCATAAATTGCGCCTTTCAGCGAAACAGGCAACTTCATAAACGGCAAAACCAATTTTGCCGGCTCCTGCCGTGAATTCACCAAAAACAAACAACCCTCCCTGCATCTTCTTTATCGGTATTGCCGGTAACGATATTTATACTCTTTTGCAGATGAAATTGCCAGGTTTTATACGGGAGGGGCACGGTACAGCCGCTCAAACTGATGATCTGCTGGTCCGAATCGAGGTCATTGGGTTGATAAAACAAACGCTGTCGTAAGATATTGTCAAAAAACATGTTATTGCCTCAACCAACGATATTTCCCTCCTTCTGTGTTGCTATAAAACAACAAATCCCTACAAACAGAACTATGCGTACAATTTAACATCTCTCAAGCGAACCATAACACTCTTTTCTACAAGCCTTTACGTCTGGCAAGATTCTTAACGCTTCTCAATTGCTCCGGGCACATACTTTGCATTTTTTGACAGGTCAGTAGGCAAAGGAAAGGAACCATGGCTAAAGCAAAAGAGGTGTACAATCTGTTTTGGGCGTTTATGGGACGCAAAAATCGTATTCTGATACTGTCATTGGCCAGTTATGCGGCAATGTGCTGAGAAGGTCCGAATAGTTTTTGGAACGGACCTGCTGCTGACAAATATTAGAGATTTCAGGGAATCCGGCCTGCCGGGTTCAATGCCCGTGGCAAATAGGAAGAACTCTTACCCAGCGGAGGAAAATGTATAAGAATCTTCCGTTCACATTTTGTCACGGGCTTTTTTTATCATCAGAAACACCCGCTCCGCTGCGGCCCAACAAAAACTCCAACAGGTAAAAAAGTGCCTGGCTTGTGAGCTTAGGAGGCCACCGGTGGTTTGCGAATAATGACGGTGTTGTTTTGACCGCCGAAGCCGAAGGAATTCGACATGACAACATTCATTTCTGCCTTGCGAGCATGGTTGGGGACATAGTCGAGATCGCAATCGGGATCGGGATTACTCAGGTTGGTAGTAGGTGGTACGATCTGATCGCGCAGCGCCAGGACACAGGTTATTAATTCTACCGCTCCAGCGGCGGCAATAAGATGACCCAGCATACTCTTAACACTGCTGATGGGTATTTTGTACGCTCGTGAACCGAAGACATTTTTGATGATCTTACTTTCGATGGAGTCGTTCTCGCTTGTGCCGGTACCGTGGGCACTGATGTAGTCGATATCATCGATACCCAACCCGGCATCTTTCATGGCCATACGTACCGCCGCGGTGCCGCCGCGTCCGTCCTCGTGTTGATCGGTAACACGAAAAGCATCGGCGGTGCTTCCGTATCCGATAACCTCCGCCAAAATATTAGCGCCGCGATTTCGAGCACACTCAAGCTCCTCGATGATAATCGCGCCGGCGCCTTCAGACAGTACGAATCCGTCGCGGTCCTTATCAAAGGGGCGGGAAGCGGTGGTGGGACTGTCGTTGCGGACGGAAAGGGCCGTGAGCCGATTAAAACCAGTAACTCCCAACGGGTGAATCATCGAATGCGATCCGCCGGTAATAACAATATCAACATCACCGTGCCGGATAAGTTCCGTGGCTTCGCCGATCGCCTGGGTGCTGGCGGCACAGGCGGTCAGACAACTCATGCACGGGCCACGCAATTTGAACAGCCGTGCCAAATAAGCGCCGGGCATGTTTGGTTCCTGTTCGAGTTCACATCTGGCAGTCATTTGTCTGAAAGCGGTTTTTGCCCAGCGACGCCAGTCCATTTCTTTCTTATCGTCCTGCCACGCGTCGATGTTCGCAAGCATAAAGTTGTCAAAATCGACCGGTCCTTCGCCGGCGCCGAGGTAGGCGCCTATCCGATCGGCAGGTGGAACCCCGCCGATGGAATCGGCGGCAATGGGGATGGGAAGTTTTGCTTGTCGCCAGGCCTGGAGGGCGGCAGTGATCATAAATCGGCAGTTTCTGCCCGCGGGAGCAAATTTTTCGCGAACGTTCTCGGGCAGATCGCCGAGATAGTCATAGTCGCCAACCTGGCCGGAAAACCGGGTTGGAAAAGCCCCGGCATCAAAAAGACTTGTCGGTCCTACGCCACTTTCACCGTTGAGCAGCCGCTGCCAAACCTGCTCAACGTCGTTTCCCAACGGCGTAACCATCCCCATCCCGGTTATAACAACACGTTTGGTCATGTCTGGTCCTTAATCGTTATGAGTATATACCTATTTCATTTTGCTGATGGCCAGGGCTGCGGTTTGTCCGCCGTAGGTGTAACAACTGACCATCGCATGGTCGATATCGGCATCGATGCTGTTCGTGTTGGTGATTTTTAGCTCGTTTTCAACTGGATTCGGGCAATTCATATTCGCCGGTATTCTGCCTTCGCTCATCGCCAGAACGGCGGTTACCATATCGATGGCGCCGGAGGCGGCGCCGCAGTTGCCGATACGGCTCTTCGTAGCCAAAATATGCACATCTTTGAGGCAACTGCCAAAGACCGTTTTTGCGGCATTAGCTTCAGCCCGGTCGTGGCTTGGCACCGCCACACCGTGAGGTATCAGAAGCTGAATCTGCCCTGGCGCCAGGCGGGCCTGCTGCATAGCCTTTTGCAGTGCGATTGCGATACCGGTGCCCTGTGGTTCCGGCTCGACAAAATCATCGCTGAAATTATAAGAAGCGCCGAAACCGGTCAGTTCCGCGTAAATGGTTGCCCTGCGGCGCCGGGCACATTCCAGCTCTTCCAAAACCACAATAGCTCCGCCTTCGCCGATAACGGCGCCGTCGGCATCACGGTCGAAAGGCCGAGATGCTTCTTTGGGTTTGTCGTTGTAGCTTGTGCTGACCCGTTTGATAAGGCACTGGCGCAGAAGTGCCATGGGATTGACTTTGCTTTCGGCGCCACCGGCGATCATAACATCCGCTTTGCCTCTGACGATATAACGATAAGCTTCTCCAATCGCCATCAGGCCGGAAACTTCTGCGTTGGTAATGGAATTGCTCGGCCCCTGCAGGTCGTGGATTATCGTAATGTGACAACTTAGCATATTGGGCAAATATTTCAGCAGCCACAACGGCGTAAGCTCGTTCATCCCTTCAACGCCCCATTTACGCAAGCTGAATTTGCCATCTTCGATAGCGTGGGCGGCTGCCGAGGACAATTCGATTAAGTCGCAGCAAATAAGTCCCGCCCCGATATTAACACCGGTCCGCGCCGGATCGATGTCTATCGGCTCATCAGGATTGGTACCTTTTGTATTAAGCCCGGCGTCTCGCAGCGCACAGTCGGCAGCGGCTACGGCCAATTGGATATCGCGTGACATGAGTTTGGTTGCCTTGCGATATGCCCGCGGTACGATATCTTTCATCGTCAACTCAGACACTTCACCGGCTATCTGGCTGGGAAACCCGCCCGGATCGAAGGCCCTGATACGATCAATGCCAATAATACCGTCGAGCATAGATTGAAAGTGTTGTTCTCTGCCAATACCCACGGCGCTGAGAACGCCTGCTCCGGTGATGACAACGCGACGATCTGTCATTGATCTGGTTCTCCTGCGGGGTCGTTATGACTGGACTGTCTTAGAGGGAATGTAACAGCTCAACAGTTCCATAAATTGATCATTAAATACGAAATTTTCCTCGGGAAACTCCATTCCAGCCAGATTCTGGTCAATGTGGCTGAATATCAGGGCGATCTCGGCGACAAGTTGATCTTCACAGTGGATTGTGCCGGTGATGTTGGCCGCTTCGTCGGCGATATTGTCAATGACGGCTTCAATACGAAGCTGATCGCCCGGCCGAACGATTCGGCTAAAAACAGCCTTGACCACTTTGGCCAGGATCACCTTCTCTTTGAAATCGCGAGCATGCCCGACCAGGATACCGCTGGTCTGGGCCATGGCCTCTATCATCAGCGATGCCGGCATGGTCGGAAAACCCGGAAAATGATCATGCAGATGTTCCTCTGCCATGGTAACGTTCTTAATAGCCACCGCCCGTCTGCCGGGTTCGAACTCTATAAATTTATCGATCCAAATCCAACGCATGACACATCAAGACAATACGCAACAACCATTACGCATTGATCTTACCTTCCACATACTTTACGATAACATCTACGGTAAACAGATCGCCCATTTTATTGACATCGGGATCCTTTTCAAATTCGCTGAAGTCAATGTGTGGCATGCTTGACTTGCACTGTTCCAGACCTGTCGGGGTCAGTTTGCCATTCTCAACATACTTGGAGTTGTTAAGCATATCCTCCGCGGGAAACAACTCTTCACGTGGTATCTTGAGGTTGAATTCTTTCTCCAAACGGAAGACTATATCAAGAAAATCTATGCTTTCCGCGTCCAGGTCCCCCATAAGAGTGGATTGCCCTGTCACTTCATCACTATCTACCCCAAGGGCATCCACCAGATTTTCACGTACTTTGGCGAAGATTTCATCGCGACTGATCGTCATAACCGTATAACCTCCAGACAGTTTTTTTAGCAGGCGCCCAACAATTGGGCGCGATGTCTCATTTCTTCTATAATTTTCCGGTCGGTTGCGGCCAAAGACTGGTCGTCGTCGGCCAGATTGAAATGACGCAATTTTAAGCGGGCCGAAACCACCTGTTGCCCATCGACGCAGGCAGTGCCGGTAAAGGAACTGTCCATCGGGGTAATATCTTTGGCCTCAAGTGATATCTTTAAGGCGTTGCCCGGTTTGACAAAGCTCTTGTATTTCACGTTGTCTGCCTGGGCCAAAACGACCATACTGTGGCTGAAATTATTGGTGACCCGCACAAGCATAGCTGCGGTCTGTACCAATGCCTCGATCATCAGCACACCGGGCATAACGGGAAACCCAGGGAAGTGGTCAGCCAAATACTCTTCCGCCAGCGAAAGGTTTTTCACGGCTGAAATTTTTCGGCCCGGCAGCAACTCCGTTACTTTGTCCAGTAGTATAAACCGCACTTAAGTCCTTGGTGTTAAAAGGGTAACCACTAACCGCATTACGCCATACGATATACGCAAAAGGCTTACACAGCCTTGAACACAATCCAGAATATCCTGCGAACCGAGTATTGTATTGCTCTGCGAAAAGTTTTCCAGTGTTTTTTTGGCCGGCGAAAATTCAGCCCCAGTTCCTACCATCCTTTTTCCGCCAGGCGGCAGAGCCGATCTATGCCTTTTTTGATCGAATCATCATCGGTGGTATAGCTGATCCGAAAATGACTGTCCTGCCTGGAAAATACCGAGCCGGGAATAACCAATACATTATTCTTGATTGCCGCGGTGACAAATTCGCTTGCTATGCCACCGGGGGCAGGTACGAACGCATAAAAAGCCCCTTCTGGGTGGACCAAATCGAACGTGTTTTTTAGTCCATCGTAGAGCATATCGCGTTTTCGCCGATAGCCATCTATTTGCTGGGAAATATCGCACTCCAGCGCTGTCACAGCGGCAATCTGGAATGGATGCGGTGCGCAGACAAAGGTGTACTGCTGCAGGGCGACCATTCTATTAAAAAGCTGCTCCTGATGTTCCGGCAGTGCCATATAGCCCATCCGCCAGCCGGGTATGCCGTACGCTTTAGAAAAACCCCGCATAATGAGTGTGTTTGCATAGTATTGCCCTATGCTCGCCGCGGGGCCGTCATAGCTGAAATCGCGATATATCTCGTCAGAAAGCACCAGCAATTTGTGTTTGGCGGCAATTTGGGCTACGTCCCGCAATTCCTGGGGCGAATATACTTTTCCACTGGGATTGGCCGGCGAATTGATGACCAGCATTTTGGTCTTGTCTGTAATTTTTTCTGCAATTTTTTTCGCGTCAGGACGAAAATCCGGATACGTATCTACAAAAACATTTTTGCCGCCCAACATATTCACCATGTGGCTGTAGATGACAAAATGTGGATCGAGGATGAGTACCTCATCGCCGGGGTTGATTGTGGACATAAAGGCAAGCTGCAGAGCACCGCTGACGCCACTGGTTATCAGCACCAGGGGCCTGGGCCAGTTGAATTGTTCGGTTATTTTTGCGGCGACGGCCTCGCGCAGTGGTTCGATACCGGTGGTCATGGTGTATCCATTGTGGTCTTCGCGGATGGCCTTGATGGCGGCGTTTTTTATCTCCTCGGGAACGGGAAAATCAGGCTCACCGATACTGAAATTGACCGGATCGGTCATCTGTTGGGCCAATTGCCAGACCCGGCGGATCCCCGAAGCATCGATACCTTTGACTCTCTCTGCGATATAATCCATGATCTTATACTCAATTGGTATGAAATCGCACATACGTCCTGTCGATAGCAATTTGCCGCTGTCCATTGATGAACAGCGGCAAAATTTTTTTCAGCATGGCCATCGACTTTCCCAAAACCGGCAAACGCCCGAACTCTGCGGATACCTCCGCTGATCTGCCTATTTGGCATCAGTTTTCGCGGTCGTTTCCGCTTCGGTTTGGGCAACAGTGCCGGCGGCTGCTTCGGTTTTCACTTTCTTGACCTTTTTGCCGGCGACACTCTTGCGATGGGCCAACTTGGGAAGGCCAAAAACCGAATCTCTATCTTCTTCCCATAGTCCATCATCGGCTAATAGCTCAACACGCTCGGCACGGGTAAGAACATTGCGGTGCCGAACCAGGGCGGTACGGCTCTTGAGTGTGCGATCAATTGACATTAATTTTCTCCTTGTTCACCAACTGTGACGCCGGCGTCAAAATTATTTCGATACGCCGATCCTGATACCTAAAGGGTATTTTTGGACGCGAATACCAACTTTTGACGGCAACATCAATTGCATATATTACATATCGCATTGCGCATATCGTAACTTCTTCACGCAATGCGATATATCACTCAATTCTGTTAGCCCCCACCCAAAGCATCGTTCTAAAAGCCGTGTCAAAACCAAGATTACCCTTGATTCCCAAGTTAGCCACCCGGCTCTTAAAGGCCACCGCTTCAGCACTCTTTTCGTTTTCAAAGGGCTCGGAGGAGACCAGCACAAAACTACCGCCGAATTGGCCGATCTCGGTGAGAATGCCCTTATCAGCAAAATATTTTTGCACCGGCTTAAGCTTACTTTCATTCTTGTCACTGCACATTATCAAACGCTGGCCGGTTCGCGACCCGCCGGATGCGGGGGGGGAAAAGTTTACCGGCGGGACCACATCGGCGGTTTCAGGTGTCACTGCCTGACTGGGCGTTCCACCGACGCCTTCGGTTTTTGTGGTTTTTGGCGGTATGAAGTCATTTCGCACCGATTGGTCGGGGACTTCCTTTAGTTGACCACTGGGTGAGCTATCAAGCCCGGGCTTTATCTCGCTTGCAACGCCGCTAGGCTGGCCCAGACGATATGCAATCAGCAACGCCAATATCAATCCCATAGCCGCTATCGGCAACACCCAGCAGGGAATCGAAAACAGCAGTTTCTTATCGGCCAACTCTATCCATGGTTTCCGGAGAGATTGGAAGAGAGCCTCGGGCCGAGCGTAATCAACCTCTTGCCCATCTTCCTGAGGGGCACTTTCGGTCGAATCCGTTACGACAGTGGCCTCTCGCAGTTTCTGCAGTCTGGCTTTTTTCCGGCCGTAAAACCATGTGGGCGTGGACAGATCGCCCTTGTTTATTAGTTCTATCAAAGCAGGTTTGTTTCTTCTAACGGCCATAAGGAATACATTTCTACCATATTTGTACTGACAATGCAATATGATTCTGCAATAGATTATCTTTTTCTCGCTTAGAATCGGGGAGTTTCCCCTTGACAAGTAACCACATCTACAATAGACTCCACCGGTTCCTGCCTGTTTGGCTGAGAAAGGCTGTTTTGGACAGTTTTTTCAGCTTCGGCTGACGTGAACGTAACTATTTGTATATACATAAGTTAGGACTACTATGCTCCCGGTAAAAAAAACATCGAAATCTCGCACACGTACCCGTCGTAGCCATCATGCGCTAAAACCAGTGAATTACTCGATTTGTCGTAAATGTGGCAAAGCCAAGCTGCCGCATTCGATGTGTGAGTGTGGTTATGTGAATTCTTCACTGTCAATCAAGATTGGCGAATAATAATAAAAAATGGCAGTACCATAGAGGCAGTTTATCGGACCATGTAATTGCCATTGGCGATTTTCGGGTAACTTCCCATGGCCAAAACTGGCGGTACTAAATTCTGTTCAGCTAATGTTACAGGGTGACGGTAAATGCGTATAGCTCTTGACGCCATGGGTGGTGACAATGCTCCAGGCGAGATTATTGCCGGGGCGTTAGATGCACTGGATCATATTAAAGATGATCAGTTGGTTCTGGTCGGAGATGAATCGACCATTCGCGGGCATTTGGGCGATCAAAGCCGTTGGCAGTCACAAATCAGTATAGTACATGCTCCGGAAGCGGTGGCGATGGACGATCCGCCGGTGGAAGCTATGCGCCGCAAGCGAAAAAGTTCCATTGCGGTTATGACCGAACTGGCTGCCGATGGTAAAGTCGATGCTGTTGTCAGTGCCGGCAATACAGGGGCTTTCGTGGCGGCATGTCAAATGCGTATGCGATTGCTGCCGGGAGTGGCAAGACCCGGTATTTTGGTGGTATTTCCAACGTTTGCCGGCCCAGTGGCACTTTGCGATGTCGGAGCCAATATCGCTCCAAAACCCAATCACCTGCATCAATACGCCTTGATGGCAATCGCCTACGTTACTCAGGTGCTCCAGCAGACTCACTCTACGGTCGGGCTGATTAGCGTCGGGCAGGAAAATGCCAAGGGAAACGAACTGGTCAGAGCAACCAATCAGTTGCTGCGAGATGATAAGCGAATCGATTTCGTGGGAAATGTGGAGCCTTGCGATTTCCTCAAACGCCCGGCAGACATAATAATCTGTGATGGTTTTGTAGGTAACGTAATTCTAAAACTAACCGAAGGACTGGCCGAGGGATTATTCAAAACGATAAAACGCGAGATCGCCCGGAGCAAACCGGATATGGTCGAGTACTTCAAGCCGGTAGTGGACAACCTTTACGCCAAACACGATTATAGTGAATATGGTGGGGCGCCCTTGCTGGGTGTTGACGGCACCTGCATAATCTGTCATGGCAGCAGTAACGCGCGGGCAATCAAAAGTGCTTTGGTGAGCACCACAAAGCAAATGAGATTTGACATCAACCGGAAAATCACAGAACAATTACAAAGCGGTTCGCTTGGAAAAATAGGTAACAGTATTGGTTAAGAATAACTTGCATCAACGAAAACGCCGGGCCGTTATAGCGGCTACCGGCAGCGCTGTCCCGGAAAAAATACTCGACAATGCCGATCTGGAAAAGATGGTGGACACTTCCGACAGTTGGATAACCACCCGCACAGGAATCAAACAAAGACGCATTATTTCTGATGGTGAGACGACCGCTTCGTTGGCACTGCAGGCGGCGCGTAAAGCCCTGGAAAAATCAAACATCAAAGGCGAAGATATCGAACTGATAATATGTGCCACGATAACGCCGGAAATGGTCTTCCCCTCTACCGCTTGTTTTGTGCAAGCTGGGTTGAACAATTGCAGTTGCTGTGCGTTTGATTTGTCGGCAGCCTGTAGCGGTTACACCTATGCGATTGCCGTGGCGTCATCACTGATCGAAACCGGCCAGTATAACAACGCTCTGGTCATGGGTGCCGAGACACTTTCTAACATCACCAACTATCAGGATCGCAGCAGTTGTATCCTGTTTGGAGATGGCGCCGGGGCGGCGCTGTTGAAAGCCGAGGAGAACAGCAGCCGGGGGGTACTTTACAGCAGCTTGCATGCTGACGGTTCCAACTGGGAAACCTTAAACTGTATGGCTTATGGCAGCCGTCATCCGGTTACTAAGAAACTGACCGATCAAAACAAAATATATATGCAAGTCAGGGGACGTGAGACTTATCAACTGGCCGTTCGTCGTATCGTAGAGATGACCGAAGAGGCGTATGCCCATTGCGGTGTTTCCAATGACGATATCACCCTGATAATTCCACATCAGATGAATGCCCGAATTATCGAATCGGTCGTCAAGCGTCTGAATCTGCCGGAAGAAAAAATGTTTGTCAATATCGACAAATATGGTAATACTTCCTCGGCCTCCATCGCTATCGCCCTGGACGAAGCCATCAGTAATGGTCTTCTCAAAAAGAACGATCTGGTTGTGTTGGTGGCTTTTGGCGCCGGTCTTACCTGGGCGGTTGACCTGATAAAACTGTGAAACCAAAGCGATAGTAAGGATGTCAATTTGAATACCGTTTTTATGTTTCCAGGTCAGGGGGCTCAACAGGTAGGAATGGGCCGTGACCTGTCTGAGAACATTCCTGGGATTGCCGATCTTTACGCTCGTGCGAATGAGATCGTCGGTTATGACCTGGCCTCGATTTGTTTTGAGGGACCTGCCGAGCGGCTTAACATAACAGAAATATCACAACCAGCGATATTTGTCACCAGTGTAGCCTGTCTGACGGCGTTGCGCATGGGCAAGGTCGCCACAGGGCTGACCGAAATCGAACCAGATGCTTGCGCGGGACTGAGCCTGGGCGAATACACTGCTTTATACGCCGCCGGGGCGGTGGAATTCGACGATGCACTGAAACTCGTACAATTACGTGGCCGCAGTATGCAAACGGCCGCCGAGCAGCGCAAGGGAACAATGGTATCGATTCTGGGACTGAGTCAGGAAGCGGTAACTCGCCTTTGCCAGGCGGTTTTAGATGATCCTCCAACTGAAGACGATGGCCTGGCGCCATTGCTGGTACCGGTAAATTTTAACTGCCCCGGCCAGATTGTCATCAGCGGTTCGCCAGCCGCATGTAATCGCGCGGCCGTACTGGCTGAAAAGTTCGGGGCAGCAAAAGCCGTGCCGCTCCAGGTTGCCGGAGCCTTTCACACCGAGATGATGGCCCCCGCCGCCAGTCAGTTACGAGGGGCGCTGAATGCATGTCCTTTTTCGACGCCTTCTTGTAAATTGATCGCCAATGTGGATGGGCAATTGTATGATAGCCCCGAACAGATTACCGAAAAACTCTTGCGACAGTTGACAAGTGCCGTACGTTGGCAGCAATCGATAGAGTTCTTACTGGATCAAAACGCTCAGCGGTTTGTCGAAATCGGCCCAGGCAGAGTATTGACCGGTTTGCTGAAAAAAATATGTCGAGCACGTAAACAACAAGTACAACAATTTAACATTAGCGGATTAAACGTCACGTAGGATGGACTTTTCTATGGTAAGCTTGTCGAACCTGCATCTAGTGAGTTTGCACAGCCGAGACCATGCCGTTAAATAATCGAGTGGTTCGTAAACCACTTTTGTCAGGAGAAACAGATTATGCCTCAAAAACGACTGGCGATTGTTACCGGTGGAGCTCGCGGTATTGGCCGTGCTATTGTTTTTGCCCTGGCACGGCAGGGTCGAAGAGTGGTGGCTTTCGATATTGACCAGCCACGCTTGAAAGAACTGGAGGAATTGGCCGGTAAAGAAGGTCTCAATGACATATTAACTGAGAAGCTCGACATAACCGACTGGCCGGTACTGACCGGCACTATTGAACGCTTGGCCGAAAAGCATGGCGGCGTAGCTATTTTGGTCAACAATGCCGGAATAACCCGTGACGGACTGGTTATGTCGATCAGTGACGAAGATTTCGACCGGGTGATCGAGATCAATCTCAAGGCTGCTTTCGTGGCGATCCGCACCGCATCCCGTTCAATGATGAGAAACCGTTTTGGTCGCATTATTAACATTGCCAGCGTTGCTGGAATAATGGGCAATGCCGGCCAGTCCAATTATGCCGCCAGCAAGGCAGGCCTTATCGGCATGGCCAAAACTGTCGCTCGGGAGTTGGCAAAGAGAAACATAACTGCCAATTGCGTCGCACCGGGATTCATCATCACGGAAATGACAGATGTGCTGCCGGAAAAAGTCAAAGAATACGCCAGGCTGGCTATTCCGATGAACACCTTCGGTCAGGTGGACGACGTGGCCAATGCGGTCGCGTTTTTCGCTTCAGACGAGGCCGGCTACATTACCGGACAAGTACTTTGCGTTGATGGTGGCATGGCAATGTAGTCTTAACGGCCTGCACGCCGGGTAAAAATCGGGACAAACCAAAGATAAACAAGAATCATCGTGAACATAACCCCTTGTAGTTGCAATAGTTACACTGCCATCGGAAAAATATCGTGTCCACTTGGCGTTCTTGTTGGTAAAAGTACTTGAATACTATTTTGCCAGAGGTTATATTACCGCGGCTTGCGAACGGATGATTTTGTTCGCGGAAAGCACAACTATTCGATAGGCGATGGGTCTGTCGAGTTTAATTTGTACACAGATGGCTTTATGCCGGGAGGTCAAGCAGTGACGGATGATATAGAAGCCAAAATCAAATCTATCGTGGCTGAACAGTTGGGTGTCGATCAGGCTGAGATTTCGCGGGAAACCTCTTTTGTCAACGATCTCAACGCTGACAGTTTGGATACTGTTGAGTTGGTGATGGAATTCGAAGATGAGTTCGACATGAGTATTCCAGATGAGGAAGCCGAGAAAATTCAAACTATCGGTCAAGCCATCGACTATATTGAGCAGTATCTTGCCAAAGGTACTACCGATGATGGCGACAACTAGAATAATTTGATTTATAACAGGTAACGATTATTATGGCCCGAAGGCGCGTAGTTATAACCGGCTTGGGACAGGTGACGGCCCTCGGCCAGGATTTGTCTGTCTTTTGGGATGGCATCTGTGCCGGGAAAAGTGGTGTCAAAAAGATCGAAAGATTTGACACGTCAGCCTTTTCGGTCAAAATCGGCGGTGAAATCTGCGATTTTGATCCAATGGAATTTTTAGACTCACGCGAAGCTAGGCGAATAGACCGTTTTGCTTTGTTTGCCTTGGCTGCCTCCATAAATGCCGTCAAAAACAGCGGCCTTGAAATGGACAAAATCGACCGGGGCCGTTGCGGATGTATTATTGGTTCCGGTATCGGCGGACTGGAAGAACTCGAAAAAGAGCACACCAAGCTATTGCAGCGAGGGCCGGATCGGGTCAGTCCTTTTTGTGTTCCCAAACTGATGGTCAATGCCGCCAGCGGAAACGTCTCTATCTTCTACAATTTACGCGGTCCGAACACCTCTGTGGTTACTGCCTGCGCCTCGGCTGCACACGCTATCGGAGATGCTTCACACCAGATTCAGTTGAATCTTGCGGATGTTATGGTTACTGGCGGCAGCGAAGCTGCGCTTACCAGGCTGGGGCTGGCCAGCTTTTGCGCTTTGAAAGCGCTCAGTAGCAAAAACGACAACCCCGCTGCCGCATCACGTCCCTTTGATCGCGACCGTGACGGCTTTGTGCTCAGTGAAGGAGCCGGCGTGGTAGTACTGGAAGAATACGAGCACGCCCGAAAACGTGGGGCCCAGATTCACGCCGAACTGGTCGGTTACGGCATGACCGGTGACGGCAGTCACATTACTCAGCCGTTGCCTGATGGCTCGGGAGCACGTGATGCGATGATGCTTGCTTTGAAAGACGCCGGCATCGATGGCAGTCAACTCGGCTACATTAACGCGCACGGTACCGGCACTCAATTGAACGACATCATGGAAACTAATGCGCTCAAAGCTTTGCTTGGCCCCGATGCCCCCCAAATGGCTATCAGCAGCACCAAGAGTCATCTGGGACATTTGCTCGGTGCCAGCGGCGGCGTAGAACTGATAATCACAACTTTGGCCTTGAAAAATTCGATCGTACCACCTACCATCAACCTGGAAAATCCCGATAAACAGTGCGATCTCGACTATACGCCTCTGGTAGCACGGACAAAGAAAATAAAATATGCCATGAGTAATTCATTCGGTTTTGGCGGACACAACGCCTCGCTCGTAATTGGAAAGGTATAAAACAACCTGTAAAAATGCGACATTAAATTGGTTAAATTGTTTTTACCCTAAATTGCAAAAGTTCAGTTAATAATATCTAAAACGTACGCCCGGGTGGCGGAATTGGCAGACGCGCTAGCTTGAGGGGCTAGTAGGAGCAATCTTGTGCTGGTTCGAATCCAGTCCCGGGCAGTTTGTTTTTGAATCAGAAATAACCTGTCATTCCTGCGCAGAGCCTGCCCTCAACTCGATTGGGAGCCCGACACGAAGCGAAGCCCAGAGCCGCGATAGCCAATCCATCTTCCGCCCTGTTCCCCTTCTGTCACCCCCGCGAATGCGGGGGTCTATCTTCCGCCCTGAAAGGGCAAAATAAACCAGCCCAGGGCACCGCCCTGGGTATAATGTCCCCAATATTTTCTCCAAGCCCTGTAAGGGCGAAATAAAACTTTGGACACCATGATGGCAGTTATACACCTGCCATCCCGTTTTATGAGCCCGAGCCAATTCCAAGCTTTCCTATGCCTTTAAAAACCTTGATTTGCCAAAGGCCAATCCGATAAAAATACGTGTAACCGCTTAAAAGCGTTTGGCCAATTCACGCTCAACCAGTACAACCCGATGTCATCGATTGTGCTAATGCAACAATTTCTGGTTCCCTGCCTGCCGGCCGGCAGGTTTCTTGGAAGTCTTGCCGTTTTACAATTCCTTTCAATAAAAAGTTACATCCCTTTTTTCCCGGTATAGTGTCCCCAGATTTCCTCTCTACATCGCAATTTTTGACCAGTCCTCTCGACGTAACGAAACAAAAATCCAAATAAAAACAGCAACGATGTAACCAGGTGCCACGTTAATGGTAAAGACCTGTGTATTAACAATAAGAACCTTTTTCCAAAAAGGACTTAAGACAAGCAAGAAAAGTGGCCCACTGCTGAAAATATAAAGAATCAGAATTGCAAGTCTGAAAACAAGAAAAGTGTGCATTAAAATCATTCCCCAAAACATCGCCCACGCTCTGCGTTTTAAAGAAATCGGAGTAGCAACGATTAAAGCGACTATAAAAGCAATATATATATAAACGCCATAATGTATATCGTTACTTATCTTCATAAGAGGAACTGGCCTGCCGTGTTTATCAAGACGGCCGCGATGATAAAATGAGATTTTTATTTCGTTTTCCACCTTTTCCGACGGCTGGAAACGAACAAAACACTTTGAACCAATAGAGTCGAAGATAACAGCAGCACCGGCCCTATAAAATTTTGTATAAGCTCCGCCCCAGACCAACCAGAGCGTCATCATTGCTGCATAGACAAACATAAACAGGCATGAAAATACTAAAAGACGTTTTGCCTGAATCAGCTTGAAAGATTTTGTACCGGTGTGGGACTTTTTGTCACCCATAGCAGCCAGAAACCCCAAAATATGATAGCCAACAGTATGAACAATGCCTGCCAGACGTCGACATGCATGACATTAAAAATCTTAGGCAGATACATACCAATCAAAAAAAGAGTGAAAATCCTTACGAGATTAACAATCGCCAGAAAGAAGATGCCGGCAATAATACCAGGAATCTTTTTTACAAAAGAAGCTGGAAATGACAGGACAGCGCAGATAAACAGAGCTGTCGGCTCAACGACGTCACATCCCCTGACAATATTGACGGAAAATGCCGCTGAGAAAATGGAATTATCCACGACAGTTACATTCTGACCGAGAAAATCCAATATACGCCCTGCAATCCTGGCATTTAAGCGAAGATGCCAGAGGAAAATCTGTTCTTTGTAAAAAGGTACTAAGATAGTAATCGCATAAAACAGTCCCATTAAAACACAAAAAATCAGCAGAAACAGAAAAACCGGACGATGGGCAGACAGCCACGCTGTTACCGTATCAGCGATGGTCTGCTTTTCTGGTTTGGCGGTTTTTTTCCTGTGACTGGAAATTGGGAAATGTTTAGACCACCGCTTTTTTCTTCGATTGATAACCATATTCGTTCTTTTTGCGACCTTCCGATATTAGTCGATAGACCCCCTCCTTCGCCCGCCCCCATCCGGCCACAACATCTACCAACAAGCTCACAGACCGTGCCTGATTACGCTGACACTGTTTTAAATCTACGCCGAATCACAACCGCTCCAACGGTCAATAGAAGCCCTGCCATAATAATCAGACCCCATTGGGAAACGGTTGGGATAATTGGCAAAGTTCGCGAAATAGCACCGCTTTCAAGACTAACACGGTTAAATAAAATTGTACCACAGCTTGGTTTATTAATGTCAACAACAACTTGATTTCCTGTCGGTTGCAGCCACGATTCGTTGACCAGCATCATGTACTTGTGCTCATCAGGCGTACCGTTAGCATCATTATCTATTTCGAAGACTGTAGGGGGAAGCGAGAGGTAATAACCATTAACCTTTACAGATTCGAAACAACTCGTATTTATCAAGTTACTCGTAACCAGCGAGAGCTTCGGCTGATTACCTGAGTCAGCAAGCATGGCAGAATACGCTGGAACATCCATGGCCACCGTGCATGTGTCATTACAGATAATATTAGTCTTAACGTAATCTTTATCACCATGATCAGTGACAAAAAGAATGAACTGCTCGTTCGGATTCATCTGCGTACCAATATTGTGCAGTGCCACCTCTAAGTTCCCACGATTTGCCGCACCGTCGACATTCGCCCCGAACCCATTTCCAGACAGTACTGTGACTGTAGTATTAGGTTGCCCCGCGAAATTATTATGCACGTTGTCTATGTCAGCTTGGTCAAGACTATTCGGTTTACCTGCCCACACAAGAACATGCGTGCTTGACGATCCGCCCACAGTTTGGTTGGTTCCGCCTTTGATAGGCGAATCTCCAGGTTTTGCTTGTTGTTTTGCTGCCTCATGAGCAGCGTCCGTTGTGGTACCTGGCTTCAGATTCTTGGCCAACCCACGGTGATAACCTCCATACTCGGATGTGTGGCAAACTTGACTGCCGGAAAGAAGTGCCGTGTTGGAATATCCTGCGAAATCATCAAACTTGTCCCCACCGTAACATTCAGTAAATGCTAATATCATGCTTTCGTAATTAGGGCTTGCTGAATAACCCGCTTTTTCCGCATTCGCTACTCGCGGCGGCACTGCTCGACACTGTTTCAAGCTACCATCTGCACGTTCCAATCCTGATTTCGATCTCCGGCAGCGCA